>Ga0187878_1003110_pt1 | contig 14034 bp, 15 predicted proteins | sample June2016WEW_17_1_FD_132979 | JGI IMG/M metagenome (GOLD analysis project Ga0187878, IMG submission 132979) | Peatland microbial communities from SPRUCE experiment site at the Marcell Experimental Forest, Minnesota, USA - June2016WEW_17_150 | ecosystem: Environmental > Terrestrial > Soil >...
ATCTTATGTTCAATCTCTAGGCTTCGAGTCTTCAGCCAGTCATTGACAGCGTCCTCTATGGCACCGCTCAAATCTCCTTTCTTACCACTGAGTCTCACAACAATTGGCAATCATCCATTAGGCCCATGAGCGCTAGGGACCCGACAGCTTATTTTGGCAATCGCGCTGAAAATAGCCTATAGGGTGTTCCCATGGGAGATAGCCGATGCGGCTACTGTGGCGCCTTTGCTCCCGCTGGGGCCCGGTACCGTCCGCATGCTGGGCCTGATCCGAGTTCCTCAGTCGGAAGAAGATATCAGTTCATGCAGATGCTAGCGAGCCGGCAATCCAGCCAGTAGCAAAGGAAGTCTTCAGGGAAAAAGGAAATCATCCGCGATATAGTCAAGGTTCGGTGCCGTCATTGTGGAACACTCTTCAAGGATAAACTGAGCAAATGCCCCCACTGTGGCGCCCCCGAATAGAACAACCCTTGAGGGAGGCGTCTATGTGGTCTGATAGTTCGCGCTAGGTAACAAGACTTCATGTCCTAATGCATGTGGATAGTATCCGATATACTACTACGATGTAAGCTATGATTTGCTTCGCGATGAGGCGCCCAATTATCGTAGGTATGATGCCCAGCACGTACCCGCCCGTCGATGAGACATATCCTCCGAACAATTCATTGATTGGTATTCCTTGGTACCAAGCGAGCATCATGGGGATCAAGAAACCGAACAGACCTAATCCGGCACCGAGCATTACCAAGAGCTTTCCTATCCTTGGTACGTAGAACGTCAAGAGGCCACCTATTATGACAGAGATTCCACCAAGGGCGGCTATGAATATTAACACCCTGAAGATCGAAGCGAGGATCAGGGACGCGTCAACTGTTGGTTGAATGTATTTCAGGATTTCCTCCAGCAAGGGCTCCATGCCGGTGGTTCCCGCTACAACAAGAAGAGCACCGCCCACAATGAACAGGATGCCGGCGATTTTGTTCCTTGGAGTCACAACCTCCACCTCCAACCTCAACCATCCTTCTCATACGGCAGAACATCGAAGAGGTTGCTAGCCGAAGCTAATGCTGCTTCTCTTGTCTTTGTATTCGACGTGATCCATGGCAACAACATAAGCCAAGATCACGTAGGGATCGAGATCCGAACCCACGATTTCAACACCATAGGAGTCACGGACAGTGACCCATTTCTTGCTAATCTTAGCGAGCGGCGTGCCCGTGGGTGACTGGATTGTGAAATCATGTGCCGTTATGTTTCCATTGATTCTCGCAACTTCTTGCCCGGAGGAGTTTTCCAGCCACCATTCCGAGCCCAGCAGCTTCATCATCTTCTTCTTGACGACGGCAAGCAACTGTCCTTGAGCGCCGTAGACTTCAAAAGTAGGCCGTACCGCGACCACTTTTCCCCTGACTTCTCCGAGGCGAGCCCCGTTGGGCGATTCAAACCAAAAGTTAGGACCTAAGCTGACCATCTTTCTCTTCACATAGGCGAGGAGGTTTCCACTCCTATCCTTAATGGCGAATGTATCACGCATCGCCACAATCTTCTGCTCGATAATGAACTCCGTGCCCGCGAAAGGAGAGCTGGAGCTAGCCGCTTGACCAGTCACAGCAGCCGGCGCCTGCACAACGCCTAATCTGGCTCCACAACTAGCGCAGAATTGGGAATCTTCCGGCACAGTCTGACCACAGGAAGGACAGAACAACAAATGATCATCCCGATGGGAGGACACTATATTGTCGTGATATAAGACGTTGAGTTGATTCGATATCTCTTAACAACGATTCTGATACACCATACAATCTGCCATATTCTCTTGAAGCCGCTATTCTGATTCGCAATGAAAACGCGAGAAAGCGAAATTCCTTTCTTGCCAGTCCACTAGACGATCGCCAGTTTGGTTCGCAACTGTGTGTGGGTACATTGGTGCGCACACACACACGAAAATTGCCAGAACGACGGTTTAAATTCCGCTGCCCGCACCAGCTATACCACACGCTCAACCGTAATCCCGTTGGCGAAATGGAAATGGACAAACTCGTATTCATCGCAGGCCTCCTCGTCCTGATCGATGCAGTAGGCTCAATCCTGCTACCCGGCAACACGCATCGCTTCTGGTACAACGCTGAACGAGTCGCACGCGGCATACTCGCAATCGGACTCATGTATTACGCATGGAAATACCTGAAATAAGGTTGGGCTTTCAAGTATGGCTGGTGCGCATGAGCGGTTGATATCGGACCACTCACCTGAGTCTGGTTTGTTGTTCAGGTTCTAGGTGTGCCCAAAGGGTCACTAGGGGTATTTAGAAGAAAACGTTGGGCCTGAAATTCAGCGTCTTTCTACGTTCCGCGGAGGACTAGCTGATGTGGCGGTTGTGGAAGCTTTCGAGGGTGGAGTGTTGGATTTGCCGGATTTTTACTTCACAGCTGACGACTACACGTACCGCTTCGATCCTGAAGCAAAACAAGGTTTCTTGGACTTGCTTCGTGAGCGGTTCAATTCTGGGGTCAGGTACAAGGGTCGCGCATTGAAGTGGGATACAGTTATCGAGCAGAAGTCGATTGAGCTTGGCCGCTTCCAAAGCTGGCAAGAGCCGATAGCCTGGAGTTACGGAAACGAATCCTCAGTCTCAGGCAGCAAGAGAGTCAGAGGCTCGGAATCGGAAAGAGCACACTTCACTATTTGAGAAAGAACGCGAACAAAGCAGAATCGCTCAGGGTATACAACTTGAGACAAGATAAGGGTCCAGTTGACTATTGCACGTTTCTCTCAGGAGGAAAGCCCACACGCCATAGAGGGCTCCAACGCCCTCCCTTCCCATCTCTCGCAAAGTCTTATTAGGCGTAAACCAATCCTCAATCCAGATCAAAATTGGACACAGGAAAGATCCGTGAAGAACTCACAGGACTTCTGCAAGACATCGACAAACTCTTCGACATGGTTGAACGAAGCCTTGGAGAATTCAGCAAGAACCAAGAACTCCAGCAAATCAAGGACAGCGCGAAACAACACATCAAAGAAATCATGAAAGCGATCTGATCCCACTCCTGAATCCATTCCTACAGTGATAGATTCTGACCCTAGTCTTCCGAGTTCGGTGAGACCCTGTCGCTTCGCTTGTATTGATCTTTCAAGCGGTCGTCCAACATTCTGTTAGCGATTGGATTCATTCTCGCCTCGGGTGCCTAGAAACTCGATGGAAAACAGTACTATCCACTGACTTGAGGTCTGGTGCGTCAGCCGAGATCCACTATTGAATCGTGAACCCCATTGTTCGGCCTAGGTCACAAATCTCAGACAACACTATAATTGCCTTCGGGACTATTTTACAATGAATATGGATCACCGCCACTTCTCATTCTCGCACTGGACTTTGAAGAATAGATTTCAAGCACAATGAAGGCAGTTAAAAATACTACCAAGATTCCCGCCGCCAGGTAGGGAAGATTGCTTGCGAATGAGGTAGATGAACTCGGGTTGAGGTAAGCCCCAAGCCCAATCCCAAACGCGATTAAGGATAACGAGAAAAAATAGGATAGCTCATACAGCATCGGCGGTGCCGGAGAAGCTCTTTTCGCTTCTCTACGCCTCTTTATTTCACCCACGCCCAAAACTAGAGAAATGCCCAACATAGCGATAATTAAAGGAACGATGAAGTTGAAGTCAAGGTGAAGGTGGTGAAAATCGATAAAAGTCCTAACCCCAAACACAGACAGGAGAGCCAATAACAGGACGAGTGCAGTTGAACCAACAAAAATTCCTATATCCAAGATTCCGCCCGAATAGAAGGGACCGTAAATCCTTCGCCACGGCCTAATAGTAAAATCCTTCATATCCTCAGCGGTTTTCCTTGTGAGCTCAACGGGGTCGTTTTGATACATATATATCTTCGTCTTAGGATCGAATCCAATTCTTTTACCTGCCTGATCATACCTCGCTTTCTTCACCAGCCGTGAGAAAGGATAAAGCCACTCCACCCCGCGATCTTTTGCGGTGTTGAGACCATCAAGAAGAGTATGACAGAAAGCACCCACTGCAAGGTAAGGATTAATCAGAGAAATGATCCCAATGAAAACGAAGTTGTGGAAGAGCGCCCGATGGAGCTGATGGCCGCGGAAGTAATCTTCGCTGAAAAAGCCATACTCCCTATCCATATCAGGCAGGACCGATCCGACGGCAACGAACAAAATGATATCCCACCTCCCAAAGAAAAGAGCTCCAATTAGCGCACCAAATACTATATGCGTAGGAAGATTCATGTGAATTCGCCTACTCGCGATTCGTCAAAGAACTTAATTCAGAAAAATCCAAGATTCTACTGACCTTAGCCATTCGAATCTAAGCAATTATAGTATTTTAGGTTAAGCTCACGGAGTTCGGGCTTAACGCGGTCCAAGTGAACCGGGTCTTGGAAGTGGGCTCATAGGCTATTTCAGTGTGCCTGAATCTGATTTGGAACAGTGGGGCGGTCTTTTGTAGGTGGACTGGAATAGGATACCGGCAATTTTCGATGTGTCCACACGGAGAAGATGTTAGACGACCTTGACCGCAGCAGTGACCCTAATTGTCCTCGTCGGTCTAGCAATCATGAGCCCAATGGCTACCACGAGCCAGAGCTACTTTGGAGTCTGCCCCCGGATGACTGGCCCAGTACCACAGCCTGAGGCGTGCCCGATGATTCATGACCCCGTGTTTGGCGTGCCCACTTTTCGAACTCAAAGCAACTCATGTGTCGCGTGTTCCGAAGGCGCATGGTTCTGGTTGAAACTGCCGTGGACGTGATTCCAGGCAGCCGTCGTGTACCTTGGTGCGCACACGCGAAAGACGACACCACATGTTCTCAGATTCGGAGTAAGTGGTCGATCGAGAAGATGCCGCTCCCTATGGCCGCCAAGGCGAGCGACGCCAGAAGCAATGGTGAAATGAAACCGGGATACAAGACATTCTTGAATACGACAGAAGGCTTAAGTTTGTTGAATATCCCACTAGTTATGCGAACTATGCACTCTTGGTACGGAGATAATGATGAATAGAAAACGCGTTGGAACGATTCTTGTTTCAGCTCTTCTGATTCTTGCAGCATTTACAATCGCGGTCACCGATGTCTCAGCCGCGACCTCGCCATCATTGGGTGACGCGGTGACCTACTCAATTCTGGCTGGCTCGACAGTAACCAATACTGGTCCGACCACCACCAACCTAAATGTGGGTGTCGCTCCAGGCACTGCAATTACCGGCTTTCCTCCGGGTATCGCCGGTCCTCCAGGCACGATACATTCCAAAGATGCGAGCGCTATAGCGGCTCAGGCTGCTAACCTCATTGTATTCGGCGCTCTCGACCAGCCCTGCCAATGGAGCTTCCCGAGTGGTACGGACCTAACCACAGCCTTGTCCACCGGTGCCGTGCCGGGTGTCTACTGCTCCGCCGGCAGCTTCTTTCTGAAGGGAAATCTAAACCTCGTTGGGTCAGGCGTCTGGATTTTCAAGACTGTGTCGACACTCATTACATCGCCCGGTTCATCTATTACCGGTGGCGACCCTTGTAACGTGTGGTGGAGGATTGGTAGTTCCGCGACTCTCGATACGACCACTCACTTCATAGGAAATATTCTCGCCTACCAAGACATCGGCTTGAACACCGGTGCAACCTTGAACGGCCGAGCCCTAACACAAATTGGACAGGTTGTATTGGACAGCAATACCATAAACGGGGCGGTCTGCAGCGTACCCACCACCACGGCCTTCACCACGACCTACACCATCACTAGCCCCAATGGCGACATCACCATTATCACCAAGCTCACCACCATCACCATATACGGCCCCGGCTCCTTCCCCTTCGGGCCCGCCGTGGGCGGCGAGATACTCCCCGGCAATACGTCACAGCCCTTGGGTTTCGTGGCGATTTTGATCGCTGCGGCAGCAATTGGATTGGCCCTAATGTACAAGCGAAGAACACGATAGCTTCTCTTTTTTTCCCTTTTTTTTCAATCTTCGAAATATGGGCATCCATATCATGGTTAGCTGTTCTCGGATTCTCCAAGGCTGAGACCATCTCGATATCTCCGATCTGACATACGTGGGTCCGAGTGGCGCCGAACCTCAATGCCACATCATTGGTCCTCTCAGCTAACAATTTGGGCGATCTGACGATTTCTCCAAACCATTCCAGATGTCGTACGAGAAAATGAGAGAGTTGGGATAGTTGGATGTGTGCCCATCGGGCTATCCGAGATGATGGAACTGGCCTGATCTATATGCGTGATCTCTTGGTCATGGGTGATGACATCGGATATCTGAGGTAGTATGCGTGTATGCCCGCACGAATAGATCGGATCCTAGCCTTCAAGGACTATATGGTGGCCACCGTGACAAGCTCCTAACCCAACTGTTGGTTCGAAGCGCAAGCGCCGGGGGAGAAAGCATCCTCGAACCCACAGTAATCAGAAGCTGTCTCCAGCCACTGGAAGACGCGTGGACCGAATCTATGAAGCCACGAGACGTAAATCGACACTGGCCAAATCCAGACCGAGCCTGACAGCTCCAGAATCGCGGCGCCTTAGCCAGGCTGAGAATATGTGTTCCACGCTTGTATCGCAATTAAAAACCGTGAATAACAAGCACGTGTGTACAAGTGGCTCCTTCGTAAACTTCGTTCTTTTATGACTACAGAGCATGAGTATCCGAACAGACGAAAAGGTACTCCAGTAAGAGAGCCTGCTAAGACGGCGACTTTGCCAGCATCGTCAGGGACACCCATTCGGCGAAGAGATCCCCGGTGAACGCTTTCGTTAGCTAGTTCGTATGGTCTTCAGTCATTCAGGCAAGTGGCTAAATTGAAAGGGGATAGCCCACAAGGTCGAGTAAGCCAGCATTCGCCTATTCCGTGAGAAGCCTGCGTGTGCTATCCACGCAGTCGCAAGGCCCAGCGAGACCCTGCCGTAGGTAAATACGTCAATATAGGACAGAGCCGGCAGGAACGCCATAAAGAGAGCGTTCAGTAAGAGTGCTACAAGCAAAGGCTCGACGTTCCCTCTGACAACACTGCGGAAGAAGATAACAAGTGACAAGGTGGCTGGTATCACTATGGCAATTGCAATGGAGACGAGTTCAAATGGAGTCCGAGGTACTTGGAATACTCCATAGAATGGAATGATACTGAAAGTCTGGAGGTTTCCCACACCGAAGAATGCAACTTGACCGAAACGATAGAGTAGTATGAGTTGGTAGGCTGAATAGGGCAAGACAGATATGGCAACCAAGAGCGCAGCGCTACGCGGAGATCTCCTTCTTGAACTCAGTAGAAGTCCGAAGGCATAGGCCGCTATGAATAGGATGGCAGGCTCCTTCGTGAAGAGCGCCAAAAGGAACATTATTCCCGCGAGGCGAGAACTTCCTCTGGCCTCTGCATAGTAGATGGCCGCTATCACAAACGCGTACATGAGGGGCTCAGGCAGATCTTTCCTCAGACACACTAGCATTCCAATGTGGAAACCATAGCCGAGCGAGTACCACGAGTTAAGGTGGAACCACTTCAACAGGCGGGCAAGAAACTCGGTTCCAGCAAAAATGGATGCCAGGTTCACGATGATCATCAGAAAGGGTATCGAAGGCAAATATCCGAAGGAGAGCGAACGAACAATCATCGGGTACAAAATGCGCTGATATCTTGCGGTGGTATCAAGCAACTTCCAAGCATTTGCCGGATCCAGCGCAATGTAGTAGTAGAACTGGCCATCAAATCCCGCTTTCCAAAAGGGGGGCCCAAAACCAATGTCGTGTACCAATCTCGCGACGGAACTTGCCCGATCAGCGAATAGGGCGCCTATTTGAATGAATACCGTTGGGTCGTACTGATGGAGAGACAATACAAACTCCACGTAGAGGATGTATGCAGCTAGCACGACAACAGAAGGCCTGAAGAAACCCGCTGTCCAGCGGTTCTTCAATCTGCGTGACTCGATTCCAGCTATCAATCCATTGCGCCCAATTAGACCAGGGCTTCTGGGGTTGAATATGCGGAATAAGGCTATTCAAATTTGCCAGTAAAATGGTGTGGCGAGTGGGAATCGCGCATGGACGCAGGCTGTGAGAGGCATCTTCAGGACGAAGCGGAACTCGTCGCATATCCGGACTTCGTCTGCCTAGAAGGCTGATAACGAATCTCGGCCCGAAATGCATAGCGCTGCTTTCCTCTTACTACCTCGTAATCCTATTTGGTCTCTTGAGAGGGGCATCCAATAAGAGCTGAAAACGAATGGCTCTATACGCCGTTGCCAGTTTCGGCCCGTTGTTCTGTGTCCCGGGAGCCTATTTTCATGTTTTGCGACGAGAGTAGAGCATGAGTTGTCATGGTAGTCCGGAGTTTGGGAAAAAAGAAGATTCGGACTCTCTTGAAAGGCGTGAGAAAGTACGCCTAGAGAGCTGTCACGTGACCCTGAACCCTTGCGGTTGATAGGAATACCTCTGGTTCGGTGGCTGATAGGAGTACATCTCGGTGGGTGGCTGATAGTATTGCGTAGGTGGCTGATAGTATTGCGTAGGTGGCTGATAGTATTGCGTAGGTGGCTGATAGTTGTAGTACTGGGTAGGTGGCTGATAGTTGTAGTACTGGGTAGGAGGCTGATAGTAGGACTGGGTCGGTGGCTGATAGGAGTACGTCTCGGTGGGTGGCTGATAGTACTGCGCAGGAGGCTGGTAATACTGGTACTGGGCAGGAGGCTGATAGTACTGCGCAGGAGGCTGGTAATACTGGTACTGAGAAGGAGGCTGATAGTACTGCGCAGGAGGCTGATAGTTGTAGTACTGGGTAGGAGGCTGACGGTACGACATTGTCATTCTTGTTTCGCCTCCTTCCGCTTCACTTTCTGGTAGGCGCTGGCGGCTTCGTGTTGGTCGATGTCTGAGCGTTTGCAGTTGGTGCACGTGTAGGTTAGGTTGCGGCGGCCGGCGTAGTTTTGAACGTAGCCGCATTTGGTGCATTTCATCCAAGTCATGTCATTTCGCCAGTAGTGATAGTGGTGATAGTAGTGGTGGTAGTGGTGGAAGATAAGCCTGCCTACCAACGCAGCACATTCTGTGGCGTTTGGGTTCGTTTCAGGTCATACGTGAGACCCCGAGCAATGAGGAATAAGAGAGAAGCACATCATGGGGGCCGTATGATTGGGCCTGTTTCACTGCGATGCGGGCTCAAGTCCTCATAATGCTTCGACCGGCTGAACGTTTTCTAACAGGACCGCGTCCACCAGCCCTCTTGGCAGCACGCTTCTTAGCTGAAGTCATTCTGCCGCCTCTGCTTTTCTTCGCCATCTTGAAATCCCCCCTTTAACCCCTTTTTTTCAGGTTTTGTCTCTTCTATCCTGTAGGGTTCGCTTCGTACGTGCTCATTTTTGAGCCGCATACGGGGCAATCAGCCATTGCATAGTCGGTACGGTGCTTATGCTCTGAGGCCACGACGGATCTGGGGGCTTTGCACTGAAGGCAGTAGAACAGCTGGGGCTCGTTCTCACGGAACTGGAACTGGGGCTTCAGGTTGGCGCCGCACTGATCGCAATAGTTATTCGAATGACTCATAGGAGAGAGCAACCACAGCCATCCAGTCTGTTTAGCAAGAATGATGTCTTCAATCCTGCCAAAAGATTCCTAGATGAGGTGCATTAGGAACGGCAAGGCTAGGAGAATCACTCCGACGATGACCATTATGATGCCGATCCACTTCGCTAGCTTCCCAGCGATGAATACGATTACGCCCAGGATTATCAGTAGGATCGGGTTCAGGGTCAGCAGCCACGCATAGGCTGAACTAGCCATGGAACCTGCAGTCTGACTCACACCTATCTCGGTAAGCACCCGAACGATGCTTGCAACAAGCAAAGATCCTATCATAGAAACCACTCCTTAATCCTGCCAAATCCGAATTAAAATATCTTTCTCCCTTGAAGAAGCCTGACCACGATCACAATTAGAACGATGACCAGCAATATATGGACTATAGTCCCTAGTCCGCTAAGTAGTCCCAACAGCCAGAGAACTACAAGAACTATGACGATAACCCACAGTATGTCCAATATCTAACGGCCCCGATTTTTTTCAGGCATAAGATGTATATAATTTTTGCGTAGGTCCCGCTAGTGCGGGAGTCAATGACATACCGGACAGTTAGTTAAGGCATACTTGGGCTGGGGGTTTGGGCGTCAGACTTCGTATGACCCATTCATGAATCAGTTAAGCATATCTACCTCATACCTAGATCAGATTGGATAGATTCCCTATGAGCTCCGTACCACACCACGAAATGGCATTGGCCGGGGGCACGATGCTACTCGTCGGTGGCCTCTTGATCTTCTATTTGATTGGAAACATCGCGGTTGTGAACATCCTGCCTCTCTTCCTAATTGGCATTGGAGTCATATTCGCTCTACTCGGGCTCGTCACACTTAGAGAACCAAAAGCAGATGACGCGAGATCGTTTCTGATGTTGCCGAGAGCGTATCTGATGTACGGTGTTTTGGCGGTCCTGATAGGTGTGGTTTGGCTTTCCTGGCCGATTCAAATGATCTGGTATGTACTGGCTGGACTGCTGATTCTGTTCGGCGTTGTCTTTCTCATCTACGCTGGTTTGAATTACAGAGCTCCACGAGCTCCACAGAAGGTCTGTAGCAATTGCGGAGCCTACCTGAAACCAAAGGCACCGTTCTGCGACAAGTGCGGTAAGCAAGTGGGGAACTAGAGTTCTCGATTAAGTAGGCATCATGCTGATCGAGTTTCGCCAGTCATACCAATCGAAGAAACCGGCGGCAACAGCTGCTAGACACGCATGTTCCTGAATCGCCAACTCAAGTCTAGAGACGCCCGAGCGAACCGAATATTCGCATCGCGCGTACCGAATATTCGCATATTCGATAAGGTCTTGTAGGTAGCTAACTGCGCCTCCTATTAGGGTTCAAATCTAGGTGCCTGCACTAAGCTACCCACACACAAAATACGAACGGACGCCAGTTCCTACACACTACGGGTTGGGGAAGGAATCCCCCTGCCCTTCTTTCCCCTGTCTTTGATGCTTGAACTGTGATATGGCATCCGAAGTCTCAAATTCTTAGGCAAGCTTACCATTGTCTTGGCTTTCCGCTTCCGCTCCCTTTCCACTATGTGTGCGCTTTTTTTTTAGTAGCAAACGAGAGCAAAGCAAACTTCATCAGAGGGCGCGGTGAAATAAGTACCCAAGCCACGTATGGCTGGAAGGAGGAGGTGAATTGTTGTGAAGACGGATACGGAATTGCAACGAGATGTTATGACTGAGCTCAAGTGGGAGCCGACCATCCATGCGGCAGAGATTGGTGTTGGCGTCAAGGATGGAGACGTGACGCTGAACGGCAATGTTGACAGCTACAGTAAGAAGTGGGCTATCGTGCGTGCTGTAAGGCGGGTTTCAGGCGTCAAGGCAGTAGCTGAAGATATCAAGGTCACGCCTGCTGTCTCTTACAAGCGCGCCGACGAAGATATGGCCCAGTCGGCGACAAACGTACTCAACTGGAATGTCTGGGTACCACGTGACCGCGTTAAGGTGAGGGTGCAGGACGGTTGGATCACTCTGACTGGCAACGTGGATTGGTATTACCAAAAACAGCATGCGGAGGAAGCCGTACGTCACTTGATAGGAGTGATGGGAGTCACCAACTCGATCACTATCAAACCACCGGTGCCAACGGTGAAAGCGCCCGAGGTGAAGAACGGAATCGAAGGCGCACTTAAGCGCAATGCCAGATTACTCCGAGCTGCCGACAAGATTAAGGTGGAAATCTCAGGTAGCAAAGTGACTCTCCGTGGCAGCGTAGGCTCCTGGGCAGACTATGAGGAAGCCGAATACGCTGCTTATTGTGCTCCCGGCGTCTCTGAAGTCGAGAACAAACTAACAGTCACAGGCTAGACTAAACAGGCAAAACCCTGCTCCTATCTTCTCTCCTTTTTTGTGTGCAAGACTTACTGGGCATGCTGAAGCAAATCGGCGTGATGTAAGGAAATAACAGCCTACCACACACAGTAGTTCAAATTGGGGTGGCCCGCACCAGGCTACCCGACGACGACTCCTTATGTCATGATACTGTTATGATACTCCCGTTGACCGGGCCAATACACGGCGACATTCTCAGTATGGCGCTTCCTGAACGTCTCCCAAAGCTGACTCCCAGGCAGCATTCCAAGCATCATCTTGCCGCCGGGTCTTCGTTAACATTCTATGCGTTCAGTTATCTCTTGTCCGCCGAATACGAGGAGCCGAGGTTTCCCATCACTCAGTTCGACATATGTGTTGTAGATGGCAGCGTCTTTAACCCATGAGCCGCTGTTCACTACGTTTTCCGCTTTGTTGACGAAGGGAACGTGCGTATGACCGAATACGAGAACCTCGCCAGGCTTCACTTCATTGCATGCCGCCGAACTAATCTTTGTGAGAGAGTCCTTGAGTCTATCCTCGGGACGCCGTTGAAGCCTCTCAGTTAGCGCTGCTATGTCCGCTTTTACAAAAGAGGGCTCTATTCTCGAAAAGATATTGTTCAGACTACCAAAATCTGTCCACAAGTTATCTGCCAGAACCCCTTCCTTGTCAGACATTAGTCGACACAAGAATGCCATGTAAGGTGCTTTCTGTTCTGGATCGAACTGGTAGCCGTGAACGAAGCGATAAGTGACCTGTCCGTCAGTCAAACTCAATTCTCTCCTAAACTCAAGCGGGTATGATGGGTTAACAAGATCTAAAACATGATAGTCATGATTTCCTGCCACGTAAAATATCTGGACTCCTTTGGATTTAAGAGAAAGAATCTTCGCAACTGTATCGTGGTTTTCCAGAAAGACACCTGAAGCGTCTCTTCTCCACATATCAACCACATCTCCAAGGAGAACCAGGTGCGTAACATCGCCTTCTTCACCAAGGTAATCCAGAAACGCATTGAACGCCTTCTTGTCAGCTCCCGCGTAACCTAAGTGATTATCAGAAGTGACAACGACTTTCGTAGCACCACCCCCAAACGGAGTGCGTATTTCCAGAGCTTGCATTAATCTCTTATGTGATTCAAGTCCTGAAGGTCAGGAGCAGGAGTTGGAGGAGTAGTTCTGTGTGTGCGCACCAGCCTACTGGGAGTCAAGGGTATATTCCTCCATGTATGCCGGCGCGCTTACTTCCCATCCATCCTTGGAACGCAGATAGTCCGTTAGGCTCAAGATCGATTCCTCTTCGCCGTGGGTCAGGAAAACATGCTTTGGCGGAGACTTGAAGCTGTTCAGCCAGCGCTTCAGGTCGTTCATGCCGGCGTGGGCGGAAAAGCCATCGATACTTTCAATCTTCATCCGAACCGGATAGGACTGTCCGAGTATTCTGACGGGAGAAGCGCCATCCGAAATCTGGCGCCCCAGCGTCCCAGCCGCCTGGTACCCTACAAAAAGAAGCGTGGACTCTGGACGAGTGATATTCATGACTAAATGATGCTTGATGCGTCCTCCCGTGATCATCCCCGAGCCGGCCATGATTATGGTTGATCCTTTGATCAGGTTGATCGCCTTGGACGCTTCAACAGACTGGACGAGCTTCAACCCCGGAAAATCAAATGGGGATTGACCGTTCTTGAATAGCTCGAGCGTCTCTTCGTCAAAATACTTCTTGCATTGTTCAAAGACCTTCGTGATCTCAACAGCCATTGGACTGTCAAGAAAGGCTATGACATAGGGGATCCTTTTCGCGCGTGCTAAGCGATTGAAGTGATACAACAGCTCCTGGGCACGCTCGATGGCAAAGGTCGGAATGACGACATTCCCGCCCGCCTTCACCGTGTCATTGACGACCCTGCACAGCTTCTCTTCCACATCTTGGGGGCTATCATGATTGCGGTTCCCGTAGGTGGACTCCATAACCACGTAATCTGCTCGATCAAAAACAGTCGGATTGTTGAGAAGAGGCTTATCCCACTGGCCGATATCCCCGGAGAAGATGATGTTCCGCGACCCATCCTCATCTTGGACTATGACCTCAATCATGGCC
>Ga0187878_1003111_pt1 | contig 14031 bp, 10 predicted proteins | sample June2016WEW_17_1_FD_132979 | JGI IMG/M metagenome (GOLD analysis project Ga0187878, IMG submission 132979) | Peatland microbial communities from SPRUCE experiment site at the Marcell Experimental Forest, Minnesota, USA - June2016WEW_17_150 | ecosystem: Environmental > Terrestrial > Soil >...
ATTCATCGACGGTATGATCGACGACGGTCCTGACCCGCCAGTCATGGACCAGCTCATCTCCGTCATACAAACCCAAAACGGTATTGGTATTTCCGACATCTATAACCAGAAGCATATGTCAAACCCTCGCTATGAAGCATTGCCTGCGGCAGCCCTATCTATCGCTCCCCGTCATATGGTGCATCTATTCCTTCACCACCGAGGCATCGCCGGCAATGACCCTTCTTATCTTTCCTTTTTTATCTGAGATAACAAGAGCGCCAAAATCATCAATGCCGAGGACCTTCCCCGACTCGATGTCATTTTTGAATATCACCCGCGCCTGCTTTCCGACCATATCGCAGTACGAGAGCCACGCATCCTTAATGGAGCCGAATCCCGAGTCCAGGAGACGGGTATACAGCTCATCAAATCTATCGAACAATTTTACCGTCAAATCAAGGCGTGAAATATTATGTCCCGCTTCTTCCGCAACGGAGGTCGCCATATCGCGGATCGATTCCTCAAAATCTTTTTTTCTAATATTAACATTGATGCCGATCCCTACGACGACAAAATCCACACTGCCTTCGGCGGAAGCGCTCATCTCCGCCAGTATGCCGCAAACTTTTTTGCCTTCGATCTGAACGTCGTTCGGCCATTTGAGAGTTACAGCTCCGGTGCAATACTCAGACAAGAGATCGGCAACGGCAACACCCGTCATGAGCGTGATCTGGGGGGCATAAACAGGCTCTATGGGCGGCCTCAGGGCGATGGAGGTATAGATATTACAGCCCGGAGGAGACTGCCACTCTCTGTTCAGACGGCCCTTCCCCTTCGTCTGGCATTCCGCGATAACGACAGTCCCGTGAGGAGCGCCATCGCGGGCGAGTCTGAAGAGAACGTCGTTGGTCGACTCGACCTCCGTAAAAAAGTGGATATTATTTCCTATCCGTTTCCCCGCAAGACGGACAGCCAAGTTTTTCTGATTAAAATCCATTGCGTTGATTAAAGCGCCGGCGACCTATGAGATCTTCAAGGATATATTGGCTGCCGATACCGAATGGGTGAGGGCCCCCACGGATATGAAGTCAACTCCGGTTTCTGCAATCTGTCTCACGTTGGCGAGGGTAACATTGCCGGACGCCTCCAGCGGCACTCTGCCGTCCGCTACTGCGACGGCCTTTCCCATATCCGAGAGAGACATATTGTCCAGCATGATCACATCTGCCCCGGAGTTTATGGCTTCCGCAAGCTCCTGAAGATTTTTTACTTCAATTTCCACCTTCAGCGTATGGGGCAGGCGTCCGCGAACCCTGGCGAGCGCCTGCGATATGCCGCCCGCTGCGGCAATGTGATTGTCTTTGATAAGGACGCCGTCATAGAGGCCGAATCGGTGGTTATGACCGCCGCCAATCCTCACGGCATACTTGTCAAGATAGCGGAGCCCCGGCGCCGTTTTTCTCGTGTCGAGGATCTTTGCCTTTGTGCCTTTGACATCATCGACATATCGTCTCGTGAGCGTCGCAATACCGCTCATCCTCTGAAGAAAGTTGAGGGCAACCCTCTCGGCCGTAAGCATTCTGCTGAGATTCCCTGATATCTCCGCGAGACATCCGCCCTTCTCCACGACATCCCCATCTTTGCAGCAGCCTTTAAATTGCATGCCCGGATCGAGGAAAAGAAAGGTCTCTTTGAAGACATCAATGCCCGCCACAACAACGACAGACTTGGCGATAGCCCGGGCCTTGCCGGTCTCTTCACCTGTAAGGGCCGCCGCAGTCGTTACATCCGCCTCACCGGCGTCTTCTTCAATTGCCGACTGTACTATCTTGCGTATGATATGCTTCTGTAACATGATAATAAAGATATTCAGAGGTTCTTGACGCGCTGCTCTTCTAATTCATCTTCTGAAGTCTTTTCATGGCTGCCGCGAGGACGGAATGCTTCTCTCTTACTTCCCTGAACTTTTCTTCTTCCTTTTCCACGACCGCCTTTGAGGCCTTCGCCATGAAATCGCGATTGGCGAGCTTTTTCGAAATCGCCGCGAGGTCTTTATCCACCTTGGCCATCTCTTTCTCGAGTCTCTTCATCTCCCCGGCAAAGTCTACCACGCCTTCGAGGAGCACATATATCCGCATGGAGCCGACAACGCCGGTAGCGGCATTCTTGGGCTCCTCTCCGCTTGCGTTCGCGGTCAATGCCTCGAGATTAGCCAGATTGGTAATATAGCTGCCGCCGATTTCCATGATCGCCCGCGACTCCTCATCGGGCGCGGAGATTGCGACCTTTAATTTTTTCGATGGCGCTATATTCATCTCACCTCTGATGTTTCTGATAGAAGTGATCGTGTCCATGATGGCGCCCATCTGCCTATCCGCAACCGGGTCATGGAAAGCGTCCTGGGGCGCGGGAAATTCACTTACCATGACCGATGTCCCGTCGCCCACGAGGGTCTGCCATATCTCCTCCGTAACAAAGGGCATGATGGGATGAAGCATCTTCAGAGAAGACATCATGACCGTAAAGAGGGTGTGCTGCGCCGCGCGCCTCTGAGCAGGATTGCCTTTCCCATAAAGCTCAGGCTTCACAAGCTCCAGGTACCAGTCACAGAGTTCATGCCAGATGAACTGGTAGATGCCCGATGCGGCATCATTGAAGCGATACTCGTCCAGGGATTTGATAACTTCCGCAACGGTTATGTTCAGGCGATGCTTGATCCACCTGTCGGGAAGGGATTCATCGTCCTTGCTGATCTCAGCACCGGAAGTCGGGTAATCATCGAGGTTCATGAGGGCAAAGCGCGTCGCGTTCCAGAGCTTGTTTACGAAATGCTTGTAGCCGGCAATGCGCTCCTCGGACATCCTGATATCCCTGCCTTGGGCTGTCAGGGCAACCATGGTAAACCTGAAGGCATCCGCGCCGAACTTATCGATCATCTCGAGGGGATCAATAATGTTCCCCTTGGATTTGCTCATCTTCTCGCCATTCTCATCGCGCACCAGGGCATGGAGATAGACATCCCTGAAAGGAACATCCTTCATCACATAGAGCCCCATCATCATCATCCTCGCCACCCAGAAGAAGAGTATGTCAAACCCCGTGATGAGGAGCGATGTGGGATAAAATGTCTTTAGGGACTTTGTCTTCTCGGGCCATCCGAGGGTTGAGAAAGGCCAGAGGGCGGAACTGAACCACGTATCAAGAACATCTTCTTCCTGTTTGAGGCGGCTGCCGCCGCAGTTTGGACATTCAACTGGATCTATGGTGGAGACAATTTCTTTTTCGCAGCTCCCGCAATACCAAACGGGTATCCTGTGGCCCCACCAGATCTGTCTCGAAATGCACCAGTCCCTGATGTTGTTCATCCACTCAAAGTATGTGCTTTCCCACATCGTGGGCAGGATTCGGGTCTTCCCTTTTATCACCGCCGCAGTCGCCGTCTTTGCCAGGGGTTTTATCTTCACGAACCACTGTGCAGAAACCATGGGCTCGATGTCCGTCTTGCAGCGATAGCATTGCCCGACATTGTGGCTGTAAGGTTTCTTCCCTAAGAGGTATCCTCCTTTTTCGAGGTCACGGAGAATACTTTGCCTGGCCTCGTAGCGGTCCTGACCCTGATAGACGCCGCCGTTTTCATTGATGGCTCCGTTGCCATCCATGATGTTTATGATTTCCAGTTTATGCCGCTCGGCTATGGCGAAGTCATTCGGATCGGAGGAGGGCGTAATTTTAACCGCTCCCGAGCCGAACTCCACACTAACATGGCTGTCGGCAATAACCGGTATTACCCTGTTCACCAGAGGCAGGATAACTTTTTTTCCTATCTTGTCCTTGTACCTCTTGTCATCGGGGTTGACGGCAACCGCTGTATCCCCCAGCATCGTCTCCGGACGCGTGGTGGCAACCACGATGTCGCCCTTGCCGTCCTGGTAAGGGTACCTGATCTCCCAGAGAGCGCCTTCTTTCTCTTCGTATTCCACTTCGAGATCCGATATGGCCGTGCGGCATCGCGTGCACCAGTTGACGATATAGTCGCCGCGATAGATGAGCCCGTCGTTGTACAGACGCACAAAGACTTCCCTTACGGACTTGGATCGTTTCTCGTCCATGGTAAAGGCTTCTCTCGACCAGTCGCAGGAGCAGCCCAGCCTTTTTAACTGATTGATGATGACCCCGCCGTATTTCTCCTTCCATTCCCACACGCGTTCAATGAATTTCTCTCTGCCTAAATCATGTCTGGTGATGCCTTCTTTCGCGAGCTCCTGTTCCACCACATTCTGCGTCGCGATCCCCGCATGATCGGTTCCCGGCATCCAGAGGGCGTTATAACCCTGCATCCTTCTGTACCGGGTCATAACGTCCTGCAGCGTGTTATTCAAGGCATGCCCCATGTGGAGCATGCCTGTCACATTCGGAGGAGGAATAACAATGGAAAATTGTGGCTTCCTGCTTGAATCCTCAGCCCTGAATAAATCGCGGTCAAGCCAGTATTTGTACCACCTGGCTTCCGATGCCTGAGGTTCATACGCCTTGCCCAATGACTTTTCCGCCATGAAACGTCTCCGTTAGAATATTTTTAATTCTTCTTTCAGTTTCCGGATAATCAAGAGGGCGTCAACGCCCGGGACGGGACCTAAGGGCGCAAACTCGCCGCTCGAAAGGTCCTTCGCCTCCATGATCCCTCTCGATGTCACAACCATCACTGCGTTAAAGTAAGGCAGATCGGACCTCAGATCGGGGAACGGTGAGGCACTGCCGATAAACTTTGTCGCCAGTGAATTGTCTCCCGACACCTTGATCAATATGTCTTCGATCATCATGGCGTACGTTGCGCGGTCCACCATGTCATTCGGGTGGAATGAGCCGTCCGGATAAACCTCCAATCCGCGAACACCTATTCGGAGAATCCCCTCGATATCCGCCTTCAAAGGATAATTTGCAATATCCGTCGCCGTTGGCGCAGGAGCGCTCGCCTGTGCCTTCGCTTTTTCCGGGTCTTTAAAGGACGTGTCGAAGGTCTTTACTGTCTTCTTCTTATAGAGGACGTCAATCTTCAATTCCTCCATGAAGAGGGCGGCGGCGTCACCCCTGTTGATCCTTTCAAGTATCGCAATCTTCTTTCCTGTAATCGTCCCCGGCATGGCCCTCTGGATCTTCTGCGTCAGATTCCATTCAGCATCAGCCTCCTTGACGTAATCGCGGTTGAAGTCGATTACCTGTTTGAACATCTGCCCTGCGTTCGCGAAATCCAGCGCGTTCTTGTAGGCAATGCCCATAAAATAATAGGCGGCAGGAGACTGGGGATCGATCTTGATGGCTTTGTCAAACTCGCTCTTGGCGTCTTTGATCCAGTCCTTTTGTACTTTGCCCAGTGTATAGAGCCTTATCCTGCTTACATGGACAAATACCTTATCATCATCCTTCTTGGCAAATTTCCAAGCCTGCTTCATGGATTCATTCGCAGCCTTGAAATCTCCGAGATAAGCTGCAACCAGGCCATTTCCCGCAAAGGCTTTTGAGTACTTGGGGTCGAGTGCAATTGCCCGATCAAATTCTCCTTTGGCGTCAGGATACATCTTCTGATCGAGGAATTTCATGCCTGAATAAAAATGATGCTCGGGCGTATCCATTTCGCTTACAGGCTTCACTGCTTTGGCCCCGCAGGAGACAATGAAAAACCCCAGCGCGATAACAACAAAGAACATCAATAAACTCCGATAATTCAACCGTTGAATCATAACGTTCTCCTTTCATCAAAAAAGTGTTTTTAATGTAACTCCCCGGGATCAAGCTCTTCCCGGTTCAACATTAGCCATTTTTGCAACTCACACTTCCACACTCTCAATATCCGAGAAATCACGCAATTAATTATATTCATACCATATCGAAGTCAAGATATTTAACGGAATTCTCCTAAAATACAAACGGAAACCAAGACTTGCGAAACCCCGTAGGCAAGGACGCTCACGGCGAGAGAAATTGGTCGATTCTTCGTTTCATGGCGTCAAGATCGGACGGGGCGACCCATTCAATTTCTCTATCCCTGCCAAACCAGGTCATCTGCCTCTTGGCAAAATGACGCGTGTCACGTTTAATCATCCTTATGGCATCTGCGAGACCGCATGACCCCTTTATCAGCCTGGCTATGTATTTATATCCGAGCGCCTGCATGGGCTTCAAATTCTCACGGTAACCCATGGAGAAAAGCCTCTCCACTTCGCCAACCAGTCCGTCCTCTATCATTTTCTCCGTTCTTTGATCTATTCTCCGATAAAGCTCCGTGCGCTCCACCGTGAGTCCTATCTTGATCACGTCATAAAGGTTGTCGCCGAAGCGATGGGCATTTTGTTTCTCGACAATCGAAATACCACATAGCTCCAGAACCTCCAGGGCGCGGATGATCCGGGGAATGTCATTCTTGTCAATCTGGGCAGCGGCCAGTTCGTCCCTTTCTTTCAACTTCTCGTATAGATATGTCTCACCAAATTGTTTGAGCTCCTGCCTGTATAACCGTCTCAGATCCTCATCAGCATCCGGCCCTGCAAAGAGTCCGCCTAAGAGCGCCTTTATATAAAGGCCCGTCCCGCCGACCACAAAGATGGGCTTTCCTGCATCATTGAGTTTCCCGATAGTCTCATGAGCGAGCCTGATAAACATGGCCGCGTTGAACTGTTCATCGGGATTGACGACATCAATTGCGTGATGTTTCACTAGAGACTGTTCTTCAAGAGTGGGCTTCGCCGTGCCTATATCCAGGAGCCTGTAGACCTGCATCGAATCGGCGCTGATAATCTCGCCGCCTGATTCACGCGCGAGCGCCATCGCAGCAGTGGTCTTGCCGACCGCTGTGGGTCCAAGGATGACGCTCAGGCGGGGTTTCTTAACATTTGCGCACATGCATTTATATTCGTTTAAACATCCTTTCTATATCCCGGAGACCAAACGAGACATAAACAGGTCTTCCATGGGGACACGTGGACGAAAACTGTGTGGCATCCAAATCCCTGCAAAGCCGCATCACTTCAGCTTCCGACAGTTTCTGATTCGCCTTGACCGCCCCTTTGCAGGCAAGGAGGGCAAAAAGCTTTTCCTGCCGCTCTTCCAAGCCGAGGGTGCGTTCCGCATTTGATAACTCCTCGAGGATCTCAAAAAACAATCCCTTAGGTTCAACATGAGAGAGCATTGCCGGCACGGCTTTCACAATCACCGTCTTTTCGCCGAAAGGTTCCACCTCTATGCCCATTTGCTCGAGGACTTTCATGGATGCCATAATTACGGCGAACTCTCCCGAGGACAGGCTCACGACCTCGGGAATCAGGAGCCGCTGGCTCATCATTTTCTCACCGCGCCGGGCAGCTTCCATCTTGAGTCTATCAAAAAGAATCCTCTCATGAGCCGCATGCTGATCTACAATGATGAGACCGGGAGACGAGGAAAAGATGAGGTATGTGCCGGCAAACTGTCCGATATATTCCAGGTCAACAAAATTTATCCCCTTCTCCGGAATCTTCTCTTCAACGCGGATTTCCTCCGGGGATATCTGTGATTGTTCTTTCTCCGGAATCCGCCCCATGGCAGGGCGCGGCTTCGGGTAATCCGTGAGGGTCTTGTTGAAAAAAAGCTTCCCGCTTCCCGATGTCACGGTGTATCGCTTCAACGCCTCTTGGACCCTCTCGCCATAGCCTTCGGGCATGGTACGGCCTATCGCCCCCGATGAAACAGGCGCGATATTGGCAAGGGCATGAACCAGGGTCTCGACGATGATATCATAAATCTCCCTCGGGTTTCGGAAGCGAACCTCCATTTTCGCGGGATGGACGTTAACGTCTACATCCCCGGGAGGGAGATCGATGAACAAGACTGCCGCGGGATATTTTTTTGCCTCAATCAAGCGTCTGTAAGCGGTCATGACGGCATGATTCAAGAGATAATCCCTGATATATCTCTTGTTCACAAAGTAGTATAATTGTTTCGCACTTGATCTTGTGAAATCGGGCTTTGAGGCGAATCCGAGAACGGTCATGCCGCCTCTCGCGCCTTTAACAGGTAACATGTGGTCCATGAAATCCGTCCCCAAGACAAGAGAGACCCTCTCGGAGATATCTCCGGTGGCCGGTACATTCAATATCTCCTTCCCATGAACCGCGACTCTTAATCTGACCTCCGGATGTGAAATGGCCGTTCTCGTAATCACATCCATGCAGTATCCCTGTTCCGTCGCCTCCGTCTTCAGGAACTTCTTCCGCACGGGAACGGGATCGAAGATATGATTCACCCAAACGGAAGTGCCTACGGGACATCCCGTATCAGTTATGCTCTCCAGTCGTCCCGCTTCCACTATCACCCTGGTGCCCGATAAAGAAGACTCCTTCCGCGTTACCATCTCAACACGGGAAATGGCGCCAATGCTCGGCAGGGCCTCGCCCCGAAACCCATATGACCTGACCTTATAAATATCATCGAACTGGTATATCTTGCTGGTCGCAAAGCGCTCAAAGGCAAGAGGGACCTCCGCACTCTCAATGCCCTCGCCATTGTCGATGACCTTGATCGATCCCCGCCCGCCTTTTTCAAGTTCAACGGTTATGTCCGTAGCGCCGGCGTCGAGGGCATTTTCGAGGAGTTCTTTCAGAATGGATGCGGGCCTCTCGACAACCTCTCCCGCGGCAATCTTGCTCGACAAACTTTCCGGCAGAACGATAATTTTCGTAGCCAAGATAAATCACCTGTTATAAAAAAACCGGACTCTTAAACGTCATACCATGCTTGATAGGAAAGGCATCTGTATTCTTACAAATGGCATCGACCGAAACACTTCTTCAAACCATATAATAAAAGACCGCAGTCACCCTCATCATGAAGTAACTGCGGTCGAATATAACTCGATACACCGCCGTGATCAATCCAGAACTATCATTACCCTGCACTTTTTCAAGAACGTCATATTGTCTGCAGCGCCTCTGATTTTGTCGGCATCGGCATTGCTGATGACGATATCGGACTTACCCGGCCCTTCGGTTTTGACTCCCTTAACGCTGACGGGATTGTTTGTCACCCTCGGATTACTCTGGGCTGCCGTAAGATCCCTTGCATAACCGCTCATGCCCTGCTGGACGGCAAACTCTTTGTCAACATTCATGGAACCATATACTTCTTTCCCGTTCTCATCGAGAACCTTAGGCGCCATAGCCGGCCTGGCCTGGAGCCCCCTCGCGTCAACAACCATACCGGTGAAGACATCTCCCGCCGGCGCCGGGGGTGCTGGAGGAGCGGCCTCCGGTTTTTTCTCAAGAGCCTTGGGTATAATGACCTGCGCAAAACCGCCCGCCATCGGCATCCTCAAGGTCACTTCCACAGTTCCATCGGACAGGTAGTCCTGATTCACCACCTTAGCCCCTCTCACAAGGCCTTCCACCGCTGCATTGATGACATCGCTCTCCACCGTAAAATCCTTTACGACTGTTGTGGAATCAATGCGCACTCCCTTCGTCGTTTCAAGCAGATTACGGTAGGCGTCTACCTTAGCTGCCCTCAGGGCCATGGGACGGGCCTGGGGTTTTCCTACGTACCGTTCGGGAGGGGCGCCGATCCCCACTGCCTCAATATAACCTTCCGACCAGTTAATCTTTCCTTTATCGCCCATCTGTTCGACAATCTGAGTCCACTCGGACCCGCTGACTTTTTCCTGAGAAAAACCGATCCCTGTATAGAGGAACAACATGCTTACGATAACACCCACTGTAACGATTAGTTTCGACCTCATAAAATCCTCCTTACTGTTGGTTTTGGAAACTCACCCACAAAAGTACATAATCAACTCTCTGGAATTGATGTACGTATCTTCCCTTCAAAAAGACCTGCGTAAAATAACAGAATGCGATACAGGTTTCAATCACGAAATCATATTATTTTTTTTCAGTAAAAGCCTTGCTTTCAGGGGCTTCTAACCATGGCTTAATATTGATATTTTTCTCTAGATCTCCCCAGATTACATTCTGATCGGGCCTGCTGCTGCCCCACCAGTTGTTTCTCGCATCGATATAAATGGAGGAGAATGTCTGGATGGCCACCGTGTTGTTGATAAAGTTATTATTATGTATGACGGGATTCGACATCCCTACGCACTTGATAGCGCCCTCTCCGAGGTTGCCGGCGAACGTATTATAGAATACCCTGGGGGATGCGTCATTACGGGTGTATATGCCCCCTTGCGCATTCTGTGCAATGCTGCAAGACGAGATTTCCGGTGCGCCATAATAAATGTCAAAAGCGGTGTTTGCAAATTTGACGATACAGTATGCGAAGGCGCTGTTCACCTTTGTAGGTTTCATCAGTCTTACGGCATTATTATAAAAGCCGGGAGACGGAGAATTCCCGGAAGCCGTAAATACGATCGGATACCGCTTGGTGCCTTTTGCCACAACGCCGCCGTCTTCAGTAATGATGGATGTATTCTGGTCGTATTCGATCTTCACACCGGGTTCGATATACAGGGTTGCCCCGCCATCGATTACGACATCCTTTGCCACCCGGTAAGGACTGTTGGAAAGGATAAGGAAGGCATCCGCCTTGATAGGCCCGCCGAGGACCTGATTTAGTATGGGGAGTTCCTGCGGCTTCCCTTCAGGATAAGCTGCATTGAGAACAGACTTTATATTGATCTTGCCGTGAATCCTCGCCAGGATTTCGAGACCCTTGGCAGAGCCCCACCAGTTGTTCAGGGCATTGACGGCTTCTCCCGTCATGTCGCCTGCGATATCAAATTGCTTGTTGGCATTTATATTGTTTTCCGCAATTACGGGATGAGAGTTCTTTACGATGATCCCCTGCCCCCCATTTCGCGTAATTGTGTTGTGAGTAATTAAGGGGGCAGACGACTGAATCACGATGCCCTCCTTCACGTTATCCTGAATATTGTTCTCCATCAGTTTGGGTTGGGCTCCGTCTGTAATAAAGATCCCTGCTTCCCTGTTTTTATGGATTGTATTTTTCATGACCTGCGGTTTGGAAAAGGCGCCCGAGATTTTTATGGCAACGCCGTTATCCGTAAGCTCAGAAGCTTCTATTTGCGGTGAAGATGCCTGGCATGTGATCCCCGTCGCCGCATTCCTGATGCGGCAGAACTTGACCAGATTTTCCTTTTCCTTGACGTTGCTGAAAGCTATGCCGTCCCACGATTTAGCGCCCTCGGCCGCATCAAATAAAATAATGTGCTCCTCATCCCCCTGCGCGATGAGTCTCCCTTCGATCACAAGGGCGCCGCCCTGCGAGCGTATCTCTGTGCCCGGCTCAATTGTCAAGAGCGCCTTATCTTTGACGATCACTCCATTCTTGATTATATAAGGACTCGCGCCTGCATACCAGGTCGTATCGGACTCGATGATGCCGGAAACGGGCGTCGGTCCGGGCTCCACGGGCATGCCGGTTATGGTATCGGACTTGTCGCTTTCGTTACCCGCCCAGTCTAAGGCAGTTACCTGATAGTAATATTTCTGCGCATTGACGAGATTCTCATCGCGATATTCGTTCAATTCCGTCTTCGCAATCTGCTGGAAACCCGAAAGGGGAGTGTTGCTGCGATAGACCAGGTATCCCGCCAGGTCCTCGGCTTGTGATTTTTCCCAGCCCAGAAGAACGACCTTATTCCTTCCGACGGCCTTGACGTTGTTGATTTTATCAGGAGGTATGGTGTCGAGCGTTACCGTTCCTACTGCATCAACCCATTGCGCGGTATTGCCCGCTTCATCCCTGAGATAGCCGGTAATCACGGCCTTTGTCACATTATCCCCAGGAATAACTTTATAGACGCCCAGGTATCCACCCGGTTCAACTTCCTGCATATCTATGTTTCTCTTGAAATCACCGATATCGAAATAGGCCTGCATCTTGGGTGCACCCTGGATGACTACCTTGATTTCGTCGCCCGCCTTTTTCGGCATATTCTTCGTATCCTGTGTGAGAAGACTAATGACCGGCGGCCGGAGGGCCTCGGCTATGGTCGGTACGGGGATTGTCTTCACCATGTCTCTGAAGAGGTCGTCACAGGCGCGGAGCAATTGGATGTCCCTCACATTCATGGCGGTCGCGATGACCGTCGCAATGATGCCGACGGGGGTAGTAGAAATGCCGCCCTCCTGGATGTGGGCGACATGCTGGCCGCTCCAGAGAAAATTGCCGGTCTTGGTATCATACATCTTGATCTCCGCCCCCACGGAGACGGAGGAATAAATAACTGCAAACAGCTTGTCAAAATCCGAGATATTGCCGTAGATGACGGCGTCCACACCGAGGATCTTGCCCAACTCCTGGGGAGACATCTTGTCGATGGCCTCCGCATCGTTGAGTCCCGCCTTCCTCAAAGTATTATCCACGACATAAGGTTTCATGCCTTTATACGGTAGGGAGCTCATGTGATTGTAAAATGCCTTGCGGACCTCCTCGGACCCCTTCTGGCTCTTTGCGAGATTCACGAAGGGAAGAACCGCAACAGTTTGGGGTTTGTGGTTTTCCATGTAAGGGTCTACCTTGTACGTACCCTTAAACAATGCGCTGAGATCCCGGACCTGCGGTGAAATGGCAGTCTCTTTTGTGGCAACTACGCAGCTCTGAAACATAACCATCAACGGCAGAACTAAAACGGCTAATACGAACCTTCGCAATCCTCTATTCATTTGAAGCCCCCCAAATGGCTTTCATAACACTGAAGATCTGTCCCGGAAAGTGTGCGAACCCTGAAGACTGGCAATGTCAATGGCATTATCATAAATCATAGCCATGCCCACTGCCACGATGGAGAATAACAATCTTCTCATAGGTAGACCTCCGATCATTATTTTTTAAGATATGGTGAAGATGGATATAGCATGTCCATTGCTGCAATTTCTCAGATTCATGAAAACCTGCGGCTCTTGACAAACATGCATCTATACTGCCGGAAGGAAGCGTTGAAGAATATACTGAAATAGCTATGGAGTGTCAAGGTTATTTCAGAATTATAGCTTAAGAAATCATTGCAATTCCTGATGATGGCATGTCTTACTTACTGACAATTTATAATATTACCTTGCCGATATAATCGTCAACGGTAACCTGCCAATATCTCATGGCTTTTCCCGTGGACTGAGAAAATTTTCCACAGTTGAGGACGCTATAATGTGGACGTTTGGCCGGTCTTGTCAGTTTATCGGATTTTATGGGCTTCACGGTTACACCTGTCATGCCCGCAAATTTCAATATCTTCATGGCGAACTCGTACCAGCTGCAATTCCCTCTGTTGGTGATATGAAAAGTCCCGGTATACTGACCCTCAATCAACAGCTGGACGGCGCCCGCCAGATCCCACGTGAATGTGGGTGACCCCACCTGGTCATCCACTACTTCCAGATACTTTTCTGTTCTTGCCTTTTCCACAATTGTCTTAACAAAATTTTTCCCGTTCTTCCCGTAAAGCCATGCCGACCGTACGAGGAGGAAGTTGTCGGAAAATTGCTTCAAATACTGTTCCCCGGCAAGCTTTGACTGGCCATAGACATTGATGGGGTTGCATGTATCGTCTTCCACATAGGGTGTTTGCTTCTTCCCGTCAAAGACATAGTCCGTGCTGAAGTGAACTATCCTTATGCCCCGCTCTCGGCATGATAATGCAATATTCTTCACTGCCTCCGCATTGACGGAAAAACATTTCTCTCTGTTCGATTCACAGCCGTCGACATCCGTGTAAGCAGCGGCGTTGACAACAACATCGGGCTCGATCTCTGAAATGACTTTTTCGCAGGCCTCGGAAGAGGCAATATCGATGTCTTCTATGTCCAGACCCGCCACGTCATGAAAGGCAAAGAGCCTCAAAAAAAGATCGCTGCCAAGCATGCCCTTATGGCCGAAGATGAGAATCTTCATCAGCATACCCCTTAAATCAGTATTTCACTTCCTTCAAGAAGAGTCCGTGGGCAGGCGCTGTCTGACCCGCCCGCCTTCTATCTTTCGCTGCGACGATGTTCATCAACTCAGCTTTCGAGAGCTTCCCTCTTCCGACATCAACAAGTGTGCCGA
>Ga0187878_1003113_pt1 | contig 14016 bp, 11 predicted proteins | sample June2016WEW_17_1_FD_132979 | JGI IMG/M metagenome (GOLD analysis project Ga0187878, IMG submission 132979) | Peatland microbial communities from SPRUCE experiment site at the Marcell Experimental Forest, Minnesota, USA - June2016WEW_17_150 | ecosystem: Environmental > Terrestrial > Soil >...
GCTGTCTCCCAAGTTAGAGAGGCGGTGGCGAGAATGGATGCAGGGGAGACGGCATCCGGTGTGAGTTGGGCATTTCTGGGTGGTCTGCCAAGATCCGTGCCCGTGGAGAACACCCTGTCCGTAGCCGGGTTACCCAACGTGATCCGGATCCTGGACGATATCACCAAGGGAAAGCTGCGGAGGTACTCTTTCATCGAGTGTCATGCCTGTCCTGAGGGATGCGTAAGCGGTTGCCTCACCGTGGAGAATCCGTACGTGGCGCGCGGGAAAATAGTCAAGCTGAGGCAGAAACTCCCGGCTGGTCCGGTTGTGGAACGGAAGGACGTGGAACACGGCTACCGGACGGGAAGCTTCCTGATGGACGAGCCTTTTACCAGCCGGCCGCTCAGGCCGCTGGACCAGAACATCTCCGGGGCCATCGCCAAGATGAGGGAGCGGGATCAGCTGTTTTCTGAACTGCCGGGAATCGACTGCGGCGCCTGCGGCGCGCCTTCGTGCCGTGCGTTTGCCGAAGATGTGATTCTGGGAGAAGTAGGGCGGGATTCCTGTACTTTCTTATGGCAGTCCGAGCTTTCGAAGCGGGTGGAGGACCTTGCTGGCCTGGTCCAGCTTCACAGACCCGCGAGGGGAGGGCAACCGTGACGATTGCCGAAGCTGCTGAGAAAATCCAGGGAACAGTGGTTACCGGTGCCGCGTCCGCGGCCATGAGGGAAGTGCGCGGAGGATATACCTCGGATCTTCTTTCGGACACGATGGGAAACAGTCGCGCCGGGGATCTGTGGGTGACGATGCAGAAGCACGTGAACATCGTGGCCGTCGCCCAACTCAAGGGCCTCGCCGGTATCGTGGTGGTGAATGGCCGGCAACCGGAAGCGGCTGCGATCGCCAGGGCTGAAGAGGAACACATACCTATAATCTGCACCGAATTGCCCGCCTTTGATGTGGCCGGGATTCTGTACAGTGAGGGCGTCAGGGGAAGGAGGTCGGCCTGAAAGTGTTTGTGATCGATCCCCACTTGCACACTTGCCTCTCGCCTTGTGCGGTGCTCGACATGCACCCCGCGGGGTTGGTAGATGCGGCTGTCCGAGCCGGCCTGGACGCACTGGCCGTGTGCGATCACAACTCGGCTGAGAATGTAGCTGCCGTGGAGAGGGCGGGGCGTGCCGTGGGCATGGCAATCATCGCCGGTATGGAGATCACGACCGCGGAGGAGGCTCACATTCTGGGTTTGTTGCCGGACATCGAGGCAGCGCTAGCACTACAGTCCAAGATCTACAGGTCATTGCCCGGGCGAAACGATGAACGCGCCTTTGGGCCTCAGGTGATTGCCAACGAGCATGCGGAGGTAATGGGCTTTGAAGAACACCTCCTCTCCGGCGCGACGACGCTTAGCGTGGACCGGGTCGTTGCCGCAATCCACGATGCCCGCGGCCTCGCGGTAGCTTCGCATGTCGACCGGGAAAGGAACGGGATCATCGGCCAGCTCGGCATGATTCCGCAAGGTCTGGGGCTGGATGCCCTGGAGATCTCGTCCCGGGCTACCCTTCCGGAGGGACGTGCGGCATTCGCTCCGAAAGGTGAGTTCCCGATCGTCTGCTCTTCTGATGCCCACGAGCCCAAGGATGTGGGCAAGGCTGTGACATTCCTGCTGCTGGCAGAGCCAACGCTGGACGAACTGCGCCGCGCTTTTGCAGGCAAGGACGGCAGGGCAATTCTCGGTGGAGGCAGGCCCATGGAAGACTTGGCGTTGCATATCCTCGATCTCGTGCAAAACAGTATCGAGGCCGGCGCCACCGTAATCGACATCGATCTGCTGGAGTATCCGTCGGCGGACCAGCTGATCATCGAGGTGCGCGACAATGGGCGCGGTATGGATCCGGCGGCCCTCGCCAAGGCTACGGATCCTTTCCATACCACTCGAACAACGCGCAAGGTGGGCATGGGCCTATCCTTGCTCAGCGAAGCCGCGCGCGCGGCGGGAGGCAGAGTGGAGATTGACTCCAAACCTGGGGTTGGGAGCCGCGTGAGGGCCATCTTCCAGTACTGCCACATTGACAGGGCGCCGGTAGGGGACATCGAAACGACTCTCATGGTGCTGCTGGCCAGCCACCCGGACCTGGAGGTCGGTTTTAAGCATTGCGTGGGGAATGAGGTTTTTGAATTGGACGCGCGCGTCCTTCGTGCATCCGATACCAACCCGACATCACCGGATGGACTGGCTGCGCTGCGTGAGGCCATACGTAACGGCGAGGCAGGCCTGAACAGGCCGCGCATGTCGCCGCGATTGCATTAGACTCTGTGGAGGCCAAACATGGTTGATGTTAGTAGGGTTCGTGAGATCGTAGACCTGCACGGCGGCAAAAGGGGTCATATGATCGCCATCCTGCTCGACTGCCAGGAAGAGTTTCGTTACCTTCCGCGAGAAGTCCTGGAGGAGTTGTCGATCCAAATCAGCACACCGCTGACTTCTATCCTCTCGATCGCCACCTTCTTCCGGGCCTTCAGCCTGAAGCCCGTGGGCCGCCACCAGATCCATGTCTGCATGGGTACGGCCTGCAACATCCAGGGCGGGCCCCAGCTGGTCGAAGCGCTCGAACGCGAACTAAAAGTCAAGAGAGGCGAGACCACGCCTGACATGCAGTTCACCCTCGACACCGTGAACTGCGTGGGGTGTTGCGGACTGGCTCCGGTGATTACCGTAGGGCATGACGTGCATGGAAAGCTGAAGCAATCCGCCGTTCCAAGAATCGTAAAACGTTATCGGGCAAAGGAGGCAGCACATGCCGAGACTGTCCATTGAAGACCTGAAGCGCATACGCGAAGACGCGAAGCAAACCCTGACGCTGCGGTCCGGCACGGCACGTGCCAGGGTCACCGTACACATGGGCACCTGCGGTATTTCCGCGGGCGCGCGCGACGTCATGGGAGCGCTGCTGAAAGAAATTGAAAATCTGAAGATTGATGATGTCATCGTGACCACATCGGGCTGCGCGGGGCTGTGCAGCCGTGAGCCCATGGCTACTGTGGAATTGGCGGGCCAGCCCCCGGTCAAGTATGTCGATTTGAAGCCCGACCGGATCGTGAGGGTGCTCAAAGAACACGTGCTCGGGGGCAAGATCGTTACCGACTTCGCCCTTGCGAGCGGCTGTGAAACAACCGGCTAAAGGGCCGGCTGGGAGGCATGAAAACAATGGCATTTCGCACACATGTTCTAGTTTGCGCGGGGACAGGATGCGTTTCCGGCGACTCATTCGCCACAGCCAAGGCCCTGGAAGCCGAGGTGCAAAAGCAGGGTCTGGCAAGCGAAGTCAAGGTGGTCCGCACGGGTTGTCAGGGATTTTGCGCCCAGGGTCCCATCGTAATTGTGCAGCCGGACGGCATATTCTATTGCGGCGTCAATCAGAAGTCGGCCGCGCATCTGGTCCAGGAGCACTTCCTGAAGGGACGGCCGGTCAAAAACCTCATGTACTCGCCGCCGGCCGAGAAGAGCCCGATCCCTGCACTCAAGGATATCCCATTCTTCGCCAAGCAGAAGCTGGTCGTGCTCCGAAATCGCGGCATTATCGACCCCGAACGGATCGATGATTACATCGCTGTTGACGGATACACGGCGTTGGTTAAAGCGGTGACTGAGATGACCCCGGAACAGATCATCGGCGAGATCAAACGTTCGGGCTTGAGAGGCCGCGGCGGCGGCGGGTTCCCTGCCGGTATCAAGTGGGAGACGTGCCGTCATGCCGCCAAGGCGCGTGGAGTTGAGCCGGTCGTCGTTTGCAACGCCGATGAGGGCGATCCCGGCGCCTTCATGGACCGGAGTATCATCGAGAGCGACCCGCACGCCGTGCTCGAGGGTATGATCATAGGTGCGCGTGCCATCGGCTGCCAGGAAGGCTTTGTCTACATCAGGAACGAATATCCGCTCGCCCGCCAGCGCCTGTTGCATGCGATCGAGCAGGCACGGGATTACGGATTTCTGGGCAAGGACATCCTGGGCACGGGCATGGATTTCGACATCGAGATCGTTCAGGGCGCCGGCGCCTTTGTCTGCGGCGAGTCCACTGCTTTGATGGCTTCGCTGGAGGGCAGGGTCGGCGAGCCGCGAGCCAAGTATATCCATACCGTCGAGTATGGTTACCAGAACCGCCCCACCAATTTGAACAATGTCGAAACCTGGGCCAACGTGCCCCTCATCCTGAACCGCGGTGCGCAGTGGTTCGCCGGCATGGGCACTGGCGAGGTAGGCGACAATCCATGGAACGGCAGCAGCGGGACCAAGGTCTTCTCGATGGTGGGCAAGGTCAACAACACCGGCTTGATTGAAGTCCCGATGGGGATCACGCTCCGGGAGATCGTTTTCGACATCGGCGGAGGCATCCCCGGGGGGCGTAAGTTCAAAGCAGTCCAGACGGGGGGGCCGTCGGGGGGCTGCCTGCCGGAGGAACTTCTCGACATGCCCGTCGATTTCGACAGTCTAACGGGGGCTGGATCGATGATGGGATCGGGCGGGATGATCGTGATGGACGACCAGACGTGCATGGTGGAGGTGGCCCGATACTTCATCTCCTTCCTCACCGAGGAGTCCTGTGGCAAGTGTGTTCCATGCCGTGAGGGGCTGAGGACCTCTTTGGATGCCCTTAACCGCATCACCCAAGGCAAGGGCAGCCCGGAGGACATTGACCTTCTCCACGAAATCGGAGCGGTGATGCAGGATTGCTGCCTGTGCGCTCTCGGCACTTCGGCACCCAACCCAGTCCTATCCACACTCCAGTACTTCAAAGAAGAGTTCAACGCCCACATCAAAGACCACATATGCCCCGCGGGCGCCTGCAGGGATCTGATCGAATATGTCATTGACCCGGAAAAATGCGATGGTTGTCACGCCTGTGTCGCCGGCTGTTCGACCAAGGCGATCATGGGAGATGTCAAGAAACAGCATATCCTCGACAAGACCCTGTGCATCAAGTGCGGCGCCTGCGTCGAGATGTGCAAGCGCGAGGCAATCAATAAGGTTCCTAGGAGTCATGCAGCATGAAAACCATCAAGCTCAAGATCGACGGAATCGAAACCACGGCCGACGATAGAACGCCGGTGTTGGCCATTGCCGAGAAACTGGGAATCAAAATTCCCACCCTTTGTCATCACCCGATCCTGGAGCCCTACGGTGTTTGCCGCATCTGCACCGTGGAAGTGCGGTCGGGCAAACGGGTCCGCATGGTGACGGCCTGCAATTACCCCGCAACGAACGGCATCGAGGTGCTGACCAACTCCGACCGCGTGCGGCGTGATCGAAAGCTGATCATCGAGTGGCTCATGTCGCGTTGCGGCCATGTCCCCGTTCTGGAGCAGCTCGCCAAGGAGTATGGCATCGTCGAGCCGAGATTCGGCCGTGGGGACGATGACTGCATCCTGTGCGGGCTCTGTGTGCGGGTATGCTCGGACGTGGTTGGAGCCAACGTGCTCGGCTTTTTCGGCAGGGGCACGACGCGCGAGGTTTCGACGGCCTTTGGTGAGACCTCTCCCAAGTGCATCGGCTGCGGGGCATGCGCCTACGTCTGCCCGACCGGAGCGATTCGCATCGAGAACGACTCCGAGCTGGTCCGCGAGGCACTGCCTCTCGGCCCGTTGACGCCCGTCGGCATCCCGTTCATGCAGGCGGTCCCCCACAAGCCCGTCATCGACCGCGATTCGTGCATCCACTTCAAGACCGGCGAGTGCAAGGTGTGCGAGAAAGTCTGCGAGGTCAAGGCGATCGACCACAAGCAGACAGATCAGATCGAGGAGATCGATGTCGGCGCCGTGATCCTGGCCACCGGCTTCAAGCCCTCCGATCCCCAGGCTATTCCGGAATACGGTTACGGGAAGTTTAAGAATGTCCTCACCGGCCTGGAGTTTGAGAGGATGAACAGCGCCTCCGGCCCGACCGGGGGAAAAATCCTGCTCGCGAACAACCAGGAGCCCAAGCAAGTGGGCATCATCCACTGCGTCGGCAGCCGTGACGAGCGCCATAACAAGTATTGCTCCCGCGTTTGCTGCATGTATGCCTTGAAGTTCGCGCACCTGATCAAAGAGAAGACCGGCGCCGAGGTCTACAATTTCTACATTGACATGCGCTGCTTCGGGAAGGGCTATGAGGAGTTTTACCATCGACTCCTCGAGGAGGGAGTGCGGTTCATCCGGGGACGCGCCGCCTCGGTAACCGATTTCCCATTAAACGACAGAGAGGTGGGCAAGCTGGTGGTCAGGGTTGAAGACACCCTCATCGGAGAGGTGCGGCGGATCCCGCTGGACATGGTCGTCCTGGCGACGGGCCTGAGTCCCGCGGAGGATGCCGCTCGACTGGCGCGCACTTTCCACATCAGCTGCGGCAACGGATTCTTCATGGAAAGGCACCCGAAGCTGGCCCCGGTGTCGACGGCGACCGATGGGATCTTCATCGCAGGCGCATGCCAGGGCCCCAAGGACATCCCCGATACTGTAGCCCAAGCCTCGGCTGCAGCCTCGCTGGTCCAGTCTTTAATGTCGAGGGGTGAGATCGAGGTCGAATCCGCCACCAGCGTCGTGGATGCGGAGAAATGCGCGGGCTGCAGGATTTGTAATACGCTCTGCTCGCTGTCGGCTATCAGCTTCGATGAGGAGAAGAAAATCTCCGTTATCAACGATGTCCTGTGCAAGGGATGCGGAACGTGCGCCGCGGCTTGCCCGAGTGCTGCCATTTCGGCAAGGCACTTTACCGATGAGCAACTGTTTGCCGAGATAGAAGGAGCGCTGTATGACGTTCGAGCCTAAGATCGTGGGTATCCTCTGCAACTGGTGTTCCTATACCGGCGCCGATCTTGCCGGAACTGCGCGCATCAAGTACTCACCCAACGTGCGCGTAATGCGGGTGATGTGTTCCGGCAGGGTAGACCCGACCTTCATCTTGAAGGCGTTCGCGGACGGCGCCGATGGCGTCCTCGTAGCCGGCTGCCACCCCGGGGACTGCCACTACATCGAGGGGAACTACAAGACCATGCGGAGAATGGCCCTCTTTAAGAAAATGCTGGCGGACTACGGCATCGAACCGGGAAGGTTCCGCCTGGAATGGGTCTCGGCATCGGAGGGTGATCGGTGGGCCGAGGTGGTCAACAAGATCACCGAGGATGTGAGGAAACTGGGGCCGGCAAAGCTCAGGACGGTGCGCAAAAAGAAAATTCCCGCATGAGATGCCTGACGAGCCCGAGTGAAATGATTTGTATCTTTGAACTTTGATTGAAATCGGAGGGACGGATGGCAAAATTAAAGCTGGCATCATACTGGGCCGCCGCCTGTGGCGGATGCGACGTGGCCATCCTGGACACGCACGAGAAGATCCTGGACATTGCCGCGGCCGCGGACATCGTTTTCTGGCCGATCGCGACAGACTTTAAGTACGCGGACGTGGAAGCGATGCCGGACGGGCACATCGATGTGACCCTGTTTCACGGAGCGATCCGAAATTCGGAAAACGAGCACCTGGCCCATCTGTTACGGGCAAAGTCCAAGGTCATGGTCGCCTTCGGCACGTGCGCCCATCTCGGGGGCATCCCCGGCCTCGCAAACCTCTTCGACCGAAAGTCGATCTTTAAGCGGGTCTATCACGACTCGCAGTCCACGGTGAATCCCGACGGCGTGGAGCCACAGACCAAGACCCAGATGCCCGAAGGGGAACTCACGATCCCTGAGTTCTACGACACCGTCAAATGCCTGGACCAGGTGGTCGATGTCGATTATTATCTGCCTGGCTGCCCGCCGACACCGAAGCAGATCTGGGCGGTCGTCCAGGTGATCGTAGGCGGACAACTCCCGCCCAAGGGTTCAGTGGTCGGAGCCTCGGAGAAGACGCAGTGCGACGAATGCCCGCGCAAAAAGAACGAGAAAAAAATCACGAGCTTCAAGCGCATCGCCACGGCGCAGCCCGAGCAGGAGACCTGCTACCTGGAGCAGGGTTTCCTCTGCCTCGGTCCCGTCACCAGGGGAGGCTGCGACACACGCTGCCAGCTCTCCGGTGTCGCGTGCCGCGGCTGTTACGGGCCGCCTCTCGGAGTGCTCGACCAGGGGGCAAAAGCAGTATCGGCTATAGCCTCTGTCATTGAGGCGAAAGATGAAGCCGAGATCGAGCGAGTCCTGGCACAAATTCCCGACAGTCTGAGGAGCCTGAATCGCTTTGGGATCCCCGCATCACTCCTGAGGAGGAAGACCTTATGAAACGCATTTCCATTGACCCGATCACACGTCTCGAAGGACACGGCAAAATCGAGATCTTCCTGAACGACGACGGAGGAGTTTCAAACTGTTACTTCCAGGTACCCGAGCTGCGCGGCTTTGAAAAATTCATCGAGGGCATGCCGATCGAGGAGGTCCCCCGTGTCGTGTCGCGCATCTGCGGCGTCTGCCCGGCCTCCCATCACTTGGCCGCGGGTAAGGCAGTCGACGCGGTCTACAAGGTAGACCCTCCTCCGGCGGCAAAGAAGCTGCGAGAGCTCTATTACAGCGCACACTATTTCCACAGCCACATCGCCCACTTCTATGCTCTGGCAGCGCCTGATTTTGTCGTTGGACCGGACGCAGATCCGGCAAAGCGGAATATTCTCGGAATCGTGGAGAAGGTCGGCATTCCGGTGGCCGCGGAAGTCCTTAAACACCGAGCCATCGGACAAGACATCCAAATCATGGTTGGCGGCAGATCCACCCACCCGGTATGGACGCTGCCAGGTGGCGTGTCCAAGGGTATCACCGAGGAGCAACGCAAGGAGATCATTGAGAAAGCAAAGTCATGCGTCGAATTCGCGAAGTTCTCCCTCAAGCTGTTCGAAGATGTGGTTCTGAAAAACAAGACCTACCTCGATATCATTCTGTCCGATATCTATGAACTGGACACCTACTGGATCGGCACCGTGGATGCGAAAAACCACGTGAACTTCTACCACGGCGACCACCGGGTCGTGGACCAGAAGGGCAAGGAGGTCTTCCGGTACAAGGATCACGAGTACCTGGATTACATCTCAGAGCACGTGGAGAAATTCAGCTATCTGAAGTTCCCGTACTTGAAAAAAATCGGCTGGAAGGGGTTCGTGGACGGCCCCGAGTCCGGCCTGTATCAGGCCACGCCGCTTTCCCGGCTCAACGCCGCCGACGGCATGGCTACGCCTCTGGCCCAGGAGGAGTATGAAAAGATGTATAAGACCCTTGGAGGCAAGCCGGTCAAGAAGCTCATGGCCACGCACTGGGCGCGGCTGGTCGAGCTGCTGTACGCAGCGGAGAGGCTGCTCGAGCTGGCCGAGGATCCCGAGGTCGCTTCGCCCCACTTCCGCACATTGCCTACGAACACACCGGAAGAGGGGGTGGGGATCGTGGAAGCCATGCGCGGCATTCTCACCCATCACTACAAGACCGACAAGAATGGCCTGGTCACCGAAGCTAACCTCATCGTCGGCACAACCAACAACCACGCGCCGATTTCAATGTCTATCAAGCGGGCAGCCCAGAAACTTATCCAGCCCGGCAAGCCCGTCAGCCAGGGTCTCCTGAACATGGTCGAGATGGCCTTCAGGCTGTACGACCCATGCTTCTCTTGCGCCACTCACTCGCTGCCGGGCGAGATGCCGCTCGTGGTCGAAGTAAAGAACGCAGCAGGTGAGGTAACCCACAGGGAATGCCGCCTGTAGTTCCTGGTTCAGGATTGCATGAAAACTCGCATCATCGGCCTCGGCAACACAATCCTTAGCGACGACGGCGTCGGCATCTACACGGTGCGGGAGGTCGCCCGCCGTCTCGCGGAGACCGGCAATGGCGCAGGCCCGGACATCGTCGAGTCCGAGGTGGCCGGATTTGCGCTTATGGAGCTGATGGCTGGATGGGATCGGGTGATCCTCGCTGATTGCATCCAGTTTGACCACGTGCAGGCCGGGACTGTCCTCCCGATCGATCCAGATGCTTTGCGGACATCCCTCAAGCTGCGGTCGGTCCACGAGATCGACCTGCCCACCGCTCTCAAGCTGGGGGATCGGCTCGGTTTGAAAATGCCCCATGAGGTCAAGATCTTCGGCATCCAAGCGCAAGATGCCTGGACATTAGGCGAATCCCTCAGCCCGGCCGTGGCGGTAGGGATGCAAAGGGCCGTGGACCTAATACTGTGGGAAGTGAATACTCCACGACCTAAAAGCGGCGGCTTCGTGGTAACGGATTCAAGTCCTCTTGCGGGCCAAGACCGCTGATACGATAAACTTCCCAGCAACTGCGGAACTCGCTAGCTTCTTCGGCATCGCAATCGGGATCGCTATCGGCTTTTGACGGTGACCATACCAGGATCATCCGACCCTAAACCGGCTGCGATTGCAGTGCCGATTCCGCGCTGCTTCGATCTCATCGACGTGATTAGGAGGGTGCGCGGGGAAAACCCGCTAAAGCCTTCGCCTGAAGGCGAGGGTTTTGACTCTCCCTGTGCGGGACAATGAGCGTTACCACTCACAAGTCCCTCTGAGGTTCGCCGCAGTCACTGCTGTACCGTTTACTCCCTTACTATGTCCGCAAAAAACCTGAGCCCCTTGTCGACGTCGGATCCAAGGTGGATTCGAAGCACGCGGCGGCCCTTGCTGGTTAACGATCGGAAGTCTCCGAGCGCTTGAGCCCGCTGCAACACGGCAAATCCGTAGTCTTCCCCGGGAATAGGAAGGTCGTCGCGCGCATCCGCGGTAAACATGATGAAAACACCCCGGTCCGGCCCACCTTTATGCAATTGTCCCGTGGAATGCAGATAGCGTGGCCCGTATCCCAACGTCGTTGCGATCCGCGCGCGACTGCGCGCCGCGCTTCGGAGTGAGGCGAGTAGCCGATCGCGTTCTGGAGTAGGCAGAAAGTAGGGCAGCAGCGCCACATAATCCTGAGATCGAGCCAAGCCAAGGAAAGCGTTCAAGAAATTCTGCACGGAATCGCGATTCCCCTCAAAAAGCCATCGGGCTCCCTGGTCGCAATAGATTTCGAGTTGTTCATCCGCGATGATGGGGCTTCCTTCGCTGAAGGCTCCCTTCTGCTTCCATTCCCGCAACAGGTCATTTGTGTTTTTCTTGCTCTCCGAGACATTGGGTTCGTCGAAAGGATTGACGCCGATGACGGCGCCGGCGGCGGCTGTTGCCACTTCCCAGCGCACAAACTCGGCGCCCAGGCTCAGTTTGTCCCTGATCTCGATACGGACCACGGGGTGACCGGCCGTCTCGAGAGCCTGCAGCTTCTTTTCTGTTTGCTGATCCGCCTCGTCCCTCAGATTCAGAAGAATGAACACGCGGTCTTGGCCATAGGTTTCAGGGTTGCCGAGTTCTTCCCCGTCAACAGGAATCAGCCCGGTTCCCTCTTTCCCCGTGCTTTCGGCAATCAGTTGTTCGGCCCAAGCACCGAACCGGCCAACAGACGGGGATAGCACCAGAGTGACTTTATCCCGGCCGCGCCGTGCGTTAATACCGAGAATCGTCCCGAGGCTGACGCCGGGATTGGCTTCCGCGGGCAGGGAGGGCCCGCAGCTGCGGCCCATTTGCAGAGCCTGATCGAGCAGCGCTCGGATGTCGATTCCGAGGAGTGCCATTGGAAGCAGGCCGAAATAGGAAATTGCGGAGTAGCGCCCGCCGATATCCGCGGGATTCTCGAAAATGCGCAGAAAGGACCGGCTGCGTCCCTCGACCACCAGGGGTGTCCCCGGATCGGTGATGGCAACAAAGTGGCGGCCGGCCGGATCAATTCCCTGCTCGATCATTCGGGCATGGAAATAGCGATAGAAGCTGAGGGTTTCCGCCGTAGTACCCGACTTGCTCGCTACCAGGAACAAGGTTCGCTTGAAATCGATCTGCGGCTCGATCTTGGCGATCGCAGCGGGATCGGTGTTGTCGAGCACGAAGAGCTCAGGCCAACCCGGAGTTGATCCAAAGGTCTCCCTGGCCACCTCGGGACACAAACTGCTGCCACCCATGCCGAGCAATACGACATGCCGGAACTGTGCCTCCTTGATCTCGCGGGCGAAGCCGGTGATGGCCTCCGCATTCGCCAGGAAATCATTCATGCTGTCCAACCAGCCCAGCCGCTTTCTGATCGCCTCGGCCTGCTTGGGTTCCGACTTCCACAAGCTCGCATCGTGCGCGTATAGCCGCCGGCCAAACTGCTTGGCATCAAGCGATTCGAATGCGGCCGCAACCTCGGTCTTGGATGCGCCCGGGCTCACGGTCTGTTGAGCCATCTTATCACGCAGCAACTGCTGGCGCTTGACAGCGAGGGCCCTCATAAGCATGTCGTAGGGTTCGATGAACTTCTGAATGCCTTCATTGACCAACTGGCGGGTGACAAAATCCAGGCTTACACCCACTCTTTCCAGGGCGGACACAATCTGGCGCGCCTCTTCGACACCCTTTTCGATCGTGTTCGCCTCGAGCACCCCATGGTCTGCAAACGCCGCAATCGTCTGTTCAGGCATGGTGTTGACCGTGTGCGGCCCGATCAGCGGTTCAACGTATTTGAGGTCCCGATAGAGCGGATCCTTGGTGCTGGTGCTTGCCCAGAGCGGACGCTGGACGCGTGCCCCCAGGTCTGTCAGCTTTTGCCAGCGCGCGCCGCTGAAGATCCTCTTGAAGCTCGCGTAGGCCAGCTCGGCACTGACGACGGCGGCTTTGCCGAGCAAGCGCTCCGGTCCGGCGTCTCCGCTCTCCGCACTCGCAACGATCCGGTGTCCCAGGAGCTGATCCGTTAGCGTGTCGATACGGCTGAGGAAGAAGCTGGCCACGGAAGCCAGCTGTTTCACAGGCTTGCCCTCCGCCCTGCGCCGCTCCAGGGCGCGGATGTAGGCGTAAGCGACCGCCTCATAGCTCTGAACCGAAAACAGGAGCGTGATATTAATGTTCAGTCCCTGATAAAGACACTCTTCAATCGCAGGGATTCCCGCCTCAGTACCCGGAATCTTGATGAAGCAGTTCGCCCGCCCTACAGCCTGGCACAGCCGGTTCGCCTCTTTGATCGTTCCTTGCGTGTCGTGGGCGAGGTAGGGGGAGACCTCCAGGCTGACGAAACCATCGACGCCATCGGACTGTTCGTAGACCGGGCGCAAGATGTCGCAAGCGTCCTGGATGTCCTTCACGACCAGGGCTTCGTAGATCTCGGGAACTCCGCGTTGATCCTCGACCAGTTGCCTGATCTGTTCATCGTAATCGCTGCTCTTGGAAATGGCTTTGTTGAATATCGTCGGATTTGACGTAATTCCCCGCAACCCCTGCTCGGTGACGCGTCGCTTGAGCTCGCCGCGCACAATCATGCCGCGGGTCAAATCATCCATCCAGTAGCTCTGACCATAGTCAATAAGCTTGAGTAGGTTATTCATCATTTCTCCATTCCGCTTACGTTCCCCAAGTGCTGAGCGCAGAAGCTGAGTTAGGCGTATTGTGGATTGCGGCTGCGGCACATTAAATCGCTAAGTACTCAGTGCTCATCACTTTTTATAAGTTTCTTGGTTCTGGCAATGACGTTCTCCACCGTAAAACCATAATGCTCTAAGTTTTGTTGATACGGGGCGGAGGCGCCGAATGTCGTGATGCCGATGACATCGCCGGCATCGCCAACCCATTCAGACCAGCCCATAGGTGCGCCGGCCTCGACGGCCAGTCGAGCTTTCACACCTGGCGGCAGTACCTCATCCCGATAGCCTTGGGGCTGCTCCCTGAAAAGCTCCCAACTCGGCATGCTCACGACCCGCACGTGGATTCCCTCATCCGCCAGCCCCTCCTGAGCCGCGAGAATGAGCGGCACCTCGGAGCCGCTGGCAATCAGCACTGCCTGAGGAACGGGTCCTTTTTCCCGGGAAAGAACATAGGCGCCTTTCAGGACTCCACCCGCTCCGGCCAGATGACTGCGATCCGCGATCGGCAAATCCTGGCGGCTCAGAACCAGGATCGTCGGGCCCTGTTTGCGTTTGAGTGCGGCGCGCCAGGCGTAGGAGACCTCGTTGGCATCCGCCGGGCGGATGATGCA
>Ga0187878_1003118_pt1 | contig 14002 bp, 7 predicted proteins | sample June2016WEW_17_1_FD_132979 | JGI IMG/M metagenome (GOLD analysis project Ga0187878, IMG submission 132979) | Peatland microbial communities from SPRUCE experiment site at the Marcell Experimental Forest, Minnesota, USA - June2016WEW_17_150 | ecosystem: Environmental > Terrestrial > Soil >...
TCCGCAGGCGTACTCGACAGTACGTCGAGGAGCCCGACCGAGCGCAACGCAGTAGACATGCCCGGATCCGCCGCCGCAGTAGAAACCTGGTGAGAAATGCGGGCTACGGGTTCGCGCAAGAATAAGTTGGCATTTTGGCGCGAGCGCCGGGCGGGCAGATGCAAGGCGCCGCGACGCAGGCGATGTGATGACATCGTCGAGGAGCGGCAACGCCGCAGATGCCCGCCCGCCGCCGCGCCCCAGAGGGCTGCGGCTCCCAGGCTTAGCGAACTATCGCAGTTGGCTGGTTATGATTCAATTGGGCATCGGAGCCGCAGCAAAATGCCAAATTATTCTTGCGCGAGCCCTAAAGATGGCTCGACAACCAGGGTGGCCGGAAGAAAAACCGTGACCGAGGTGGGGAGCCCTCGTTTTTTCAGCTAGCGTTTCGTGCTGCTCTTACGTTTTTCCCGGCGGGTGGGACTTGTTTGCTTGCCGTTTGGTTTCTTTGATTTCTCCAGTTCCGCCCGCACGGCGTCGCACTCCCGGGGCATGTTGAGCTCGGTGAAAATCTCCAGGGCTTTCTGGAGCCGCTCTCCCGCGGCGGTCAGGTCTTTTTGCTCTCGCGCGAGCAAGCCCCAATTCAAGTAGCAACATCCCAACGCTTTCTTGTCGCCCAGCTCCAGACAGAGCGCTTCCTGCTTTTTATGCAGTTCCATGGCCTCCTGGAACTGTGCCCGATCCCTCAGGATCACAGCCTGGTTGCCATAGGAACTCGACAGGCCGTTCTTATCGCCCAGCGACAGGCAAATGGCTTCCTCCTTTTTGAAAAGCTGCAAGGCCTCGTCGAGCCGACCCCACGCGCTCAGGATGAGCGCCTGGTTACCATAGCCGGCTTGCAGGCCGTTCTTGTTGCCCAACTCCAGGCAGAGGGCCTCCTCCTTCTTGAGAAGCTCCATGGCCTCCTCCAAACGGTCCAGGGAGCGCAGGATCACGGCCTGGTTGCCGTAACATACCTGCAAACCGTCCTTGTTTCCCAGCTCAAGACACAGCGCTTCTTCTTTCCTGTGAAGCTCCATGGCCTCATCGACCTGCCCCCGGGTCTGCAGGATCACGGCCTGGTTGCCGTAGACTGCCTGCAAGCCGTTCTTGTCGCCTAATTCCAAGCAGAGGGCTTCCTGTTTTTTGAGAAGCTCCATGGCTTCGTCGAGCCGCCCCCATTCCGACAGGATCAGCGATTGGTTGCCGTAGGTTGCCGCCAGACGGGCTTTGCTGCCGAGTTCCAGGGCCAGGGCTTCCGTCGTTTTGAAGAGTTCCATGGCGTTCTGAAGCCTGCCCCAGTCCTTCAGGATTCGCGCTTGATTGCCGTAACAAACCAGCAAGCCGTCCTTGTTGTTCAGTTCCAAGCTGAGAGTCTCCTGCTTTTTAAGCAACGCCATGGCTTCGTTGAGCCGCCCCCAGGAGCGCAGGATCAACGCCTGGTTGCCGCAGCTCATCTCGAGGGCATGCTTGGCCTCGGCGTCCTTGCGCCCCGTCCAAAAATCCTCCTCCCGCTTGAGGATGGCAAGCGAGGTTTCCAGCTCCCCGATCCTCCTTGCGGCCGAAGCACCCCAGGTGCCAAGACATTCCGATCGGCTCGTCTGACCCGCCTTCCACATATACTCCATGGCGGGAATTATCTCGGGCAAGCACTCGCGACATTCCTTCCAGCGCTTCTCCCAATCCTTAAACAGCTTCTCCAATTCAGCCGCGCGCTTATCCTGCAGCCCTGTGACCTCGCGCGCCTTCCACAACTGCTCCCTCAGCAGGGCATGAAGCTGAAAGCGCTGTCGCTCGCGATCCAGCACGCGCAGCAAGGACGAGTTGACGAGCCGGTCGCGCGCCTCGCGGCTTTCCTTTTCATCCAGCCCGGCGATCGCGCCGGCCAGAGGCAGCCAGAAGCCATTCGGCGAGCAGACCGCGGCCGCCTGAAGCAGCTTGCGCTCGCGCGACGTCTGCGCTTCGATCGCGCGTTGGAAAAGGCCGGGCACATCATGGGCCGTGTCGCGCAATCTCTCGATCCGCAAGCCATGCGCGGCCTGAGCCACGGGGTCCAGCTCGCGGCGAAGCACGTCAGCCGCCACCACCACGGCGATTGGGAGCCGCTCGAAGCGCTCGGCAAGTTCGAGGAGCACCGCGCGGTAGCGCGAGGCGGATTCATCTCCAAGATAAATCCGAAAGACCGTTTCTGCTTCCTCTTGAGAAAAGCTTCTGACCTCTCTTGTGTTGGCCGCGGGAATCCACGGCAGCAAACGTTGGCGGGAAGTGCAGAGCACTGAAGCGGGCGGCCCTGGTTTCAGTTCTATCGCGTCCTGGTTCCAGATGTCGTCGAGGACGAGCAGCGATCGTCGTTCACGCAGCCATTGTTTCGCGGCCTCGATTTGTTGTTCCGGAGGCAACGAGCCGACCTCGATCTTGAGCCGAGCCGCAAGCTCCATACCGATCTCGTTCGCAGTGCGCTGGCCGCACGCCTGAAAAATCACCGCATCAAAGGCTCCTTGAAACCGCCAGCCAAACTTGAGCGCCAACGTCGACTTGCCGCATCCGGCCTCGCCATGAAGCAAATGGGTGCCCGGCTGCTCGGCGAGCGCTGCATACAGGATCTCCAGGTGCTCCGCCCGGCCGACAAAGTCCTTCGGTTCATAGTCCAAGAAGAAGTTGGCTGCCTTGGCGCCGGCATCCTTGCGCATGTCGCGCATGCGCTTCACCCACCGGACGGTCTCGTGCACGCCTTTGTCAGAATCCGCCCGGGCGTCGATAAAGATCTTCGTGCGGAGCAGCTCCGGGAGTTTTGCGTCTTTCAAGAGCACAACGCCAAGGCGCCGCCGGGATTCGCTGATCTCGCGATCGAGTATCGTGGCCCACTCCAGGTCGGTCCATCGCGAGCTGGCCGCGTCCGGCGACCAGGCCACGATCGCCAGATCCGATGAGCTCAACCCCTCTTCGATCTCGGTGACGAAATTGTCGCCGGCGATGATATCCACTTCGCAAAGCCACGGCGTGATCAGCTCGCGCTCAAACTCCGCCGCGAGTTTCTTGACAAACTCCCCATCTTTGGTGCTGTGAGACAGGAAAACCCTGAATGATTCCATGACCGGACCTCCAATGGCGGGTTCGTTCCATATTACCTCAAATTGGCGGGTCACCGACAAGTGATAGCTCGACCGGTCGGCGGAACGGACTTTTTACCGCCAAGACTCCAAGACTCCAAGGCGCCAAAAGTCTTAATCTTCACTTAGATTCGAAATTCGAGATTGTGGAATTTCGAATCTCGAATTTCGAATCTCGAATCTCGAATCGCAGGCGGCCCGGTAGGTGTTGACGCGGACCAGGCTGTCGTGTAAGGGTAGTCCTCAAATTCCGGAGAGGTTTTGTGGATACCGTGGAGAACAGGGATCGCCTGTTTGAGTCCGTGCCATTGGTACTGGGGGTCACCGGGCACAGGGACCTTCTGTCAGAGGACACTCGGCAGCTGGAGGAACTGGCGGGGGAATTTCTTGACGATTTGCGTCACCGTTATCCGAACACGCCCCTGGTACTCTTGTCCCCCTTGGCCGAAGGCGCCGACCGCCTGCTGGCACGCGTAGCACTCGGGCACGGCGCCGGACTCATCGTCCCTTTGCCGATGGAGCGGGCGCTCTACATCCAGGACTTTGACACGGCGGAATCGAAGAGGGAATTTGAAGAACTCCTGGGCCGTGCGGACCGGTGGTATGAGTTGCCCATTCTGCCTGGCATCAGCCGCGAGCAGATCGCCCAGCCAGGACCGGAACGTAATCTTCAATATGAAGCGGTCGGCTTCCATATTTCCCGCAAGAGCCAGATCCTGGTTGCCGTCATGGAGGAGATGACTTACCCGGATTCCCAAGTTCATGTCGGGGGCACGCTACAGATCGTGCTCAGCCGGCTGGCCAAGCTCACGGATGCCGTCACTCACGAAATGAGCGCGTCCGAGGTTGCCGAAAACATCGTGCCTCCGGAGGCGCATCCGTGGATGGAGCCCATTCTGAATCTTGAGGACACCGGTCCTGTTTACCAGATCACAGCTCGACGCAAGAAACATCCTTCTGTCTCCGGCAACTTTCGGCCGAAGGCGATCTGGCTATACCCGGAAGCCGATGACGGCCAGGCCGAGGGCGATCTCCAATCCCAATTCCGTCGAGCCTGGGAACGCCTGGATGAGTATAACAAGGACATATCTGCAATCCGGCTCGCCGGCGATGTCCAGGTGTCCGCCGGCCGAGAGAGTCTGCTACCCGAGGAACATGCGGCCAAACTATCCGCGGAGCTCCAGAGAATCCGCCAGACGCACGGGATCGCCGATTCCTTGGCCTCATCCATGCAAAAAACTGCGACGCGTACTATTCGGGTGTTGTTCCTCCTTGCATACGCGGCGTTCCTCAGTTTCACAATATTTATATACTGCATCTGGGAATCGCCTTACCTGCTTCTGGCGTACCCGGCTCTTATAGGCCTCGCCTATCTCTGCTATCCGCCGGACAGTTTTCAAAGGTTGTTCCGGTTCGTCTATCGCCACTGCGCCTGGCTGTCGGCACACAACAAATACCTGGACTACCGTGCTCTGGCTGAGGGGCTCAGAGTCCAGTTCTACTGGCAGCTCGCCGGTCTGCCGGACAACGTCGCCGATCACTACTTGCGCAAGCAGAAAGCGGGCATTGACTGGATTCGGGAAGCATTGAACAACATTCATCTCCTCACTCGCCCGTCGCCGGCTTCTCCGTTGTCATTCAGTGAGAGCGATCTCCTGGGATGGGTACGAAAGGCATGGGTCCGGGGTCAGGCCGAGTGGTTCGATAAAAAGGCTTCAGAACAAGGCCCAAAGCTCGAAGCGGCCACCAGCCGCGCCAGGATTCTGATTGCGGCAGGCATCCTGGCAGCCGTGGCGCTAGGATTTGTCCTGATCATGGTTCCCGATTTTAAGGAATGGGTGGTTCCAGGAACGACCATCGCGCTCATGGACACCATCCACGCGCTGCTGGAGCTTGCCGCCGTTGCCGGCGCGTTCCGGCTCGCGTACCTCGAGAAGCTTTTCTGCGAGGAGCAGGTCAAGCGATACCAGAAAATGGGGAGCCTTTACATCAGGGTGGACAAACATCTGGTATTGTATCTCAACCGTTCGCGCCATCACCGGGCAAGGAACCTTCTGCGCGAACTGGGGAAAGAAGCGCTCGACGAGAGCGCTGACTGGCTTGTGCTCCATAGGCAGAACCCGCCCGAAGTGCAAACTTCTTGAAGGGGCCTGGAACCAGGTCTGGCCGCTGGATTGGTTAGTTTTTCTTTGAGCCTTTGAGTCTTTGCGGTAGCTTTTAAGAGTCAACGCCAAGACTCGAAAGCTCGAAGACTCAATAAAAAAAGCACTCTCCCGGAATTGTCAACTCTGGGAGACTCCCCGGCAAGGCCGGGGGTTCGCCCAAAAGCGAATTACGAGATACCCACCCGCGGCTCAATTCATGAGGTTGCTCTCGTGAACGAACAGGCAATGACCATCGATGATGCTGCTCTCCCCCAGATGTTCCGCATCTGCGACGAGGTGGCTCGCAAAGCGCAGGCTGGACACATCCGCCTCGTTAAGATTCATATCGGTCTCGGGCTGGCACTGGTTGCGGCATCGCAGATGTTGTACACATTGTCGGGCGCATTGGCCAAACCGCCGCTTTCCTGGCGCTTGCCGATAAAGATGTGGCTCTTGCCGTTAGGGCTTGGGACCTTCATAACCTTGGGCTCACGGCTTCTGTTGCGTGGACGTCAATGGGAACAAACGTGGTGCCGGAGCCGCGCGGCCGCCGAACAGATCCGGAGTCGGGCCTGGTTATACATGATGGGGTTGGAAGGGCCGCTGGAGCAGGATGGCGATGCCGCGCGGACGCGAGAGGAGTTCACCGCGGAGGTAGAAACCGTCAGGAGAGAATGGGAGGCGGCGGTTCCGCTTGGCCGCCGAACAGGCGCGGAGTTGCCGGAGGTTACTCCCCAGATGGATGCCGTGCGCGCGCTTCCGTTTGCTGAAAAGTTGCAGGTTTACCTCGCATCCCGCGTCCGGCAGCAGGCGGACTGGTTCGAGCAACGGGCTCGTCAATTCGACAAAAAACAAAAACTCTTCACCTCGCTGACCGAGTTCTTCGAGGTCGGCGCCGCGCTCTTCGCGCTGCTGTTGGTCCTGGATGTGTACGATATTGTCCGCATGCCCGCGGGCCTTCCCTTAGCATGGACTGTCTTTCTTTCCCCTTGCCTGGCGGCGGCTGCGGTTACTCTTGCATGGATGGGATATAAGCGTTACTCGGAGCTCCATTCGTCCTACAGGGCGAATGCAGAAAAACTACTCACGCTCACGCAAAGTTTCCTGGAACTGGCCTCAGGGCCGCCCGACTGGACGCGATTGGCCCCGCTGGTTAGGAACTGTGAGGACCTGCTGACATGGGAAAACCGGATTTGGTTCGTCCGCCGCGTTATTTGAAGCAACGGAGGCAGCAAGTGGCTTCCGGAGGGCGTTCGGATTCGGAGGTCCGGCTTGCCATCGGCATTCATATCGGCGACCACGGCAATGCTCCAGTTGGCGTCGGCCACTGGCGTTATCTGACAGCCGCCACCTACTTCACGGGCGGCGCGCTCAACTTGAGTGTCCGTCTCCAGTCGAAGAGAATTCGTCTCCACGGCTGTGGCATCTTTGATATAAGATTAGTCTATTCGGTTATGGGGCAAGTTCCAAACCAGGTGCAGTTGAGCCGACACCCGGTTCGCGAGAGCAGAACGAGCTGGCTGCAGGACATGGATTCCCAAAACCGTCTTATTCATTTGTCCTCACGGCGGGGTCCCCGTGCAATGAGCGAGCAACGTCTGGTTCCCGCACAGGAAGCGCGCCACGAAATCAAAGTCGTCAATTCACGCTTCATCGCAACGGCCGGTCCCGCCACGACCTTGGACGAAGCGAAGGCCTTGATAGCCCGCGTGCGGCAAGAATATCCCGATGCCACACATCACGTGCCGGCCTTTGTGATCGGTCACGGCAATTCAGTCATCACGCACTGCCAGGATGCAGGCGAGCCACCCGGGACTGCGGGGCGGCCGGCGTTGGCCGTGTTGCAGGGGAGTGGCTTGGGCGATGTGGCGGTAGTCGTAACCCGATATTTTGGTGGAACCAAGTTAGGCACCGGCGGGCTGATCCGCGCCTATGGTGATGCTGTGCGCGGCGTGTTGGCGATTCTCCCGCGCGCGCGCAAGGTTGCCACACATACGGTCGGTTTGACTATTCCTTATGCCGGCTTTCAGCGCGTCCGGCGGCTGCTTGAGACTCACCACGCCCAACTCACCCACCAGGAATTCGGCGCGGAGGTAACACTGACGGCTCGCCTGGCTGTGGACGAGTTTGAGGTGGTTCAAAGTGATCTGAGAAATATTTTCAACGGCGCGGTGCAGGCTGAAATCCTCGAGACTAACCAGGGAAGCCTGTTGCCCCTTGTTCCGGACCTGGGTTAAGGGGACCGCCATTCTCAGTGCTTGTCGAGAGATTCGATACGCGCTTCGCTCGGCCCACGCTCCTTCTGCATCTGGGCGGAGATGGCTTCGGCTTGCTTGAAGGCGCGGAGAAGGTTGCCGCCCAGGATTTTGCCGATGTCTGCATCGCTATAGCCGCGCCGAATCAGCTCGGCCGTCAATGCCGGATATTTGGACACGTCTTCGAGTCCCGCGGGAGCACTGCTGATCCCGTCAAAATCAGAACCAATTCCGATGTGGTCAATGCCTGCCACTTTGCGCACGTAATCGATCTGGTCCGCGACCTGCGCCAGGGAGGCGTGTGGCGCGGGATTTGCCCGGCTCCACTGGGCCAGGCCTTCCTCCAGCTTCTTATCCGTGTTGCTCCGGAGCCCCGTCAGCCGCGCAGTCTCCTGATCTCGCTTATGCTCATACTGCCTTACAGCTTCAGACGTGAATCCGGGAACGAAGCTGACCATCGCGACACCGCCGTTCTTGGGAAGACGCTTGAGCACATCGTCCGGCACGTTGCGCGGGCTGTCGCACAGAGCACGGGCCGAGGAGTGCGTGAAAATCACGGGCGCGCGGCTTACATCCAGGGCCGCATTCATTACCGCCGCCGACACGTGCGAGAGATCAACGAGCATGCCGAGCCAGTTCATTTCCCGCACGACTTCCTTGCCGAATTGCGAAAGCCCATTTAGTTTGGGTGTGTCGGTGGCTGAATCCGCCCAGGGAACGTTGGCGGAGTGCGTCAGGGTCATGTAGCGAACCCCAAGCCGATAGAACATGCGCAGGACGGCGAGGGAGTCGTCGATGGAATGGCCTCCTTCCATGCCGATCAGCGAGGCGATGCGGCCTGCCCGATGGATCCTCTCGATGTCCTCCGCGGAATACGCCATCTCGAAGACATCCGGGTAGCGCCGAACCATCCGGTAAACTGTGTCGATCTCTTCCATTGTGACGCGCACGGCCTCTTTTCCTTGCATGGAGGCCGGAACATAGACCGACCAGAACTGCCCCCCCATGGCTCCTTCCCGCAAACGTGGGATGTCCGTCATGAACTGAGGCTGCGGCTTGCTGAGGTCGACTTTCGACAAATCCCTGTCGAATTTCTCCCGCAACGCCCAGGGCAAGTCGTTGTGCCCATCGATCAAAGGGAAGCGATTGTGCAGTGTCCGCGCTCGTTGCAGCAGATCCGGACCAGCCGGCGATTGAGCGCTCCCATTTATTAGAGACATACTTGTCAAAACCAACACCAGGACCACACCAGCGGAAATGGCACGAAACATGATTGGCCTCCGATATGCAAGCAGGATAGCAAGTTAGAACCTGAGATCAAGCGATAATGATTATTCAACTCCACAATCCAATCTCCGTGGGGTACCACGAAATCCAGCTTCCTGCGATTCGGATAGTGAGAAGAGCATAGCCACGAATCACACGGGGCAGCATAGCCGCAACCAAAAGCAAAGACTTAACGCAGAGGCCACAGAGATCAACGCGGAGGTCGCAACGATCGGATAGAAAAATATCTTGAGACAAGGATATTCTCTGCGGCCTCTGCGTTAAGCTTTTGACTTTCGTGCCTTAACAGCAAGGATTTGACAGTAAGTAGTACGAGTAACAAGAATGGGGAATCGGAAATTCCAACGGGCAGGCATGGGAGAGGGAAAGGCAGAGAATGTGCGCATATTCTACGCCCTCCGGCTTCTTTTGCGGTAGAATCGGCAACCGTGCGCGCCATCGGAATTCCGGAGCTGTCGGAGATTTGATCCGGACGTCATTTTCCGGCAGTCGGAGGGTCTGGGAACAGGCTTCGATCGCGAAGGGCGCGCCGATTTCCATGGCGGATCCTTTTTTTGCGTGACCGCGCTCGAGGCGAGTGACGCGTATCTGGGAGTCAATGCGATGCGAAAAATGGTGAGACTTATCCCTGTTCTACTCCTGCTGAGTCAGGCCGTGCTGCTCCTGGGCCAGAACGCGGTGCCGACACCTGAGTCCGTATTCGGGTTTAAGCCGGGTGCCGACTACAAGCTGGCAACTTACGAACAATCGATCACCTACTTCAAGAAGCTCGCGGCGTCGAGTGAGTACTTGAAACTGATGGAGGCCGGGAAAACGACGCAGGGCCGCACGTTCTATTTCGCGCTGATCTCGGACCCGAAGAACCTGGCCAAGATCGATCGCTATCGTGAGATTGCGCAGCGCCTAGCCCATCCCGAAGGCCTGACGGACGACGAGGCTCACAAGCTCGCGAGCGAGGGCAAGGCCTTCGTCAACCTCGATGGCGGCCTGCACGCGACCGAAGTGGCAGGGATGCAGCAGACGCCGAAGCTCGCCTACGATCTGATTAGCCTCGCGGATGATCCGCAGATCAAGGAGATTCTCGACAACGACATCATCATTTTGTGGCCGACCAGCAACCCCGATGGCCAGCAGATGGTGGCGGAATGGTACATGAAGAACGTCGGCACTCCCTACGAACTGTCGGCCCTGCCGCGTCTCTTTCAGGAGTACGTCGGCCACGACAACAATCGCGACGCGTACATGCTCAACATGATCGAGTCGCGCGTGCTGACGCACGCGTGGCGTCAGTGGGAGCCGCAGATCATCTACGTGCAGCACCAGACGGCCCCGGCTCCTACACGCATCTGGCTGCCCCCGTTCTCCGAGCCCATCGGGCTTCACGCGCCCTACGTCATTTCAAGTGAAGTGAACATGATCGGCATGGCAATGGCAAGAAGCCTTGACGAACATGGGATGTTCGGCTCCACGCACCTGGGCACGTTCACGGATGCGTGGTATGCGGGCTATCTCGACTACACACCGATGTACACAAACGTCGCGACCTTCTGGACTGAGACGGCGCTCTACGGTTTGGCGACGCCGCATGAATACACGATCAATGATATCTCGCCGAACTTCCGCGACCTCCGGCCCCAGAGCATTTATCCCACCCCGTGGCCCGGCGGCTGGTGGCGGCTGGGTGATGCCGTCGCCTATATGGAAACCGCCTCGCTCGGGTTGCTCGAGTTCGCCGCGAAATACAAGGATTCGGTGCTCTATGATCGCTATCAGGCCGGACGCGATCAGATTGCCCAGGGGAAGAAATTGGCGCCGTTCGCCTATTTCATTCCGCAGGACCAACGAGATCCGGTCGCGCCCGTCGAGCTGCTTCGACGCCTCGCGTTCAACGGGGTGCGCGTGTCGCAACTCACGGCGCCGGTCACGTTGGACGACTTGACTTATCCGGCCGGTACCTGGGTGATTCCGACAGATCAGGAATTCGCCGCGCTGGCGCGCGAGGTACTCGACGTCCAAAAGTATCCGGATCTGCGCCAGTATCCGGGCGGCCCACCCGCACGGCTGTACGACACCGCCGGCTGGACGCTGCCGCTGCAGATGGGCGTTAAGATCGGTACGGCATCCAAGCCGCTCACGGATGAGACGCGCGCGAACATGAAGCTGCTGGGGCCGGGGCCGGATTTAAAGGTCAGGCCCACTCCCTACAACTTAGGGGCTCCCGAGGACGCGGCATCCTTCGATAGCCTACCCGGCATCGGCTTCAACTCGAATGCGGCAGCCGCGGCCATCGTCCCGCCACCTGGAAAGGTGACGGGTAGCGGTCCCGCGCTCGCCGTCGATCCTGCGCAGAACAATGCCTTTCGTGCCATCAACCGCGCCTGGAAGCGTGGGGCGAGCGTACAGTTCGTGGCAGGAGCGCAGGGCAACGGCGCGCGCTATGTGATCACCGGTCTTTCAGAATCGGCACAATCCGAACTGGTCAACTCCCTTGCGCTGGTTGCCGAACGCACGGCCGCGAGCGGCACGCCCTTGAAAAAGCCTCGCATCGGCTTGTTCCGGCCGTGGGGTTCCAGCATTGACGAGGGATGGACCCGCTGGCTACTCGAACAATACGACTTTGAGTACTTAACGCTCCATCCCGAAGACTTCCATTCGCCGCTCAAGGACAAGGTCGACGTCATCATCCTTGCCGACGATGCGAGGATTCCGGTCGAGGGCGCGGTCGGCCGAGGTGCGGGCCCCGGCCAAGGTGCGCGAGGAGGTGTCGCGGATCAGGCGGGCGCCGCAGGCCAGGCAGGCGCTGCCGGCCGGGCGGCCGGAGCGGGTCAGGCTGGCGCCGCGGCGGCGGCTCAAGGAGGAGCGGCGGGACAAGCGGCAGGCGGTCGCGCAGGCGGCCCCGGCCGGGCTGTCCGTCCGGAATACGCCTACAACGTAACTCAGGATGACCTGAAGGCGTTCGAGGCCTTCATTCGCGGCGGGGGAGCCCTCGTCTGCTTCAATGCCGCTTCCCGCTTCGTCATTCAGCAGTTCAAACTGCCGGTCAAAAACGTTGTGGAAGGCCTGCGACCGGAGGAGTTTATGCTGCCGGGCGCGATTGTCGAGGTGACGACGGATCCGGCGAATCAGGTGATGGCCGGCATGCCGGAGAAGGCGGCCGTGTTCGCCGACGGCAGCCCTGTCTACGAAACGCTCGTTGGATTTCACGGCACGATACTGGCGAAGTATCAGGAGACGGGCTCACCGCTCTTGTCGGGGATTTTGATCGGGGAGAAGAATCTCCAGGGGAAGACCGCCGCGCTCGACATCGAGCTCGACAAGGGACATATCGTGCTTCTCGGCTTTCGCCCGGAGTGGCGCGATCAGTCGTTTGGGACGTTCAGGATCATCTTCAATTCCGTACTCTATGGAAGATAACTCCACGGTTCGGTGGAAAGGGTTCATACCGCAAAGACGCCAAGAAATCGGCGATTCGAGATTCGAGATTCGAGATTTTAGAATTTCGAATCTCGAATCTCGAATTTAAGTAAAGATCAATACTTTTGGCGTCTTGGAGTCTTAGTGTCTTGGTGTTTAGTTTGCCTTAACGCCGCAAGTCCTCCTCAAAGAGTTTTAGAATCCGCTTGTACTCGGAGGCCCAGCTCGTCTCCTCGGTGAAGCTGTGGTTTTCCACCGGGAATGGCGCGACCTCCCAGTTCTCCTTGCGAAGCTCAATGAGACGTTGTATCAGCCGGATCGTATCCTGGAAGAACACGTTTGTGTCCACCATGCCGTGGCAAATAAGAAGGTGGCCCTTCAGGCCGTCGGCAAAATAGATCGGAGAACTGCGTTTGTAGGCATCGAGATCGTTCTGCGGCACATTCAGGATCTCGGCCGTGTAGCCGTGGTTGTAGTGCGCCCAGTCGGTCACGGGCCGCAGCGCCGCTCCGGCGGCGAAAACGTCCGGCGTCGTGAACATCCCCATGAGCGTGAGGAACCCTCCGTAGCTGCCGCCGTAAACACCGATGCGTTTCGGATCGACCTTCTCCGCCGTCACCAGGAATTTTGCGCCATCGACGACGTCATCGAGATCCTTGCCGCCCATGTGTTCGTAGATGGCCGTGCGCCAGTCGCGTCCATAGCCGGAGCTCGCGCGATAGTCGGGATCGAGAACGACGTAGCCGCGCGCGGCCAGCAGGTTATTGAACATGTACTCGTGGTAGTAGCTCGATGACCAGTACTTGTGCGCGTTCTGAAGGTAACCGGCGCCGTGCACAAAGATTACGGCAGGGCGCTTTGGATCGCGCTTCGCGCCAATCATCTCCGGCGTGAAGAGCCGTGCATAGACGTCGGCGCCGTCGCGCGCCTTATAGGTAATGACTTTTGGGTCAATCCACTTGAATGCCCGCCATTCCTCCGTGGGTGTGGTCGTCACCTGCTTTGCCTGCGCTTCGGGCGTGAACGGCATCACGTAGAGTTCGGGCGGTTTGGTGCTGTAAGAGTAGATGATTGCAAGCGACTTCTCGTCCGGCGAGACGGTTGCTTCGTTCGATCCAGTCATGGTTGTGATCCGCGTGCGCGCGTCACCATCGACCGACATCGTGTAGAAGTGACGTTCACCGGGGTGCACCTCATTCGAGGTGAAGAACACCTTGGTCCGATCGCCCGACAGGCGCGCGCTCTGGATTTCCCATTTGCCGGAAGTCAGCTGTTTCGCGGCCGGCTGCGCGGCCGTGACGTCCAGCAAGTACAGGTGCATCCAGCCGTCTTTCTCCGACAGGAACAGGAAGCGCTTGTTGTCGGGCAGCCAGGTAATGCCGCCACCGCCGCCAGGGCCTCCGCCGAAGCCGCCCCCGCCCCCCGAACCGCTCGCCACCGACAGCTCCCGAATCCACGCATCGTCGTGATAATTGTCGAGCACCGTGGCCTTGCCTGTTGCCGGATCAACGGTGACGAACCAGCGATCCTTGAAATCCTGCGACCGGAGGGTAAAGACTGCCTGACTGCCGTCATCCGACCAGTCGGGCATGCCCCAGTTGAGAATCCGCGGCACCGGCGCATCGCCTGCCTTCAATGGCCGCTCGCTGCCGGCGAACGCTGAGGCGTCGGCCCACAGCGTCTTATTCTGCTTGAGATCGAGGATGGCCAGCAGACGATGCCCCTGCGCGTCTCCAACATTCGAACGACCGGGAATTATTTCCGGATAGGCGGA
>Ga0187878_1003120_pt1 | contig 13990 bp, 7 predicted proteins | sample June2016WEW_17_1_FD_132979 | JGI IMG/M metagenome (GOLD analysis project Ga0187878, IMG submission 132979) | Peatland microbial communities from SPRUCE experiment site at the Marcell Experimental Forest, Minnesota, USA - June2016WEW_17_150 | ecosystem: Environmental > Terrestrial > Soil >...
CCGCTCACGTAACTTTCTCGCGCCGCAGGATTGTTGAAATCGATGAGGGCTGCTTCCCCATTCCACCATTGGATGTGTGCCGGTTTGCCGGTGGCAGCATCACGGACCAGCCAGCCTTTCTCCTCACCTTGGCGATAGCAGTCCGAATCAGGGTTCGCAAAGTTCTCCACCCACAAGGCGAGCCGATAGCCGCGCTGGTGGACTTCATCCACCATCGCCTTCGGATCGGGGAACTTCGAGTTGAATTCGTTGTCGCCGTAGTGCGTTTGCCACCCGTCGTCGATGATCACGACGCTCCCCGGCCAGCCACCGTCGTGCATCTTGCCGACGTACTCCACCACGTCAGCTTGGCTCACCTTGCTGAAATACTGGCACCAGGTGGACCAGACCGGGCGCTCAAACACGCAGTCGGGTGGGCGCTGGCGCGGCTTGCCAGCGGCCGCCGCAAACAGATCCCGCGCTTCCGCGCTGTTCTCCCCAACAAAAATCGTGTAGTGCATCGCGGGCGAGCCGAGATAAGCAAAGCGGAACAGCCCATCGCCGCCTTGGTTGATGGAAGCCGCGATGTCGTCGTAGGTGTCAAGGAAGATGCCCACGCCGCTCGAAGTCATCCAGAACGGCGTGGCGTGATTGGAAGTGGCAAGAAACGGGTCGGCGCTCCACTCGTGGGCTTCCAGCGGCCACAGGTGAGCCTGGTCCACGGCGCCGCCGTACCAGTGTCCGCCCGAGGCCAGAGAAAAGCTTTCGCCCAGCCGCTCGACGTTCGCCGCGCCTTCAATTTGTGCCTGGATACGGACTTGCTCCGGCGCAAGTTTGAGGTGATAGGCCACGACTACGTTCCGGCGTGGCGTCGCGACGCGCAGCTCCAGCTCACCATCTCGCGCCGAATGACTGCGGAGGTCCCCGAAAGGAACCGTCTCTCCGCCCGCCACGATGAAACCTCCGGACGCCGCCAGCACGACTTTCCTGCCGCGTACGATCTCCAAACGCAGCGGGTGCTTCTTCACCACCAGAACGTAGCGAGGCGTGGCAGCTTCGATACGGTCGGGGCGCTCCGTGAATCTCAAGTCCCGCCCGGCCAGGACGCCGCCGCACGAAAGCATCGTCAAAAACATCAAGGAGAGACTCGTCCGGCTCAAATGACGTCGGGCAAACACGGCCAACACCCCTACCGCACCCCTCCAGGGGCGCTAATGGACACCTTCGTCGTGGATTGGAAAACAAGTCTATCACGCTCCCGGGGAGGAACAGAAAGGGTGGGCGCGATGAACTTGCCCCGATTCTAGCCAACCTTGTCCACCAGGAGGGCGGCGCTGTGAGTGCGGAGCAGAACGTGATGTAGTGCCCTGGTATCAGTTCTGGCGGGGAGGCTCGAAGGCGTCAGAAATCGTGGTGAGCGTATCGCGGACGAGCCGCTGGGTGTTGGTGCTGGTGACCGCCCCGGAGCTGGCGCCGGCGAGCAGGCTATCTACGAGGGAGTGCTGGCCCAGGACCACGAGCTCGTTCTCCTCGGCCGCGTTCCGGACGACTTCATCCCAGGCATGCTGGTTGTAGATGCAGCCCGGGTCACCAGCCTGGACGTCCCCCAGGTAGGTCAAGGCGCGCGCCCGGCAGCCTCCGCAGTAGGCGCGGAAGTCGCAGACCACGCAATGGTCGCCGCGATCCTCGCGATTGGAAAGCAAGGCGAAGTAGGGATTGTCCCAAGCCTCGATCAGCTTCTGGCGTTTCAGGTCGCCCACTTCGACCGACGCCATGTAAACGCACGGGGTCATCTTGCCATTGGGCTGAAGGCAGCAATAGCAGCGCCCCGCGCCGCAACCCCCGATGTACTTCGAGAGGACTTTCGCCTGTTTGCCCTTGCCCTTGCCGGCGTGGGCGGTGGCCATCAAGCCCTCCAGCGGTCCGTAGAGGATGCAGGCGCGGCCGAATTGCGGCGCGGTCGACATGACGGAGATCTTGCCTTCCTGGAGGTGACGGTTCAGAAGGCGCAGGAGTTCTTCGCGCTCGGCCGGGGTGATGTCCATCTCGGCCATTTCCTGGCCGCGCCCGACGGGGATGAAGTTGAAGTGGACGAAGGTGCTGCAACCCAGATCCTTCGCCAGGTTGATCATGGCTTCGGCGTGGTGCAGGTTCATCCGCGTCAGGCAGGCGGCCAGGCCCGTCCGCAAGCCCGGCGTCGAGGAAGCGTTCTTGATGCCCTCCACCGTCCGCTTCCAGGCCCCTTGCAGGCCACGGAAGCGGTCGTGTTCTTCGGCCCGAATGGAATCCAGCGAGACTTCGACGTATTTCACGCCGTATTCCACCAGCCGCTGGCAATTCTCCTGGCTGAGCAGGGTGCCGTTGGTGGCCACCGTCGTGTGGACGCCGCGCTTCTTGCAGTGCTCCAGGACCTTCCAGACGTCCTTCGAAACCAAGGGCTCACCGCCGGCCAGGGCAAGAAAAGGGACGTACTCGTAGCCCATTTGATCGATGAGATCGAGCTTCTGCTCGGTGGTGAGTTCGTCGGCGAGCGGCTTGTGGGCAGCCTCCTGGTAGCAGTGGCGGCAGGTCAGGTTGCAGGCCTGCGTGTAGTTCCAAACCACGATGAGGGGAGCGGAGAACCGCTGCGGCACCGTGAGGCCGTACTTGGCGATGCTGCGGGCCGTGTTCACCAGCGCCCGGGCCGTCGGCCGATGGTGGAGAACCTTCGCCTTCAGGACTTCCTGGCCCACGCCCGTCCTGGCCCGAAACACTTCAATGGCACGATGGGGAATGGCGAATTTCAGGCGCTCCCAGAGCGTCCGGTCGGGCCGGTCGTACCGTTCGAAGACCTCTTCGAGGTAGCATCGCCCGTTGCCATTGCGCCGGGTGAGCAGTCCGAGGAACTTCCGCATCGCCGGTCGAGCCAGGTAGTCCTCGAACTTGTGAGGTTCGATGTCAGGCGGTGGAGAAACCTTGACAACGCGAGGCCGTCGCGCGGTAAGAATTTGGCCGGGCTGAGGCATACACCCACGTCACTCCGTCAAAAAAGTCCCAGGTCGTACGATGCAAGAAAACGTTGGAATGTTGCAGAAATCTCTGAGGAACGGCAAGTCCTCCCAATGTGCCTACTGATTCGGCGGCCCCTCATCTCCCGTGGCGGGAGAAGGCTCGGCAGGTTTCTCCGTCGCCTCGCCCGCCGGGGTTTCCCCAGCGGGAGGCTGATACCTGACCATCTTAGGTTGGTCGGCGGCTATCTTCTTCACCAAGTCCGCCACCGCGTTGTGCAGCGCCTTGCCAAGGGGAGAACTCTGGAACGACGCTCCCCCACTCGACAGATCTCCCAGGCTGGTGCTGACGCTGGCGCCCACCTTGGTCTCCGAGGCGCGGCCGGTGACGCGAATGCTCTCGAGCTGCTTGCCAGTGGTGACGCTGTACAGATCGCCCTGAAGCGTGACCACAGCCTTCACGGAGCGCGAGCTGCCGCCCACTTGCTGACCGAAGATAGCGGGGCCGGAGACATGCTTGTCGGATTCCTCGGAGCTGGCTTCCAGCACGGTGCCCACCAACACGACGTCCACCTTGCGGGCGCGGGCAATTTCCACCGCCTTCTGGTTGTCAAGGTCCTCGGGATTGGTCCCTTCGTCAAGTTTCAGGACTCGCCCCACGAGGTTTGTGGAATGAGCGATCTCGGCTTGCACGGCGCGGCCGAGGGCGACGCCCGTCTCCTGGCCGCCCGACCCGGTGTTGTCAACAAAGGGCAGCACTCCCACCTTGTACTGGTACTTAAGGCTGGCCAGTGAACCCTTCTCCTGCGCGCCGAGGGGCAGGACTCCACCCAGCACGAACAGGGTCAGAACGAGCCGTCCGGTTGCCTCTGCAATTCTCGCCCATCGATTCATTGCTCTTCCCCTTTTGCCGATCGCCCTCGGCCCGCCCGGAATGGAATCGCTGCTTCTCTCATACCACCCCGGTTCTCACTTCTTGGGCTACTTTGGCTTGGTGATTTGGTGCGCGTACCAGAAGTACTCGTACTCGTGCCACACTTTCACGTGGTTCCGCTGTGTGCCGGTTTTGTGGAAGGTGGCGAACGGCGAATCCATGTGCACGTCGTGCGCCACGGTGACTTCGTGGGGCACGCCGGAGTCCTTGCAGTTCGGGTCCGGCGGAGCACCCAGGGCCTGACGCTTGGCGTTGACTTGCTTGCAAGTCCCGGTCACGACCGTCCGCTCCAGGACGCGCATGCTGCCGCTCCCTTGGACGTTGCCCCCTTCGTCTTCGATGTACGGGCTCCAGGTCGGGAAAGTCTTCCGGTCCCGTTGCCAGTTCACCATGTATTCGACCACCAGATTCTTATCGCCGGCATAAACATCGCCGTCCATCTTGAGGTTCATCTTCCCGCCGCTGAGATTGCCCTTGAGCTTGAAACGGCGGGACTCCGGCCCCTTGGCCAGTCCTTTGTACTCATAGTTCACCTGGGTCACGCCCGGCACGGACAGCATGGCGCCCGCCATCGCCCCAGGTCCCAGCGTCGCGCCCGCCGCCATCCCGGCCGCCGCTGTCCCGAACTGCCCGGCGCTCTTGGCCACGTCGCCGGCCCCTGCGCCCACCGAAGTCCCCGCTTTCAACGTGGGGCTGCCTTCGCAAGCCGCTTTCTGATTATCCTCGGCTTGCGCGAACTTCTTGAAAGCCTCCTTGGTCTTTTCTTTCAGCTTGTCCTTCACCTGCTCCTTCAGCTTGTCTTTGGCTTGGTCATAGATCCATCCGGCGGCTTTGTCCCAGAAATCTTCCGGAACCTGCGTCTGGCCAGCCAGTTTCTGGAAAGTCGCGCCAAAAGGCCCTTCCGCGAGGTCGGCACACGTCAGCCCACCCACAAACTTCACGGGCGCCCCCGTGAGGCAGCGATCCTCCCAGACCGTCTGAGCCAGGCTGGTCGCCGAGTAGTTCCCGGCTGTCTTGGAACTGAAGTAGGGTTGGTACTGAAGCCGTTTGCCGGTCTCCGATTTTTGAAAACTCGTCCACTGGCTCAGATAGCTGGCCAACTCGCCTTCCTCTTTCAGGTTGCCCGCGCTGAAGAACTCTGTAGCCTTCTTGGCGATGTTCGCTCCGGCTTCCATGAAGTCGGGAATCTGGGCCATCATGTTGACGGCCTCGTTCACTTGTTGCGTGAGGCGAGCCACCCCGCAGAGATTCGGGTCAAGGTCATAAGTGACTTCTCCGTCGCCGACGACGTTCCCGGCTTTGTCCACGGTAAAATCAAAGCGTGCCAAGTGCTTCACCGTCAGGGTCATGGCCTGGCGCTTACTCTGCGGGTCCTGGAGGTTGCTCTTGAAGCGAATCTCCCAACCCCAGGCGATGCCCACCCAGTCGCCGACGTAAGGAGCGAGTTTGGGATCGGGCGCCACATTGTTGCCGGAACCACCGCCGGAGCCACCACTCCCACCTGCACCGCCGCCTCCGTGACCGCTGCCTCCTCCCGAGCCTCCGCCGGAGCCGCCGCTGCCCCCGCTTCCGCCCGAGCCACCTCCTCCGGAGCCGCTACCCGAACCACCGCTTCCACCCGAGCCGCCACCGCCGCCCGATCCGCTGCCACCTCCGGAACCTCCGCCCCCGGAGCCAGAACCGGCACCACCTCCCGAACCACTTCCCGCGCCAGAACCTGCCCCGCCACCCGAGCCGCCGGAACCTCCACCCCCGCCGGAGCCGCTACCCAGCCGCTGGGCGGTCACCCGCAGCCAAGTCGAGCTCCCGGGTCCATCCGAAAACACCTTGAAAGGCAGGGTGAGTGTCGGTCCGGCGAGCGTGTAGGCCTGGTTGCTCACGGACTTCCCGATTTGGGGCAGAGAGAGGGTGATGCGATTTCCGCTGGTGCTGTACGTGCCGCTGTCCGTGATGTTCTGGCCCGGCCCGACCGCCGCGAATGCCACACCACCCACGCTGAAAGTCAGTGTGACGCTCGTCCCTTCGTCGGCCGTGCTGCCGTCCGAATCACGCACGAAGTTCCACGTGCCCACCAGACTGTTTTTCTGCGCCGCCGCGGGCAGGCTCACACCCAGCGACACTACCCCCAGCAGCAGGACCAGCCGCGTGACCGCTCGTCGGCGGAGTTCGCACGTTTCAAACTTCATCGGCACCTCACAACGCACGGGACGAGATCAGGGAAGGTCGCCAACTGGCCTTCAATTCACCCGGAAGCCCGAGCACACCCCGCACACCTTGGAGCAGATAGTGATGATAGTGTATGTCACCAAAACCGCACAACCCCATTTCGCGAGGTTGCCCAGCACTCGCCTTTCGCCCGACGGACTCTGCGCTATGATTAGAGCGATGGAGCTTAAGCAGGCACTGAAAGAACGCGCTCTCGACATCGGCTTTGACCTGGTCGGCATCGCACCGGTCGTGCCCGGAAGAGATTTGGAGTTCGCGCGAAAGTGGGTCAAGCGCGGCTACGGCGGAGAGATGCGCTATCTGGCCAACCCCAGGCGAGGCGACCCACGAGCCATTCTGCCGAGCGTGAAGTCGGTCATCTGCGTGGGCCTACTGTACGACACGCCGTTTCCGTACTCGAGTGAACTTGACAGAACAGGAGTCAGAAGTCAGGAGTCAGAAGTCAGAAGACAGGAACCCGAAGGCCGTGGGCAGGCGCCAGCGAGCACAAGGAACACCTCCGCGACAGACCGAATTTCTGATTTCCAGTTTCCAGTTTCCCCCGCGGCTCCGCCACGCGCCTGGATTTCCCGCTACGCGTGGGGCGAGGACTACCACGAAATCGTGCGTGCCAAACTCGAGAAACTGCGCGCGGCACTTGAGGAGCTGGTTCCCGGCGTGCAGACGCGCGTCTTCGTGGACACCGGACCGATTGTGGAGCGTGCCTTCGCGCGCTTCTCCGGCCTCGGCTGGATGGGCAAGAACACCTGCATTATCAATGAGGCGAAGGGGTCGTGGTTCTTCCTCGGGGTGGTGCTGACCAACCTGGAACTCGAGCCCGATCTTCCCGCCCCCGACCGCTGCGGCTCCTGCACCGCCTGCCTGGAGGCGTGCCCCACCGGCGCACTGGTCGAACCGTATGTGATGGACGCGTCGCGCTGCATCTCTTACCTCACCATCGAACTCAGGGGATCGATCCCTGAGGAGTTCCGGCCCGCCCTCGGCGCAAACGTCTTCGGCTGCGACATCTGCCAGGACGTCTGCCCCTGGAACGCGAGAAGCAGGAGTCAGGAGTCAGGAGTAAGAAGTCAGGAGGGGAGTCGCCAGCTGGCAGCGCCCAACTTTCAGCCACTGGTTGTCAATCGTCAATCGGCGATCGACAATCGGCAATTCTCTGCACCCGGCACCGTTTCTCTCTTCAGCCCGCCGCTAGAACCGCTCGGGGCTCTTTCCGAGGAGGACTTCCACCGCGTCTTTGCGCGCTCGCCCATCAAACGCGCGAAGTATCGCGGCTGGCTGCGGAATCTGTGCGTGGCGATGGGGAACTCAGGCGACGCGAGGTTCATACCGTGGCTGGAGCGCGCCCGCGAGCATTCTGACCCCATCATCCGCGAGCACGCCGCGTGGGCACTCAACCATTTACGGCCGTAGGGGAGCACCTTCACGATGCTCCCGAGGGACAGAAAACAAAAGCCCGGCGCGAAGGCCGGGCTCTCTCCCCGAAAACTTGTCTCTCAGGGCCGACGGAATGTGACTGCAACTCGCCTACTTGCCGGAGAGGAACCGCTTCTCCACCTCAGGCCAGTTCACCACGTTCCACCACGCGGTAACGTAGTCGGCGCGGCGGTTCTGGTACTTGAGGTAGTAGGCGTGCTCCCAGACGTCGATGGTGAGCAGCGGCTGCTTGCCTTCCGACAACGGGCTATCCTGGTTGGCCGTGGAGTAGATGTCCAGCTTGCTGTCGGGAGTCTTCACCAACCATGCCCAGCCTGAGCCAAAGCGGCCCATGGCGGCGGCGGAGAACTTTTCCTTGAAAGTGTCGAGGCTGCCGAAGGTGCTCCGGATGGCCTCGGCGACCTTGCCGGCCGGCTGGCCACCAGCCTTCGGCCCCAGGATTTCCCAGAAGATGTTGTGATTGATGACCCCGCCGCCGTGATTGCGAACCGCCGTCCGGATGCTTTCCGGAACAATCGCCAGGCCGTTCGCCAGCAGTTCCTCCAGGCTCTTGCCGGCGAGTGCGGGCGCTGATTCCAACGCTTTGTTCAAGTTGGTCACGTAAGCGGCGTGGTGCTTGTCGTGATGGATCTGCATCGTCAGTGTGTCGATGTAAGGCTCTAAGGCGTCATACGCGTACGGTAGGGGTTGAAGTGAAAACGGCATCGATCCTCCTTTGCTTTCGGTATTGAGAAGATGCGCCAGCAAGGGGGTTCCTGCCAGCGAGGCAAGAAACCTGCGGCGAGACGTCGTCAACATAACCATCTCCTGTGCTTCCCTTCTGTCTTGGTCAGGTCTAGGTCCAACTTTCACCCTGGCTTGCTCGGCCAGGCCGGATGCGATCTGGCACTCCCTCATTGGATGCAGCCCAAGCCAGTTCGGTTCAGGGTTTTGGCGCTGTTCCGCCCAGCAATTTCCGGGTGGATTCGTCCAGGACGAGCGCGCGCGTGGGGAAGGGCATCTCGATTCCCTCCTCCTGGAACCGCACCAGGATGCGCTTCCGCAGTTCGCTCTGCACCAGATACTGGTCCGTAAACTGGCGGACCTGAACGATCAAAGAGAACCCCAGCGAAGAATCCCCAAAGCCCGGAATGAGCGGCGAATGCGATGGTATAAAGCACGCCGGGAGTGACGTGGAATGTCTGTGCTAGTTCCTGAACCATGTTCGCGGCCTCCTGAGACGCTCAAGATACCGTGAGGAACCGGGGGGGCGCAATGCCGCTTGTCGTGGTGCACGGATCATCGGCCGCTATGTCAAGTTGGGGAAGAGCGGTTCAGTAGCCGTTAACAGGAAACCAAACCATGAAAAGGGTGTATCATAGCTGGGGGAGGAGGCTTTCGACGCCGCGTTGCCTCCAGTTGCAGCCTCCCGCTGATCCCCACCAGCAACCCTTCGTCAGGAGGGAGCAATGATTACCAAGCCAGTTTCCCGGGCTCACCTCAGCTTTTTGGCTCTCGCCGGAGTTGCCGTCATCTTTGCTTTGCCTTTGGCGTGGACAGAGTCGAGGTCGCAAACGGCTGCGCCGCCAGCGCAGAAGGCAGACACGGAGCCCCCTACCGCGCAGGAGGCAACCCTCAAGATTGTGGCGCCCTCTGTCATCGTGGATGCGATCGTTACCGACAAGAAGGGTCGCCATGCGAGCGGGCTCACCGCAGAGGACTTCAGGGTTTACGAAGACGATGCCCCGCAGAAGATTGTCACCTTCGTGCCGCCGGTCGTCGAGGCCGCGCCACCCAGCGAAGAACCTCTGCCCGCGGGACCGACGGTGAAAAAGGGTCTCGACTTGGCGCGCGTGCGCTTCATCACTCTGGTCATGGACCTGGGCGACCTCCAACCCGCCAGCCTCTGGCGCGCCACGGACGCCGCCGCTCAGTACCTGGAAAAGAACGTGTCGCCGGAAGATTACGTGGCCGTGTACTGGATTGATGAAAGCCTGCACGTGGCCGTTCCCTTCACCCGTGACAAGCTGCACGCCGCTGAAGGGCTGCGCATGCTGGGAGGCCACGTGCCTGCGGGCCGCTTCACCGTCCAGGCCCGTCAGGAGACACAAAGAGAAATCGACGACCTCCGCACCTCGATCTACGGCATCCAAGCCGCCGCCACGACGGGTGAGCCGACCGCCAAGGGGCGCTCGAGCGGGGCGAGCGAGCGGCTGCTGGGTACCCTCCGGGCGTTCGTTTGGACCCAGAGCACAATTCAAGCGCGCGGGGTGTTCGTCGCGCTGCGCGCCATTGCCCAGTCTTATGCGGACATTCCGGGACGGAAGAACGTGGTCGTCTTCTCCGAGGGCTTTCTGCATTCACCTGACATCAAGGCACAGATCGCGGCGGTAATCGACGCAGCGAACCGGGCGAATGTGGCCTTTTACGTAATCGATGCGGCGGGGCTCCAGGCCGGATACGGAGCTGTGAGTCCGAGCGTGGAACAGACCTTTAGCCAGGAATTCCTCGAGATGTCCCTCGAAGGCCCCGGCGCGAACTACGGCGGCTACAACAAGTTTGATTGGGCCGAGCGCATGGGTCTGAACATCCAGTACGACGACCTCGGCCGAGTGGCGTCCGGGACGGGCGGCTTTCTGATGAAGAATCAGAACGACCTGCTGTGGGGGCTCGGCAAGATCGATCGCGACCTGCGCGAGTTCTACACGCTGGTTTATCAGCCCACGAATAAGACCTACGACGGCTCCTTCCGCAAGATCAAAGTGGAATTGCTGAAGCCCGGTTACCACGTGCGCCACCGGCAAGGTTATTGGGCCATCCCGCCCGGGCAGGAAACCATGATGACGCCTGCCGCGGCGCAACTGCTGGCCGGCATTGCCAGCGGGGAACTGAAGCCCGCCTTCGCGCCGCAGGTGAACGCCGCGGTGCTGCTGGCCCCCGATGGCCAACTTGCAGCGCCGGTCCGCGTTTCGCTGCCGGCCCGCTCCGTGAAGTTCGAGAAGGATCCAAACAAGGACCTCTACCGAGCCGGTATCACGATGGTCTTCGTAGGACGGGAGGCTTCCGGGCACCTCGTCACGGTCCATCAAAAATTCTTGACCCTCCAGTTCGACAAGAAAAAGCTCGCGGAGTTCGAGAAGAGAAATTCGCTCGACATCACGGCACGCCTGGCGGTGCCTAAGCTGGAACCGCTGAACGTGCAGGCGATCCTGCAGTTTTCGAACGGCACGGTGGCGCTGGGCGAGTGGCCCGTCGCCGTCGAAACCACGCCGGCAGCGGGGCCGCACGTGACGAGTATCTTGCTCGCCGACCGCATCGAGCCGGCCACGGGCCCGGCCGACCCCTCCGACCCACTGCGCGGGCAGAACTACCAGCTCTACCTCCCGCCGCAGCCGCGCTTTTCTGCGGCCGGCAAGCTCACGGCTTACTTTGGCCTGCTCGATATCCCGGTCAGCCCCACAACGCGCCAGCCGGACTTGCGTCTTTCGTTCGCGGTCAAGTCGGCTGCCGGGGTGGTGATGGAGCTGCCCCCTGAGCACATCCAAGCCTTGCCCAACCCTTCCGAAAACCACCTGCTGGTGCTGAAGCAGTTTGACCTGACCACGCTGCGGTCAGGGAGTTACACCTTCGCGGCGACAGTCGAAGACCAAGTTACGCACCAGGTCGCCTCCCAGGCAGCCGGGTTTGTCATTGAGTGAAGGGTTTCCTCGCCCCGCCGGAGTGGGCTTCCTCCCGACGCAGAGAGAAACTACCGATAGAATTGAAGGGGCCGCTAAGCAATTCGGGGTGAGGAAGAACCCCAGGAAGAATTCAGCTCCTTGTCTTGGCACGGGCCCGGCTGCGAAAAGTCAATCCCGGGCCTTCTACATGATAGAATGATTTTGGGAGCGCGCAGGCATCACTGAGTTTCCAGACGAGGCGCCAAAGTCCCGGTTGAGGTCACAGGACGATGCCCACTAAACAGAAAAAGACCACCGAGTTCTCTGAGCTGTCCATTCTCCCGGTCCGCGACACGGTCTTGTTTCCCAACGCCATCCTGCCGCTAACCGTAGGGCGGGAGAGTTCTCTGAAGCTGGTCAACGACCTCAAAGAAGATGAAAGGTTCGTCGCGGTTGTCGCCCAGCGCGACCCGCGCGTGGATAATCCGCAGCCCGTCGATCTCTACCAAATCGGTACGGCGGCCTACATCCACAAGATCATCAAGCTGCCCAACCAGAGCCTGTTTGTCTTTGTGGAAGGGCTCCAGCGCATCGCGGTGCAGGAAGTCCTCCAGCAGGAGCCTTACCTCCGGGCGCGGGTGAAGCCGCTTCAGGACCTCCTCCCCGCCGAAAAGGGGCCGGATTTCGAGGCCCTGGCACGCAGCGTGATGTCGATGTTCCAGCAAGTGGTGCAGCTCTCGCCCACACTCTCGGACGATCTCCAGACAGTCGTGATGAACATCGACGACCCCGGCCGCCTGACGGACTTCATTGCCGCCAATCTCCCCTCGCTCTCCTCCACCGAGAGGCAGGAGTTGCTGGAAAGCCTGGAACTCAAGGGGCGACTGGAGCGCTTGAACCGGGTGCTGGCGCGGGAAGTGGAAGTGCTCCAGTTGCGCTCCAAGATCCAGTCCGACGTCCAGGACCAGGTCACACAGAGCCAGCGCGAGTACTACCTGCGCGAGCAGATGAAAGCCATCCAGAAGGAACTTGGCGAGGCCGACGAGCAGCAGGAGATCGAAGAACTCCGCAAAAAGATCGAAGCCGCTGGCATGACCGAGGAAGCCCGCAAAGAGGCGCTGCGCGAACTCAGCCGGCTCGCGAAGATGTCACCCGCGGCGGCCGACTACCATGTTACGCGCACCTACTTGGACTGGCTGGTGGTGCTGCCCTGGACCAAGGTCAGCGAGTTCAAGGTGGACCTGCGCAAGGCCAAGGAGATCCTGGACACCGACCACTACGACCTGGAGAAGGTCAAGGAACGCATCCTCGATTATCTGGCCGTCCTGCAACTGAAGCCGCAGCTCAAAGGGCCCATCCTCTGCTTCGTGGGGCCGCCGGGCGTGGGCAAGACTTCGCTGGGAAAGTCCATCGCCCGCGCGCTCGACCGCAAGTTCGTGCGCATGTCGCTGGGTGGCATCCACGACGAAGCGGAAATCCGCGGCCACCGACGCACTTACATCGGTGCGCTGCCCGGGCAGATCATCCAGGGCATCCGCCGGGCCGAGACTCGCGACCCGATCTTCATGCTCGACGAGGTGGATAAAATCGGCCGCGACTTCCGCGGCGACCCCTCCTCGGCGCTGCTCGAAGTCCTCGACCCCGAGCAGAACTCCCATTTCCGCGACAACTACCTCGACGTACAGTTCGATCTTTCCAGGGTGCTGTTCATCACCACCGCCAACATGCTGGACACGATTCCTCCCCCGCTGCTCGACCGTATGGAGGTCCTGGACCTCCAGGGGTACACCGAAGAGGAGAAGATCGAGATCGCTTTCCGTCACCTCATCCCCAAACAGACGGACGAGCACGGCATCAAGAGCCCGGAGCAAATCGAGTTCACGCGCGAGTCACTCCAGGATCTGATCCGGCACTACACACGTGAGGCCGGCGTGCGCAACGTGGAGCGCGAGGTGGCCACCGTCTGCCGCAAGCAGGCGCGGAAGATCGCGGAAGGCGCTACGGAAAAGCTGCTGGTCAGCCCCGATAATTTGAAGGCTTACCTGGGAATCCCCCGCTTCCGTCTGGAGACGGAGCTGGTGGAGCGCACCCGCCAGCCGGGTGTGGCCGTGGGCTTGGCCTGGACACCGACGGGGGGCGATGTGCTCTTTGTGGAAGCCAATGCGATGAAAGGCGGCAAGGGCTTCACTATGACCGGCCACGTCGGCCAGGTGATGCAGGAATCGATGCAGGCGGCGCTGGCCTGGGTGCGGGCGCACGCCGTCGACTACGAGATCGACCCGGACTTCTTCCAGTCCTCTGACATCCACATGCACGTGCCCGCAGGCGCTATCCCCAAGGATGGCCCTTCGGCCGGCGTCACCATGGTCGTGGCTCTGGTTTCCGCGCTGACCCGGCGGCGGCTGCGCGAATGCGTGGCCATGACGGGAGAAATCACCCTGAGTGGGCAGGTGCTGCCCGTGGGCGGCATCAAGGAGAAAGTCCTGGCCGCCAGGCGCGCCGGCGTGCGCGAAATCATGCTGCCCGCCGACAACGAGGCGAACGTCCACGAAGACCTGAACAAGGAAATGCTGGAGGGTCTGAGCCTTCACTACGTCAAGGCGATTTGGGAGGTTGTGGACCTGGCCCTCGAAAAAGAGCCTATGCCCGTGCAGCCCCGCAAGCCGACGACCGAGGTGGCTTTCGTCCAGCAGAACGCCGGCCCGCCGAACTAGACACGGGATGCTCCTGCCTCAACCATCGTCCCACGGGAGCAAGAGCGTATGTTGGGCAGTCGGTCAATGAGCGCCCTC
>Ga0187878_1003122_pt1 | contig 13985 bp, 11 predicted proteins | sample June2016WEW_17_1_FD_132979 | JGI IMG/M metagenome (GOLD analysis project Ga0187878, IMG submission 132979) | Peatland microbial communities from SPRUCE experiment site at the Marcell Experimental Forest, Minnesota, USA - June2016WEW_17_150 | ecosystem: Environmental > Terrestrial > Soil >...
GCTTTAGTCGTTGAAGCAGTTCTTCCGGCCCCAAGGAAGCGAATCTTAGGAAAGCGTCGTCATCTACTCCTCCCGGAAAGAGTATGCATTTGTCCAGAGAAGCGCCCATCTTGACCTTCGCATCTCGTTCATACGGTGTGAGCACCAGGATGAGGTTGGCGACCCGGAGCACCTGTCTCAGAGAGAGCCTGTTCCAAGCCATTCGGAAGGACCGTTCGACCACAGAATACCTTCTGGGTGAGGGTTCCTGGTAATGCGACATGTGACAGAATATCAGCGGGTCTTGGAATCCACCGAGGGCTTTGATGTTTCGCCTCCACTCGACGAATTTCGCGACCTCCTCAGGCCCGTTCCATAGAGTGCTGTGGGTGATCAGAACGTTTAGCCCGAATTCGTTTACAATTCTCTCTAATGTGTGTACTGCGTCTTTGAATCCGATCCGACGCGGAGGCCACTTCGTAATGAGGCTGCCGACCCTGATGATGGGTATCCCAAGTTCACTGTCTTGTACACGGACGAAGCCCTTTTCCCCGATGACGGACTCGTTGACAACCTCTTTTCCGTCGTGGTAGATGCTGGTGATTAAGTTGGCGTCGTGGCCGATTTTATTGAAATAATAGACCATTCTCTGAGCTACGAGCTCTTGCCCCTTACTCTTGCTAGTCTGGTACATGATGACGCCGATTCGTTTCTTCATGAGCGCTTACTTCGAAGCAGAACTCTAGCGGATAACTCTTCTCCTATGACCAAGTTATAATACTATGAAAGATTCCTCAGTTTCGTGGTGTGCTGCAATGAAGATTGAGGCTTTGTTCTCGGATTTTGATGGCACACTCTGCCAGTTAGATGCGCGCAGAGAGGAAGCGCGCATGTCTCCTAGGCTCAAGAGATTCCTAAACAAACTAAGCAGAAAGATACCGTTCGGAATCATAACCACAAAGGACCTGAGTTTCATCAGGGAAAGGGTGCCCTTCGCGCACGGTATAGCCGCAGTGAGCGGCCTTGAGATGCAGGTCGGAGAGAGGCGGCTAGTGGATGAACGCATCGCGGCTAACCTCGACGCCATTGAGAATGCCTACCATAAAGCCTTCTCAGGGCTAAAAGAGATTCACGACGCTAGAATAGGTATTGAAAGAAAGACAACTGAGGAGGACGAGCTAATCGGTTTCTGCATTGACTGGAGAATGTCCCATGATTGGACTCAGGCACGAACAAGAGTCATGCCATTAATAGAACAATGCAGGCAGGCAGGCCTCTACGTTGCCGAATCGAAGATGAGCCCCTTCGCAAACGTTTACTTCAAGAAAGTTGATAAGGGCACCGCTTTTGCGAGGTTGAAGGCCGAACTTGGCGTGACCGGCCCAGTAATGTACTTGGGCGACTCAGAAGACGACAACCCTGCCTTCGAGCTATCCGAAGTCTCGATTGGCATTAAACATCAAAAGAACGTGCCAGACCTCAAATGCAAGTACTTGTTGGAATTCTTGAAACTGGAAGGTTTCATCGCAATCCTGACCGACGAGAATCTCGAATTCAGAGAAGACATGCCAGGAATCAACACAAAATAAGTTGACTCACAAAACTGGCATTCTCTGACCATGGCCGATAAATGGAACAAAGATTGAGACAGGCTGCTACGCGCGAACCTTGCACGATAGACTGTTGGTCAGTGGGGCAGTCAAATCGTCAGTCTGGATCGACTACCACAGATATCCCGTCAGCAGGTCTGAGACTGAAGAATTCGCAAATAATCTGAAACCCCTAACCAACTAGCCCCTAGTGTAACGCTGCCCGAAGGCGTGATACAAACATTCCATTGATGACTGCCATCATTTCCGATTGCCTTTAACGTGGGCAAGATCCGGATCTAGAGACAAGCACATTATGAGCAAGCGCGAGAGACACTCACTGATAGTTCTTGCCGCACATAAATCAACAGACACTTATTTTGCTTCCCTATATGATTCAGAAGATTACTTTGATGATTATTGCGAGACCAATCCAAGTCGAACATGACAAACTCTTTGTTGACTTTCAGGTCCTTAAACAAAAGTATCCTCAACATTGTAAATCCGCAAACCATGTTCGAGCTTTCCTAAACAGAGTATTTGCTGAAGATGGGAAAGTGATTCTCTAACCAAGGCTAGCTCTTGAGCTTGTTATTAGCACTCCAAAGTACGATTGGCATAGAGAAGAAGAAACTAAGGTTTTCAAAGATTACCTTGCATTCGATTTGACTTCTTTGTCTGGGTTGGGAATAGCAATAGGTTACGTGCCCGAAATATTAGTCATAAGTTTCATTGTCGGCTCTCATACTCCTGATCAGAAAGAGATACTGATTCTGCCGAATGAGCTGCAGATTGACTCCCAGGCTCCCAAGATCAAGTAGCGGTTAGATGAGGAGAACGATAGCTTGCGGAAGATATCCGGGTCTTTTGAAACGATCGGTCTCCTCCATCAAAGTGGCAATAACGAGATTACCGAGGATTTGACGCAAGGTTTACTTAGGTTTGAGAAAGGCGACTGGGAAGGTGCGATCAAGTTCTTCCGCAAGGTTGTCGAAGCATTTCGTCACATTGTACAAAAAGAACAACCTATTGAGGGCAGTAAGAATCGAGCTCAGGCGATTCAGGATTTTCTTTCAAAGAGCTTCGGTCTCCTCTCGAATTTTGGGGAACACTATGGAACCCATGGCGCTTTTCAAGACGCTGCATTAGCACGGGACCTCGCAATCGCGATATCCAAGTTTTTGACTGAGAGGCGTAAGGATCAGTGAGGGGGGCATCTCCTCCGATGCGTTCACGCTATGAAATCAATACCCACACATGATCGATGCTGATTTCCATCGTGGATCGACTGCTTAGAAAACTCCTGAACAAAGGAGTGTCCTTCACATCAGAGTTCGTCATTGCAGTGAACGCAGACATTCGTGGCTTCACCTCTTTCAATGAAACATCAGATTCGAAGGAGGCCGCGCTCTTCATTTCAAAGGTCTACAAGAAGCTCATCAGCGAATATTTCCCAAAGAACTTCTTTAAACTGACCGGGGACGGCCTTCTGGTGGTCGTGCCTTGTCACGAAAAGCAAAAAACCAATGTGGTATGAAGACTGGCTGGGACTTGTTTGAGACTTCTGAAGGAATTTCCCTCGTTTTGCTCGGGCGATGACGCAGTCTATTTTCGGGACCGTGTGCCTAAGAAGATCGGGATCGGCTTGTCGAGAGGGGTGGCTAGCCGTCTTTCCTCCGGCAAAAAGACGTTGGATTATTCTGGTAGGCCGCTCAATCTAGCCTCCCGACTGATGGACAAAGCGAGACCAAGCGGAATTGTCTTTGACGGCAGTGTTGACATCAACTTGCTCTCAAAAGCATCGAGACGCCTATTCCGGAGAGGCACCACTTACGTGCGAGGCATTCATGGAGAGACTCCCATTGAAGTGTATAGTACTCGTGATGTCGTTCTCAGAAAGAAAGAGCCTGTTGCTCCGTCCAAATTCAAAACAGAGAGTCGTCTCATAACGGTCAACGACATCAGGTCCATCGATTCCGCTGAATGGCGCTTGGTTGTTGAACCCTTGAATCCAAGGCTCATACAAGTTGAAGCCCTCCTCCCACAGGCATCAGCGAAATATCGACGAATGATTAGTATCAACGATTTTCGATACGTGCTCAAGGGCGATTTGCCCACTATTGCGATGCGCTATTTGGGGCTCCGAAAGCGCCTGAGACGCGCTGGTCTGACGAACCATTCTCGGATCACGATTAGGATTACGTATCCTGTGTCTTGACGATATGCGCTGGTAGAATGCGGATCAGACTACTCCAATTGTCATTCTAGCTGGGGGGGTGGGTCAGCTGGTGCGCACACACACACACTAAAACGATGGTTCAAATCACGTTGCCCGCACCATTGGTACTACACACACATTTCGTACATCTCAGAGAACGATCCGGCAAATTGCCAAGTTATTCGGTATTGTATAAGGAGACCTCGATAACTTTCCATTTGAAGAGAAGAAAAAGAAACAATTTCGCTATTCACTATGAAAGACCTCGGCAATGCAAAGAGAACGTAACGTTGATTGCTTAGGCCGGTAGTAACGCTAATGTGAGTCGTACGAAGCAAGAATCATAATCTCGTAGGCGACAGAAATGCAAAAGTCAACCAGTTTGATGGCCATTCTTATTCTATTTGGATTCGCGATGGTGGCGATTCCTCCTGCTTATTCCTACTATTGCAAGGTTCAGATTGACAAAGTGGATTTTCCAAGCTCAGTTAGTCCGAGTCAGAGCTTTCAAGTGGCCACTCATGTCACCGCGAGTTGTCCAGCACAAGTTTCGGTGTCCACGTCAGTTCGAGTTGATGTTGTCGACGCTGCCTCGAACATGGCGCTTTCCACCGGTATGTTCGCGACAGGGTACTCATTTGCCCACGGTGCCGCCTCGGTGGACGGTGTAGTGGCGGGTAACCTTAGTGCTCCCTCATCCCTTTCGGGACCGTGGTCTCTGGTAGTGGACGCGTTGTTTTATCAGCAGCTCAGTCTAATGTCAGCGGCACAGCATCCATTTACAATTCAGGTGGGGAACCCTCAACCATCCGAATCTCTCATGACTGTCCCAATTCTTCAAAATGGCGGGTTTGAGAATGGCACCACAAATTGGCAACTGACCCAAGGTACCTCAGGGTATGATTCCATTACGACATCCGTAGTCTACTCAGGATCGCGAGCACTTGCGATCACGTTGATTGGACCCCCACCAGGAAGTAACTTGCTTGCGCCCGTGGTTGTTGGTGTCTCTCAGACCTCATCCGTATCCAATCTACGCGGCCTCACAATTGACGCTTGGTACGTGCTTCCACAAATTCTTTCGACAGCGGCCGCCGCAAGGGTGAGAGTGACGGTCAACGGCCGCACATTGAACTATTACGTGAAATTCGGAGCACTCACCCATGAGGCTTCGGCCGACACTGATGCTTCAAAATCACTGTTCCTGGCTAATTGGAACTGCATCTCTTGGTGTGAGGTGTCCCGTGATGTCGGCGCCGACTTCCGAACAATGTTCAGCCCCGCGACAGTCAGTTCAATCTTCGGGTCGGGAGCAAGCACTGCAACGATAGCGCTGGAACTTCTCGGTTATGGAGAGGAACCCCTTCAAACGAGCCAATTCATTTTCTGGGACGACGTGCAATTCAATGCTCAAGTCGTCGCAACAAACTCAGTATCCACTCGTGTTGCTGAACCAACAAGCACTAGCACATCAACGACTACCTCCGAAGTCACAACTTCCTCGAACCTGGAAACAGGGTCCAGTCAAGCAACAAACCAAGGTTTCTCCGTCAGCACGAGGCAATTGGCTGTTGGAAATCAAGCGCAAACTGGCACAATCGGATTGCTTGGGTCAATCTCCGCCGTAACCCTTGTTGCAGTTGTAGCTTCGGTTTTGGTTATGAAGAAGAGAAGGAGAAGCGCCACTGCTTCGACGGTCACAATGGAACCTAAACCCGCTGGAACTGAGACCCGTCCACCCCAATCATCTCAGCCCAGTCTTTCAACTGGCTACTCTGAATTGGACAGCATGCTCGGCGGGGGTGTGCCCTTGGGTTATGCGGTGGTTCTTGTTTCCCAGTCTTACGATGAAAGAGACTTGCTCATACGGAAGATCATCGACTCAACCGTCGCAGCTGGAATGCCGACGGTCTACATGTCAGACGACATAGCCAAAACGCGCGACCTGATAGGCAGGCATAAGCAGAATTTCTATGCACTCAACCCCATGGCTGATAAAATAGCACCCGAGAGCACTAACCTGTTCAAGATCCCCGATGTTGGAGACCTTAGCAATCTCAACATAACCTCAAACAAGATCATAGAATCGAAGGTTGCAGACGGGAAGAGCAAGGTTGTCATCATCGATTTTCTATCTGACCTGCTCATTCGCAACAAGGCGCTCACAACTAGGAAGTGGCTCTCAGACTTTGCCGCCAAGCGAAAGGCTGGTGGCTTCACGGTTCTGGCTACCCTTGACCCTTCTATAGCCCAGAAAGAGGACATACAAACGATTGTTGGCGTGTTCGACGGTGTCCTTGAGGTCTACGAAAAACCACTTCAAGAACGATCGAGACGCTTCTTAGTGATCAAGAAAATGTACGCTCGGGACTACTCTGAAAATGAACTTATGCTCGACAAGCAAAGGCTACTATAGGATCGACGGTTCAAATTCCACTGCTCGCACCAGCTGACCCCACACACACGAAAAACCTAGCGATGACTCAGGTTAGACCACGGGTTACTGGGCCATTCTACTAAGACGAGTATCATTTTGCGTGCGTGCTGTCTATGCTTCTGAAGTCCATTCTAGGGGCCTATGTTTCGGCCGGAACAGGCTTGGACGGATCCGCAGGTCTTAACCCACCAAAAGTACAGCCCGTCGGGATAGACCATCGGATTCTCCTGGTACGAAATCTGTCCTTGATACCCGTTCATGTATGGTTTGACGACCCAGAACCCGTTGGCTGCATGTAGATAGACATACATGTAGAGGTTAATTGCTAACTGCTCCGCCTGCCGGTAATCTTGAGCTGCCAAGGTGGCGTTCGTTGCTGAGTCAGCAGTCTTGATGAGTGAATTCATCTCGGCAAACATCGCAGCCTCGTCAGCATGACCAGTCGAATTGAGGTACTCCACAGTCCAGCCATCCGGAGCCGGCAAATAGCCCCCCTGTTTGTAAAACGCATCGACGACGTCTGATGGATACGGGTAATCCGCCACCCAGGCCTCCCGGTAAAGTGGAACCGAGCCACGAATGATATAGGCATTGGACATTGCGTAGGAAATGTAGACAGGGGTCATTACTATGTTGGGGTCTATCGAGTTGAGGGCGGCTGCCCACATTTGCGCTGCTGCGAAAGCGTTAGTTTGACCGAAAAGGGTCGATATCGGAATGTTGACCGAGGTCCCATACTGGCCTGATTGCTGCAAGAGTTGCTTGGCTTTTGCGAGGTCGTATGTGGGAACATTCTGCAATTGGCTTGGCGGAACGTAGTCTGCTATTCCCGGAATAATGACGCCCGCGTAACTGCTTCCGAAATCTATACCGTACTTCACGTTTCCCAATATTTCGTTAATGTAGTTGGTGTAGTTGAAGGCGTAAGCGAAAGCCTCGCGGACGTCAAGGTTAGCGAAATAATCGGAGGGAACATGATACTGCGATCCGAAATCGGCCTTCATGGCAGCCACGTCGATGTCAATATTGAAAGCGTACATGAATGCGGTCAGCGTTGGAGTCTGATACATCGCCGCTTGCCCAGCGCCAACCTGCTTGGGCATGAGCACGAGGTAGTCCGTCGGCAGGTTTGTGGCTATGTCGGCCTGTCCACTCGTGAACAGGTTATATGCTGTTTCAGGGTCCTTGACCCATTGAATCACCACCGTATTATTGACTACAGGAATTCCTGGGACGCCCTGAAATCCAGGATTCGCAACGAGTGTAACCGACTGCTCTGGAACGTAGCTCTGAATCATGTAGGGGCCTGAGGCTACGGGATTCCATTGAGCTTTCAAATTGTAACTTCCCGAATTGCTCTGGTTCTGGTAAGCGTAGAAGCCGGCAGGCGTGAACGTTATCCCCGCACCTATCTCACTCAACCAGGTAGCGTCAAGAATACTAGCTCCGTAAAGAACAAGCGCGGTAAAGAACAGTTGCGATGGAGTCGGGTTCAGAAGCTTGAAGGTCACCGTGTTTGATGAGTTGCTGTAGGTCAACGCATGCATGATTGCGTTGAAGTCGGCTGTATCGTTGGCAGCAGTCATGATGGGCACGCCGATTGATGCTCCCGGAATGAGGTATTGAGCCAGGATCCAGCCTGGATCTACTTCATTTCCGCCAACGAACAGTAGGTCTCTTACCATCGAGTACCATACGTCGTAGGCTGTGAGCGGGGCACCGTTTGAGAATTTCAGGCCGGTTCTGATTTGGAATGTGTAGGTGGTGTAGTCGGGCGATATTCCTCCGTTCGCTACCGACGGAACTTTCGTGGCTGCCACTGGGATGAATTGGGTAGTGGAGGAACCATTGTAGAAGAGCAGAGTGCTGAATATGTTAGCTTCAACTTCGACGCCGACCCAATCATAATTTACTTGAGGGTCGAATGAGAATGGACCGCCGCCTACGTTTTCGGCGACGTTGATTATGGATGGATTTGGCACGATACCCGCGTACAAGAAGACAGTGTACGGTTGAGACGAAGAACCGACAGCGACAGTCTGTTCGATCGAGGTCCGGTATGTTGTCATGCTTGTCGAGTTTTCAGTTACCAGCGTCAATGTAACCGGGTACAGTCCGGGTTGAGTGTATGATGCTGTTGACGGGTTCTCAGCAGGCTTGAACGTAGTGTTGTTTGCGCTAACGGTTTTGGTGGCTCCGTTACCGAAATCCCACTCGTACTGGGTGATGGTGATATTGGTTCCTGAGGGTGGTTCAAGGAAGCCACCGTACAAGTAAACCTGATCACCCATCTGAACAACCGGAGCCGACGGGTTCCTGGTAACGTCGAAGGCTACTGTGGGGACAGAAATCAATGGGGCAAGTGATTCGCTGACCTGCGGTGTGATCTGAATTGTTTGGAGGGCGTTGAACGTTGAGGCTACAGGTTGGCCGTTAACAAATTCCTGAGCTGCCACCAGATACCTACCCGGAGTCGGGTAAGCGTAGGATAAGGTGGAGGTTGTGTTCGCTTGGTGGCCATCACCGAAATAGACGGCGGCAACCCCATTAGATTCAAGACCGTAAACGTTGAATGTAATGCTTGTCCCCTGAACCGCGACGAAGGTTGTTGGCGCAAGCGAAATTGAAGGCGCTGGTCGACGCGTGAGATACGTAGTCGCGACCACAATACCAACGATTAATACGATTATGATCAGTGCAGCGGTCGATTTCCGAGTCCACATGAAGCAGGACTCCTCATGAAGGAATATTCGATTGCTTCTTGTAAACCCACTCTTTCTCCTGCCCTAAACCACAAAACCCTCAATAGATATGGAAAGGCATTTTTCTCGGCGATGATTCTTAGATGAGAAAATCTGAACACGTATGCCAGCTTCGACCTCTGAAAACCGCGCGTACGCGTGTCGCGGACGTGGTACTTAACGTGGTAATGCACGTTTCCTAAGACGCGAGTTAACCCGCAAACTTCCGCGTTCGCGCGTCTAAGACGTTTTTTCCGTGCGCACACCAACAAAACCAACAGAAAACCCCCACGTGGCAATCAGTCAGTACCACGTTGGAGTTACACGTCACTTTTCCGAGTACCACGTACCATACGAAGTAGCCATTCTATCTATATCCCCGGTATACTGGTGCGGGCGACAGAATTTGAACCGTCAATTTTCGTGTGTGTGTGCGCGCACCACGCGGTCCGCACACACAAAAATCAGACAAACGACCAACGGCTGAGAAAAGAACGAGATGAAATTCAACAGGCAATATAATTCGAACAAGTGAACTCTGGTACATATACGAGGGCTGGGGATGATAATGTGGCACCGGGCAAGCGTTCCCAAGTGGACCACGAGCCACCCCAAGTGCCTCGGCACCAGTAGATGCCATTGTTCGTTCCTTGAACCATGAAGGCTACCTCGTCTGAGGCAATAGTTAGCGCAGGACCACTGAGTGTGGTTCCTCCCGCCGGAAGCTTCGCCCAACCACTCCAGCTCGCGGGACCATACCCCCAAACCCCAACCAACTCATTCCAGTAGATCCCGTGATCGGTACCTTCCACCGCTAAGTAAAGCAGCGAATGATATGAGTCGAAGACCCAGGCTAGGCTGGGGCTTCCATACGTGGCGCCGCCAAGGTTAACCCAACCTGTAAAACTGAAACACAGTTCACACGAAGACACGCTGGCCATCGTGCTAAAGTAGATTCGGTTATCCATCCCGCGCACGGCCAGCTGAACATTCGGAAAGCCGTACGAGCCCGGAGTTTTGGGTACACCCACCACAGCAGGACTGCTCAAGGTCGCCCCGGGTAGGTGCATCCACCCCTGCCAACCAGGAGGGACGCCTATCACCGCGGCGTACGTAGGGTTGGCGTAAGTGTTCAAGTAGATCCCGTTATCCATACCTCTAACGGCCAAGAATAGGTCACACCACCCATCAGTTGCCAAACCTGGACCAGACTTAGTAGCCCCCGACAGTTGAGTCCATCCGGAGAATGAGTTCGTCAGAACGTCCAACGACCCGAAGTAGATCTTGTTATTCGTCCCCTGCACAGCCAAATAGAGCTGACCTCCGCATTGCACAGCTGCAGGCGCACCCGACGTCGCCCCGGGCAGTTTAGTCCAACTGAAAGATCCCGACCACAAAAGATCCCGACCAACGTAGATCCCGCTATCAGTCCCTCGAACCACCCCGTAAAGAAGAGTCGGTGCAATGACAGAGACGGTGTTGTCGTTAGAGTTGCTCACGTAGATGTACCCATTAGTGGAGTCGACGGCAATCCCGTTAGGATAATTGCCAACTTTGACACTCGAACCCACACATGAAGTGCCGCTTATCACCGAGACCGTGCCAGCGCCATTGTTAGTCACGTAGATGTACCCGTTAACAATGTCGAACGCAACCGCAGTAGGGTTGCTGAGGCTGGCACTGCCTGAGCAGGCAATAGTGTTGGTGACCGTGGTGCCGCTTATCACCGAAACCGTGTTGTCCTTGGAGTTGGCCACGTAGACGTACCCATTGACCCAGTTGAAGGCAATCCCCCTAGGGCTATTGCCAACGACAACATCCTGAAGCCACGTGTTGGTCGACCCATCTATCACCAACACGATAGGTTCATCGTATAGACCCACGTAGATGTACCGATTACCTAAGTCGACGGCGATCCCGTAAAGTGGAGCGAAGGGGCTACCATAGTACAGTATAGTATCAACGACCGTGGTGCTGCTTATCACCGAGATCGAGCCGGCATAGTTGGCTACGTAGACGTACCCGTTGAACGCGTCGTAGGCAATTCCAAAAGGGCTACTGGGGCTGGGGAGGCTAATGGTCGCTACGACCGCGGTGCCACTTATGACAGAGACCGTGCCAGCAGCATTGTTGGTCACGTAGACGTAACCATTGCCGGAGTCGAAGGCAGCCCCCTCAGGGAGTAACCCGACAGTAACATCCGTAACCCACTTGTTCGTCGCCCCATTTATCACCGACACCGTGCCCGGAGCAGAAGTGGAAGCACTGTTGACCACATAGATGTACCCATTAGCGGAGTCGAAGGCAACCCCATTAGGATTACTGCCAACGTTGACTGTCGTAAACAGGTAATCGGCGCGTACGTGTGAGCCTCCTACAAGGCTAGCCGTAAGCAAAATGAAGAGGACAGCGAACAGGAAGCGTCGCATTGCTAGCAAGCTGCCACCAGGCGACTACAGAACCTTAGCTTCATACGAACTTAACATTTTGGTTTTGGGATAATCCACGTAGTAGTTGCTCACTCTTCTTCTATTGTTCGGACCTAACGCCCCTATTCTTCGTTGTCTTACCTCCTTCCCGTCGCGCACCGTTGATACCACATACACGAAATGACGGTTCAAGTTTGACGGGCCGCACCATGAGATCAGTGGGAGCTAGTGGGCCAACAATTTATCACTAACTATTGTTGACTCCTTCCTTCTTCCCAGAAACCAAGATATTCTCACCATGCTAGTGGTTTTGTGTGTGTGGGTCTAATGGTGCGGGCATCGTGATTTGAACCGTCATTGTGTGTGTGGTATAGCTGGTGCGGGCAACCAAATTTGAACCGCCGTTTTAGTGTGTGTGCGAACCATAATATAGAATGCCCGAGCTAGCACCAGTGGCTGCAACGCCCACCTCATCCTTTTCGAGCACTAGAACCTTGTAGCCGGCGTTCTGCAAATGAAAGGCGCAGGAAATTCCCGCTATGCCAGCGCCTACGATCACCACATCAACATTGGAATCTCGCTCTAGCCTAGGAAAACGTTCTGTGACAGGCCAAAGAGGATTAGCCTGCATGCCCGCATCGCATGCCAAAAAAAGTGTGGGTTGCTAATCAAGGATTCCCTCAAGGTTAGTTCTAGTCGATAGAGCTGTCCGAACCTGTGGCCCACTGTCTCTGATTATTTGCCCGAAGATGGAGTGGGTGTGCAGATTTCGTCGAATTTCCGATACTTCCATACTGCTACAGAGACTAGCCAGGACACAAGAAAAATGCCCATTATGCCGAAACCTATGCCTTCAAAATCCAAGCCGCCAAGCCAATTCCAGAATGTGCCTGTTAAATTCAATTCGTTGGCCAGGACCTGAAGAAGCTCAGTGGTGCCTATTGCCAACGCGACAAGCACTGAGATCACTGTTACAGTCAGGTTGTAGTAAATTTTGCGAATCGGATTGAGAAACGCCCACCCGTACGCCACTCGCATTGTAACCCCGTCGGTTGTATCGACAAGAACCATTCCGCATGTGAACATGAAAGGCAATATGAGAATCATCCAGACCGGAACAGAGGAGGAAACCCCAACGCCAACACTGAGCGCTATGAGAGCGATTTCACTCGCAGTGTCGAAACCCAAGCCGAAGAGGAGACCGATAGGGTAAATCTGCCAGGGGCGCTTGACGATTCTAAATAAAGGCCGAAAATAGCGATTTAGAAACCCGCGATTGTCCAGTAGGTTCTCAAGCTCAGTCTTATCCATCTTCCCCCGTTTCATTTCCTTGAAGATTCGATAGATACTGAAGACAATGACCATATTGACCAGTCCTATCAACCACAGGAAGACACCCGACACAGTTGTTCCAATTACCGCGCCACCGCTCTCCAAGACTGGTATATGACCGATGACCGTGCGAGTAGCAAAGATCAACGCCACGATGAGCCCGACCACTATCGTCGAATGGCCCAACGAGAACCACATACCAACAGTGAAAGGCCGCTGGTTATCCTGCATCAGCTTCCTAGTCGTATTGTCAATCGCAGCGATATGGTCAGCATCAACGCCATGACGCAGCCCAAACACATACGTGACCACCCCGAGACCTGCAAGTAAAACCGACAGGTGGCCTACGATCGCCGATGCAACAAACCCGAGAACTGTTGCCAATCCAATCAATGAATACACAATTACTATTTTGACCTTTTCACCACTTATGCTGCCGGTTCCAGTTCCTCTCGACATTTTACATAGAACGCTCCTCACACAGCCTCATTGGGAACCCGCAATTGGTCATGTGGGTAGTATTACTATTTCTATTATGCGTAATAACGATATTAAAGAGTACCGAGCCATTCCCAAAGCTCGGTGAGGTCTATGGTTAGGGTCGATAGGATTAGCATTTCAACACCTCCCCCACTTCTAGAACAGTTCGACGATTCCCTGAAAATGCTCGGGTACAAAGACAGGTCGAAGGCGTTACAGATCGCCATGAGGAATTTCGTATCGGAATACTCGTGGAGAAAGGAAGGCGGCAAGCAGGCTGCTGGAGCGATCTTGTTAACGTACAACCACGAATCACATGGCCTTCAAGACGCGCTCACGGAAATTCAGCACCACTTTCGGACCATTGTGAATTCGACCACTCATATTCATCTCGACGAATCACGTTGTTTGGAGATAGTTTCCGTGAGAGGGAAAATGGAACGCATTCAAGCATTGGCAAAAGAATTGATGAAAAAGCGTGGGGTAACACAGCTCAAGCTGTCAACTGTCGCCGTTTAGTAGTAGATTGTAGCGCTGTAAGGGTGATTTGGATCCACTGAGGAACGGTAACTCATACTTTCACTTAACTCTCTTACTTATCTCCGCAGGGGGTCTCTTGTTTTCTGTGAGCAACATTGCCAATTAGACCTGTACTTCTGAAGACTTTGGGCAGCGAGGCCCGGTTGAGGATTTTGTTGGTTCTCGCCAGAAACCGCGGTGAAGACTTATCCATCTATAAGATTGCGAAATTCAGCGGGTTGGACCGGAAGGTCATAAGGA
>Ga0187878_1003123_pt1 | contig 13984 bp, 9 predicted proteins | sample June2016WEW_17_1_FD_132979 | JGI IMG/M metagenome (GOLD analysis project Ga0187878, IMG submission 132979) | Peatland microbial communities from SPRUCE experiment site at the Marcell Experimental Forest, Minnesota, USA - June2016WEW_17_150 | ecosystem: Environmental > Terrestrial > Soil >...
CCCACCAGGCCCTCGGCTACCGAACTCCTCACGAGTTCCTCACCCAACGGGCCGCCCCATCCCAACTCAAGGAGTGTCACTAATCTACTGGACGAGTACACGCCATTGACAGCCGCATGGCGTGTGCTATACTGGAAGTCCTGGGGTTACAGGGAACGTCATTCCTACCACTCATCCGAGGTCATAATCCCCGGGTCGCTCGCTCGGTCTGTAGGAGAACGAGTTAACTCGCCCCAAAACGCGTAATCCCACCATCGAGGCACCGTGGAGTCGGAAAGCTGCAAAAGGGAACTTGTAATTGAAATCCCCGTGGATGTTGTCGCCAAGGAAGCGGAGAACGTCGTGACCCAGTTCCAGCGAGTGGCGCGAATCCCGGGTTTTCGCAAAGGGCACGCGCCCGCGACCCTGGTGCGCCGACATTTCCGCGACGACATTCGCAGCGAGGTGGTCCAGACACTTCTGCCCAAGTTTTTTGAGACGGTCGCCAAGGAGCAGAATTTCTCCGTGATCGGCCGGCCGCGCTTCGAAGAGCTCAAGTTCGAGGACGATCAGCCGCTGACCTGCAAAGCAACCTTCGAGATTGTGCCGCCCTTCGAGCTGGGCGAATACAAGGGCCTGGAAGTCGAGGAAGATTCGCGCGTCGTCACGGAGGAGGATATCAACAAGGCGGTGGAGGAACTCCGCCAGCGCGCCGCCACCTACGAGGATGTTCAGGACCGCGCTGCCCAGGACGATGATTACGTGATGGTCTCCTATCGCGGTCGGGACGCCCAGGATGCCGGCATCGCCCCGGTCGAGTCCAAAGATGCCGTGGTCCATCTCGGGGCCAAGGGGACGGTTGAGGCTTTCACAGAGAACCTGCGCGGCGTCAAGCCGGGCGAAAAGCGAGAGTTTGACGTCACTTACCCCGACGACTACCCGCAGAAGTCTCTGGCCGGGAAAGATCTGCGCTACCAGGTGGACGTACAAAGCATCAAAAGAAAGGTGCTGCCGGCGGTGGACGACGAACTGGCGAAGTCGGTCAGCGAGTCCGAGACCTTGGCCGATTTGCGCATCAAACTGCGCGCAGGCCTGGAAAAGCGCCGGGCGCGACAGGTCGAGAACGCCGCCATGAATAAGCTGCTCGAGCAATTGGAGAGCCGGCACAGCTTCCCGGTGCCGGGCATGCTCATCGAAGCGCAACTCGACCGCAAGCTGGAACACATCGTGACCCAGCTCATGGCACAAGGGATCGATCCTAGGGCCACGCAGGTCGATTGGAAGAAAATCCGCGAGGAGGCCCGGCCGGAGGCCGAGAAGGACGTGCGCAGCTCCCTGCTGCTCGAGCGGATCACCGAGACCGAGAAGATCGAGGTTTCGGAGGAAGAGGTGGACGAATTAATCCGCGAAATGGCGGAAGACCACCGTGAAGCCCCCGCGGCGCTGAAGACGCGCTTGACACGCGAGGGGGGGCTGGATAGAATAAAGTCTACTCGCCGAAATCAAAAAGCGCTTGAATTCATCTACCGCAACGCAAAAATCATTAGGAAAAGCTAGATAGACCGGCGCGGGTTGAGGGACAAAGCCCAGAAAAGGCCATGAGCAGGAACGAGCCGAGCATGACGCTGATCCCCATGGTGGTCGAGCAGACCAACCGGGGAGAGCGTGCCTACGACATCTATTCGCGGCTGCTGCGCGACAACATCATCTTCATCGGCACGCCGATCGATGACAACCTCGCGAATCTGGTCACGGCGCAGCTCCTGTTTCTTGCCGCCGAGGACCCCGAGAAGGATGTTTCGCTTTATGTCAACTCCCCGGGCGGTGTGGTCACGGCGGGCATGGCGATCTACGACACGATGCAGTTCATCAAGCCGGACGTCACCACGATCTGCATCGGTCAGGCCGCCAGCATCGCCGCCTTGCTCCTGGCGGCGGGGACGCCGGGCAAGCGCTTTGCCCTGCCCAATTCCCGAGTGCTGATTCACCAGCCGACAATGGGCGGCCTCTCGGGCCAGGCCACCGATATCGACATCCACGCCCGAGAAATCCTGCGCATCCGGGCCAGCCTCAACGAGATCATGGCCAAGCACACCAGCCAGCCCGTGGAGAAGATTGAACACGACGTCGAGCGCGATTTCTGGATGGGCGCGCAGCAGGCGCGAGAATACGGCATCATTGACGAAATCATTTTCAAGCACAGATAGAATAGGGAGCCGGCCTTGAAGCGTCCAGGCAACGAGGACATTCCGCGCTGCTCGTTCTGCAACAAACCGCAGGACGCCGTCCGGCGTCTGATTGCATCGCCCGGCGACCAGCCCCACACCTACATCTGCAACGATTGCATCGGGGTCTGCAACTCGGTCATCGAGCAGGACCAAACCGAGCACGTGGCGGCGGCGCAGGTCAAGCTGCCCAAGCCGGCCGAAGTGAAAGAATTTCTCGACCAGTACGTTATCGGGCAGGAAAAGGCCAAAAAGAAGCTGGCGGTGGCCGTCTACAACCACTACAAGCGCATCATGTATTCCCGCGTGCGCAGTGAAGTGGAGCTGACGAAGTCCAACATCCTGCTCATCGGGCCCACGGGAACGGGCAAAACGCTCCTCGCGCAGACGCTGGCGCGCTTGCTGGAGGTGCCCTTTGCCATCGCCGACGCCACGACCCTGACCGAGGCGGGCTATGTCGGCGAAGACGTCGAGAACATTATCTTGCGGCTCTTGCAGAATGCCGGCGGGGACGTCCAGCACGCCCAGCAGGGGATCATCTATATCGACGAGATCGACAAAATCGCGAAGAAGGACGAGAACCCTTCCATCACGCGCGATGTCTCCGGTGAAGGCGTGCAGCAAGCGCTGCTTAAGATTTTGGAAGGGACAGTGGCGAATGTCCCCCCTCAAGGCGGGCGCAAGCATCCCCACCAGGAGTTCACCGCCGTCGATACGACCAATATCCTTTTTATTTGCGGCGGCGCTTTCGTGGGACTGGATAAGGTTATCGAACAACGGTTCGGAAAGAGGACCGTGGGATTCCAGGCAGAGAAATCCAAGGCCACCGCGCCCACTCCCCGCCGGCAGGATGTGGAATTATTAGAGCAACTACAGCCGATAGATCTAATTAGGTACGGCCTGATTCCGGAGTTCGTAGGCCGGCTGCCGGTCATAAGCATTTTGGAGGATTTGGACGAGGCGACTCTCGTCAAGATCCTCACCGGACCCAAGAACGCGCTGATCCGCCAGTACCAGAAACTGTTTGAGTTCGAAAACGTCAAGCTGCGATTTACCGACCAAGCCCTGGAGGCGGTCGCCGAGAAGGCGATCGACCGGAAGCTGGGAGCGCGGGGACTGCGCATGATCCTGGAAGACTTGATGCTCGATCTGATGTACCACCTGCCCAGCCAGCGCAAGGTTAAGGAATTCGTGGTCACGGAAGAAATGGTTAAGAAGCACGAAATCAGCTTCAATTCCCATTTACTGGAAAAGGCAGGTTAACCCTCCCCATTATGTTCTCAGGCCGAGGCGAAAAAAGCGATTCGCGGACCTTGCCCATGATGCCCATCCGGGACGTGGTCATCTTTCCGCACATGATGACCCCGTTCGTCGTGGGCCGGGAAAGTTCCATCCGGGCGCTGGAAGACGCGCTGGCAGGCGACAAGAAGATTTTTCTGGCCACCCAGCACGATGCCGCCGTGGACGAGCCCAAGGTCAATGAGATCTATCAGGTGGGGACGATTGCCAACATCGTTCAGAGCCTGAAGCTCCCCGACGGCAATATCAAGGTGCTGGTCGAAGGGGTCGAGCGCGGCAAGGTCCAGAAGGTTTCCACCGAGGAAGGTTACCTGCGCGTCACGGTCAAGACCGTGACCTTCCGGCCGGTGAGCACGCCCAGCCTGGAGCAGCTTGTCCAGAAGGTCTCGGGGCTCTTCGAGCAGTACGTCAAGCTCTCCCAAAGCCTGAACTACGAAACCATGATCGCGGCCATCAAAGTGGACGAAACCGGGAAGCTTTCGGACACCGTCGCCGCCAGCCTTAACGTCAGCATCGAAGAGAAGCAGGAATTGCTTGAGATCTTCGATCCTGTTGACCGCCTCGCTCGCCTGGCGGACATCCTGGATCTCGAGATCGAGAAGCTGAATGTCGACCGCACCATTCAGGGCCGCGTGAAACGTCAGATGGAGCGTGCCCAGCGCGAGTACTACCTGAACGAAAAGATCAAGGCCATCCAGAAGGAATTGGGCCGCAACGAAAAGAGCGAGACCGACGAGCTCAAGAAAAAGATTGAAGCGTCCGGCATGACCAAGGACGCACGCGAAAAGGCGGAACAGGAACTCAAGCGGCTGGAAATGATGCCGCCCATGTCGGCAGAGTCCACCGTATCACGCAACTACCTCGACTGGCTGCTCGCCGTCCCCTGGAAGAAGAAATCCAAGGAAATCCGCGACATCATCAAAGCTGAGAAGATTCTCGAGGAGGACCACTACGGCCTCGAAAAAATCAAGGAACGCATCCTGGAGTTCCTGGCCGTCCGCCAACTGGTAAAGAATCCTCGCGGCTCGATCCTCTGCTTTGTCGGACCTCCGGGAGTCGGCAAGACCTCGCTGGGCCGTTCCATCGCCCGCGCCACCGGCCGCAAGTTCGTGCGCCTCTCACTCGGTGGAGTTCGCGACGAGGCGGAAATTCGCGGCCACCGTCGAACGTACATTGGCGCGCTGCCGGGCCAGATCATCCAGATGATGAAGAAGGCGGGGACGGTGAACCCGGTCTTCCTGCTCGATGAAGTCGACAAGATGAGCATGGACTTCCGCGGCGACCCGTCGGCGGCGCTCCTGGAAGTGCTCGACCCCGAGCAGAATTTCATGTTCTCGGACCACTACCTGGACGTGGAATACGACCTCTCGAAGGTTTTCTTCATCACCACGGCCAACGTGATCCACACGATCCCGCAGCCGTTGCAGGACCGCATGGAAATCCTCCGCCTTTCCGGTTACACGGAACCCGAGAAGATGGAGATCGCCAAGCGCTTCCTGGTGCGCAAACAGCACGGGCAGGCCGGAATCAAGAAGGAGAACCTGACCTTCACCGACGAGTCCCTGGTTTCCATCATCCGTCATTACACGCGCGAGGCGGGGGTGCGGAATCTGGAACGCGAGATTGCGAACATCTGCCGCAAGATCGCCCGCAAGGTGGTCAAGGACGGCAAGGGGCTGCAGATCACGCTCAAGGCCGACGACGTGCAGGAATACCTGGGCGTCATCAAGTTCCGCGATACCAAGGCGGAAGAGAAGAATGAAGTCGGGCTCGCCACCGGCATGGCCTGGACGGAAGTAGGCGGCCAGATCCTGAACATCGAAGCCACCATCATGCCGGGCAAAGGAAAGTTGACGCTCACCGGCAAGCTTGGCGACGTGATGCAGGAGTCGGGCCAGGCCGCCCTGAGCTACGTCCGTTCCCGCGCGTCACGCCTGGGCTTGGGGGCGGACTTCTACCGCCACGTGGACATTCACATCCACGTTCCCGAGGGCGCGATTCCCAAGGACGGACCCTCGGCGGGAATTACGCTCGCGACTTCGGTGGTCAGCGCGCTGACGAAGATTCCGATTCGCCGCGACGTCGCCATGACGGGCGAGATTACGCTGCGCGGCAAGGTTCTGCCCATCGGGGGCGTGAAAGAGAAGATTCTGGCGGCTCACCGCGCCGGCAATCAAATTGTGATTCTGCCCCGCGACAATGAGAAGGATCTGGCGGAAGTTCCCGCGAATGTCCAGCAGGACCTGACCATTCGCTTTGTGGAAACCATGGACGAAGTCCTTGACCTGGCCCTGGAACGCAAGCTCGAAGCGCGAACGGCGCTCGATGTCGGGCCGGAACCGGCGCCAACCCTGCCCCCCGAGGACAGGGAGGCCGGCCGGGAGCCCTTAATGAATTAACCGCCGGCCGGCTACCGGGAAACACCGATTTTTCAGCCCCGGAGCAACCTCCGGGCCATCGAGGCAGGGCGTGTCCGCCGCCCTGCCCGCAGACCAGTGACAAACCCTGAGAGTCCGGGGATCGAAACCCGCGAACCTCAAGAAGACGCTTGACCATTCAAGCCGCCGTGATTCCGCTTAGAACCGCACCATGAATCTCGCAGCATGTTCTTTGCACCTTCAGGCGGCGCCCAACAGCTCCCGTAAGAGCTGAGACAACCCTGAGAGACCCGCGAGCGGGTTCTCAGCACGAATTCAACTAAAGAGAGTGAATATGCCAGCAAGAAAACAAAGTATTGACGAAGCCCCGGAAGAAAAGGGTGTCGAACTCAAGGAAGGCGAAGTCCTCGACATCGGGAAACTGAAAGAGATGAACATCACGACGTTGACCCAGGTCGCTAAAGACCTGAACGTCGTGGGCGCCACCAGCCTGCGCAAGCAGGAATTGATCTTTAAGATCCTGCAGGCGCAGACCGAGAAGAACGGACTCATTTTCTCGGAAGGCGTCCTCGAGTGCCTGCCGGATGGCTTCGGCTTTCTGCGCGCGCCCGACTACAACTATCTGCCCGGGCCGGACGATATCTACGTCTCCCCCTCACAGATCCGCAAGTTCGACCTGCGCACGGGCGACACCGTCTCCGGCCAGATCCGTCCGCCCAAGGACGGCGAGCGCTACTTCGCGCTCATCAAGGTCGAGGCGATCAACTTCGAACCCCCCGACGAGTCGCGCAACAAGATCTTTTTCGATAATCTCACGCCGCTCTACCCGCAGAACCGCATCCGGCTCGAAACGATCAAAGACAACGTTTCGGCGCGGGTGCTCGATCTGCTGACTCCGATCGGCAAGGGGCAGCGCGGCCTGATCGTCGCCCCGCCGCGCACCGGCAAGACCATGCTCCTGCAGACGATTGCCAACTCCGTCAGCACGAACCATCCCGAAATCACCCTCATCGTCCTGCTCATCGACGAGCGGCCGGAAGAAGTCACCGACATGCAGCGCACTGTGAAGGGCGAAGTCATCAGCTCGACCTTCGACGAGCCCGCGGCGCGGCACGTCCAGGTGGCGGAAATGGTCATCGAGAAGGCCAAGCGTCTGGTCGAGCACAAGCGCGACGTCGTGATCCTGCTCGATTCCATCACCCGCCTGGCGCGCGCCTACAACACCGTGGTTCCGCCCTCGGGCAAGGTGCTCTCCGGCGGCGTGGACTCCAACGCTCTGCAGCGGCCCAAGCGCTTCTTCGGCGCCGCCCGCAACATCGAGGAAGGCGGCAGCCTCACCATCATCGCCACCGCCCTCATCGATACCGGCAGCCGGATGGATGACGTGATCTTCGAAGAGTTCAAGGGCACCGGCAACATGGAAATCAACCTCGACCGCAAGCTCGTCGACAAGCGCGTCTTCCCCGCCATCGACATCAACAAGTCGGGCACGCGCAAGGAGGAGTTGCTGGTCCCCCGCGACGAACTCAACCGCATCTGGGTCTTGCGCAAGGTCCTGAACCCGCTATCGCCGGTGGAGTCGATGGAACTCATCATCGACAAGCTCTCCAAGACGCAAGCCAACGCGCAGTTCCTGTCCTCGATGAGCAACGGCGGGCGGTAGGCAAAGGGACTGGGGCAAGCCTCGGTGTGAAGTTTGAAGGATGAATCGTCCTAGCTTCACATCCCAGGGCTCGAACCTTCATACCTCAGACTGCAACCTGATTAGAGAAGCTTCCTTTCCCGAGCCATCTCCACGATCCGCTCCACGACCTGCTCCGCACTGAGGGTCGTGGAGTCAATTTCGATGGCGTCGGCAGCGGGGAAGAGCGGAGAAACCTTACGCTCGGCGTCGAGTTGGTCGCGGCGGCCGATGTCGTAAGCGGTCTGCTCGATGGTGCTGGCTCGACCCTCTTGCTGGTCCTGGTTTAGTCGCCGGCGCGCGCGTTCTTCCACGTCGGCTTTAAGGAATATCTTCAGCGGGGCGTCCGGAAAGACCACCGTCCCGATGTCGCGCCCTTCCATCACCACGCCCTTGCCGCGCACGAGACTCCGTTGCAGAGTAATCAGCTTTTTCCGAACCTCCGGCAAGCGTGAGACCTTCGCCGCAGCGAGCGTCACTTCGGGAGTGCGAATCGCCTGCGTGACATCACGGCCGTCCAGAAACACCGCAGGCTCGCCGCCGTCCACGGCAAAATCGATTTCGGCACGGGACACAGCGTCGGCGACGGCGCCCTCGTCGTCCGGGGAGACGCCCGATTGCACCACTTTCAACGCCGCAGCGCGGTAGGTGGCGCCGCTATCCACATAGGTCAGCCCCAGCCGCGACGCGAGCATCCGCGCCACCGTGCTCTTCCCCGCCCCGGCGGGTCCGTCAATGGTAATTACGAGACGATTGGTCATGACCCTGGATTTCGAAACACTTTCAGCGGTCAGCCGTATCGAACTTTGGAGCCCGAATGCTGACGACTAAATCCGCTTGAATGCCTTCTGAAGATCCTTCATCCCATACCGGAGGACGATCGGTCGGCCATGCGGGCAGGTCATGGGGGCTTGCGCATCACCCAACGCGCGCAGCAGCCATACCATCTTGCCCTGCTCGAGCCGCATATTGATCTTGATGGCGGCATGGCACGAAACGGAGGCCGCAATCTTCAACCGCAAATCATCGAGCGAAAGACTCTTCGCTTCCTGACCGACACTGTCCAGAATCTCCAGGAGCAGCCGCTCCACGTCGTCGGCGCGAATCTCCGCCGGGGCGCTCTTGACGGCGACGGTGCGCTGCCCAAAGGGCTCGACTTCAAAACCGTTGGCGCCGAGCTCATCGGCAATCTGCTGATAGACGGCCTGCTGCTCGGGTTTCAATTCGACGACGATCGGCATCAGCAGCCGCTGGCCTTCGACTTTCTTCTCCCGCCGCTGCCGCACATGCTGCTCGAAGAGCACGCGCTCGTGCGCGGCGTGCTGGTCCACGATCCAGAGGCCTTCGGGATTGGTCGCAACGATAAAGCTTTCCTGAACCTGCCCGAGCGGAATGAGATCGCCCGGCAATTCCGAAATTCCCGCTGACGCCGGTATCTCCACGACAGGCTCAACACCACTCGCGCCTGTCATCGGTGGAGGTGCGTAAAACGAAAGCTCGGCTCCGTCGAGCGGCAGTCGCCCGGTTTCTGGCACTGGCCGTGGCGAGGAAAGGCGAAAGTCGTCGCGTCTTTGCGGCGGCCGCGAAGGACCGGAAATCTCCGGCCCCCTCATACCCGGCGGCTCGTCGCTCAGGCGCTCGGAAGCTTCGGCCTCAAGCAAATCCGTCGTCGGACGCTTCTGAGATTTCCCCAAAGGAAACGCTGCCACTGGCCGCGCCGCCACGAGCGACTGGCGAACCGAACCGCGCACCAGATCGTGAATGAACTGGGAGCGTCGAAATCTCACTTCGGTTTTCGAGGGATGAACGTTCACATCGACTTCCGCGGCAGGAATCTCCAGGAAGACCAGCGCTACGGGGAACATGCCGGAGGGAAGAATGTTTCTGTAGGCTTCGGTAATGGCGTGCAGGATCAGCCGGTCGCGCACCAGTCGGCGGTTCACGAAGAAGTAGATTTGGTTGCGGTTGAGTTTCTGAACTTCGGGGCGCGAGGCGAACCCGAATACCCGCACCACGCCAGGCTCTTCGCCCTCGCCATCTTCCTCTGGCCCGACGGAATAGGCGGCGGGCATGCGGCGCTCGACGGGCGCGACCTCCACCATCTGTTCAAGGAGCTGGCCGCCCATCACCTGATAGACGCGCTCGCGTGCCGTCTCGACCGGCGAGACGTTTAGAATTTCGTTGGTGAGCGAGACCAGCCGAAAACTCCTTTCGGGATGCGCCAGCGCGTAGTGCGTGACGAGTGTCGCGATGTGGCCGAGTTCGGTGGATTCCGATTTGAGGAATTTGCGTCGTGCCGGAGTGTTGAAGAAAAGGTCGTGGACGTCCACGCGCGTGCCTTGGGGCCACGCCACTTCCTTTACGTCACGGATTTTGCCGCCGGCGATTTCAATGCGCGTTCCGGCGTTCTCGGAGGTGTGGCGGGTCTCAAGTTCCAGACGGGAAACGGCGGCGATGGATGGAAGGGCTTCACCGCGAAACCCCAGGGTGGAGATTTCAAATAGGTCTTCGGCGGTGCGAATCTTGCTTGTGGCGTGGCGCTCGAAGGCGAGCAGCGCATCATCGTGCGACATCCCGCAGCCGTCATCGGTGATGGTGATGCGTCGCTTGCCGCCCGCTTCGACAGAGACTTCGACACGTCCCGCGCCCGCGTCGAGCGCGTTCTCCATCAACTCCTTGACCACCGAGGCGGGCCGCTCGACGACCTCGCCCGCGGCGATCTTGTTGGCAACGGCTTCAGGGAGGATGCGGATTACCGAAGATTGAGTCATTGATCCATTGTCTCATCGAGCCATTGCGCCATTGTCCCATTGGCTCGGCCGGAAGCCCATTCAATGCGGCAATGAATCAATGAGTCAGTTCCCGGCGATTTTCAGCCCTAGCTCTTCAAGCTGCTCGGGATCGACCGTGGCAGGCGCGTCGCACATCATATCGACGGCGCTGGCGGTCTTGGGAAACGCGATGACCTCGCGGATGTTCGACTCACCGGCCATCAGCGCGATGATGCGGTCGTACCCGAGCGCAATGCCGCCGTGCGGCGGCGTGCCCGACTCGAGCGCGTCGAGGAAAAATCCGAAGCGCTCGCGTGCCTTCTCCGGGGTCAGGCCGAGCACCGTGAAAATGCGCTTCTGAACGTCCTGCCGGTGGATTCTGATGCTGCCGCCGCCGATTTCCGCACCGTTCAGCACCAAATCGTAAGCCAGCGCCTTGACCGCGCTCGGATCGGATTCGAGCTTTTCCAAATCGTCTTGGCGCGGCGAGGTAAAGGGATGATGCATCGCTCCGTAGCGCTTTTCGTTCTCGTCGTACTCGAACATGGGGAAGTCAATCACCCAGAGGAAGCTCCACGTGCCGGGCTTGATGAGTTCGAGCTTCCGTCCCAGTTCGAGGCGCAAATCGCCGGAAGCGTTATCGAGCCGGCTGAGCGCTGCGCGGTCTGCTTTGCCCGATTTCAGCCCCAGGAAGAGAACCAGGTCGCCCGCTTGCGCGTCCACACTCGAGATCATCGAACGCACTGCGTCCTCGCCGATGATTTTGGCCAGCGGCGAGTGCACACCGGAGTCATCCAGTTTGGCGTACGCGAACCAATCGGCCCCGCTCGATTTCGCTTGGTCCTGCAGCTTGTCAAGTTGACTGCGCGACGCCCCGCTGGCCCAGCCCGGCACGCGCAGCGCCTTGAACGGCTGCATGATGTGGAGCTTTTCTTCCGCGCCTGCCGGCAGGTTCATGTGCTTCCACGCCAGGTCAAATCCCAGGTGTGGTTTGTCGGAGCCGTACCGCTCCATGGCGGTGTCGTAGCTCATGCGCGGGAACGGCCGAGGAACTTTCACATCAACGAGCGCGAACATCTTCTCGATCAGGCCTTCGATAATGTTGAACAGCACCTCGCGCGTTGGGAACGCCATCTCAATATCGATTTGCGTGAACTCGGGTTGCCGGTCGGCGCGCAAGTCTTCGTCGCGGAAGCATCGCACGATCTGAAAATAGCGGTCGTAGCCCGCGATCATCAGGAGCTGCTTGAAGAGCTGCGGCGACTGCGGCAGCGCGTAGAAATACCCGTGGTGGACGCGGCTGGGCACCAGGTAATCGCGCGCGCCCTCGGGTGTCGAGCGCGTCATGAAGGGCGTCTCGACCTCGATGAAGCGGTTTTCGCTCATGTACTCGCGGACGGTCAAGCCGGCCTGATGGCGTAGCCGTACGTTGCGTTGCATCTTGCCGCGGCGTAGATCGAGATAACGGTAACGCAGGCGCGTCTCCTCGATTGTCTTGATTTCGTCCTCGATGGGAAAGGGCGGCGTCTTCGCTTCATTGAGAAGCAGCAGCGTCTTCGCCTTCACCTCCACTTCACCGGTTGCGAGCTGCGCGTTGACGGTCGTGGCGTCTCGCGGCACCACTTCGCCTTCCACGCCCACCACATATTCGGCGCGCACTTCTTCGGCTTTGTCGTGCGCTTCGGCGCTCAATTCGCGGTTACACACGACTTGCGTGATGCCCGTGTGATCGCGCAGATCGAGGAAAATCAAGTTGCCCAAATCCCGCCGACGAGCAACCCAGCCCGCGAGAAAGACCTTCTTGCCCGCGTCCGCTTTGCGGAGGTCCCCACAATAATGAGTGCGTTGTCTTTCTCCCAAAAGATCGAGTTTCAATTCAGTGACTGCCTTTCTGTAATTTCTCTTTCAAATAGGATGCGATGCCTTGCGGATCAACTTCTTCCTGCTGAGCGGCCGCCATGTCTTTCACCTGGTAGCGGCCGGAGGTGAGTTCGCCTTCCCCGATGATCACCGCGAAGCGCGCCCCCAGCTTGTTCGCCTGGCCGAGTGATTTCTTGAGTTTCGCCGCCTCGTAGTTCGACTCAACGCGCAGACCTTCCTGCCGGAGAGTTTTGACCAACTGCGCCGCGGGTGGCTGCGCCGCTTCGCCCATCCAGGCGACGAAAGCGTCGAGGCCGTCGTCGGCCTTGAGCGCTCCCGCCTGCTCGACCATCAGCAGAAGGCGATCCTCGCCAATTGCCACGCCGAACCCCGGCGTGGGCGGGCCACCGATCATTTCCGAGAGTCCGTCGTAGCGCCCGCCGCCCAAGAAAGCGTTCTGCGCGCCAAGCACTCTGCTCGTCATCTCAAACGTCGTGCGCGTGTAATAGTCGAGCCCGCGTACCAGGCGCGGAGTGATCTCGTATCGAACGCCTCGCTGCTGGAGCTCCTTCGTCACGTGGTCGAAATGGACTCGGCATTCGGCGCAAAGGTGGTCGATGATGTGTGGCAGCTTCTCGATAATCGGCTGGTCAGTTTCCACCTTGCAATCAAGCACGCGCAATGGATTCGTGACCGCGCGGCGCTGGCAATCGCCACACATCTTGTCTTTCACCTGTTCGAGCGCTTTCCGCAGGACTTCTACAAACGCCGGACGGCACTTCGGGCAGCCGACGGAATTGAGTATCAGGTCGTATTCCGTCAAGCCCACGCGCGCGAGCAGCAGCACGAGCATCTCAAGAAACTCCGCGTCGATCGTTGGATGATCGGAACCCAAGACTTCCGCGCCGATCTGAAAGAACTGACGGTAGCGGCCCTTCTGTGGGCGCTCGCGGCGAAACATCGGGCCGATGTAATAGAGCTTGTGAATGCCGCCTTCGTTGTACATCGTGTGCTCGATGTAAGCGCGCACGACAGAGGCGGTAGCTTCGGGACGAAGCGTCAACGACTCATCGTCGCGGTCCTGGAAGGTGTACATCTCCTTGGTGACGATGTCGGTGTCGGCGCCCACGCTGCGCGCGAAGAGGGCGGTTTGCTCGAGGATGGGCGTGCGGATTTCGCGGAAGTTGTAGGCAGCGAAGACGCGGCGAGCCTCATCCTCGACGCGCTGCCAGAGCGCGATCTCGTGCGGCAGCAGGTCGCGGGTGCCCTTGACGGAACGGATAGGCTCGGCTCGGTTCGACACTGGACCTGGCTTTCGTTGGAGTTCGCTTGTGGGCTTCGGAGGCTTTGATCGACTCGGAGCAAGGGATTGATTCGCCCAGTCGCATCCTTCGTAAGTCCCTAAACCTTCTGATGTTAACACAGTCGCGCGAGAGGCGGCCAGCGTGGCAAAAATCGTGCGCGAGGGGACGTTGCGCCGGTGGAGAAATTCACGAGCCGTGATTCGAGCAAGACTTCGCCATCGACGATCAGGACAAGAAAGCAATCTGATTAATCCCGCGTGGCATCCTCCACGTCGGGTTCACGGTGGTGGTTGATATGGGGGACCTGCGGGCCGCCGGAAAGCTCACCGAATAGCGTTGTTTACAGGGCGGATCAAGTGTATAATACCAGTCGCTAGGGCGAGCAAAATCAAAGTCAAGTATTGGTTTTGCGTGAGTCCACATTCGGGTCCACCAAGTCACCCACGCAAGACCGACCAAGTGCAAGGCGAGAGGGCGAAACCTGCCA
>Ga0187878_1003126_pt1 | contig 13981 bp, 12 predicted proteins | sample June2016WEW_17_1_FD_132979 | JGI IMG/M metagenome (GOLD analysis project Ga0187878, IMG submission 132979) | Peatland microbial communities from SPRUCE experiment site at the Marcell Experimental Forest, Minnesota, USA - June2016WEW_17_150 | ecosystem: Environmental > Terrestrial > Soil >...
CGCAGATCCCGCAGGATTTCCACCCGCTCCAGGGTCTCGACTTCCGAATGCAGGTAGTGGACCTTGACCCCCGCCTCCCGCAGAAAATCCGCAAGGTCTTCGGCCATCCGCTTGGTGAGGGTCGTGACCAGAACCCGCTCGCCTGCGGCCACGCGGGAACGGATCTCGGACATGAGGTCGTCGACCTGGCCCTCGATCGGCCGGACTTCCACCTGCGGGTCGAGGATCCCGGTCGGCCGGATCACCTGCTCCACCACGCGGTTGGCTCGTTTTAGTTCGTAGGGCCCGGGCGTGGCCGAGGTGTAGATCACCTGGCCGGTCCGGCTCTCGAACTCTTCAAAGGATAGGGGGCGATTGTCAAGGGCCGAGGGCAGGCGAAAGCCATAATCCGTCAGGACCTGCTTGCGCGAGCGGTCCCCGCCCCACATCCCGCGGATCTGAGGGATCGTCATGTGGCTTTCGTCCAGCACCAGCAGGTAGTCCGCGGGGAAGTAATCCACCAGCGTCCAGGGAGGCGAGCCGGCGGCCCGGCGGTCCAGGTGCCGGGAGTAGTTTTCAATCCCGGCGCAGTAGCCGATCTCGCGGATCATCTCCAGGTCGTAGCGGGTGCGCTGCTCCAGGCGTTCGGCCTCCAGGACTTTGCCTTGATCGCGAAAGTAGGCCAGGCGCTGCTCGAGCTCGGCCTGGATGTCGGTGAGGGCATCCCGTAGCTTCTCCTCCTCGGTGATGAAGTGCCGAGCGGGATAGATTTCCAGCCGATCCAGATCGGAAAGCAGCTCTCCCGTCACCGGCTGCAGCTCGGTCAGGCGTTCGATCTCATCTCCAAAAAAAGAAATGCGCAGGGCCGTTTCGCCGTAGGCCGGCATGACCTCCAGCGTGTCGCCTCTCACCCGGAACGTGCCACGCCGCAGGTCCGTGTCATTGCGCTCATAATGCCCCTCGACGAGTTGGCGCAAGAGGCCCTGGCGCCGGTAGGCTTTGCCCTTTTCCAGGGTGATCACGACCTTGCCGTACGCCTCCGGCGACCCGAGGCCATAAATGCAGGAGACGGAAGCGACGATGAGCACGTCCCGACGGGAAAGCAAGGCCGTGGTGGCGGCCAGCCGCAGCCGCTCGATCTCCTCGTTGATCTCGGTCTCCTTTTCAATGTACAGATCGTGGCGAGGGACATAGGCTTCCGGCTGGTAGTAGTCGTAATAGGAGACAAAGTACTCCACCGCATTTTGGGGAAAGAAGTCGCGGAACTCCGCGTAATCCTGGGCCGCCAGGGTCTTATTGTGGACAATCACCAGCGTGGGTCGCTGGACCGCGGCGACCACATTGGCGATCGTGAAGGTCTTGCCCGTTCCGGTGGCTCCCAGAAGCACGAGGTGTTTCTCGTTCGCGCGCAGGCCTTCCAGGAGCTCCTGAATGGCCTGCGGTTGGTCGCCGGTGGGCTGATAGGGTGCGTGCAGCTGGAACTCCATCATCAACCTCGGAAGCCGGGAGAGCTCAAACCTCAGGGGGTCGGCATCGGGGGGAAGCTCCCCGCCGGAGCATACCAGTCCTGCGGGTTGATCTGCGGGGTGTCCGATCCGGTACTCACCACCACCGCCAGCAGCGAGTGGTCGTTGCAGCCGTACACCAACCCGCACAACACGGCCTGGCTGTACCCGGCCGCCAGACCGATCGGGAAACCCGCCGGCGCGGAGGGGGCCACATAGGCGACGACGTGGTAGGTCCCCGCAGGAAGGTTGGGGATCTTGTAGGTGGCCGAGTTGGCGGCCGTATCCACAAAAAAGTACGCCGGGGAGCCGGTCCTGAACGCGACCACCCTCTCCGCTGGAATCGCCTCGGAAGGGTACGAAAGGTGTCCCGAAATGCTGCCCTGGCCCACAACGACGGGGGTGATCGTGACCTCGGGCAGGGCCACTCCCGTAGAGGACGGGGCCGGCGTCCTGGTCGGGGTGGGGGACACCGGGGCCTCGGCCTGGGTGCTCAGTCCCAACGCGCTCACCGTCGCCTGGACCACCGCCGCCAGATCGGGGGTGGGCGAGGCCGGAGGGAGCAGGCCCAGGCAGCCAACGGCGGAACCCAGGAGGACCCCTGCGACCAGCAGGAACTTGCCCTGGATCCGTCTCATTTCTCCTCCCTGCCCCAGCCTCTACTTTTCCCCGAGAACCCGTGAGCAGACATTCTAACAGAGCGATGGCCTCCATTCGCTGGCCCGCGGGCGCACACTCCGCGTTGGGCGGCAGGCTCCCCGCGGGTGGGAGAGGGCCGCCCAGACCTGCATGCTATACTGGGTCCCCCCGGGTGCCCTGTCCCACTCTTCGACCAATTCCCGGGCGAAGGATGCCCGGAAAACCATGTTTGCCGTTCGCTACCGCCGCATTCTATTCTTCTTCGCCTCGGCGATTGCCTCGCTGGTCTTCTGGGAAGCGATCCTTCCCCGGTTGGGGCTGCGGCGTTGGGCGGAGCGGACCCGACCCGCTCGCCTGCGGCGGGTGGCCGCCAACTTCCGCAAGCTGGCCATCCGCATGGGCGGGGTGCTGATCAAGGTCGGCCAGTTCTTCTCTTCCCGGCTGGACGTCTTCCCGGAGGAGATCACTTCCGAGCTCTCCGGATTGCAGGATGAAGTCCCCGCAGAGAACTTCTCTGAAATCCGCCGGGAGCTGGAAGCCCAACTCGGGCCCCTGGCGCAACGATTTGCCAGCTTCGAGCAGGATCCGCTCGCGGCCGCCTCGCTTGGGCAAGTCCATCGGGCCAGACTGCAGCCGCCCGCCGCTGCCTCCGCCGCCTCAGGCGGCGGTCTCCAGCCGGGCGAAGAAGGCGGGCGGCCTGCGCCCCTGACCCAGGTGGTGGTCAAGATCCAGCGTCCTCACATCGAGCGAATCATCGCGGTTGACCTGGCCGCCCTGCGCACGATCGGGAATTGGCTTCATCGCTATGAGCCCATCCGGCGGCGGGTGAACATCCCCTCGCTCCTGCAGGAGTTCACCCGCATCCTCTATGAGGAGTTGGACTACCTGGCCGAGGGAAGAAATGCGGAGGTCTTCGCAGAAAACTTCCGCGGCGACTCAAAGGTGCGGGTTCCGCGGGTGGTGTGGAGCCACACCACCCGACGCGTGCTCACGCTGGAGGACGTTTACGCGATTAAGATCACGGACTACACCTCCATCGAGGCCGCCGGGGTCAATCGAGCCGAGGTCGCCGACCGGCTCTTCCGCACCTACCTCAAGCAGGTTTTTGAGGATGGCTTCTTCCACGCCGACCCGCATCCGGGCAACCTGTTTGTTTCGCCGCTCGGGGAAAAATACGGCGGGGATTCGTCCCACCGCCCCTGGCAGCTCACCTTTGTTGATTTCGGAATGGTGGGGCGCCTGCCCAGGAGCCTGCGCACGGCGGTACGCGAGCTGGCCATCTCGGTCGGCACACGCGACACGCATCGGATGGTCCAGGCCTACCAGAGTCTGGGCATCCTGCTCCCCAGCGCGGACCTGGCCCTGCTGGAACGAGCCGAGAACCGCGTGCTGGAGCGGTTCTGGGGCAAAAGCATGGCAGAGCTCCGCAATATCAGCCACGCCGAAATGCACGAACTGGCGGGCGAATTCCGCGAGCTGATCTACGACATGCCTTTCCAGGTTCCCCAGAACCTGATCCTGCTCGTTCGAGCCGTTGCCATCCTCTCCGGAATGTGCACCGGGCTGGACCCTGCCTTCAATGTGTGGCAGGGAATCGAGCCCTTTGCCCAGAAGCTGCTGGCGGAGGAAGCCGGCACGCGCTGGGAGTGGCTGCTGGAGGAGGGCGAGCGCTGGGGAAGGATCCTGGTGGGCCTGCCCTCGCGCTTCGAGGGGCTTTTGACCCGGATCGAACGGGGCGAACTCGACGTGGGCACACCGGATGTCACCCGGGCCATGTCCCGCCTTGAGACGGCCATGCGCAAGATGGTGGGGGGGATCGTGTTCGCCGCTTTACTCGTCACGGCCTCCCAGCTCTACCTCTCTGGGCAGCTGGCCTTTTCGTTCGTGCTTTTCGGGGCGTCCGCGATTGCCCTGCTCTGGGTCATTCTCTCCCGCTAGCCCTTGGAGCCCGGGCGGGCCGAGGCGAAGCGCCCCGCTTGGGCTGAACAGGGACAGAGGAAGGTCTCCCGATGATCCTGATCCTGGTGGCCTGGGCCGTGCTCGGCCTCGCCTTTTCCGGCATCGGCCTGATCGCACGCCGGGCATTTGCCCTCGGGATCCCCGACCTGGAAGCCTGGCTGGCGAGCTTCTGGATCGGCTGGGCCGCTGTCATCGCGGCGCTGCAAATCGTCAACTTCTTCGCCCCCATTGGCCTGCCGGTCGTGCTGGTCTTCATCGGATCGGGACTGCTCGGCCTTGGGCTCGAGGCCAAGGGGCTGCTGGGCCTGGCCTGGCGAGCGATGCGGACCCGCCGGGTTTTGTTTCTGGCCTGGATCGCCGTGGGGGCCTTCCTGGCGATCGAGTCCATGCGGCCCATTGCCCTGGGGGACACGGCCCGTTACCACCTGTCGGCCACAGCCTGGGCCAAGGCCTTGGCCGTGGTTCCCGGCCTGGGGAACCTGGACCCGGCTCTCGCGTACAACAATGCTTACTTCCTCTACACCGCGCTCCTGGATCAGGGGCCTTTCCAGAATAACGCCGCTCACCTGGCCAATGGCCTGCTGCTCTTCCTCGCCGCGGCCCAGGGTGTGGTGGGACTGGCCCACGTCCTGCGGCGGGGCGCCTCCTTGCGCCCCCACCATCTGTTTGACGCGCTGCTTCTGGCCCCGATCCTCATCCATGCGACCAGTGACACGTTTGCCAGCCTCTCGCCGGACTCCGGGCTTTTCTCACTGGGCATCGTCCTTTCCAGTCAGGTCTTGCGCCTGCTGACGGAAGACGAGAACCAAAGGCCCAGGGCCCATTCCCTGTTCTTCACCTGGCTGATCGCGGCGGCGGGGGTTACGGTTAAGCTAAGCTTCATCGCGCCAGGGGCGGTGGCCTGTCTGATGTCCACTGCGGTCTGGGCGCGCTCCGCGCCAAAACCCGATCGTCCTCGCGCCTGGACGGCCCTGCTCGCTCCCGGGCTGGCGGCCTCCGTGCTCGCCGCCGGGTACCTGGGAAGAGCGGCCCTACTGAGCGGGTATCTGGGCTATCCCAGCGCGCTCGCTCCCCTGCCGGTGGAGTGGCGGATGCCCGCCGAGAGTGTCCTGGCTAACCAGAATTGGATCTGGACCCGCTCGCGCAATCCCGACGTGTCCGCCTCCGAGGCCTATTCTCCCCACGACTGGTTCCCCAACTGGCTGAGCAAGCTCTCGAATTTCGCAGTCTACCCGCTGATCGGGTCCGGCCTGCTGGGGATCGCCGCCATCGCGCTCTGGATCGTCCGGCGCTCGCGATGGAAGCGGACAGCCCTTTGGCTCTTTCCGCTCCTCCCGCTCAGCTCTCTTGTTTTCTGGTTCCTGACCGCCCCGGCCTATCGCTTCGCGGGGGCCTCATTCTGGATACTGCTGATGGGCATGGCGGTTCTCGTCGCCGACCAGCTCGGTTTCCTGAAGGAGACCGGGCGGATCCCCTGGGTGATCCTGGTCTGGATGGCCTCTCTGGTTTTCCTGATCCCACTCCGCGCGGTTCCGATCTCGATCTCCTCTAGCCACCTCGTCCGCCCTCCCGACGGATCCCTTTTCCCCCCGTACCAGCTCCTCGCCACCGACAGCGGTCTGGACCTCAAGGTGCCGCTCGAAGGTGCTGATTGTTGGAATCTCGCGATTCCCTGCACGCGGTTCTTCAGCCCGAAACTGGAGCTTCTCCAGCCTGGACACCTGGGGGCTGGATTCCGGGCTGCGCCCTGAGCGGTCCAGGTCCTGCCCAGCGGGTGCCGCCTCGATCCCAGTTCCCCGGTCCATCCTCCCCGGGTCGTGGGGCCAGTCATCCGGCACCTTCCGTCGCGTTCGGCGGAATGAATTGGGCAGAGACCTCCCGGTTCGATCCAATGACGCGAAACGGCCTGGGGAAGGGAACCAGACCACGCGTGCCGATTCACACGAGGCGGGGCGACACGACCGTCCGAAGCGACCCAGGGGCCCAGACCAGAAGGTCCATTTCAGGATGAGGCCGAGAGCCTTGGGGGGATACCGGGGGGCTGGAAGAGGACCCTCTGTGCGGATAACTTTCGGCGGCGGAACCGCGCGCCGGCCTGCCGCCTGGCTCAGTGCAGCGGGGGCATCACCAGTCCCAAGACCAGCATGAGCGGGATGGTCAGGACCAGACCGATCGCGAAGAAAATGAAGAAGATCTTTTTGTCGTAGCGCACGTGCATGAAGAACAGGATGACCAGCGAGGCTTTGGTCAGAGCAAAGAGAACCAGCAGGGGGAGCTTGGCCGCGAAGGGCAGGTAGCTGGCGGCCAGCTCCAGCGCGGTCAGGACCACCAGCCCGGCAAAGACCAGGGTGTAGGAAGCTCCGTGCGCAGAGGAAACGGCAGGTTCGTTCATGGCTGGGCTCAATAAACCAGGTAGAAGAGGGTGAACAGGATGATCCAGACCACATCCACGAAGTGCCAGTAGAGGCCAAAGGCCTCGACCCCGCGGTGGTTTTCGCGGCTGTACGCCCCACGCAAGGCCGAGGCCAGGACCAAAGCGAGCCAGATCAATCCGATGAATACGTGGGTGCCATGGATGCCCGTGAGGGTGAAGAAGGGCGTGCCGAACGTGCTCGTGACAGAAACCCCCGCTCGAAAGAGCAAAGTCCATTCGACGGCCTGACCCCCCAGGAACATCGCTCCCAGGATCCCGACCCCGATCAGGTTGGCGCGCAAGCCGCGCAGGCTTCCCTTGCGGATCGCTTCGAGCGCCCGCACGACCATGTAGCTGCTGGCAATCAGGACGAGCGTATTGAATGCTACCAGGGGGATGTCCAGAAACGGTCGGGCCAGAGCATATCCTGCCGGATCGTGCAAGCGGATGTACACGTTGGTGAGAATAAGCGCGAGGAAGAAGACGGCCTCGCTGCCGAGAAAAACCCAGATCCCGAGCTTGGGGTTGTCGCGCTCGGCGACCGGCGCCATGGCGGGACGGTATTCAGTCATTGCGCCCCTCCTGCGGATCGACCTCGCGGGAGAACTCGCGGTTTTCTTGGGTCCAGCGCCAGATGGCGATGAGCAGGACTCCCAGGCCGAGCAGGCTCACCCAGAGGGTCGAGATCACCCCCGCCATGATCATCGTCAGCCCGATCGCCAGGACGAGGGGCCAGAGACTGGGCCGGGGCATGTGCAGGTTGGGTGCCGGTGAATTGTCCATGGGCAACTCCTAGCGGGTGTGCACGCCGCCGACCGGGAGACCCCTGGACTGGGCGGAGGTCTCTTCGAGCCAGCGAAAGAAGACGATGGAGAGGGCTGTGAGGTAGACCATGTGGCTGGGGACCCACATCAGGACCCCGCCCAGGACCTGATCCCCCAGGGCGCTCGTGCCCCAAATCCTTGGAACGGTCAAGTAAAAGGAGTACAGAGGCTGGTGGGCAAAGACCAGCAGTGCGGACAGGGCGGTGCAGGGGAACCCGAGCAGGAAAAGGTAGACCATTTGGGTGAGGGTGGAAGCCCGAGGAGCATCTCTCGGCAGCTGTCCCAGCACCGGCCACCAGCCGATTACAGACGCCGCCAGAAAGGAGAGGTGCTCAAAAGCATGCAGGCTCTCATTCTCGAGGGCCGCGTTGTACAGCCCGGGCAGATGCCAGATCCACATCACCCCGCTATAGAGGAGGAACGCGACCAGCGGCCGAGTGGCGGCGCGCAAGGCGCGGCGGGGCCATCCCGCCGGAACGATCCAGCCCATGAGCCAGGGGGGAATGCCCTGCAGCCACAACGGCCCCGCCACCAGCAGGAAGAGCAGATGCTGGACCATGTGGGCGCTGAAAAGGTACTGGTCCCCCAGCACGTCGAGCGGCGAGACCAGAGCCAGGAGCACCACCAGCGTGCCCAGATGGAAACCGGCTTGCTGCCCGGCCGAGGGAGTCCGATCCCCTCCCAGCCGCTGCCGCAGGGGACCGACGGCAAGAAGGTACCCCAGGGTGAGGAGGATCACCCCGGCGATGGCCGTGGGTTCGGGCTGCCAGCCGAGCGCCCAGAAGGCCGATAGGTCAGACCACATACAGTCCCAGGAACATCACGACCCAGACGGCCGTGACGAAGTACCAGAACCAGGCAGACACCTGGACCGCAATATGGCGATGCGCGCTGAAATCGCCCAGACGAGCCCGCAGGTAGGCCAGGATCACGATCACCATCCCCGCGACCACGTGCAAGGCGTGGAACCCCATCAGGGTGAAGAAGACCCCCCCGAAGGCCTGATCGCCTGGACGCAAGCCCAGGCGCAGGAACTCAAACAGCTGCCCTGCAATGAAGACCGCTCCCAGGAGCACGACCAGGAGCAGCCTGGCTTGCAGCCCCTGCCGATCCCCCCGGGCGATCGCCCGGTTGGCGCGCGAGATCACCAGGGCGCTCAGGAGCAGGATCCCGGTATTGAGCCCGGGCACGACCAGCTGGCTGAGGCCGACCTTTTGCAGGGGCCAGTTCGGCTGGCTGAGGCGCAGGAACAGGTAAGCGGTAAGCAGGGTGCCAAAGAAAACCGCCTCGCTAGCCAGGACGGCCAGAAGGCCCGTTTTCGCCAGTCCTTCGTCACGCCTGCGCGCTTCGACCGCGGTTCTCATTGTCCCGCCCTCCAGTCTGCTTGCTCGGGATGCTTCTCGTCCCACAGGGGCCGGCGCCCGCCGACCGTCGGGATTTCCTTAAAGTTGTAAGGCGCCGGAGGGGAACTGGTCTTCCACTCGAGGGTGAAGGCGTCCCAGGGGTCGGCCAGGCCCTGCGCCGGCCGCCGCATGGTGCGGATGAAATTCCACAGGAGCACCAGGAACGAAATGGCAATCAGGAAGGCACCCACGCTGGCCAAGAGGTTCAGGCTGCTCCAGCCCTGATCGGGAGAGTAGGTGTAGATCCGGCGCGGCATGCCCAGCAGGCCCAACACGATGAAGGGCATGAACACCAGGTTCATGCCGATGAACATCAACCCGAAGTGCAGCTTGCCCAGCGCCTCGCTGAGGATTCTTCCGGTCATCTTCGGGAACCAGTAATAGAGCCCGGCGGTCAGCCCGAAGACCGAGCCTCCGAAGAGCACGTAGTGCAGGTGGCCGACCACGAAATAGCTGTCCTCGACCTGCCAGTCAATAGGGATGACCGCCAGCATGATCCCGGTAATGCCGCCGATCACGAACAGGGCGATGAACCCGATCGCAAACAGCAGGGGGGTGGAGAGGCGCAGCTTGCCCCTCCACATCGTGGCGAGCCACGAGAAGATCTTGACCCCGGTCGGCACCCCGATCGCGAAGCTGTCGGCAGAAAAGACGGCCAGCGAGGCCGCGGGCAGGCCCGTGGTGAACATGTGATGGGCCCAGACCATGAACCCCAGCAGGCCGATGGCCACCGAGGAGTAGGCCACCACGCGATAGCCGAAGAGCGGCTTGCGCGAGAAAACCGGGACCACCTCGGAAACGATGCCCATGGCGGGCAAGATGAGGATGTAGACCTCGGGGTGGCCGAAGAACCAGAACAGGTTCTGCCACAGCAGGGCGTTGCCCCCCGCCCCCACGTTGTAGAAATGAGTCCCCAGCTGGCGGTCCAGGAGAAGCAGGAGCACGGCCACGGTCAGCGAGGGCAGGGCGAAGACCGCGATCAGCGAGGTGACCAGGAAGGCCCAGACGAAGATCGGCATGCGGTCGAAGGTCATCCCCGGGGCGCGCAGCTGGATGATGGTGACGATGAAGTTGATCGAGCCGATCGTGGTGGAGAGCCCCAGAAGCAGGATCCCCAGGATCCAGAAGTCGATGCCGCTGCCGGGGGAGAAGGCGCGCTCGGTGAGCGGCGCATAGCTGAACCAGCCGTCGGAAGGAGCCCCTCCCAGAGGAAAGCTGCTGTACATCAAGATTCCGCCCAAGACGAAAACCCAGTAACTGAGCGCGTTAAGCTTGGGAAAAGCGACGTCGCGTGCTCCGATCAGGAGCGGAATCATATAGTTGGCGAAACCGACTCCCAGAGGCATGACCGCCAGGAAGATCATGGTGGTCCCGTGCATGGTGAAGATCTGGTCGTAGAGATCCGGGTTGAGCACGGTGCCGTTGGGCTGCGCCAGCTGCATGCGGATGAGCATCGCTTCCAGCCCGCCTACCAGAAAGAAAACGAATCCGGTGCTCAGGTAGAGCAGGCCGATGCGTTTGTGATCGACCGTCATCAGCCAGCTCATGAGCCGGCTCTCCGGTCGCAGGAGGGGAAACGGGAACGGTCGCGCTTGAGCTGGTGTGGTCATGTCAACCCTGCTTACTTGAGCGTGTCCAGGTAGGCCAGAACCGCGGTGATCTCGTCATTGGAGAGATGAATGACCATGTCATTCCCCGGCAGCATGCCCTGCGGGTCCTCGATCCATTCGCTCATCTGCCCGATCGGAATCGAGCCACCCGCTATCGTCTGGCGTGAGAAAACGTGCGTCAGGTTGGGCCCGATCGTGCCCCGAGCGGTGGTGCCGTTGACCGTGTGACATCCCGAGCAAACCCCCTTGATGACAATCTGGTAGCCCTGCTGCTCCAGGTCGGTCTGCGGCGCAGGGGGCGAAGCTTGCTGAGCCGCCACCCAGGTTTGAAAATCCTGCGCGGATTGCACCACAACCTGGAAGCGCATGTGCGCGTGCTGCAGCCCGCAGAATTCGGCGCACTGCCCGTCAAAGGTCCCGGTTTGATTACTCTGGAGCCACATCAGGTTGGTCTGCCCAGGGATGACATCGGTCTTGCCGGCCAGCTGGGGCACCCAGAAGCTGTGGATCACGTCGGCCGACACGAGCTGGACCCGGACCGATTCGCCCACCGGGATGTGCAGCTCATTGGCCGTGACGATCCCCAGGCTGGGGTAATCGAACTCCCACCACCACTGATGGCCAACGACCTGGACCGTGAGATCCCCCGCGGAGGGCGAGGGAGGGGCCACCGCCGCCATGACGCCCAGGGTGAGGCCAAAGAGGATGAGGACCAGGCCAATGGGGATAGCCGTCCAGAGGATCTCGAGGGACCGGTTTCCGTAGACCTGTTTGGGTTCGGCCAGATCGCCCTTGCGGCGCCGATCGCGGAGCGCGATGAAGAGGATCAGCCCCTCGACCCCCAGGAATACGACGGCCCCCATCGCGAGCACGATCCAAAACAACCAAGCTTCCTTGCCTGCGATGTAGCCGTGGGGAGCCAGAAGATCCTGGGGGCTTGAACACCCGCTCACGAGGAGGCCCAGCAGAACGGGCGCCACAGTTTTGAATCCCAGTTTCATTGAGAGTGTCCTCCCAGGGGACCGAGCCATCCGCTCCACGTCCCCTTTGCCATGACCTGCTGAGAGCAGGCTGCCAGACCCTGTGGAAGGTCAAGCCGGACAATTATTACCCTGTAACGCCAAATTGTCCATACCCAACTTTACAACCTTCTAAACGGTATGCCAAAGAAATCTAGCAGAGGGGCTCCGATTTCGAACGGCTGGCCCCTGGCCCCTCGAGAGCCACCCAGGGAATGCGCCAGGATCCGCCCGCCCAATCCGGGAAGGCCTCCAGCGGGTGGAGCCTCCTCGCAACCGGGCTCCCCTCCCGCCAGGAGAGAAATTGAAAAGGCCGGGCTGGTGCCCGGCCTTGCAAGCTCCGAAACGGAGACGCCTCTTGGTTTGGGCTAGCTCTTCTTCGCCCGCTCCTCCATGCGCACCAAGGCGGCGTCGATGATGCTGCGAGCGGCGAGCAACGCTTCTTTGCGCGCCGTGCGCCGATGGTCGGCCAGCTCAGGCGGGAAGAAGGCCTCGATGCTCTTGCGCATCTCCTCCCCGGCTGCTTTCAGATGCTCCCTGGCCTCGGCTGGGATGAATCGATCATGGGATTTGTCGCTCTTGGACGTCTCAGGCATAGTCATCACCTCCTGCGCTGAACCCCTTCGCGCAACCTTGCCGGGGGCACCTTCACCCCCGTCTGCCCGCATTATAAACCCTCGAGGCGAGGGAGCCAAATCCCCAGGACAACCCGGCCCGGTCGATCCTTGGGTCCCCTTTGTCAGGGCCGGACGTAGATCGGATTGGAGAAGATCCAGCCTCGTTCCTTTCCCCGAAAGCGAATCCAAGCTTGCAGGCGGTACGGCCCCGGCTCCTGGACAGGCTGTTGCATCTCCTGCCCTTCCCCTGCAAATACCAGCCCCTGCCCGGCCCGCTGGACCTCGATTCTGGCCCTGCGCGGGAGCTCCGCTCGCAACACGCATTGGCCTGCCGCAAGGGCAATCTCACCGCCCAGGCTCGCCTGGGCCTTTCCGGCCTCTGCCCAAAAGCGGAAGCCACGGGTCGACCCGGGCAGGTCGTAGGCGACCCAGCTGGCCCCGTGGGCCAGGGCCTCCAGGATCGTCCTTCGATCGCCGCCCGCCTCGCCGCGGAGCGGATCAGCGATCAGCAGGTGAGTGTTGACGGTCCGGAACAGGTACTCGTACGGAAAGACCACGACCTTCCAGACCCCGGATCCGAAGACCAGGCCGTGCGAATCCGTGCCCCCAAAGACAGCCACCCGCTTTCCCTGCGAGAGAAGCTGATCCCATTTGGCGAGGGTCTCGGGAAACGGGGCGCGGATCCCGAGCGAAGGGAAGAGCACGTACAGGATGGTACGAGGCCAGGATCGCAGCAGGGCCTTGAACTCACTCATGTAGTTCCACAGCTCGAAGCCAGCCTGCCCGGTGACCTCCCAGCTCACCCAGCTCAGATCCCCCTCCCCGATTGCGGGCCCCGGCCGTTCAAAGGGATGCGCCAGGAACGCCACCCCTCCGGCCGCCTTCACCCCGTCGATCAAGAGCTGTGGGTCGTGCGCCAGGTTGGCTAGCTCGCGCTCGGCTCCCAGCGCCAGGAGGTGATTCTTTTGGGGCTCGCGCTGCCGATCGTGAATCTCCTCCCCCACCAGTAGAAGCAGACGGCGGCCGTCCGGTGTGCTGCGGTAACCTTCCAGGCCCTGAACCCATACGTTGTGGTCCGTGACCACAATGAAGTCCAGCCCCTGCTCCAGCGCGATGCGGGCCAGGTCCGCGTGATACAATGCGCCGTCGGAATACGGCGTGTGGATGTGAAGGTTGCCGACGATCTCGATCATGCCCACCTCGCCTCGCCACGGAGCATAGCACACCCCACAGGCTCGTGTCATCAACCATGGACAACCAAGCGGTCGCCGCGAAGTTCGACGAACTCGCTGATTTGCTCGCCATCCAGGGCGAAAGCTCATTTCGGGTGAACGCCTATCGACGCGCCGCCGAAACGATCCGCGGCTTGGGGCGCGACCTGGAGGAGATCGCCCAAGCGGGGGAACTCCAGGAGATCCCGGGGGTGGGCCAGGCGATTGCCGAGAAGATCGAACAGCTGCTCTCGAGTGGAAAGATGGAAGCGCTGGAGCGGACGCGCAAGGCGGTCCCGCCCAGTCTGCTCGAGCTGCTTCAGGTCACTGGGGTCGGACCCAAGCGCGCTGCCCTCTTTTGGAAGGAACTCCGCATCACGGACCTGCGCGGGCTGGAGAAGGCGGCCCGCGCCGGGAAGCTTCGCACCGTCCGAGGCCTGGGCCCTGGGGTGGAGAAGAACATCCTGACCGGGATCGAGGCGCTCGCGCGCCGCACGGATCGCCTCCCCATCGGCACGGCCTGGCCGCTGGCGCAGGAGCTGCTCGAGCGGCTGCGCCAACAGGGCGCGGTGCGGGCGGCCGAACCCGCGGGCAGCCTGCGGCGGCGGAAGGAAACCGTGGGGGACCTGGATCTCCTGGCCGCCAGCAGCGACCCGAAGGAGGTCCTGGCCCTCTTCAGCCAGGATCCCCTGGTGACCCATGTCATTGCCCGGGGCCAGACCAAGGCCTCGGTCGAGCTCAAGGGAGGCATTCGCGCCCAGCTCTGGGTGCACCCGCCCGAGCGCTTCGGCACCGCGCTCCA
>Ga0187878_1003127_pt1 | contig 13980 bp, 12 predicted proteins | sample June2016WEW_17_1_FD_132979 | JGI IMG/M metagenome (GOLD analysis project Ga0187878, IMG submission 132979) | Peatland microbial communities from SPRUCE experiment site at the Marcell Experimental Forest, Minnesota, USA - June2016WEW_17_150 | ecosystem: Environmental > Terrestrial > Soil >...
GGCCCTTGTCGATGATCGCGACGTGGCTGCACAGTCGCTCGACGATCTCGAGTACATGCGAGGTGAGGAAAATGGTTACGCCCCCCTGGGCCATACGCTGGAGCATGGCCTTGAGGGTTCCGGAGGCAATGGCGTCTACTCCCTCGAACGGCTCGTCAAGAAACAATATCTTCGGCGTGTGAATCACGGCCGCGGCCAGCGCCAGTTTCTTCTTCATTCCGTGGGAGTACTCACCGACAAGCGTCTTGGTGCGGTCGGCCAAACTCATGAATTCGAGCAACTCGACCGTGCGCTGGTATGCTGTGCGCCCGTCCAGACCGTACATGCGGCCCACGAAATTCAGGTATTCGCCCCCTGTCAACCGGTCAAAGAGCGGCATCCCCTCGGGCACAACGCCGATCTGCCCCTTGACCTCGATAGAATCCCGCTCCAGATCAAGTCCGAGCAGTTCAATGCGCCCGGCGCTTGGCGCCAGCAGACCGGTCAGCATCTTGATTGTCGTGGACTTGCCCGCGCCATTCGGTCCGAGGAAACCGAAAAACTGTCCGCCCTCTACGCTCAGGTTGACCTGGTCCACGGCCACGAGATCGCCAAAGCGCCGCGTGAGATTTTCAATGATGATAGCCGGTTGTGACATCCACCCTCCTGTTCAAACGTGCATAGCCCAGAATCGATAGAAGCTTGCATTTCCCAGATCGCCGCAGATTACCATCGGCTGAGGATGAAATCATCCTGAATCATCGCGGCAATCGGAGGGGTGGCGCGTAATTCGATGAACAATGCCGCCTCGCTTCCACAGCATCAAGGCCCGTGGACAACGGCAATGGCATCTCTCGGTGCTTACAGGCAGAAACCAGCCGCATAAAAGTTCGGCGGAGGCAGACTTGGGAACTGCCGGAGAAACCCATCTGTTGCGGAATCAGACGGTTCTACTGGTGGGTCCCCCGTCCCGATGTTGGCAAGTCTCGGCGTCAGCCCTTTCCGCCGGACCCAAACCCAGGATAGAGCTTCTCCCTGCAATCCGGGCAGATGCCGTGGGTGAACTCCGCATGCGTTCGTTCTTCGATATACAGCTCCATTGGGATCCATGACTTCTGCACATCCGCGTCCGCTCCTTCCGTACGTATTTTCTTGCAATTCGCACAAATTGGCACCAGTCCCTCTAATTGGCGGACGCGCCGGAGTGAAGCCTGAAGCGCGTCGACGTTGCGTACCAGCTTCCGGCCCAAGAAGGCAATAGGGACAACGGCGGCACAAACACCCATCAAATGAACCAGCCAGATCTGGCGGTTGCCCTCATCCATCAGTTGCTGAAAAGGTGCAAAGCTGAAGGAAACGCTGATGCCTCCTCTGATTTCGTTCCCGCTCTTATCCTCATGGTGGCAAGTCAAGCACGAGCTACTTTCCTCGAGAGGCGCCATGTATCGGAAAGAGGGCCTCCCTCCCACGCCGTTCTGCACACCGTACGCCTCATCGCGGACTGAGGCAAAACCGGCAAGCGCTCTTGCTTCCCATGGGTCCGGAGCATTTTCAGGTCGTATTGGAGTGAGGCTGGTCATGTGGACGTGAACGCCCGTCGGCTGATTGAGCAACTCAGAGATCATCCTTATCATCTGCGCGTGGTTGATTTTTGTGAGCTGCAATCCCTGCGTGCTGGTGATGTCGCGCAATGGATCGGCGAGGTGTTCATTTGGAACTACACCCGAAGATATAGGAACGTACACCCCCTGATGCTGGGTATTCCAATCTCTCATTCCTTCCAGAGCCTGAAAAAGGCTACGCCCAACAAATTCGGCCAGTTCCTTGTATTGAGAATCGACCTTCCGCAGGTTCGTGTAGAGCGAAATGGCGGCGCCCAAAAGCAACAAGACAATAAGCAAAATGACATAGTTCCGCGCTTGCGCGGCCGTTTGCCTTGGCATCATCGGTCCCTCCTTCGACCCAAACAGGCCAAAGTGTATCGTACTGCATTGGGGCGCCACATACCAAAGGGGCAATCTCGATGGGTGCAATCGGAAGTGAGAGTCACTCCTGGAGAAATCAAAACAAAAACGCCACGGATTCCGCGGATTCCACGGATTTGTTAAAAAACTCTCGATCATGTGCTGGGGTCGCCGGTTAGATACGATGGGAGCTGAAATGCTCTATGAAGAACTCTCAGCAACGGTCATCGGCGCTGCTCCTCAACTTCGGCACCAGGTCGCTCCAGTTCAAACGTATCATCCGCTAGGCTTTTTGAATCCGTGTAATCCGTGGCGTTTTTATCTTTTAGCCCAATTCGTTCTGAAAGCGGTGGCAAGCTACTGACTCCCACTTCCGATTACACCCATCTCGATTGCCATCTTACCTGAACAGGCGCATCCGACAAAAGGGGACAGTCACCACAATTTCCAAATTGCCGGCCTCAATTTTCCACAAAGGACAATTGAGTTTAGGGATTGTGGTGACTGTCCCTCGGTGTCCACTCCTGACTGTCTCCGACTTTTTCGAAGTTTCTTGGGGTCTTGATGTTTGTTTAATACTGAAGAGTTTTCGATTTCCGGCCGATTTTATTAAGGAAATGATTGGAGGGAAGCAGCTCTGGTCATCCGGAGTCCGTATCGTGAATTGTCCTAAGTGCGGATTTGTCCAGGAAGAACGGGCGGATTGCAGGAAGTGCGGTGTGGTATTCGCCAGGTTTCACGCTCTCCGTGCCCAGGAGTCTGCTGCTTGGCTCGACCCCGGGGAACAACCGCGCCCATCGAACGGGTTTTCCCAAGAACCCCACCCTCCTGAGTTGCCCGCCCTTCTCGAGTTTCGCCGAAATCTGCGAGAGCTGCAACAACGATACAACGAGCTGGAATTCGAGAGGGCGGAACGTCGGCGCATTCGCGGTGAAGTTCTTTCCCTGGGCGAGCGGCTCCAGGAAGGACTGGGCCAGATCACCTCCCATCAGGAAAAGATACAACAGCACGCCGCCAAGCTCGCTGAACTGACGCCTTCACCCTCGCTGCATGACTTCACTGAACTCAGGATGGAGGTGCGGGCGCTCGACGTCGGGGCGGCGCACAGGCGCATCGAACAGGTCGAAAGCCGGTTGCAGGCGTGCACGCAAGCGCTGGCCGCAATAGCGGATGCTCGCCTCATCGAATTTCTACCCAAGCTGAGCGATCGCCTGAACGGAGTCGAAGGCCGCATTGCGGCGCTGGCCGAGACGATAAGTGGGCCCCTCGGGAATGGCGCAGCGGCTCAGCTTGAAGCCACCCTCACAGGGCTCGAGGAGATGAAAGCCGCGCTGCAAAACGTCACCCTCCGCTATATCGAGATCGGAGAACTAAAGAAAAATCACCTCGTGCTGCGCGACATGGTCGAATCACTCCAGCGGGCTACTGAAGGCTTCAGAAGAGAGACCACAAACGGCAATGCCGGAAGGGTTGCCGAAATCGACAAGGAGGTGTCCGCTCTGAAAGCAGAAGTTCGCAAAGCTTACGAGCGCATGGACTTGCTGGAAGCGCAGGCGCCTCAGGCGACGATGCTGCTTGAGGCGGCCCCACTCAAGGATCTAGCATCTCTGAGAGAAGAAGTCGCCGCCGCCGGCCGGCTCCACGCAGAGGAGCGACTGCAAATGCGATCCGCGTTGAGCGCACTCGAGGTGAAGGTCGACGACAGCCTGCAAACCCTTGGAAAGCTGCCCGCAAACCTGGAATCATTATCATCGCAAGTTCGCCACATGGACCAAAAGTACCAGCCGCTTTCCCAAAATCTGGAGCGGATGTCCAACGCAGCGAACGAGGTGCCTCAAAGGTTGGCAGACATCGGCAGCGATGTGGCTGCACTGCGTGCCGAATTCCTTCAGACTCGGTCTCAAATGAAAGCCCTGGAGGAAAAACTCCATCGACTTGCCGTGGGTCCGCAACCCGGATCCAACACTCCGGCACAGGGAGATATGCACACTATCCGCGAAAACCTCGACGAGATCCGCCGCTTCATGGCCGCCCTTTCCCACAAACTATAAACCAGCGACGAATGGCGAGTGACGAATGAATTGCTTCAAATTCATCCAGTCTAGTCAACCAGCCTGAAAAGGTTTAAATTCCTAGGGTTTCTCGCCTGATTGTGGTAGAGTAATCGCTTAATGTTTTGAGGGCATGTCATGAAGAAAACCGCAGCCGGTTCGGATGTTGAGGCCTATTGCACCAAATGCAAGATGGTGCTGGCTCATACCGTGGTCACCATGCAAGGTACCAAGCCTCGCCGGGTCAAGTGTAATACATGCGGGGGCGAGCACAACTACCGGGCAGAGAAACCTCAATTGAAGACTGCAGTCAAGAAGGCGGAGAAGACACCAAAAACCAAATCCGCCACCAAACGAACTCGTCAGACTTGGACCGAGATCATGCAGGAGGCCTCAGGAAAACCCCACAAAGCCTATAGCATGGCTGGAAATTTCGGAGAAGGCGACTGGATCGAACACAATACCTTCGGCTTGGGTTGCGTTCAGTCTTTTACACCGCCAAATAAGATCACCGTACGTTTTGCGGATTCCACCAAAATGCTCATTTGCAATCGGAGCTAGGAGCCCGTCCGAGAGGTCACGGAACCTCCGGCAAAGCTGGAGGCTTGCTTTGTGAACCGCTCAAAGCGGTCATTGTGAGCCGCTCCAAGCAACGCCTCCCTATACGCGAGAACTATGCAAACCTGCATCGGCGCTCACCGGCACATGGCCCTGAAAGGGACGGACAGGAAAGCCCAGGGCGTGAGCCCACATCGTTATACACAATTCGGGGACCGAAACTGAAAAGCACGGGAGGATTCTGCTTCGCCCCTTCAGGGCTCTCTGGTTTGACTCGTCGGACCCCAGGGCTCACGCCTTGGGCTGTTCTGCGCCGCCCTTTCAGGGCTAAACGCAGGCCAATGTAAAGCTCAATTCCATAGGAGCTTACGTCTATTCCGAGAAACCCCGAAGGGGTGAAGCAGCCAAGCCCAGGGCGTGAGCCCTGGGATGCGACGCCGCATGCGCTCGGAACGCGGCGCCTCCTAATTTTCAGACGGGCTCCTAGGTGAAACTCGTACTTCAGACAGGGAGTTCACTCCTCGAGGCGGTTCGGGTGCTGGTTCCAGGCGCGTCGAACCGAACCTTACGACAGTTGCTGCAGTTCGGACGCGTCAAGCTCAACGGTGAGACCTGCAAGATCACCGGACGCCGTGTTGCCCCCGGGAATGTGGTCGAAATCGTTCCCCAGGGTGATTCCCGTCCCCCGGTGCACGGGCTCCGGATCGTCTTTGAAGACAAGGATATCCTTCTCGCCGAGAAGCCGGCCGGGCTGCTGACAGTAGCGACGCCACATGAGCAGGAAAAGACCGCTTATGCCTACCTGCGCCAGTACGTGAAAGACCGCGACACGAAGCAGAAGCTGTTCGTCGTGCATCGCCTTGACAAGTTCGCCAGCGGGGTACTGGTGTTCGCGAAATCCGAGCCCGTCCAGGCAAGGCTGAAGGCCCTCTTCAGCAGTCACAACATCCAGCGCAAGTATTGGGCGATCGTCGAAGGCCGCGTGGAAAAGAATCGCGGCACTATCCGGAGCTACCTCTCTGAAAACCGGGCCATGCGCATGCATTCGATTGAGGACGGGTCCGCCGGCAAAGAGGCGGTGACCCATTACCGCATCCTGCGGCGGTTCCCCCAGCTGACAGCTCTCGAAATCACTCTGGAGACGGGCAGGAAAAACCAGATCCGCGTTCACTTGGCTGAGATGGGGCACCCCATAGTCGGGGATCGGGCTTACGGCAGCAAGGCAAACCCAATGGGGCGTCTGGGCCTGCACGCATTCCTCTTGGGATTCCAGCACCCCATGCTCGGCACCCCGATCTTGCACAGGACCAAGGTCCCCCCTGAATTTGCGCGTTACCTTCCCAAATGAAATCGCGTAATACGAGAAATACGCGGCGCGGCTGTCAAACAACGCTTCCCGGCCGGCGACTGATTTGCGTGTTGGGAGCAGGAAGGCTCAGCGCGTGTGTCTCGTGCGTCAGGTGGTCTGGATTGGGTTGGGCCCGCGCACCACGACGTGGTGAACGGGTGGTCCGGCATCGAGATCGGAAATCGAATAGGGCGCGGTCCATGAGATGGGAGGGGATGACATTCCCCAAAGCGGAGATCATCGACTCACGGATGCCAGGTATTTCCTTTTCCAGGTCTGCGATCAGCCGGCGTACGCGTTTCCGCTTCAGCTTCTCCTGCGAAGCGCACAGATTGCAGGAGATAATGGGGAACCTCTCCTGCCCGGCAAATGCAGCAATGTCCTCCTCCCAGCAGTAAGCCATCGGACGGATGACGGTGTTTCGCCCGTCTTCACTCCTCAGGATCGGCGGCATCGCCTTGATCGATCCATTGAAGAACAGGTTCAGCAAGAGAGTTTGTAGGATGTCGTCGGCGTGGTGACCCAACGCAATCTTCGTGCATTTCTCCGCCACGGCGACGTTGTAGAGAACTCCACGGCGCAACCTGGAGCAGAGGGCGCAAGTCGTCTTTCCCTTTGGAATCTTGTCGGAAACGATCGAATAAGTGTCCCGCTGTACTATCCGGAAAGGAATTCTCTGGGCCGTGAGGTACTCTTCCAGGACATGCGCGGGAAATCCGGGCTGCATCTGGTTCAGACTGACGGCCAGGAGATCAAATCGAACCGGCGCCCGCGCCTGCAGGTCGCGCAGCAGGCTGAGAAGTGCGAAACTGTCCTTGCCGCCACTCAGGCAGACCATCACGCGGTCCCCGTCGGAGATCATGTCGTAATCGGCGATTGCCTCCCCCACTCGCCGCCGCAGCCGTTTCTTGAGCTTCTCAGCTTCGTTCATCGGCACAGGATTATAGCAGACGTACCTGCGCGAAGATCAGGTATTTCGCGGCTATTAGAATTGGAAAGCGCAGGTTTCAAGCACCCGCTCGATCTGAATGGGGCCCGGCTCCCGGGCGAAATGGCGCCCCCTGATCTTTGTGCCGCTGCTCCCCCCCATACTCGCGAGTTCGGCTCGATCCTTAGAATGATGGCTGCCGTTGTGGCAGTGCAGGAACCTCAGAGATGTAGAATATTCAAGCAGTCACTGATTAGTTTTTCAACATAACGTTAACCTCAATATTACCAATAAATTATAGTTCTGGATAGAAGGGGTGTGCTGAAGTTGTTGATTTTATCAACATTCGACTCTTCAAGATCTCGCCGCAAGCGCGGGCCTGGCGCAAGCGTAAGTCGTTGGACTAATGGGCTCTCAGCTGAATTTTCTGATTTTGTCGGTTTCTGGCACGGTAATTTCTTGATAAATGGGGAAACTGCCAGGGAGAAGAGCGAAAAACCGTGACAATACCGATTGCAGAGTAAAATCATGACTCCATTATTTGTAGTCGTAACGATACTGCTGTTTTTTGGCATTGAATGGATCGTGCAGCGGCGGAAGGCTGGGAAGGTATCCTCGGCCGCATCTTCTATGCGATCCGCAGATGGGCTGCTTTTTGCTCCGCGTATCCCGGAAGGTATCTTTTTTGCAAAATCCCACACCTGGCTTAGCCTCTTTCCCTCGGGCAAAGTGCGTCTCGGGATCGATGATTTCATTGCCACTCTTCTGGAGCGGGCTGATGTCATCCTGGTGAAAAGCGAGGGAGATCACGTAGAGAGAGGCGAGCCGTTGCTCGTGCTCTCCGACAATGGGCAAGCCTTAACCGTGCGCGCTCCGGTCAGCGGAGACATCCTGTCCGCGAATGAAAAGCTCGAAGGGGCAGCAGGGCTCATGCCCTTGGACCTTTTCAGCAATGGGTGGGTATACACGATCCAGCCCTGCAAGCCTGATGAGTTCCGCAGCCTGCTCCTGGGCAATGAGAGCCGCTCCTGGATGTTCGAGGAACTCCGCAGGCTGCGCGATTTCTTTGCGTTCACCATGGAGGACGGCGCCTCGGCATTTGCTGCCATACAGGATGGCGGGGCACCGGCGCCTGGCGCGCTGTTACACTTGGGTCCCGAGGTCTGGAAGCGCTTCGAACAGCAGTTCTTACAAGCGGAATGAATTGAGGGTGGATTTATGATTTCGTCTAGGAAGTGCTACCTCATTCCCCCTGATGAGCAGCGGTGTCTTTGGATGTCGGCAGGAGTCGTGTCCTATCAACTTTGCGACCGGATGTTCGCCTGCGATCATTGTCCACTAGACCAGGCGATGCGCAGACGTTTTTCCGCTTCGGCCACGGCGAGAGAGGAAGAAGGCGGCCGGATCGTTCCCAGTACCGCGCAGGAAATCCCGCGGCAGGGGTTCCAATACAGCCGCAACCATTGGTGGGTGCGCAAGACGGGTCCCAGTCTGGTTCGTCTCGGAATTGAAGCGGGCCTTGCCCAAGCGCTCCAGGGGCTCAAGGGGGTCGTCTTTTCGCCGCCCAAGCAGCGCCTGCAAAAAAGTCAGACTTGTGCCTGGGTGGTCATGGATGGAGGAACAGTCCCACTCCAGGCTCCGTTGGCCGGGGTGGTTCGGGCGGTAAATCGCGACCTGATCGCGAGGCCTCACTTGCTCTACTTGCAGCCCTTCGACGACGGTTGGCTCTGCGAGTTGGAAGCCGATGATGTGGAAACCCCGAGTGCGGACTTGCTGACTGCCGAAGAGGCGCGAACAAGGTTTACTACCGATCACAGCCGTTTCTTGTCGTCGCTCGCGAGCGCTCTGCGCGGTAAGCGCCCATCGGTAGGTCCGACGCTTGCCGATGGGGGTGTGAAGCTGCAAGGCTTTGCCGATATGCTCGGCCCTACGCGCTATTTCGCTCTTCTACGTCAATACTTTGGCTGGACGAAACCCTGATCCAAGTATTGAGTGCCGAGTATCGAGTGATGAGCTCCATCCATGGCCACCATGAGCCGATACTCGTCACACCTGACTCATCTGCGATTCAGAAAGCGGGAAAAAACATAGCCACGAATAACACGAATGGAAAGGCGAAACTTCCAACGAGCAGCAGCGGGATAGAAAAACACTGAGCCCGCGAAGCGGGCAAAAGCGCAGGCTCCGCATCTGCCTCTACTCCATTCGTGTTATTCGTGTGATTCGTGGCTGCTTTTGTTCTTGTAGCGTCTGCATCACAGCAGTACTCATCACCAGACTTGTCCCTGCCCGTAAGCCCCGTCGGGAGCCCACAACCACATCCAGTACTCATCATTTCGGTTTCGTGATAGGATGCGTTTACTCATGCGATATTTTCATACGCTTACCTTTCGGGTGTTGGTCGGATCTTGCCTGCTCCTGATTGCCCTGTTCGGCCTCTACACTTACTACGCCGTGAGCTTCCACAATGCCCAGATGATGGACCAGGTGTGCGACAGCGCCAGCACCCTGAGCAACATCATCAGGAATTCGACCCGCTACAGCATGCTAAAGGCACGCAGCGAGGATGTAAAGGAGACCATCTATAGCATCGGACGGGAGCTTGGGGTCAAGATTCGGATTTATAACAAGCGCGGCCAAATGATTGTTGCTACGGACAAAGCGCAGGAAGGGAGTGTCGTGGACATGAGCGCGGAGGCGTGTAATGCCTGCCACGACAGCACGAAACCCCTATCCAAGCCCTTACAATCAGTACCTTCGAACAGGCTCTTCCGGTATTACGTCGGACCCGAAGGGTATCGCTTCGTCGGCCTGATCAATCCCATTCGGAACGAGCCCGCCTGTTACAGCTGCCATTCATCGGATCAGACCATGCTGGGAGTGCTTGACGTGCGCATGTCGCTCGAGAAGGTCGATGCCTACATCGCGCAGGCGCGCCGCAAGCTGATCTTGTATGCCACGCTGGGCATTGTCGTGGTCATGCTCGCCTCGGCCCTGTTCCTATCCATTACCGTGCACCGGCCGGTGCAGAGGCTCCGCGAAGGTACCCAACAGATCTCCGCAGGGCAATTTGATTATCGGATCCCACTCACTTCAAAGGACGAGATCGGCGAGTTGGCTCGTGCCTTCAACGAGATGACGGAAAGCTTGCGGCAGGCCGAGCAGGAGAACAGACTTTGGTCGCAGACCCTCGAAAGGCGGGTTGAAGACAAGACAGCGGAGTTGAAGCAGATTCATGAGCAGATTCTTCAGATCGAAAAAATGGCTTCGCTTGGAAAGTTGGCGGCCACGGTCGCTCATGAGCTGAATAATCCGTTGGCAGGGATCCTGAACTACTCCAAACTAATTACCAGGAGGCTCAAGAAAATTGAGCCGACGCCTGCATTGCAGTCGACGCTCGATGACCTGGAACTGGTCATCAGCGAGATCCAGCGCTGCGGCAATATTGTAAAGAACCTGCTGTTATTCTCCAGGCGTCAGATTGGAGAGTTCGGCCTGATTCCGGTGGCGGACATCGTGGACAAGGCGGTGCGCCTGATGCAGCACCACTTCATGATCTCCAACGTAAACTTCCAGTCCGAGGTCACCATTCCTGAAGCGACACTGATGTGCGACGAAAACCAGATCCAACAGGCTCTGATCGCACTGTTCGTCAACGCGGTTGAGGCAATGCCGGCAGGGGGCGACCTCAAAATCACGGTCGCGCGGAGCGCATCGGGGGGCATCCGCATGGACATTGCCGACACGGGAGCCGGCATTGCCGCTGAAGATATCCCACATCTCTTCGAACCATTTTTCACCACGAAAAAAGAAGGAAAAGGGGTTGGCTTGGGCCTTGCGGCCGTTTACGGTATCCTTGAGCGCCACGAGGGAACGGTCTCGGTTCAGTCCCAGCAGGGGAAGGGAACGGTCTTCACGCTCTCTTTCCCGCCCTCGGAAATGAATCGTTCCAAGGTCGAGGCCAAAGCATCATTTTCATGAGACACCACCGGGTGTAGGGGCTCTATGAACAATCGGACATCCATTCTTATTGTTGACGACGAACAAATCGTGAGGGAGTCGCTGACCAAATGGTTTATCGAGGACGGGTTCAGCGTTGGAGCCGCCGAAGACGCACCGGCGGCGCTCCGCCAGCTTCAGGCACAGCGCTGGGACATCATCCTGCTCGATATCAAGATGCCAGGCATGGGCGGCATTGAGCTGCAGCAGCGAGTCCGGGAAATCGATCCCCTGGCAGCGATTATTTTTATCACCGCTCACGCGTCGGTGGATACGGCCGTCCAGGCCCTCAAGTCCGGCGCCTTCGACTATGTAACCAAGCCGGTCGATCCAGACTATCTTTCCCATTTGATCCGCAATGCCATCAAGCAGCGGGCGCTCATGCAGGAAAACATCAAGCTCAAGGAGCAGATCGCGGAGCTTCCCAAGCTGGATGAAATCATCGGCGAATCGCAGGCCATGCAGCAAGTGTTCGAGATGATCGAGACTGTAGCCAAGACGGAGACCACGGTCATGATCCGCGGCGAGAGCGGTACCGGTAAAGAGCTGATCGCTCGTGCCATCCACAGCAACAGCGAACGCCGCTACTTCCCGATCGTAACCATCAATTGCGGCGCCATGCCGGAAGGAGTGCTCGAAAGCGAACTCTTCGGCCACGAGCGAGGCGCCTTCACCGGCGCTCAATACCGGCGGAAGGGCAAGATCGAACTTGCCGATGAGGGGACCCTGTTCCTGGATGAGATCGGCAACGTCGGCATGAAAACGCAGGTGGATCTGTTAAGGGTGTTGGAAACCAAGCAGTTTACACGCGTCGGCGGGAACGAAATCATCAAGGTGGATTTCCGGATCATCTGTGCCACGAATAAAGATCTCGAGAAGGCAATTCAGGAAAATGCCTTCCGGGAGGATCTCTATTATCGTCTGAACGTCTTTACCATCTTCGTTCCGCCCCTGAGAGAACGAAAATCGGACATTCCACTGCTCGTAAACTATTTCGTGAAGAAGTATAGGTTCGCCATGGCCAAGCCGATCGTCTCGATTTCACCCGAAGCGATGGATGTCATGGTGCGCTACAACTGGCCGGGGAACGTGCGCGAGCTGGAAAACGCGATCGAACGGGCAATGGTGGTGGGCAAACCGCCCGAAATCGTCCCCGAGGATCTGCCCTTCCGGCTGTCGGACAAAAACAACATGCCCCACACCGGGTCGCTGGCTGCGATTGAAAAGACGCACATTACCCGGGTGCTCGAGCAGAACAACTGGAATATATCCCGATCCGCCGAAATCCTGGAGATCGACCGGGTGACACTTTATAACAAGATCCACAAGTACGGCCTGAGGAAACCTTAGGTGCCTTACGAGATCCATGTCCTCAACGGCTCCTGCCTCCGGCCTGACAGGCTGATTGCCATGTCGCGTCGGATCGAGGAGATTTTTGCAGTCCAGGTGAGCGTCGGACGAGCGGCGCTCGACACTCGGACCGTTTACGACACATCGCGGCGGCAGACAAACTCCACCCAGCTGCTTGCTCAAATCCTGGAAGGAGTCCGAGACCACGAAATAAAACGCATTGGCGTCGTGGACGTGGACCTTTTCATTCCCATTCTTACGTTCGTTTTTGGGGAGGCACAGCTTGGGGGACCGGCCGCCGTTGTCTCGACCCATCGACTTTCAAACCAGTTCTACGGTCTGGTTCGTAACGACGATCTCATGCTCCAGCGCCTGGAGAAGGAGTTGGTGCATGAGCTCGGGCACACCTTCGGCCTCTATCACTGCCGGCAATTTGAATGCGTGATGCGCGCCTCTACCTACGTCGAAGAAATCGACTTGAAGCGCGTTTACCCCTGCGAAGCCTGCGCGGTGGAATTGAGCCGGCATAGTCAAGTACTGAGTACTGAGTGACGAATCTGCCCCTGCGGCTCAACACCCGCATTGCTGAAGAGCGATCAACCGATACCAGCCCCAATACTGTTCACTTAAGCACAATCGGAACTCGGCGTCGGAATCGCTATCGGAATCGGGATCAAACAAACAGCCTGACTCATTAGGCAATAGAAGCGTTTGTTTGCAATGGGATATCACGAAAGCGACTTCGATACCGATACCGATTCCGACGCCGATTCCGATCATCGAAGCAATCCGAGAAGTCTCCTTAAGTGAACAGCATTGGGGCTAGAGAGGGTAGATGTCGGGGCGCCGATCCCTCATGAAGTGCAATCTCGCCGCACATTTCTGGAGGAGGGAGAAGTCAAGCTCGGCATAGAGGATATGATCCTGCCGTCCCGGCGCGCGGGCGATGACTCTTCCCATCGGATCAGTCACGAAGGACTCTCCTGCGAATGTCAGGCACTCTTCCGGGCCCACTCGGTTTGCCAGGGCGGCGAAGTACCCGTTCTGAAAGCTCGCCACCTGAAGTTCCGCTTCAAAAACTCCTGGCGGCCACTCGCCGACGGAGCCCGCTTGAGGCACAACGATTATTTCGGCTCCTTTGACGCCCAGGGCGCGCATATACTCCGGAAAGTGCCGATCATAGCAGATCGTCACGCCAAGGCGACCAACCGCCGTCGGGAAGACTGGGGCTCCATGATCGCCCGGATGGTAGAATTCGGTTTCACGAAAACATGGGCCGTCGATTATGTGAATCATGCGCGTCACGCCCGCCAGCCTCCCATCGGCATCGAGCACGGGCGAGGAGTCGTAGGCGCGCTCACCGTCGCGTTCGTAGAGATTGAGGACAACCACGACACCAAGCTTTTGGGCAAGGTCTGCAAACAACTCGGTGGTCGGGCCCGGAACCGTCTCTGCCCACGGGGGAGGCTGCTCGCAGCGCCGGCGCTGCGGGAAAAACCGCTGGAACGCCAGCTCGGCAAAAACCACCAGCTGCGCTCCGCGCGACGCGGCTTCCTCGAGGGCCAGCACGCCTCGTTTGATGTTTGCATTTCGATCAGGAGTGGCATGCTGCTGAATCAGTGCGATCTTCATGAGAACCCCCTTCTGTCTATAATATCAATGCGGAGAGAACGCGCAGCCTGGCAGCCTAGGAGCCCGTCCGAGAATTAGGAGGGGCTGCGTGCCGAGCGCCGCGGGGGCAGATGCCAGGCGGCGCGACGCAGGCGATGTCTCGGTACATCGTCGAGGAGCGCCAACGCCGCA
>Ga0187878_1003133_pt1 | contig 13967 bp, 20 predicted proteins | sample June2016WEW_17_1_FD_132979 | JGI IMG/M metagenome (GOLD analysis project Ga0187878, IMG submission 132979) | Peatland microbial communities from SPRUCE experiment site at the Marcell Experimental Forest, Minnesota, USA - June2016WEW_17_150 | ecosystem: Environmental > Terrestrial > Soil >...
ATGCACAGAGAACCAATGGAAGAGGAAATTGGGTTAGGGCAGTTAATGGAGAGAAGTAATGGCGAAGACCCTGGAAAACCCCATCTTCAATGAGCAGGCCGAGGGCTTTGTCATTGGCTCCCTCCTGCAGGAGCCCTCTTGCCTCGCTAAGGTAGATCTCGACCCGGAGGACTTCTATATCCAGAATCACGCCCGCCTCTTTGAAGCGATACTCGCTCTCAAGACCCGTGGTGAGGAGATAAGCCCGGCGACCGTCATTAAAGAGACCTCGGGTAAAGTGGAAACCTGGGTGGTTGACAGAGCCATCGCCCACTCCCTCCCCATCGATTGCCTTAGCCATGCCGCCACCGTCAAGGAGCTGTCCCGCAAACGCCACCTGCTCGCCGCCATCGAGGGCGCCCTGCAAGCCTACCGCAAGGATAACCTGGCTAGTGCCGAGCTGGCCGACAAGCTTCGGCTGGCCATTGACACACTAAAACTGCCAACAAAAAGCTCCCGTACCGTCTCGGTCACCAATCCCCGCATCGTCCAGGCTGACCCACCAAGCTACAAACTCACGGTCACCTCGAGCAACGGGGAGAAATCAGCCGAAATCGAGATCACCAGCGAGGACCTGGATAAGCCGGCTACCCTCCGCCGTATCGTGCGTGAGAAACTTCAGATAAACCCACTCTTACCCAAACAATATGATGCCTTCGTCCATACCCTCGTCCAGCAGGCCAAGGTAACGAGCGTACAGGTAGATGCCAGCGCCGATGAATCAACCTGCTACTGGATTAGGGAGTGGTTCGCCGCCGGCAGCGAGGCCGAAGAAGTCGATGACCTGACCCACGGCTATGTCGTCAGAGAAGGCGCACGCTGGTTCTCCGCCGACCGGCTGCTGAGGTACATGGCGGACCGACCGAAGGTGAAACTGAGCCGCTCCCAACTGTGGTCCGTGATTTCCGACCGGGGCGGGCGCAAAAGCAAGAATATGAGGGTTGGCCAGAGCGTGGCCAAGTTATGGGGTATTGATGAGAAGTTTTTCAAGCTGGGTGTTGCCGAGGGGGAACAGATAGAGTTGGGAAAAACCGGGGAAGAGGAAGACCTCTCCTGGTTAGAGGGAATAAGTAATGGGCCAAATACAACTTATTGACCTTATTGACCTAAAGGCAGCCAGGAAGAATAGGGAACGAATAGCTAAGGCCCAGGGGAAAATGCCCGAAGCGCCAGAACCCAAGAAGAAAAGGAAATACGATAGGAAGGCTCAGATTGGGAAACAACCACCAGTTGATGCTGTTCAGAAAGAGGAGGTAAAAGACGCACCCGTGGCGCAGCCAAAAGAATCAGCCGAGGAGGTAGAGGACAAAGGCCGGCATTGCCTTTTCTGCAGTCGCCAGCCACCTGATGATTTGCCATGTCATGAGATGAAGGGTGGGAAAGGTCATTGGTACTCAAATGCCTTGTTGGATGTGAAGTCAGGAGCCACCGCTAGATTTTATCTCTGCCCTAATCATCTGTACAGGAGACGAGCAGCTTGGCAATGGGCAAAGCAGGGTTTCGAGGGAACTAAGACTGAGGCAAAGAAACCAATAAAGGAAGAGGCGGCCCCGATACCTGAAAAACCAAAGCCTGGTCCTCATGGAGATTACCTTCTGGCTTTACACAGATATTACAAGGCAAATAAAGATGCCATATTGAGTGACTTGGCTAACCTGGGACTGACCGGAGCTGCGAAACGATGGAAAATGTCTCTAGGAACATTGGGTAGAATGTCTGGAAGATATCCTAAAGCTAAAGGAAAGGAGTAACACAAATATGGAAGAGAATAACGTCCCATATTGGGCTATCCTGGAGTTAATGGGGCATAGAAGAGTGGGGGGGAAGATTTCTGAAACCGTGATCGGCGGAGTGACCTTTCTCAGGATAGACATACCCACGGTGCAAGGTGGGTTTATGACTCAACTCTATTCCCCCCAGGCCATTTATTGTATCACCCCGACGACAGAGGAGATCGCTACCAGTGTCGCCAAGTATAATCAACCCGAGCCGGTTTATCGCTTCGAAATACCTCAGCATGCCTCACCGGAAAGAGAGGAGGACTAGAGATGCTTGGCTTTAGAGCCACCGAATCATGAGATTTAGGGAGATATCCCGGAATATTCCTCGAGTAGAAGTGTAAGACATGGTGGAAACGGGTGGTCATACTTGGCAGCCCAGAAAGCAGGAGGTTTTAATATAGTCGAAGTGCAAGTGCCTGTACTGGAACCAGCCGAAGTCAGCTTAATTCTGCAAAAACGAATTAAAAAGGCACATATCCATCACAAAGATGGCAACCCTTTGCATAACACCTGGAATAACTTCGAGGTCCTCTGCACTAAATGCCACGGAAAAAGAGAGAAAGGGAGCAGAAAAGGCAAAAATTATTATATCGTTGTTATTTTTAAACCAGCTTTCAGACAGGATATTTTAGAGAGAGCTGGTTATAGATGTGCTGAGTGTGGGGCTTTCGTGGGCGATATTGAACATTTAAGGTGTGGCCGATGTGGTAGAGTCACCCGTAAGAAGGATGCCAGGTACTGGCAGAATGGGCAAGTTTGGTGCAAGGAGTGTTTTGATAAATGTTGACAGAAACCGCTACAAATAGCTATAAACACACACAGAAACTAACCGCTACAGGAAATTTTGGGGAAAAGTTGCTTATGTGGTTAGGGGATTTTGGGACTATATATATCTTCAAAATTCTACCGCTACAACGCTACAATTTATACCTATTTAAAGCTAAAAGGAATCGCTACATTGAAGCTAAATTTTATAGTGCCTAATCGCTACAAAACGCTACATTTAGCTATGGTTGTAGCGGTTAGCTACGGCTCATTGGTCGGTCCATTTGGGTCGATGATATGAGGCAAAAGTGCTCTATACTATTAGCAAATTTGGGAAGGAGGTGATGAATGATGGCAGGAAACAGGGTTAAGCTCTGGGGTCCGCCGGGTACCGGGAAAACACGGCGCCTTATCGAGATATGCGAGGAAGAGATATCCCGGGGGCGGAAACCGGAGGAGATAATCTTTTGCTCTTTTACTAAGGCAGCTGCCCATGAAGCCCGAAACCGGGCTATAGCCCGCTTCGAAGGCTCTGTCGAAAAATATCCCTGGTTCTCTACCGAGCACAGTATTTGCTTTCGCCTTCTCGGACTCAAGCGAAACCAGGTTCTTACCAGGCATAAGCTCCGGGAGTTTGGCCAGATATATAACTACTCTTTTTCCGAACAAAGGGAGGAGAAGGTTGATCCTGAGGAACGATACAGTGAGGCCATGCTACAGACGGTCCCTGACTATTTTGAAGCCTTTACCTCATTTATGGCGAACCGTTGCCTTGGCTTTGAGTCTGCCTACACTGAGTTTATGCATCAACAGGAGCCACCTGACGAAGGGTGGAATCGTACCAGTCTAGCTCAATATATTGAGCGCCGTGAGAGATACAAACGAGAAAATAATCTCTGGTCGTTTGACGATATGATTTCCCGGGCAATAGAGCGTGACATTTTTCCTCAGGGGGCCAAGGTGCTCATCGCCGATGAGATGCAGGACTCTAGCCCCCTACTATACCGCTTGGTGAGAAGATGGGCAAGTAAGGTAGAGAGCTATTACCTCTCTGCCGACCCGCTGCAGGCCATATACCGCTTTTCTGGAGCTGCGCCAGAGCTATTCTTTGAATTCCCCGGGGACCAACAGGTGCTTAGCCATTCTTACCGATTGACCCCCCAGGTTAAAGAGATGGCCCAGAGAATCATCGAACGTACTGGACTTCCCTTCCCCAAGTATTCTGCAGCTGATAGGACGGGCATCGTGGACAGGAAGCAGTTCGACAGCATCAAGTGGGGTGATGACGACTCTTTTCTCCTGGCTCGTACCCGGTGGCTTCTTTCCCTCTATGCCAACGAGCTGCGCGCCATGGGCGTTCCCTTCAAGACAGAGCGGGGCCGCCACAGCCCCCTAACTGACAGCCGCGGCCGGGCATTTTATACCCTGTACAAGCTCTCAGAGGGAGAGAATGTCTCTTCCCTCGAGCTGGCTGACCTTATGAAGCATACCGGCCGCCCCTGGCTGGAGTGGGGTGCCAAGAAGAGAATCAGCAACCTGGTTGAGGGGGAATACTGGATTGGCGACCTTCTCAACATGGGTGTTACTGAGGAATTTTTAACGGCTGTTGGCCACGGTGACTTCGGTGATGTGCTCTGTCGTGATTTTGACCCTGATGACCGGAACTATCTATCTCATGTTCTGAGAAACTTCGGGCGTGGCGTTTTCGAGGAGAGCCCCAAGCTGGTACTAACGACTATTCATGGCAGCAAAGGCCGGGAGAAGCCCACCGTCTACCTCTGCCCCGACCTGACCCGCCGTGTCTGGGATGGTTTCTGCCGGGACAAGAATTCGGAATCCCTGGTTTTCTATGTCGGCGTTACCCGAGCTATCGACCGCTTGGTGATTCTAAAATCGGAACAAGAGCAATCCTTCCCTTTGCCTCGGGTCCAAGAGCAAGAGGATGACGATCTGAAGTGGCTAGAATAGCCTGAAAGGGCTTGTTAGGCGGGGGGGTGGTATGATTTTACCTAAAAAGGGGTAGACAGGGCATTTTGCCCTTGGATTTAATGCCAGGGAGGGCATTCCCAAAAGAGATGGTCGATTACAGAGAACTGACAGAGAGGTTAGACCTGAGAGACTTCGTAGCCCCGCCGGGGAAAAGGGTGCCTAGCGGCGCTCGCCCTCTGATGATTAACTGCATCTACCATGATGATCACCATGCCTCATTAGGAATCTGGCCAGACCATCTTCATTGCTTTGGCTGTGGTGCTCATAAGAGCACCTTAGATTTCTTGGCTGAAGAGAATAAGCTGGATATTAAGAACGATTTCAGAGGAACGGTCGAAGTCTTAACGGCGAGGTACATGACAGGGAATCTCCCGCCGCCGAGACCCAGGGTACTACCCAGGAAAGAGCCAAAAGAGCTAAAACCGATGAATTCTGTCATTGCCCAGCGCTATCACGACAATCTCAAGGAAAAGAGGCAATGGTTCTGCCAGCGGACTCTCTCCGACCGGATAATCGACGGACAACTTCTTGGCTATGACGGCCGTGCCTTTACAATTCCCGTCTGGGATCCCAGCGGGCAGCTCCTCACCATTCGCTTCCGACGTGATGACTCACTCGGGACGCAGGGCCCGAAATACTACGGTATCGAGGGGCGTAATCAGACTTTTCTCTATAACCAGGGCGCCCTCACTGGCTCGCGTTATGTGGTTATCTGTGAGGGAGAATTAGATACACTTGTCCTCTGGCAAGAGGGGATCCCCGCCGTCTCTTCAACCAATGGCTGTGCCGGTATGGCTAGCATATGGGAAGAGGTTAAAGCCTTTTTTCGCTGCGAGCATATACTTATAGCGTTTGACCAAGACGAAGAAGGAAGAAAGCAAGCTGTGAAGCTACTACGGATAATCAACGGTACAAGTCGATACCAAGGCCGAAAACGTGCCGTTGCCCTGAGGTGGGATAAGAGACTGGGGAAAGATATCACTGAGCTGGCCCAGAAGAAGGGCATCGGATACGTGAGGGAAATGATTTAGAGGAATTTGAACTATGATTACGACATCATTTAAATTCAGTAAGAATATACCTCAGGATGCACTTGTCATTGATGTCACCTCAAACAGTGGAGAGTGGCGAGATCTCAGTCCCTTTGTTCTGCCGGCGCCGCCAGCCAGGGTATTCGAAAACCTATGGCAGTTCAGTAAGGTGTATGCCATTCATCTGGGGAAAGACGGTTTGCCTACTCCAGAATGGTTCAGGTGGAGAGACAAGGGATTTGCCGATCCCAGACCGCACCGGTACCCCATGGGTAAGGGTGCTATTCCAGCCTATTCTTTCTGGAATGGCGAAGAGCTAACCTATATAGATGCCCGCAAACAAATCTACATTCCTGAATATAAGAAAAACGTTATACGCACTGATGCCTTCAAGAAGTTGCAAAAGCTTTACAAATCTGGAAGGGACATAGTTCTGCTCGACTATGATGCCTATGACTACAAGGCGATGGGTAAGACGCTCAAGAATGTCGTTCATGACCCGACCAGAAAAATGGGGCATGCCTTTGTGCTGATTATGATGCTAGAAAGAGAGAGGAGTTTTAATGTCAGACTTAGATAACATGACTCCGGCCGATCTCGGTCTCCCGGAGAAGTTTAAGAGTTTTCGGTCTTTTCAAGTTGAGACTATCGGAAGGATTGCCCAATCTGAGAAAAAGGTTATCCTCTGTCAAGCTCCTACCGGAAGCGGGAAGACGGTATTGATGGCTGCCCTGGCAAAATATCTCAACACCCGTGTCCTGTACACTTGTTTCACTAAGCAGCTGCAGCGACAGGTCGTCGATGACTTCCCTTACGCGGTGGAATTAAAGGGCAGAGCTAACTATCCCTGCCTTAAATTCAATAACCTGACGGCTAACGAGTGTACTGTTAAGAAGGGTAATACCAATTCGGAACTATGTAAGGTGTGTCGATATGAAGGCTGCACTGACCGAGGTGCGAGACGTAAAGTGAAGGAATGTTCTTGTAAGGGCGTGTGCCCCTACCTTCAACAAAAATCTCTTGCCAAATCAGCCAGCTTGGCAGTCTTAAATACCCCCTTCTTCCTCCATGAGGCCAATTTTGCCGGCGATTTCTCCGGGTGGCCATGGGTCATTCTCGATGAGGGCGATCTTAGCGAGAGCTCGCTGATGAGTTTTATTGAGGTTTCTATTAGTAAAGCCACCATCCGCAGGCTGAGGCTACAACCACCTCGAAAGACAGTTGAAGAGGACTGGATCCGGTGGTGTGAGGAATTTGCTATTCCGACAATAGACAGTCGCATTAAGGAGCTCGGTGGGGCCGATGCGGACCCCTTCAGTAGTATCAGGGAAATGAAGGATATGGAGCGTCTCAACAGGAAGCTCAAATGGCTTATTGAGGAAGATCTGAGAAACTGGGTATTTATCCCCTCTGACTTTAATTGGACCTGGAAACCAGTCTTTGTCTCGAGATACTCGGCTAAAAGGCTCTGGGAACATGGTGAGCGCTTCCTGGTGATGAGTGCTACCATCATTTCGCCTGAGCAGTTTGCCCGTAATCTAGGGCTCAAAGAGAATGATGTGGAATTCATTGAGCTGCCATCTTCTTTCTCCCCGGAGCGCCGGCCAATTTACTTCATGCCATCTGCCGATATGACGCATAAGAATAAAGAGCAAGCCTGGCCTCAAATTGTGAAAGCTATGGATAGAATCATTGCCAAACATCCCAATGAGAAGGGCTTAGTCCATACCGTCTCCTACCCGCTTGCCCATTACGTCTTCGAGAATTCTCAACACCAGGCACGCCTCTGCCAGCATGATACCGAGAGTCGCACCTCCGCCCTAGAATCATTCAAGGCGAGCCCGGAGCCGTTGGTTATGGTATCTCCATCTATGGAGAGGGGAGTTGATTTACCCAACGGTCTTTGCAGTTTTATTATAATCCTGAAAGTACCTTACCCTAATCTTGGCGATATCCAGGTTTCCCGTCGTCTCTACTCTGCCAGTGACGGTCCGCTCTGGTATGCCGTGCAAGCCATACGTTCGATTGTTCAGGCAACTGGCCGGGGAATGAGGTCGTCTACAGACCACTGTGAAAGCTATATCCTTGACGGAAATTTCGCCCGGCTATTCGCCGAATATCATGACCTATTCCCATCCTGGTGGAGGGAAGCTATTGTATAAAGAAGGAGGCAAGATATGTGGAGACCTAAAGACTGGAAGAGTCCTAAGCCAGATGGCTACCAGGATGAGTTATATTGTGATATAGGTGAACGTGATAAAGGTAAGTATGAGCGAGGCGCTAATGCCATGCTTAGGGCATTAATAAAATGGCTGGAGGAAGACTGTACGGAATGCCCCGGTTTTCACCATACTAACAGAGAATGCCCAAAGTGGAAGAAGAAACTACTTAAGTAGGACCAAGCGAAAAGCCAAGTGAAGGGAGGAGAGTGATTATGACACTGGATGAGATTAAGGCAAGTCTAGTCGGACAAACAATCGTCGCTGTGGAAGCCGACGCGTGGGACGACAGCAGAGGGTGGCTTACAAATGCCTTCAGTGTCGTCATCCACTTATCCAATGGTCTCGTACTTGACACCCTTGAGGAACCACTGTTGGTGGATTTTCTGAGGATAAGAGGGGGATAAGAGGAGGAATGATGGACAGGAAAAGATTGGTACAAAGCGGGCGTATTTCAGCAGCCATCCTTGGGTTATGCGCACTCATCTATAGCTCCTCGGAGCTATCGCGCCTCATTTGGATCTTTATGCATACACCGCACGAGGGTTACTCTCTAGAATGGTATCAGCGCTATCCAGCGTGGACATTCCCGCTAGAGATGTCATTCGTGGTCATTGGTGGCTTACTTGCGTGCTACTACCTCATACGTCTTTTCAGTAAAATTCTGAGGAGAGCGACCAAAGGAAGTTCCGGAGAACAAGGAGGTGAGTCGTGAAGGCAGAACTTGAACCGGAAGGCGTGGAATATCGCGGCGTCCGCCTCATTTCTGAAACCGAGGAGGAGAAGCAAGTACTTGAGCGTATTTGGCAAGAGTGCGGCCGTCCAGTAATGTTTGTTAGAAATGCCAAATTTGATTCTACCCTCGTTGGTGTTGTGTTTCTTAGACCGAATGGGAATGCGGAGCTTGTGGTGGCTCCGACATCGGAGGTGAGCCATGTTTGAGGAAACTATTAAGAATCTGAATAAGGAGCTCGAGGACCTTCGTGCCAAGCACAACAAGTGCTACGAGTTAATGGAGAATGTGCAGGACAAAGAGAAAAAAGGGAAGCTCGCTGCCCAGCATTATATCCTCGGTAATGCCATAGACAGAGCAGCTATCTGTCTTACCATTCTAAGCGACCAGGTACCCATGGAAGTATCAGGAGACTTTCTCACTGTGAAATTCACTCTTCCTAACTCTTTGCCAAAAGGGAAAGTGGAGCCAGGGCAAAAACTACTACTATGACTGAGAAATTATGCTTCATCTGTCAAAGCGACAGATATGTGGACGACCATCACTATGATTGTGTGCGGGGTGCAATAAGTAAAGAGACCGTACCCCTCTGTCGCCGATGCCATACCACATACCATACCTGGGGAGTTTCATCATTTTCACCAGATACAACAGCCAAGGCGATAGAGGTGGAAAACAAGCGGCGGGAGATATTGCGGTCACTACCTGCTGGCGATCCTCATTATCGCAACCTGCCGCCCCTGAAGATTGAGGATGTGAAGCGGTCGAGGTACTGGTATAAGAAGCATGGCCTTACACCTCCAAAACCTGCCCCTAAAAGTAAAGAAAGAAGTTTTAGCTTACCCAGTAATCCCGTCCTTTGTGGTGAAGACTGGCTGGATCAACATCAGAGAGACTATAGCATGGCCGATATCGAGGCACTTTCGATAGAGGTTAGCTATGATGGAGGTCATTTTAGCCCTATTCCTGTGGCAGCCAAGAAGGGCACGGTCAAGGAGCTGATGGAGGGATTAAAAAGTGACTGAGGTGACTACTCCGTCAGCTAAAGCAGACGGCTTCTACGGATTGGATACCGAGGCTCGCTAGTCCACGAGCCAGAATATTCAGAGAGGCGTTATGGTCACGATTGATTATGAGGTTACAACAAGGGCAGGTGAAGACTCTATCGGAAAGCGTGAGCTGTTGCCTATGACCACACCTGGAGCAATCCTGGGATGTGTAGCTGGGATTCACGGCCACAAACTTCCTACCAGCACTTTCAGCCTTGTAGGAAAGATAGGCAATGAATTGGCTCCAGCCAGCATCGGAGATAGACTTAGCCAGGCAATGGTTATGCAGCATACGACTGGTATTGATGTCTTCCACACAGATGACCCCAAACTGGCTCACAATTCGATGGGAAAGTTGATGGGCAAAATTAGATCGCCTATTGGCGATGCGCTCATGGATATGCGACACAACCTTTTTAACCTTTCTTCTCTCAGGTGTTCCCTTCTCCAGTCTGGACAGCTTCCTCTGTGCTTTAGCCAATACCTTTTCGTCAGTCCTGAAGAAGCGAGGATTAACGATAATTTCACCAGTAGAGAAGGTAGCAAAGGATTCCAGGCCCACATCAATACCAACTGCCTCATTGCACTCGGGAAGTGGTTCTGGCTCCACCTCACAAGAGAAACAGGCATACCACTTACCTGTGGGACTTCGGCTAATGGTGAGTGTTTTGATACCACCTTCAATAGGACGATGGAGTCTAATCTTGACATCGCCAATCTTGGACAATCTAAGCCTACCATCGATAGAGAATCCCGATTGTGTGTAGGTAAAACTGTCATACCAGCCAGTGCCACGGAATCTAGGGTAGCCAGGCTTTTCACCAGCCTTGACACGTCTGAAGAAGCTCTTGAAAGCGAGATCAATCCTCACTGCCACATTCTGGAAGATTTGGCTATGCACCATAGACAAAGAGGGACGTTCTTGCTTCAACTTGGGCAAAGTCTTAATTTGGTCATACATCGAAATAGACTGATTATTTTGTTCCCACGCATTCTTACGCTCTTCAAGAAAATGGTTGTAGAGCCAACGGCACTCATCAAGGGTATGCTCCATCTTAGTTACCTGTCCTTGAGTTGGATACACTCTATATTTAAAAGACGTCTTATGCACAAATATACTATAGCACAAATTATGAAAGGAAGCAATGACTGAGATAAAGAGGCTTTCCTACTCCATGGTTAGAGCTTACCTTGATTGCCCCCAATTTTTTTATTATCGCTACATACGAAAGTACCCCGCTGTTCTAGAAGGTAATATGTTGGCTGGGCGTGTTTATCACCATGGAGTGTCTTATGGTCTCAAAAGGAGAAAGGCAGGCGAGTTAGTCTCATTAGCTGAGGTTAAGGATCTGATGAGCGACCGCTGGGAGTCCGAGACGAGAGAGAAGGTCTATTACGAGAATCTCGAGGAGCCTCAAATAGAAGCAAGGCAGGTTAACTGGGGTGAGTATGACCCAGGTAAATTAAAAGATACCGTACTGAAATTGGGCGCCCTCTATGTCAGAACTATGGTACCTAACCTACAGCCGATTGCTGTCGAGGAGAGAATTGAGGGTGTCGTCGGCGGGGTTCCCTTCGTTGGTTATCCAGATCTAATAGTTCCCGGTCCCGGAGTAATTGACCATAAGCTCGCCACTCGAAAAGCTACCCAGGAATTCATTAACAAGGATATGCAGTTTACCTCCTATGCTGCTCTACTCCGTAAGCCGATATGGGGAGCTTGGCACCAGGCCCTCAATCAAAAGAAGCTCAAGATTAATCCCGTAACTACTACAAGAAGCCAGGGTGACATTGCTTGGTTTAGTCATTTAGTGACCAAGGTATGGCGCGGGATAAACACCGGCATCTTTGTGCCGAATCCCCTATGCTGGCGGTGTGGTCCTAAATGTGTTTACGAGATGGAGTGCCGAATACTAATGGAGGATTAAATGAAAAAAGAGGAAAGACTACCATATCTGATTCTCACTGAGGTTCATTATGGAAAGCATGATCTTGGTAATGCTACCCTCTGCTCATTCTGTAAGTATGGCCAATGGGAAGGCGACAGTTGTTGCGAAGGGTATTATGAGTGTATGCATCCTGTAGGGGAAATAAGAGAAAAATGTGCTGAGAAATTCCAAGATAATCCTGGCAATGGCGTTGACTGCTGGGCCTTCCGCCCACTCTATAGTCAAGAGGATTGTGTGGATATGGTGGGGGTATGGCTAATTGGACGAGCGGTGGACATGACCAATGTACCGGAGCGGAGAAGGAAGTGAATGACTTCGACCTCTCTCAGGTGGGTGATGAGGTAAGACGTTTAAACCCAGACGTCTTCCAAGAAAAGCCTAAGAAACGTAGCAAATATCGAAACATCAGACAAGAGGCTGCAGGCATGCATTTCGATAGTGGAAAAGAGGCTGAGGATGCCTATAAATTCATGGTGGGAGTGAGAGCTGGTGAATATCTAGTGTATTTACATCATGTGACGGTCTCTCTCCCCGGCAATATCAAGATGGAGCTTGACCACCTCTTAATAAATAACCAGTTAGAAATTGAGGTTTTTGACAGCAAGGGCGGTGATGCTACCGTAACAAGAGATTGGAAGAATAAGGCTAAGCTCTTCAAGGCGACCTACGGCAAAGAAATTAGAATCATTTGAGAGATATTTCCTGGGAAATAGAGGAGGCCAGCGCAAATGCTGGCCTCCTCTATTTCTACTTTTCTGCCCAAGCGGGCTTAAAGTTCCTAGGGGTTTTAGACGGCGGGTTTTGATAACCAGTAAGTCGTGAGAGACCCGATGATGGTACCCACCAGACCAATCATTAATTTAGAAAAGTCTGCGTCAGTGGTACTCTGCAGAGAGCACCAAAGCATGAAACTAGCCATCGCCAGTAATCCTAGACTAATGGAGAGTCTTCCGAGCTCTTCGATATCCTTGTTTTTTTTACGCATCGTGGCATTCCTACTGGATCCTGATGATCCTCTCCAGGGCAATCCATAGTATCTATGTGGCTATCCTTTTCTCCAAATATCTTTGCTATCAGCCAAGTAGAGGTATTACCAGCTCGTGTACCTCTCAATACCTTTGGTATCTCCACTACCTACTCCTCTCAGTCGCTAAGCTTCTCCCACTATTCCTTAAACACCAGCTACTACTTCGGTGTCTTTGAGGTATCCGTTGGTGTTGTTGGAGTGGTCGGAGAAGACAGGTGAAGTATCCCTGTCGTCACAGCTTCCACCTTTTGGGCCACACCCGTCTTTTTCCACCACAGCTCGTATGTCGCGATTGCTTCTACCAGCACGATGAGAGCACTGGAAATCCACGTTTTGGTAGCCAGGTCTCCGCGTACCACACAAGTAATAGCCGCTGCTGCAGCACACGACACAAAAGCTACGACCGACCGCAACCACGTTGCCCAAGTTCGCTGTTGAATAACAGCGATTATCAAGGGCATGAAGAAGCCGACGACCAGCGCCCACATTATTGTGTCAGGGATGACACCTCCACTTGCTGATGGCTCCCCGCTCCCGGCTGCCATTACTGGTGCAGCTAGGAACAACAGCAACATGGCGAGGGCTACCACCAGGGCTACTAAGAACACCTTCCGTTTCATAGTACCTCCTTCTTTTCTCCTCTATTATGCCCGAGGAGGGTCTTTTATAATTATACTCCAAGCCTACTACCGGTGCATGCTCCCGGTTCCCACCCGCACCTCATGATGCCTAGCATCACTCACCATCCGCTGGTCCTCAGCCTGGAGAACTCCAACTCGGTCTCTTTAGAGTAATCTCGCAACTGTGGCTTTAGGCAAGATATTTCCACAGGATGGTGCAGATGGAGGCGGCAACACCCCGTTACTCTTCATGATGGTCACTTTTATCTTCACTATATGTGCCGGCCAATTTTGAAACCCGGCGTAGAGATAGTTACTGTTATAGGCAAGAGCATCGCAATAGTTCTGGTCTCCAGTCCAGGTTTTCACTGTCGTCATGGTAGCCGGGTCTATCTTTACTACCTGCCCCGGGTCATTGTAAATTGCAACATAGATATAGGTGCCATCAGAGGCAAGAGCATGACAGTCATCCTGGCCAATGTCTCCAACCCAGGGGCTGCCCACCGTAAGCATGGTAGCCGGGTCTATCTTTACTACCTGCGCCGGCATTGCTTCAATCCCGGCGTAGAGATAGGTGCCGTCATGGGTGAGAGCGCCAGTTACCCCCATACCTCCAACCCAGGGGCTGCCCACCGTAAGCATGGTAGCCGGGTCTATCTTCACTACCACCGCGTTGGGATTGCCAACACCGGCATAGATATAGGTGCCGTCCCAGACGAGAGAAGTACAGTAATTCTGCCCCGAAGCTCCAACCCAGGGGCTGCC
>Ga0187878_1003136_pt1 | contig 13955 bp, 7 predicted proteins | sample June2016WEW_17_1_FD_132979 | JGI IMG/M metagenome (GOLD analysis project Ga0187878, IMG submission 132979) | Peatland microbial communities from SPRUCE experiment site at the Marcell Experimental Forest, Minnesota, USA - June2016WEW_17_150 | ecosystem: Environmental > Terrestrial > Soil >...
CGGGTTGTCCTGGGCCTTGCAACCGCCATGCAAGTCACCCTGGGAATTATGATCTTCCTGAGTCTGCTTCGCTTAAAGAGGCGGCACAAGGCTACCTCGTTCATTCCCTTTTCCGATCAGCCAAACGAACGAAAGAAGGAGGCTCCGATGGGTGCTCTCAGCTTTAAGGCCGATATTCAGCCGCTCTTCCGCGACGAGGACATATCGGCCATGAAACCGAAGGGGATCGACCTGTCTTCCTATGATGACGTAAAGAAACGTGCCCAGGACATATACAGTCGGCTCTCGGCAAGAGAAATGCCCTGTGACGGGTCCTGGAGCGACAGCCGCGTTGAAAAGCTCAAGGAGTGGATGGAGAGCGGGATGGCCCCCTAAAGTCCAGGAAGGCTCGACCAGCTCTTATTTGAGATAGAATAAACGGTCTTGAGCACAGCCGCTTACAAAGAGAAGATGTTACCCTCGCGGGCCGTTTGGGCGAGGGGCATTCATAAATATGTCGAGCAAGCTAATTTCGGCAGTCCACCGTGTCGACGCCGGCCCGTTTCAAGATGGTATACAAATCTCCGATTCGGTTCCGGCCGGACTGCGGAAAAAGGAGAAAGGATAGGTGCAAGGGACAGCATCCGTTTGTCCCTTCGCCGAACGATTACCGTAAGGAGAAAGTGCGATAAAAGGTATTTCAGGCTCTTGTCCGGGTGAGCCATCTTGGACGGCATCGGCGCCGCGGCCCTCAGCTTCATCATGTTTTTGACAGCGGCCGATGGCTCCCTCAAGGGTTTCGGCGGGATCATGAATCCTTCAATGACATCGTCAAATGCCTCGCTTAATCTGGCACCGCGATCGCTTCCACCTCACCATATAGTCGGGTGACTGTCACGAACTTTAGATAATCCGACCGGCACAATAGATAATCCGACTAACAATTGGCTACCGGCGAGGCCTGGATTGGTGTGCATGGCTTCCACGAATTGCCATAGTGCCGGTGTTGACGAACCGTGTCGTTAATCCTGTCCGGTAAATTAAAGATGAATTTCCTTGAGAGTCCACCCCGCCTGTGGTAAAGATGGAATGTACAAACATGAAAACGAAGAGTGGCCTGCCTTTAAAGGCCGCAAGAAGGAATAGCCCTCTAAATGAATGCGGAACCGTCCCCTAAAGCGGGACAGATCCTTGTCGGGCCGCTGTTTCATGAGCCGATGCGTGTGGTGACCGCAGTGAAGGACGGCCCCGACAGGTGGACCCTCGGTCTCGTCGGCATCCAGTCTGAGCGTTTCCGCCGCGTCACCCTCACTACCGATGATCTGAAGACCCTCACCATTTCGAATCCCGGGTTTACATACGATGGCGACGGCAATCTCCTCCGGCTGGGACTTCAAGCCTATTCCCTCGGCATTGCCTACGAGTTTGACCCATACTTCGGCCTTTCCATTTCGCGCGTTGATCCCCTTCCCCATCAGCTCGAGGCCGTTTACGATTACCTCCTGAAACTGGCTCGCGTTCGGTTCCTTCTCGCAGATGACGCCGGAGCGGGCAAGACCATCATGGCGGGCCTTCTCATCCGGGAGCTTAAGCTTCGGGGTCTGGCGGAAAGGATTCTTATTGTCTGTCCGGCTAACCTCGCCTTCCAATGGCAGCGGGAGCTCAAGGAGAAATTCGACGAGAAGTTTCTCATCCTGAGGGGAGAAAACATCCGCGATCAGTTCGGCATGAATCAGTGGCTCGAACAGGACCGCGTCATTACCTCCCTCGATCTGGCAAAACGCACCGACATTCTTCCCGGCCTGCGCCAGGTCCATTGGGACCTTGTCGTTGTCGATGAAGCACACCGTATGTCCGCCTCTGACGAAACACACAAGACCGCGCGTTACAGGCTCGGTGAGCTTCTTCGCGATTCATCCGACCACCTTCTGCTTCTCACGGCAACGCCCCACAAAGGGGACCCGGGTAATTTCAGCCTCTTCCTGCAGCTCCTCGATGCCGATGCCTATGCGGACGTCCGCTCTATTCACCAGGCAATGGACCAGCGGCGGGCGCCGTTCTACCTGCGTCGTACAAAGGAAGCGATGGTCTATTTCCCCGAGCGTCGAGCTGACGGCACGTGGGCGGCGGCGAAGATATTCACGAAACGTATCCCACATACCATCGATTTTTCTATCGACGGCCCCGAGTTTGATCTCTACCGTGAAGTGACCCGGTTCGTTAAGCAACAGAGTGCGAGGGCTGCAGGACAGGGGGATGATCTTCGCGCCCGCGCAGTTGGCTTCCTCATGTCCCTCTACCAGAGGCGACTGGCTTCCAGTACCTTCGCAATGCGCCGTTCCCTGGAAAACAGGGCGAGAAGACTGGCTGATGGACTTAAACGGGCTCAGGAGCTGACCAAACAGGCGCCGCCGGATATTCCCACGCCCGAAGAGCTGGAAGAGATGGAGGAAATAGAACGTGAGCGGCTGGAAGAAATCCTCGAGGCCATCACTCTGGCGGGTAATGCCGACGAGGTACGGGAAGAAATCGAGGAACTCAACCGCCTTGCGGCCATGGCCCAGGGCGTTGAAACCTGCGGTGCAGAGGCAAAGCTGTCCCGCCTGAAAGATTTGCTTCATCACGAAGGCTTTTTTGACCATCCCGAGCAAAGACTCCTGCTTTTCACGGAATTCAAGGACACCCTCGATTACCTGGTCAATTGCCTCAAGGCGTGGGGTTTTCGGGTAGGGTTCATTCATGGCGGCATGAAGCCGGGATCCAGAGAGGAGCCTGGAACCAGGCTATATGTCGAGCAGCAGTTCAGGGATGGAGCCATCCAGGTACTTGTCGCAACGGAGGCGGCTGGTGAGGGCATTAACTTGCAGTGCTGCAATATCCTCTTCAACTATGACATTCCCTGGAACCCAAACCGGCTGGAACAGCGCATGGGGCGCATTCACCGTTACGGCCAGCACAAGGATTGTCTGATTTTCAATTTCGTTGCCACGAACACCATCGAAGGCCGGATTCTCCAGCGGCTGCTCGAAAAGCTCCAGGAAATTCGCGATGCCCTCGACGATGATGCCGTGTTTAACGTTGTCGGTGAGATACTCCCCGCCGCACACATCGAGCGCGTGCTCAGGGAATACTATGCGGGGAAACTAGGCGATGCAGACCTCGAAGAGCGTCTCCTCGAAAATGTGGACGAGCGCCAGTTTCGGAATATTTGCCGGAATGCCCTTGAAGGCCTGGCCACCAAAAAGCTGAACCTATCCATGCTCGTGGAGCGGCGCGCCAGGGCACAGGAGTGCCGGGTAGTGCCGGAAACGATAGCGAGGTTCATCCGTGAAACAGCCGGTCTGACGCAACTGACGATCAAAGATATTCCACAGCAGCCTCACACCTTCGAGCCCGGAAGAACGCCCTCGGTCCTTCGCCGGTACGAATCGGATGCCGATTGGAAATTGCCGGCACTCGCCGATCGGTATCCGAGATGCTCCACGGATCGATCGGTTGCCGATAAATACAATCTCGAATGGGTGACACCCGGACATCCTTTATTTGAAGCGATTCGGCGACACACTGAAATGGCATCGAGGGAGTCCCTGTCAAAAGGGGCGTGCTTCTATTCGCTTCAGCACGAGGCCCCTGCGCGGCTCGACTGCTATCGCGCACGCGTGGTCGACGGACTCGGCCAGATAGTCCATGAGCGGCTTTTTGTCGTTGAGATAAATGAGAATGCCGAGCCTGCCCTCAGAGATCCGACCATACTGGGTAACCTGAACCCCGCGACATGCGCAGGAGGTCTTCCGCCCGTCGCCTTCTTGCCGGAGGCCACTGCATGGCTCAACGACAATGCCCTGCTCCCATTCTTGAATGATGTCCGGGCCGAAAGACTTGCAGAGGTAGACCGGATCGGCGCCCACATCGAGCTTTCACTCACGGAGCTTCTTCAGAAGGCGGACGACGAAATAGGCCGGGCGGCAACCGAAGTGGAGCAAAAGGTCCAGGGCGCCCAAGGAAGGCTCGCGCAGGCGGGGGAGCGTCACGCGAAGCTGCTGGAGCGGCGGGAAAGGAGGCGGCAGGAGCTATCTCGCCAACGGTCTCTCACCTTGCAGGCGGTTGAGCGCGTCACGGGAATGGTGATTTTGCCTCATCCCGAACGGGATGCTGCTGATGTTCGGAGATTGAAACCTGACCCGGAAACGGAAGCCGTGGCGATGAAGATCGTCATCGATTACGAAAAGGCCCGCGGATGCCAGGTTGATGACGTGCACGAGAAGAATCTTGGCTATGACGTCACGAGCCTCGACCTCAACTCCGGGGAGCTGCGCCTGATAGAAATCAAAGGCCTCGGAGGGGCATCGGGCAGCGTACTTTTGACCCCCAATGAGCGCCGCCTTGCAGAAGACCGCCCCGACTGTTACTGGCTCTACGTGGTCACGGAATGCAAGGGCGAGCCGAAGCTGCAGGAGCCGATCAAAGATCCCGCGCGGCTACAGTGGCACGCAGTGACAAAGGTGTCCCATTACTACCTTTCGGTCGATTCGGTCAAGGGTGCCATGCAAGTGCGGGAAGAGCAGGAGCCCTACGGAGGCGGCTCACAATGATGACCCTTCAACAGTTTTCGCTCAAACCACAAGCAATTTCCGCATCTACGATGTGGTACATTGCCGATCTTTCGGAGTCGCGGGGAAAGCAGGAACTCTTTACGCACCAGTCATCGCAGAAACTGAAGGCCCTGCGGGAACATGCCCTCATCGAGAGCGCAGTCTCATCGAACCGCATCGAAGGCGTCACCATTGATAAGAAGCGGGTGGCAACGGTGATCTTTGGGAAGCCACCACTCAGGGACAGGGACGAAGAGGAGATACGGGGGTATCGTGATGCCCTCAATCTCATTCATCAGGAAGGCAAAAACCTCCCTGTTTCAGAAAAAACAATACTACGGCTTCACCGGCTGTGTCGCGGTGAGATATGGGACACAGGGAAGTATAAGGAGCAGGATGGGGATATCATAGAGAAGTATCCCGACGGCAGGTCACGAGTCAGGTTTCGCACGGTTACCGCAAAGGAGACGCCTCAGTCGATGGGTGAACTGGTCAAGATGTGGGATCGCTGTCTTGTTGAGCAGTGGGTACATCCCCTCATTGCGCTGGCGGCCTTCAATCTGGACTTTCTCTGCATTCATCCCTTTAGGGACGGCAACGGAAGGGTGTCGCGGCTGCTCATGCTTCTTGGGTGTTACCATCTGGGCTATGAGGTGGGAAGATACATAAGCCTTGAAAGGCTTATCGAGGAGAGCAAGGAGCGGTATTACGAGACGCTGGAGCAAAGCTCCATTGGGTGGCACGAGGGTAAACACGATCCCTGGCCCTATGTGAATTATGTCCTCTACACGATGAAGGCTGCGTACCGTGAGTTTGAAGAGCGAGTGGGCGCGCTGAAAAGCCCTCGCGGGGCAAAGACGGATCTGATCGTTGCGGCAATAGACCGGTTCGCCGGCCAATTTACCTTATCGGATCTGGAGCGCGCCAGTCCGGGCGTCAGCCGCGATATGCTGCGCAAGGTCTTGAAGGACCTTCGAAGAGAGGGTCAGGTGGAGTGTCTCGGCCGCGGGCCTGGAGCGCCGTGGAAGAAAAGAGGTAATTTCCCTAAGAGAGGGTAATAGGGAATGACGAAGGGCAAAATGAGAATGTCGAATATAAGCACACAACCGCTCTAAGACGGCAGGTACACCTGAGCGGGACTCAAGCCACACGGAGGAGACATGTCGGTAACTCAATCATCCATCAAATCGGAAGAAAGATCGCTGGGATCGATTCTGGGTGACAAAAGGCCCTTGAGGGTACCAACCTATCAGAGGAATTTCTCCTGGGCAAAAGTGCAAATAAGTGACTTGTGGGATGACATTCAAAGCATTCTGTATGACAACCAGGATAACTATTTCCTGGGATCGATGGTCTTTATCCAGCGGAGTGATAACTCGCTAGACGTTGTTGACGGACAGCAAAGATTGGCAACGGTGTCTCTTTTTCTCGCTGCGATTCGAGATGGTTTTGAGGCGGCTAGTGATGTGGCGCGAGCCCAGCATGTTGAGACTCACTATCTTTGTTCTCGCAATTTGAAGAGTATGGAAGCCTTGCCCAAACTGTCGCTGAACGAGACCGATAATGATCTGTATTGGCAGATTATAGACTCGAAGAAGAAATACGATGACCTCTTAGCATTATCCCGAAACAAAGAAATAGTCGAAAGCAATCGGCTGATGGCTCAGGCCTATGTTGCCTTGTACGACCTGGCGAAGAAGGGGTCAGCAAACTTTGCTAACACTTCATATTTATCAACGTTGGTAGAAGCAGTAACTGACAACATCTCATGTATCCAGGTTATCACCAATAATGAGGATTCGGCCTATGTCCTCTTTGAGACGCTGAACGACCGCGGCATTGACCTTACCCTGTCGGACATGCTCAAAAACTTCCTCTTTAGCAAGGCAGGCAAGAGAATTGAGGAGGCAAAAAACCAGTGGACCCAGATAGTCGCCTTCGTCGGGCAAGAACACATGAAAACTTTCATCAGACATGAATGGATGAGCAAATACGGGCAAACTCGAGAAAAAGAGCTGTACAAGAAAATCAAGAGCGAGGTCCGCACTAATCCCAAAGCAATAGAATACATTGCAAACTTGCGTACGTGCGCCAATATCTATGATGCGATCAGAAATCCGGACCATGACATATGGTCTCCTCTTGGACCCAAATGCCAGCACCTGCTTGAGGAGCTGCTCGTACTCGGCCCTATCCAGTGCTATCCCTTAATACTCTCAACGTATCTAGTCAACCCTAAGGAGCTATCACGCGTTCTGGATTGGATAGTCAGCCTTACCGTTCGGTACAGCATTATTTGCGGTAAAGGAACTGGCAATCTCGAAACGGCCTACGCTAAGGCCAGCAGCACAATGCGCAAAAACTCAGGTCACCTAAAAGACGTGAAGGAAAGCCTCCTCAATATCTGGCCCAACGATGACGAATTGAAAAGCGCATTCAAAGAAAAGACTTTCACCACCCCTGGGATTATCAAATACTTGTTTGCCAAATTGGAAGGAACGATTGCCGAGGATCTGAGCCTTATCCCGAACCCCGAGTCTCTTACGGTGGAGCATATTCTTCCGAGGCGTCCAGGTCCGAAGTGGCCGGCTCCCATGAGGTCAGATGAATATCTCAAACAGCATCTTACGAAGATCGGAAATCTAACTATCTTGACGGAGCCCATGAATCGGGAATGTGAAAGCCGTGAGTTCACGTTCAAGAAAAGCATTTATCAGGGTTCTAAGTTCAAGGTCACTCAGGAACTATGCTTAGTGTCGAACTGGACCGTGGAAGAAATCGAAAGACGCCAAGCACGGCTTGCTGATGTTGCGGCAAGAACGTGGCTGCTTTGAGAAGCGATAATGATACCAAAGGAATGTAAACGTTTAGCAGAGGTTGATTTTCCAATTGCGGTCGTGTCGAAGCATTCCGCAACAGAGAAAGCTGGCCCTAAAGGTTACCCTAATATGCTGCATCTGTGGTGGGCAAGGCGGCCGCTGGCGGCGTGCCGGGCAATGCTGCTTGCCCTTCTATGGCCTGATCCCTGCGATTCGAAGTGTCCCGAAGAATTCAAGCAAGAGGCGCGAGCGGTGCTGGCGCCAATGCAGGGAAGGCCCGGGCCGAACGATGAGGATTTGAGGGAGGCGCTACTTCGCTTCATCGGTGATTTTGCCAATTGGGACCGGTCAGCCGACCCCGTCTACCTCGATGCGAGCCGTGCTCTTGTGAAGGCTGCTCATTCTGACGAACTACCTCTCGTTGTCGATCCGTTTGCTGGAGGAGGCTCTATACCTCTCGAGGCCCTCAGAGTTGGGTGCGAAACGTTTGCCAGTGATCTTAATCCGGTGGCGTGTCTAATCTTGAAAGGCATACTAGAAGATATTCCCCGTTCTGGTCGGATACTGGCTACAAAGTTGAGCCAGACAGGGGCCGAGATCAAGGCGGATGCAGAAAAGAAACTTGCCAAGTTTTACCCAAGTGAGCCCGATGGCGCCTGGCCTATCGCTTACCTCTGGGCGCGAACGGTGAGATGTGAAGCGCCCAACTGTGGCGCGGAGATTCCTCTTATGCGCTCTTTCTGGCTCTGCAAGAAACCGAATCGCAAGCGGGCGTTGAAGTACAGGGTGATCCAGAGTGATAGCGAGACACCGCAGGTCGAGTTCGAGGTGTTCGAGCCAGACGCAGATAGCGAAGTACCCAATGGTACGGTAACGCGGGCCAAGGCGACATGCCTTTGCTGCAACAGGGTGCTAACGCCAGAGCGGGTGCGTGCACATCTGGCCGAACAGAAAGGCGGTGCTGACACAGTTTTTGATGCGGAAGGAAAACGCGCCGCCGGTGCAACACTTCTCGCAGTGGTCGAGATAAAAGCTGGAGAGCAAGGAAAGTTTTATCGTGTCGCCGAACAAAGAGACTATGAAGCCGTTTGGAGGGCTCAAAGTCATGTCAAATGGCTCGCTCCACAGCAGCTCGAAAATGGGCTGAGTGTGATCCCTAATGAGTCCTTACCCCCGATTGGGACGCTAGGGTTCAGGGTTCAGAGGTATGGCATCTGGGAATGGGGTGATCTGTTCACGGCCCGCCAAAAGGCTGCACTATCGTTCCTGCTATCGAAAACACGGAGCCACTGGAGAATAGGGGATCCGAAAGCGCGCTTACTCGCAATGGCATTCAGCCGAGTTGCCATGAGCGATATGTCTTGCACACGATGGAATGCCGTTGCGGAGAAAATGCAGCACACGTTTGGACGACAGGCTTTACCTATGGTATGGGATTTTGCGGAAGTCGTCCCTATAGCCAATGCTCCCGGGAACTGGAAAAGCGGTTACGAGCTGATAACAGATATTGTGACTAAATGGCCAAACAATACTGGAATCGGGCAGGCTCAGCTTGCCGACGCCTGTGACTCACCCCTGTCCTCGGATGCCGCCGGAGTTTGGTTTACCGATCCTCCGTATTACGATGCCGTGCCTTATGCGGACTTGTCTGATTTCTTCTTCGTGTGGCTGAAGAGAGGACTGAATGGCGAACCGTTCATGCGGGACATATTCGACCCGGTAAACCCCTTGACTCCGAAAGCGTTGGAAATAGTACAGGACGAGACAAAGCAGGCCGGAGAAAGAAAAAAAGATAAAGCCTGGTTTGAAGAAAGAATGGCAACCGCTTTTACAGAAGGGCGACGTATACTGAAGGACGATGGAGTAGGATGCGTAGTATTTGCCCACAAAACGACGGAAGGTTGGGAGGCGCTTCTATCAGGAATGATCAAGGGCGGTTGGACTATTACCGGATCATGGCCGATAGCTACGGAAATGGCCTCGCGCCTCCGTGCCCGTGATTCTGCCGCCCTGGCCACCAGCGTCCACCTTGTCTGCCGTCCTCGCCCCGAAAATGCCGCCACTGGCGACTGGAGCGAAGTGCTCCGGGAGCTTCCAAAGCGGGTCGGCGACTGGATGGAACGCTTACAAAAGGAGCACATCCGGGGAGCGGATCTTGTTTTTGCCTGCATCGGCCCGGCCCTTGAGATATTCAGCAGGTACTCCAAAGTTGAAACGGCGGAAGGCACTGAAGTCACCTTGGCTGAGTATCTCCTGAAGGTGTGGGAAGTGGTTGGCAGATCTGCCCTGGAGCAAGTGCTCGGAACCGCTGAGGCCCAGGCGCGAAACGGTGGAGCCGGAGCATTGGAGGAAGACGCCAGACTGACCGCACTTTTTCTTTGGACCCTGCAAAGCACCAACGACGAGGTGACTGAAACAGCCTCAGATGAGGCCGAGAATGAAGAAACCAAGGATGACGACGAGGAGGGCGGATCAAAGGGTAAGCCCAAAGGCTTTAGCTTGATCTTCGATGTTGCTCGTCGTTTCGCCCAGCCCCTGGGCATTCATCTTCCTGAATGGGAAGGGCGCATCATCGAGACGAAAAAAGGGATCGTTCGTCTCCTCGCCGTGTCGGAACGGGCAGAACAGCTCTTTGGTAGGGAAGGGACGCAAACTGTTGCCGAGCGTATCGAGCAGGCCGCAGCGGTAGATGTGCAAGGCATGCTCTTCCCCGAGCTGGAGCAACGAACAGCACCAAGAATTGGTGGAAAGCGGCGCAGGGCAGCACAGGGAGCAGGTGCTGATGAGCTACGTACAAACCGCGAGCCGACAACGCTTGACCGCGTTCATGCTGCCATGCTTCTGCAAGCAGGTGGACGGTCGAACGCACTTCGGGCGCTGATCAAGGCCGAGCAGGAACGAGGCTCCGATTTCCTGAGACTTGCCAATGCGTTATCCGCGCTATATCCTAGGAATAGCGAAGAGAAACGTCTTGTTGACGCTATGTTATTAGCTGTACCAAGATAGGAGGCCAATATGACTATCATTGACCGTATCGACATCAATCCAAAAGTCATGATGGGTAAGCCCGTGATCCGGGGGACCAGAATTCCCGTGGAGTTGATTCTTCGGAAGATCAGCGAGGGGGCAACACATGAAGAACTTGTCGAAGCATATCCGAGACTCACGACGGAAGATATTCACGCGGCCGTACGTTATGCGGCTGATACAGTCGCGCACGAGGAGATCGTAATTCTTCCGTCCAGAAAACGGGCAGCCGGGAAATAAACATGCGTTTCCTGGCGGATGAAAGTTGCGACTTCATGATTGTTCGCGCTCTCAGAGCAGCAGGCCATGACGTGGATGCGGTGGCTGAGATCGCTCCGAGAGCGGAGGATTCTGACGTCATCGATCTTGCCATCAAAGAGGGCAGGATCTTGCTGACCGAGGACAAGGACTTCGGCAACCTGGTATTTGCTCAGGGTCGGAAGTCGACAGGCGTGTTTTTGCTACGCTTCCCCGTCTCGGCTCGAATGGCCATCGCTGAAGATATCGTACAGCTTGTCGCAGACAGGGGTGAAAAGCTCCTTGGATGCTTTGTTACCATCCAGCCCGGACGAATTCGGATCGGCAAAATAGGGGGAGGCTAATATGGACCCTTGGTACAAGATTGCGACCCCATGCAAGGAAGTGCGCCAAGGGCGCTCATTCAACCCCGATGAGTTTGCCATAGCGCTGGAACAGGTGGTCGCGGGGACAGCCCCCGAAGACTACCGCGATCCTGCTCAATTCTTTGCGCGCACGTGCTTCACGCGGGCACTCCGCGAGCACACGGGTATGGTCCTGAAGCGTTTGAGCGGCATTACGGAGAATGCCGCTCCGGTTCTCGCTCTTATAACCCAGTTCGGGGGAGGCAAGACCCACACCCTGGCTGCACTTTATCATCTCGTACATAATGGCGACAAGGCCAGGGGATATCAGGGGATCCAGGCCCTACTCAAGGACGCTGGGCTTTCGAGTGTGGTAGAGGGGCGAGTCGCCGTATTTGTGGGCAACGCCTGGGACCCGCAAGATGGCAGAGAGACGCCGTGGATCGATATCGCCCGGCAACTGGCCGGCGATAAAGGGGTGGCAGCACTCGGCACGGCGTCCAGGACGATCCCTCCCGGCACCGAGGCCATAGGCCGCGTCTTCGATGCGGCGGGTGCGCCAATCCTCATCCTTTTCGACGAAGTGCTCAACTTCATGAACAGGCATCGCGCCATGGCGGAATCGTTCTACGCCTTCATACAGAACCTCACCGTCGCCATGACGGGCACGACCCACGGCGCCGCCGTTATCAGCCTACCCAGAAGCCAGGTGGAAATGACCGATTGGGACCTGCAGTGGCAGGATAGAATCACAAAGGTGGTAAGACGTGTCGCCAAGGACCTTATAGCCAACGACGAGGCAGAGATAAGCGAAGTAGTGAGGCGACGCCTGTTCGAGGACATAGGAAAAGAAAAGACGAGGGAAGGCATTGCGAGGGCATACGCCGACTGGTGCTTTGAGCGTAGAGCACAGCTTCCTAGCGAATTGACTGCGTCTACGGTTTCCGGTGCCGGTGGAGGAAGAGCTCGTGAGTATCTCAAAAAGAGATTCATGGAGTGTTATCCTTTCCACCCTGCGACCCTCTCCGTGTTTCAGAGAAAGTGGCAGGCTCTACCGCAGTATCAGCAGACCCGCGGGACCCTCGCCATGCTCGCACAGTGGATCTCATGGGCCTTCAAGAAAAGCCACATGGAGGCCCGTAGGGAGCCTCTTATCACGCTGGGATCAGCCCCCCTGGGAGTGCCGGAATTCAGAAGTACAGTGTTAGGTCAACTTGGTGAGTCCCGATTGCTGGCGGCCATAGATGCTGACATCTGCGGAGCCAACTCGCACGCACAAGCGCTCGATATGGACGCCAAGAAGGGCCCGCTCGAAGGCATCCATCAGCGTGTCGCAACGGCTATTCTTTTTGAATCGTCAGGAGGACAAACCGACAAGGTAGCTCATCTGCCAGAACTCCGGTTCGCCCTTGGTGAGCCTGAGATAGATACAACGTCTGTGGATACCGCCGCCTTTGCGTTGGAGGCCAAAGCCTACTTCATCCGCAGGGTGGGGTCGGATGGGTTCAAGATCAGGCACCAGCCTACGCTCAAGAAGGTCGTCAGCGACCGCAGGGCCTCACTCGACTGGACTACCGACGTCAAGCTTGAGATGACAAGGCTCGTGCAGAATGAGTTTAAGCTTGCAGCCGGCGTTCCTGTCGTCTTCTTTCCGGCAGATAGCAGCGATATTCAGGATTCGCCAAGACTTATGATCATCGTCGGCGATCCCGTTGCTGAATGGACAGGGGCGGGAGCGCTGCGGCAACAGGTAGCTGAATGGACCAAACAGCGGGGAAAGTCACCAAGACTCTACCCAGGTGCGTTGGTGTGGTGCATCAAGAAACCGGGGCGGGACTTCAGGGACAAGGTAGAGCAGGCTCTGGCGTGGAGAAAGGTTGAAAAAGACATCCAGAGCGGCGTTCTCGGCAGCGAATTCGATAGGACAGAGCTTGCCGACGTCCGGAAGAATGTGACCATTGCCGAAGGCGACGCGAAGGATGAGGTCTGGGCCGGCTACAGATATGCAGTGATCACGGACAATCAAGAGCCGGACGGGCTGAAGGCAATCGACCTCGGTGCCGGTCATTCGAGCTCCGGCGAGAGCCTCTGCGGTCGGGTTATACAGGCGCTCAAATCCCAAGCCCTCCTTAACGAGTCCGTGGGGGCGGGCTATATCGAACGTAACTGGCCGCCCGCCCTGAGGGAGAGCGGCGCCTGGCCTCTCACAAGCTTGCGACAGAGTTTCTTAAACGGGTCTCTTACCCGTCTTCTTGACCCGGATAGTGTCTTGAGAACCAAGATAGTGGAGTTTGTCGCCAAGGGTGACTTTGGTCTGGCGTCGGGACAAAAACCTGACGGGACGTATGATAGGATATGGTTCAACGAACAGATCACCTATGACGATGTCGCTTTCGATCCCGGCGTTTTTCTGCTGAGGAAGGAGCGAGCCAAGGCACTCGTCAGTTCCCCGAGCCCCGAACCTGGACCTGGTCCGCAACCCGAACCACCTCCCGAGCTTGGCCCGGAACCTGCACCTGTACCCCCAGGGTCTGTTGAACCTCAACCGATTCCGGGACCCGTGATAAAGACAGTCCGGATCGTCGGTACAATTCCACCTGAGCTCTGGAACCGCCTCGGCACAAAAATCATCCCAAAGATGAAATCGGGTTCCAACTTCTCAGTGGGCATCGATTTTTCTATCGACATTGACGCCGTTATGGCGGAGGGCATGGAAGCAGACCTCCGCCAGATACTTGAAGACCTGGGGTTGAAAGACAGGGTGATGATCAAATCGGATGGAGAGTAGCAGGTATGGAGTTCCCGACAGTGACGCCAGACCTTCAACGATTTTAGAAGCGGTAATACCACCATATATCGAAGGCCTCGTTCTTTATCTTATCCTTGATATGCTCCTTCTCCCTCGATATGTAATCCCTTGACTGGCTTGCCAGCTC
>Ga0187878_1003139_pt1 | contig 13946 bp, 13 predicted proteins | sample June2016WEW_17_1_FD_132979 | JGI IMG/M metagenome (GOLD analysis project Ga0187878, IMG submission 132979) | Peatland microbial communities from SPRUCE experiment site at the Marcell Experimental Forest, Minnesota, USA - June2016WEW_17_150 | ecosystem: Environmental > Terrestrial > Soil >...
CCCAGCCGCTCGATGACTGCGCGATGTACGCGAGACATGGTAGGAGTCGTCTCGCCCGAGCCCATGATCGTCAGGATCCGCGGCAGACTCCCTGGGGCGCTCATCGGCGACAACCTCTTGGGGTCGATGTCACGGCACGAGTGCCCCGGAGAACAGACCCGCGGCCTCCGCCGCCAGGATCGCCTGCGTCAGCTCGGCCGGGTGCTGGGCGTGAATGTCGTGGTCACCCTTGAACCACTCAACCCGCACCGGCAGGCCGGTCTCGGCCGCCGACGCGAGCGCCACCTCCGCGCCGGCGCGCTTCGCCGAGGTCCAGTCGCTCTCGCCGCCGTCGACCGGAACGATCAACGCCGGCACCCGCAGGGGTCGCCAGAGGTCGGCGGTCCGCTGGTCCCACATCGCCTTGAGGATCGCCTGGTGGTGGTCGCGCGACAGCCACGGCGCGATCGTTCGATCCGGCCGAATCTCGAAGTTGCCCAACGAGCCCTCAAAGCCCTCCTCGGGCCAGTCGGCGTGGGCGGACCGGAAGTAACCCTCCACCGACGCGAGTGCCATTCCGACCAGCGGTGGAGGCGCGAGCCGGTCCCAGCAGACCTCCCAGGTCGGGAAGGCGTCACGAAGATCGGTGAGCCCTCCGTCCACGAGGACGAGGCCGCGCGTGAGGTCGGCGTGGCGCACGCCGAAGTCGAGGACCACGCTCGCCCCCCAGGACTGGCCCACGAGGACCGGCCGTTCGAAGTCTGGTCCAAGCGCCGCGATCAGAGCCCGGAGGTCCTCGGCGATCGTGGCGAAGTCGTAGCCTCCGTCCGGTTTGTCCGAGTGGCCGTGGCCGCGGAGATCGACCGCGGCAACGGGGTTGCCGGCCGCGGCCAGCCGCGGCGCGACGCCGTCCCAGAGTCTTGCATTCGAGGCCAGGCCATGCACGAGCAGGAAGGGAATGGGCGCAGAACGACTCCCCGGAGCATCGGCCGGGAGCCATCGCAAGACCCGAAGCGCGACGCCATCGGCGACTTCGTATCTTCCGTCTACAGGTTCGATAGTGCGACTCACCACGACCTCCTGCCCGGGCCATCCTAGCCCGGAAGGCAAGTCTCGCCGCAACCGAGGCCGACCGGTCGCGGCGCGTGCCCGGGGTGCCATCGCGTGGACCGCCGAGGCCGGGCCCGAGGTCACCTACAATTCGGCAACGATGAACCGTTCCAAGACGCCGACCCTGGGCCTGGCCGCTGCCTGCGCCGCCCTGACCTTCCTGCTCGCCGGCTGCAGCCCCTTTTCGAACGGTCCTGCTCCCACCGCGACCTGCGCGGGCAGTGCCTCGAGCCCCGGCACGACGATCTCCACCGAGACGGCCACGCCCAGCCCCACTCCGCAGCTGGTCAAGTCGATCACGCTCGTCGCCGCGGTCGGTGAACCGAAGGATTGGACCCCGGCCGGCCTGACCTGGAGCGGCGTACAGAAGGCCGCCGCCCAGATCGGAGCCACGACCGACCTGATCGAACCGATCTCCAACGCCGAGTTGAAGACCGACGTCGAGCGGGCCGCCGGAACGGCGGCTGCCGTCGTCGTCACGGTCGGCCCCGACGCGGACCCGGGAGTTCAGGCCGCGGCCGCCGCCCACCCGACTACCCAGTTCCTCGAGATGAACGTGGTCGTCTCCGACACATCGCCACCGAACGTCCACGGACTCGTATTCGATGAGGCGGAGGCCGGCTATTTGGGTGGGTACGTGGCTGCCTGGTTCGCGCCCACGAACAAGGTCGGGTTCGTGGGCGACGCGACGACGGACGCGAGCTCGGCCAACTACGCTGCGGGGTTCCGGTCGGGCGCAACCGAAGGCCGGCAGGGCGTTGCCGTTGCATCCGCATACGCCGGTACCGCCGACTCGCCCGACAAGGGCCGCACCGCGGCCGCGAGCCTCGTCAAGGCGGGCAGCACCGTGATCGTGGCCATGCCCAGCCTGTCGGGGATCGGCGCGCTCCGAGAGGCGTGCTCACGAAAGGCAGGACTTGTCGCCCTCGGCACCGACGCGTGGCAGACCGTGCCCGACGTCCAGACCTGCTTGATCGTCACCGTGCTCGAGCGATACGACGCGGCAGCCACGGCAGCGATTCTCGCTCTCGCGTCCGGGAATGTCCTGCCGCGGGTGGCGATGAACGACGTCGCAAGCGGCGGCATCGCCCTCAGCGACTTCCACGCGACCCTTCCCGCGGGCTTCCAGGCTGGGCTCGACGGGTTGATGGCATCGCTGCGGGCCGGACCGCCACGCCCAACTCCTGGACCCTCGCCAACGGCCAGTCCAACAACTGCAAGCTCATCACCGAAGCCTTCGGGAACGTGAGGATGTCATGAACTCGAACGAACCGGACCGGACACCGGTCCAACTCCTCGACGGGGCCGGCATCGCCGAACTGCTCTCGAGCGCCCGACGCATCGCGGTCGTCGGAGCTTCGTCGAACCCGAGCCGGCCCTCGCACGATGTTTTCCGAACACTCATTCGAGCCGGCTACCAGTGCGTGCCCGTGAATCCGAATGAGCGGGAAGTCGAAGGCATTCCCGCGGTTGCGACGCTCACCGAGGCGAAGGTGGCGTTCGGCGGATCTATCGACATAGTGGACGTCTTCAGGAGGGCCGAGCTAACCCCGGAGACGGCGCGCGATGCGGTCGCCGTCGGGGCCAAGGCCCTGTGGCTGCAGCTGGGCATCGTCAACTGGGAGAGCGCGAAGATCGCCTCGGAGGGCGGTCTTGCGGTCGTCATGGACCGCTGCACCGCGATCGAGCTGCGCAGGCTTCCCCGGAGCTGACCCCCGGTCCGCCCGGATCCGCCTTCGCGCCGCCCCCGTGAGAACCCGACGCGTAACCCGTCAGGCGTGCTCCGAATCCACTCCCGAGGTGGGAACCCTTCCGTTGAAGGATTCGACGCGATCACCGCCGGATCCCTTCGCTCGATAGAGCGCCGAGTCAGTGGCCGCCGTCAGGGCATCGGCCGAATGCGCATCGGGCGTCAGGCTGCCCAGACCGACGCTGGCCGTGACTTTCGAGGTTCCCTTGGCTCGGATCGCCCCGATAGCCAGGCGGACCCGCTCGGCGATCCCTCTGGCCGTTTCCTGGTCCGTTCCCGGCAGCAGCAGGGCGAACTCGTCGCCGCCGTATCGGAAGCACAAATCGGAGTCGCGAACGGATGCCGCAATGGCCTTTCCGGCATACCGGAGGAGGGCGTCGCCGGCCGGGTGGCCATGCACGTCGTTGTATTGCTTGAACCCATCCAGGTCGAGCATGACCAGCACCAGAGGCTGGCATCTCGGATCGCCGATCATCGCCGCCAGCTTCTCGTCGAACGCACCACGATTGAGCAGGCCGGTGAGAGAGTCCGTCTCGGCGCGCGTGGCGACGGCCCGCAGGGTCTCGGCGTTCCGCAGGGCGATCGATGCCTGACCGGCGAAGAGGCGTGCAAGCTCGAACTCGCCGTCGCTGAAATAGGCTTCTTCATGACCCATCCGGCCGACGTTGAGCGTGCCGGCGACCTCGCCGCCGACCAGGAGGGGAACGACGATGAGGGATTCGGCGTCCGGCGGCGTGCCGGGAATGGTCGTGGCTCGAGGATCGTTGAGGACGTCGTTCACGCATTGGGCGGTCGCGTGGGCAACGACCCAGCCGGTGATCCCGAGGTTGAGCGGGAAGGTTGATTCGATTATCAGCTGCGCATAACGGTCGCGGGCCAAGACCGGACGCAAGACTCCCTCCGATCTGTCCACGCGATAGATCGTCAGGTTGTCGTACGAGACCACGGACTTGAGAGAATCCGCGATGAGATCGAAGACTCCGTGGGGATCGAGCGTGGACAGCAGCCCTTCGTTGACGTCCAGCAGCCGGCGCTGGCTGGCGAGCGCCCGCCGGACCTGTTCATCCGCCCTCCACCACCGGTCGCCGACGAACCAGAGCAGACCATAGGTGAACACGAGGAGCACGCCCGATTCGAGCAGCGAAAGCCATCGATCGGTCGATGTGAGGGTCGAATCGCTCACGCCGACGCGCGTCACCAAGGAGCCGATGGTTACTCCAATCATGCTCGCCACGAACGCCAGCACGAGCAGGATCAGCAAGGGCCGTCCCCTCACCGCAGGGAGCGCAAGCACGGCACCGGCTACGGGCAGGACGACAGCGGCGTCGAGGCTATCTGGCAGCAGTGCCCCCTCAACCACGCCCGCGACCATCAGCATGGCCGCTGCCCCAAGAACGACGCGTGGAATGAAGCCCCGCCTCAGGAACCAGGCGGCGGCAAGGACCGTGGCTCCCAGCAAGACCGCCACGACGATCTCGGCTGGGCGTCGTGACGGTGCCGCCTCGAGCGCATCCAAGACGACCACGACCACCGTAGCGGTCGCGCACGCGGCGACGAAGAGAGCGAACCGGCGGTCCTCCCCGCTTCCCCGGAAAGGCGTGCGATCAGTCATTGCCCCGCCGTGAGTAAGGCTGTGCGCAGTGGCGCGCCTGGATTCTCATCCACCCCCCGGCTACCCGATCCGACAGGCGCCTCCCTCCAACAGGGAGGTCGACCCGTCGATGATCAAGCATTGCACATTCGGACGCGTTCCCGCCTGCGAGGTTCGTACGGGGTCTCGCGCTCAATTAGTGGAACGCGAAACCCATGAAGACGAGGACGAAGCCAACCAAGAGGACCAGCCCGCCTATCTGGGCCCGACGGCGCATCTCGCCTGCCATGATCGAGGCAGCGCTTGGGCCATCGTCTCGCAGCCGAGTGCCCCGCCAGCCTTCGTACCGGGCGATGTTGGCTTCTTGGGACTTGAGATCCTGGTACCGGCTCCAGGGGCCCCTGGCCCGCAGGTAGCCCGCCACGATCAGCGCGACCCCGGCTCCCCAGCAGAGCAAATTGACCAGGCCCATGTCCCCGCTCCTCCCGGCGCCTGCCTACTCGACCCTGTCCAGCCGCTCCCGGAGGGCGCTCTGGACCATTGCCGCGTTCGCCTGTCCCCGTGTCGCCTTCATGACCTGGCCGACGAGGAACCCGACGGCGGCGGCTTTGCCGCCTCGGTAATCCTTCACGGCGTCCGGATTGGACGCAAGGACTTCGTCGATCGCCGCCTCGAGCGCCCCGACATCGGAGATCTGGCGGAAGCCGCGAGCTAACACGATCGAGGCCACCGGCGCCCCGGAGGCGAAATGCTCGGCGAAGACTTCCTTTGCGTTCGTGCCCGAGATCGCGCCATCGGCGACGAGCTTCACGAGGGTCGCGAGCTCGGCCGGAGTCACGGCACCGCCGCCGGCACCGCCCTTGGCCAGGCGCATGTATTCGCCCGTTACCCAGTTGGCCAGCAGCTTTGCCGGCGCTCCCGTACCAGCGACCAGGGCGCCTTCGAAAAGGATCGTCGCCGCCGGGTCGTTGACCAGCACCGAGGCGTCATACGCGGAGAGTCCGAAGACCTCGCGGTAGCGCGTCCGGCGCGCGGCCGGCAATTCCGGGAGACGCGACTTGATTTCGGCCAGCCATTCAGGAGTCGTCAGAAGGGGCGGCAGATCCGGCTCCGGGAAGTAGCGATAGTCGTTCTCCTCTTCCTTGGGCCGCATCAGGTAGGTCGACCCGCTGCCCTCGTCCCAGCCGCGCGTCTCCATCCGCATCGAGCCGCCGGAGTCGAGCAAGACGGCCTGTCGCTCGATCTCGAAGGCGATCGCCCGCTCCACGGCCCGCATCGAGTTCATGTTCTTGACCTCGGTCCGGATTCCGAGAGCCTCCCGGCCGCGAGGCCTGATCGAGACGTTCGCCTCGACCCGCATCTGGCCGTTCTCCATCTCCGCGTCGGAGGCGCCGATGGTCCGCATCAGCAGCCGGAGCTCCTCCGCGTAGCGTCGAGCCTGTTCGGCCGTGCGGATGTCCGGCTCGGTCACGATCTCCATGAGCGGCATGCCCGACCGATTGAAGTCGATCAGGCTGACGCGCCGGCCGTCGCGGTCGTCATGGATCAGCCGCCCCGTGTCCTCTTCGAGGTGGGCCCGCCTGATCTGAACCGTAAACGGGCCGTCGCTCGTGTCGAACGTCAACTTGCCGTTGGCCGCGAGCGGGAGCTGGTACTGGCTGATCTGGTAGCCCTTCGGCAGGTCCGGATAGAAGTAGTTCTTGCGATCCCAGCGGGTGGTCGGTGCGACGGTGGCGTCGATCGCGAAGCCGGTAGCGATGACGTACTCCACGGCGGTCTTGTTGATCGTCGGCAGGACGCCGGGCAGCCCCAGGCATACCGGGCAGCAGTGGCTGTTGGGCGCTGCGCCGTCGATGTCGGTAGAGCAGCCGCAGAACATCTTGCTGGCGGTCTTGAGCTGGCAGTGGATCTCGATGCCGATTACGGCCTCGTACCGCTCCAGCGCACCGCCGCGGGCGGGAGATGCCTGGCCCGTCACGACTCCCCCCTCCGTCGCTTGACGAAGCGCTCGATCCGAACCAGGGCCTCGCGAAGCTCAGCCTCGCTGGTCGCGTAGCAGCAGCGCACGTGTCCTTCGCCCGCCTCTCCGAACGCGGAGCCCGGCACGACCGCGACGGATTCCTCCTCGAGGAGTGCCTCGGCAAACTGATCGCTGGAGAGTCCCGTCGAGATGATCTGCGGGAAAGCGTAGAAGGCGCCACGCGGCTCGAAGCAGCGCAGGCCAATAGCGTTGAAACCGTCGACCAGGAGCCGCCGCCGGTGGTCGTATTCGCGGGTCATGCGCAGGACATCGGGCTCGCCGGACTTGAGGGCCTCGAGAGCGGCGTCCTGACCCACGGTCGAAGCCGACATGACCACGTACTGGTGGATCTTGAGGATCCCCTCGAGGATCTCCGACGGCGCGCAGATGTAGCCGATGCGCCAGCCGGTCATGGCATAGGCCTTCGAGAAGCCGCCCATCAGCACCGTCCGGCGGCGCATGCCAGGCAGCGCGCTCATGGCCCGCATCTCGTAACCGCCGTAGACCAGCCGGTCGTAGATCTCGTCGGAGTAGACAAGCAGGTCGTGGCGCACGGCGATCCGGGCAATCTCGTCCTGGACATCGTGAGGCAGGACCGCGCCCGTCGGATTGCACGGGTAGTTGATGAGGAGCGCCTTTGTACGGGGGGTGATGGCCGCCTCGACCTTGGCCGGATCGAGAGCGAAGTCCTCCTCGATTGTCGTCGGCACGCCAACGGGAACCCCGCCGGCGAAGATGATCGCGGGGCGATAGGAGACGTAGGACGGCTCGTGCAGGACCACTTCATCGCCTGGGTCGATCGTGGCTCGGATGGCCACGTCGAGACCTTCAGAGGCTCCGATCGTGATCAGAATCTCCTCGGTGGGGTCGTAGCGGACGCCGTAAAGCCGCTCGAGGTGGTGGGCCAGGGCCCGGCGCAGCTCGAGCGTGCCGTAGTTGCTGGTGTAGTGAGTCCGGCGTGATGCCAGGCTGTGGCGGCCGGCTTCTATCACCTGGTCTGGCGTGTCGAAGTCGGGCTCGCCGACTCCCAGGCTGATGACGTCAGTCATAGTCGCCAGGATGTCGAAGAAGCGGCGGATGCCGGAGCGCGGGACCTCGTCCACGCGGTGCGCCAGGGCCCGCGTCGAGAGAGGCGGCCTCTCGAGCTCGGCGTCCGGCTGGATCGAAGGGTCTGTGTTCAAACGTGTCGTCGGATGGCTGGGCGTCGCGGGTGTGGTCATCGGGGCGTCCTCAGGCTCTTGGGCCAGAGCCCGGCGCGGGGGCGCTTCTGAGGCGCTCCTTCCGCTCGATCGGGCTTGGCGTGGTGGGATCGTCGGTCAGCTTCAGCTCGGCGGGCTCGAGGTCCCGCCAGGCTGCTCTGGCCGTGATCGCCTCGTACGCACGAGCGAGGCGGAGCATCGAGAGCTCGCTCCACGGCGCCCCGATGATCTGGAGACCGGCGGGCAACCCGTCGGAGAGGCCGGCCGGGATCGACACCCCGGGCAGGCCCGCCATGTTGACCGGCAGGGTGCAGGCGTCTGAGAGGTACATCGCGACCGGGTCTTCGATCCTCGCGCCCATCGGGAACGCAACGGTCGGGCTCGTCGGCGCGCAGATCGCGTCGAAGCCGGCCGCCCACACGGCGTCGAAGTCCTGCTTGATGAGGGTCCGCACCTTCTGCGCCTTCAGGTAGTACGCGTCGTAGTAGCCGGCCGAAAGGGCATAGGTGCCGAGCATGATGCGACGTTTCACCTCGGGCCCGAAACCGCCGCCCCGCGTACGGAGGTAATCGGCGATGTACTCACCCGAGCTTCGGTCGAAGTAGCCGTACTTCACTCCGTCGTAGCGGGCCAGGTTCGAGCTGCATTCGGCCGGGGCGATGATGTAGTAGGTCGCCAGCCCATAGTGGGTGTGCGGCAACGAGACTTCCTCGACCGTGGCGCCCGCCGCCTGCATCGCGGCCAGAGCCTCGCGAACGCGGGCGGCGACGCCCGGTTCCATGCCCTCGACGAAGTACTCCTTCGGGAGCGCGATGCGGCGGCCCTTCAGGTACGCAGCCGCCTCGTCGTCGCCCGCCGGCAGGCTCAGCAGCTCGGCGGGCACGGGCATGGGCGCCGAAGTGGCGTCGCGCTCGTCGCGGCCGGAGACCGCGTGCAGCAGCAGGGCGGCGTCGCGGACGTCGCGGGCGAACGGCCCGATCTGGTCCAGCGAGCTCGCGAAGGCCACGATGCCGTAGCGGCTGACCCGACCGTACGTGGGTTTGAGCCCGACGATCCCACACAATGACGCGGGCTGGCGAATGCTCCCGCCCGTATCCGTACCGATGCTCAGCGGGGTGTGGTAGGCCGCCACCGCGGCAGCGGACCCGCCCGAGCTGCCGCCGGGGACTCGGTCGAGGGCCCACGGGTTCGACGTGGGGCCGTACGCCGAATGCTCGGTTGACGAGCCCATGGCGAACTCGTCCATGTTCGTCTTGCCGAGGATTACCGCACCGGCCTCGCGCAGGCGAGCTGTGACGGTGGAGTCGAACGGGGCGATGTAGCCCTTGAGGATCTTGGAGCCGGCCGTGGCCTGGCCACCCTCGATCGACACGAGGTCCTTGAGCGCCACCGGAACCCCGCACAGGGGATGGAGCGCGGCGAGCGCCGCGGCGCCGGCGCGGCGTCCTTCGGCTATGCGGGCGTCGGCGGCGTCGGCCATCACCAGGGCGTTGGTCCGGTCGATCACGAGCCATGCGTTGAGGGCTCGGTTCTGACGCTCGGCGGCATCGAGGTGAGCCTCGGTCAGGGCGCGCGAGGTAACCTCGCCGGCTCGAAGCAGGCGCGACATCTCATGGGCGTGGAGGCGCGTGAGGTTGGCCATCGGCTATGCGCCGCCCTCGCCACCCAGAATTGCGGGCACGACGAAGTGGTCGCCGCTCCGCTCCGGGGCGTTGGACAGGGCGGCCTCGACGGAGAGGGACGGCTGGGCGACGTCTTCCCGCAGGATGTTCGCGAGCTCGATCGTCTGAGCCGTCGGCGGGATGTGCTCCGTGTCGAGGGTGGCGAGCACCGCGTACTGGTCGAGGATGTGGTTGAGCTGGCCTTCCAGGCGTGCCAGCTCCTCCTCGGTCAGCCCGAGGCGCGCGAGATGGGCTACGTGCTCGACGTCGGCGCGGGACAGATTGGCCATGCTGTCTCGGTGAATGTACCTCTCAGAGTCCGGGGCGGGCGGGCCTTGCCACGGAAGGTACCAGATGCAGGCGTCGGCCGTCGTCAGAGTCCCGGCCGCGGAACTGGGGGCGAGCAAGCCCAAGTCGATCGGGGCGGTCAGAGGCGGCCGGCCGACCGAGTCGCCGCGGCCCTTCGGGCGTCACCCCGGTTCCGAACAGAAAGCGGGGGCCCGGCCGAGTCGACCGGGCCCCCGCTCACGGCTTCAACGGGTTACGCGCTCGCGCTCCGGGATCAGAAGATGCGGACCGCGACCTCTGCCGGGGCGAGGAGTAGCGACTTGAGCTCAGCGTCAACCTTGAGCAGAGAGATGTGCGCACCAGCCATCTCGAGCGACGTGCAGTACTCGCCGACGTAGCTTCGGAAGACTTTGATGCCCTGCGCAGCGAGCTTCTTGTGTGCGATGCCGTACAGCAGGTAGAGCTCGCTGATCGGGGTCCCGCCGAGGCCGTTGACCATGAGGGCGACCTCGTCGCCGGACTTGAAGGGCAGGTCGGGGACGATGGCGTTGAGGAGCACGTCCACGATCTCAGTCGCAGTGCCCATCTTGCGTCGCTCGCGGCCCGGCTCGCCGTGAATGCCGATCCCGACCTCCATCTCGCCGTCGGCGATCTCGAAGAGCGGGGTGCCGCGAACAGGCGGCGTGCAGGACGACAGGGCGATACCCATCGTCCGGACTTGGCTGATCACCTTCTCGCCGACGCGGACGCACTCCTCGAGCGATCCGCCCTTTTCGGCCATTGCTCCAGCGGCCTTGATCACGAAGAAGTTGCCGGCCACACCGCGCCGGCCGACTGTCCAGGTCGAGTCCTTGACCGCGACGTCGTCGTTGACGAGGAGGTAGCCGATCTTCTGGCCCTCGGCGTCGCACAACTCCTTCGCCATCTCCCAGGCGGTGCGGTCGCCGGTGTAGTTGTTGACGATGAAGAGCACGCCGGCCGGCGTGTCCATCAGCTTGGACGTCTCGGTGACGAATTCGACCGGCGGGCCGGCGAAGACGTCGCCCGGGCAGGCGGCATCGAGCATGCCGGGGCCGACGATCATCGTGTGGGCCGGCTCATGACCGGAGCCGGAACCCTGGATTATCGAGACCCGATCCTTCTTGGGCATGTCCGCCCGATAGATCAGGTTGTACTTCGGCTCGTACTTGAGCGTTCCGCCGCTCGCGAGCGCGATGCCCTCGAGGAACTCGGGGACGAACGCCTTCGGGTCGTTCAGGAACTTCCTCACGCCTGTGCTCCTTTTCCGTATTTGTCACGCCAGGCCGTCGCGATGGCCTGCAGGATTACTCCGATCGCCGTCGCGCCGGCGTCTACGGATCCGATGCTCCGCTCGCCGGTGTACGCGGCTCGTCCGCGCATCGCCAGCATTGACTTGGTGTCTTCGGCCGCCTTTGTCGCCACGTCCGCGGCACGCTGGATCGCCTCGACGCCGTGGTCGCCCTGCATCGCCGGGTCGCCGATCGCCGCTTCAAGGGAATCGGTTGCCGGAACGAGGGCATCGAGCAGCGTCTTCTCGCCCAGCGAGGCACCGCCGCGGGCCATGATCCCCGTGATCGCGGCGCGCAACATCGCGATCACATCCTCGGGCGCGAGCTCGGTCCGATCGGCGGCGGCGACCCCCGCCCGGAGGAAAGCCGTGCCCCAGATCGGACCGGAGACCCCGCCGACCTTGCCGGCGATAACGAGCCCGATCTTCTTGAACACGGCTCCAACGCTCGACCGGTCGAACGTGTCGTAGTCGGCGACCACGACCTCGAACCCGTTGCGCAACGAGAATCCGAAGTCGCCGTCCCCGACAACCGAGTCGAGTTGGGCGAAGTACTCCGCGTTGTCGACGATCGTCGTGGCCATCGTCTTGAGCACGAGGTCGACGTCGCCGAACGACGCCTTAGTCATAGGGACCTCCTTCTGTTCGCTTCACAGGGACGCCGGACGGAGCTGCGGGGCGAGGCAGGCCTCCAGGTCGGCGATCGTCAGGTACGCACCAGGCCGGGCGGCCGAGCGATTGGCGAGGACGACCGACTGCTCCCCATCCGGATCTCCAAGGCACGAAACGACGAGGATCGCCTCGGTGAAGTCCTCCTTCTCCGTGTAGCCGTTGACCGTGACGAGACAGCGCAGACCCGCGGCGTGAGCCGCCTCGAGTCCGTTGCGGGAGTCCTCCACGACGAGAACCTCGGCGGGGTCGACGCCGAGTTTCTCGAGCGCGAGGAGGTAGATGTCGGGCGCCGGCTTCTTCTTCGGGACGCAGTCGCCGGCCAGGAACACGTCGAACCGGTCGGCCCGTTCCCTGCCTACCGCGTACTCGAGGATGGCGTGGACGGAAGCCTCCGCCGACGTCGACGCGACCGCCAGCTTCCAACCGTGGTCCTGCGCGTCGGAGATCATCCGCCGAACGCCCGGCCGCGGCGGCAGCTTTCCCGCCGCCACCATCTCGGTGTAGAGCTGCGTCTTTCGCTTGTGCCACTTCGCGACCTCGGCCGCCAGCGCGTCGGGGTCCGAAGGCAGGCTGTTTGCCCGGACGAAATCGGGCGTCAGCTCGCTCGCCATGCGCTCCTTGCCGCCGCCGATGAGCAGCTTTCGCCCGTACTCCTCTTCCGACCATTCGAGAGGGAGCCCGAACTCACGGAACGTCTGGTTGAACGACGGCAGGTGCCCGTACCGCTCGGTGTCGGCAAGGACGCCGTCGCAATCGAAGACGAGCGCGTTCACGTCCAGGCCTTCCCTTCGCTCCCGAACAACCGGATGTGGTACTTCGCCATCTCCATCACCGCGGCGCGCTGGGCGGTGAAGATCTTGGGCGGGTCGTAGTCCCCGGGATGCTCGGTCATGAAGTCGTAGCCGGACTTCATGAAGGCGATCTTGAGCGCCGTCGAGATGTTCACCTTGGCGCAGCCGCGGGCAGTCAGATCGCTGAACTGATCGGGGGTCATTCCGGTTCCGCCGTGGAGCGCCACGGGGATTCCGGTCGCCTTGACGATATCGCTGACTCGCTGACTGTCGAGGTGCGGCGTCGTCTTGTACGTCCCATGGGCGTTGCCGATGGCGGGCGCGAAGACGTCGACACCGGTCTCGCGGACGAAGCGGACGACGGTCTCGAGACTCTGGACATGCTCAGCCTCGTCGCCGGTCATCTCCTCCGTGCGCTTGAAGCCCTCGATCTCGCCCTCGACGTCGGCGCCGCAGCGGCGAGCCTCGGCGACGACCTCGATGCACTGCCGCATGTTCTCTTCGACCGACAGCTTGCTGGCATCGAAGAGGACCGAGTTCCAGCCCTTGGCGAGACAGGCGCTGATGACGTCCCGCTCCGGGCAGTGGTCGAGGTGGAGAGCCACGGGAACCGAGACCCGCCTGGAGTACTCCACCCACATCGCGTACATCGCGTCGACCCCGGTCATCTTCACGTGCTTGACCGAGGTCTGGAGGATGACGGGGGCTTTGAGCTCCTCGGCGGCGGCGAGGACAGCCTCCATCGTGAGGTCGTTGATTACGTTGATGGCCGCGACGCCGTAGCGTTCGGCAAATGCGCGGTTGAGGATCTCGCGGGTTGGCACTACCGGCACGCGCGCACCTCCTTCTCTTGAGTGGGACGCGACTGCGGGGACCTAAAAGCTGGGGCTACCCACGACCACGTGGAACTCTCCGCCGATCACCTCCTCTCTGCGGCCTGACGGGTCGCGCCATCGGCCGGGCTCGTCTCGTCGCGTCTACGCGCAAGATCCAGGACGGCCCGGGCATTGCCCTCGTCGACGACGAGCACGTCCAGGACGCCCGCTCGGAGGACGCCGAGGATCGCCGGCGGCTTCTCCGCCTCGCTCACGACCGCCACGACTGTCTCGATCCGGCGCAGGTCGTCGATCGACAGGCCGATCAGGCGGCCGCTGCCGAGCGATGCGATCCTCCGGCCCCATGCATCCACGTAGTTGCCGAGGACGTCACCAACGGCACCAGCCAAGCGCAGCCGGGCGATCTCCTCGCTGGAGAAGCAGCCGCTGCGAACCATGGTGCAGGCGTCGTCCGTGCCCCCGATGCCGACGAGCGCCACGTCGGCTTTCGCCGCCAGGCGCAGGGGGCCGGCGACCGCGTCCTGCTCCAGGAGGCGATCGCGCATCTCGGCGCTTTCGACGTACGCCGGCGCATAGAGGCTGACGGCCCGGCCGCCCGCGCGCTCCGCGAGGGCCCGGCAGATGTCGTTCGGGTTCGTGGGCTCGTCCAGGCGCGGGGAGCCACCCATGGCACTCACGAACGTGCAGTCCAGCCGGTGGCGGGGACGGAAGAAGCGGTGCACCTCGCCCGTATCCCGACC
>Ga0187878_1003142_pt1 | contig 13937 bp, 13 predicted proteins | sample June2016WEW_17_1_FD_132979 | JGI IMG/M metagenome (GOLD analysis project Ga0187878, IMG submission 132979) | Peatland microbial communities from SPRUCE experiment site at the Marcell Experimental Forest, Minnesota, USA - June2016WEW_17_150 | ecosystem: Environmental > Terrestrial > Soil >...
AGCGGTTGGCATCTCGACGACATGAGAAGAACGGCGGGCCTTGGTATCAGGTGGTACTCTCCTGTCGGCCCCCTGAGGCTCGAATGGGGCTATGTTCTTGACCAAAAGCAAAATGAAGCTTCCAACCGATTTGAATTCACAATGGGCATGACTATGTAGACATGCCATTTCATTCTAATAAATAAGGGGGAAAAGGTTATGAAAAAAAGTGGTCTGCTGATTTCAATGGTATTTGTCGTCATGTCACTTTTCCTGTGTGGCACATACGCATTTGCCGCTGAAAAGATCGGCTTTATCGACATGCGAGAAATCATGGTCAAATCCGATGCCGGAAAAAAAGCCGCCGAGGATTTCGGCAAGCTCTACGAAAAGGACAAGGCCGTGATACAGAAACGGGAAGGGGAAATGAGAAAGCTCAAGGAGGATCTCGAAAAGCAGAAATCCGTCCTGACAGAGAGCGCCATGAAGGAAAAAGAGGCGGCATACCAGAAAAAATTCAGGGATTACCAGTTGCTGGTCAAGGATGCTAATGAAGAGCTTCAGTCAAGGGATCAGGAGCTTTCTAAAAAGCTGGTCCCCGATATTTTGAAGGTGATAAATCTCATCGGTGATAAGGAAAAATACACACTGATCATCGATATCGGCAGCATGCCGGTTGCCTACTTTGCGAAAGAAAATAACTTGACCCAGAAGGTTATTGAAGAATTCAACAAGACCTTCAAATCGAAAAACTAAAGATAGAGACACGAAATTGAAAAAGACGCTGGGCGAAATTGCATCTTTTCTGCATGGAAAGGTCATAGGAGACCCTCAAGTAGTCATCGAAGATATCCGGGGGATCGATGAGGCCGGCAGGGGCGATCTGACTTTTATTGCAAACCTAAAATATTTGAAATCCATTGAGACATCGAAAGCCTCCGCCATCCTGGTCTCGCCCCAGATCGAGAGGGCAGACAGAAACCTCATCGTTGTCGATGATCCCTATATCGCACTTGGCCGGGTCCTCGGACTTTTTTACCCGGAAGACCATGATCCGCCTCGGATTAGCACGGAAACCTTCATCGAAGAAGACGCAAACGTTTCAAAAGATGCAAATGTCTATCCCGGTGTCTATATCGGACGGGAAGCAAGAGTAGAACGGGGCGTTATCCTTTACCCGGGTGTCTACATCGGCCGTCGTGTCGTAATCGGCGAAGACTCCATTCTATATCCCAACGTCGTTGTATCACGAAGATGCATTATCGGAAAAAGGGTCATCCTGCATGCCGGTGTCGTCGTCGGAAGTGACGGATTTGGTTTTGCCAGGCCGGCACGGGAGAATATAAAGATTCCCCAGGTAGGCTTTGTGCAAATAGACGATGACGTTGAAGTGGGCGCCAATACCACCATAGACAGGGGCACCATTGAAAAAACCTGGATACAAAAAGGTGTAAAAATCGACAATCTGGTACAGGTGGCCCACAATGTGGTCATTGGTGAATATTCCGTGATCGTATCCCAAGTCGGCATTTCAGGAAGTACAAGACTCGGAAAGGGCGTTATCCTGGGAGGGCAGGCAGGGCTCGTAGGCCACATCGATCTCGGTGATTATGTCATGGTTGGCGCCCAGTCAGGTGTTCATGACGATGTCCCCTCAAACCAGGTCGTGTCCGGGTCACCCCATCTGCCTCACAGACAATGGCTGCGCGTAGTGGCATGTGTTACACAACTTCCGGAAATGCGCAAAAGCGTCGCGTCCATATTGAAAAGGCTCGAGAATCTGGAAAAGGACATAAAGAATGAAACCCACCGCACCAAATCCTGAGTGCTCGACAACGTCAAAATCCAAATGCACAGAAGATTTTGTATTTTGAATTTGTTTAAAATTGAAATATCAGGATTTGCGATTTCAAGGATCTGCTATGAATATTCACCCTACAGCGGTTTTATCTACGGAGGCCCATATCGAGGATGGCGTTGAGATTGGCCCTTATACAGTCATAGGACCCGATGTGCATATCGGAAAGAACACCATCATCGGACCTCATGTGGTAGTTAATGCCCATACAGACATCGGAGAGGGATGCCGCATCTTTCAATTCAGCTCAATCGGCGCTGCGCCCCAGGACCTGAAATTTAAGGGGGAAAAGACCCGGGTTATTATCGGGAACAACAATACAATCAGAGAATATGTTACCATCAACCGGGCCACATCGGCCGATATCGGGGTAACCATCATAGGAAATAATAACCTTCTGATGGCTTACTGCCACGTTGCGCACAATTGCAAACTGGGAAATAATATCGTTATGGCCAATGCCGCCAATCTTGCCGGTCATATACATGTGGAAGATTATGCTATTATAGGCGGGTTAACGGGCATCCATCAGTTCACCCGCATAGGGGCACACTGCATCATCGGCGGCGCTTCCGCCGTTTCCAAGGATGTTCCCCCTTTCGTCATGGCCTCCGGCAACTATGCAAAACTCTATGGCCTCAACATAATTGGCCTTAAACGCAGGGGGTTCAAAGATGAAACTATACAGGCCTTAAAAAAAGCCTACAGGATTGTTTTTAGATCATCTCTCCTTCTTTCCGTAGCAATCGAAAAGGTGAGAGCCGAGGTTGACGATGTTCCCGAAGTAAGGCAGTTTGTAGAGTTCATCGAAACCAGATCGGCAAGAGGGATCTCAAGATAACTGTAAGACGTGATGGCTTTGAAAGGCTTTTCGTCGATTTCGAACTGATAGCTTCATATTCGCATCTGTGAAATGGAGCGCTGGAATTTGGAATCTTATCTGCAATATGAAAGAAATCAGAGTCGGCGTGGTGGGTATCGGTCATTTAGGCAGCTACCACCTGCAAAAATACCGCGAGTTGTCCAACTGCCGGATTGTCGGCGTGGCGGACATCAGAGAGGAGCGTGCCCGGAAGGCGGCCGAAATGCACAAGTGCCTTGCTGTCGCCGATCACTGCGAGTTGATAGGTTCAGTCGATGCCGTCAGTATTGCCGTTCCAACCGTATCCCATTACCGCATCGCAAAAGACTTCCTGGAAGCGGGTATTGACGTCCTGCTGGAAAAACCCATTACCACAACCATCGAGGAGGCTGATGAGCTCATAGCCATTGCCGACGCAAAAGGATTGATATTCCAGATAGGATTGCTTGAACGATTTAATCCGGCAATCGTCGCGCTGAGGACGGTTGTGGGAAAACCTCTTTTCATTGAGACGCACCGCCTCCACCCTTTCTTCGAACGCGGCACGGATGTGGATGTCGTCCTTGATCTCATGATCCACGATCTCGACATAATCCTGCACTTTGTCAAATCACCCATACTGAATGTGGAAGCCGTAGGCGTATCCATCATGTCGGAAAAGGTGGACATTGCCAACGCGCGGATAACCTTCGCTTCCGGTTGCGTGGCTAACGTCACGGCCAGCAGGGTAACAGGAAAGACGATGCAGAAGATTAGATTCTTCGGGTTCGAGGGGTATCACGCAGTCGACTATGGGAAGCGCGAATTGGTCTCTCTCTGTAGGAAAAACTCTGCGGGAGGGAAGGTTGAAATCAGCGCAAACCCTGTGGAAGTCAAAATACTTGATCCCTTGGAGGAAGAGATTCGCTCGTTCATTGAATCAGTTATCAGCAGGAATCCGCCGCCTGTCACCGGCAAGGAGGGAAGAGACGCCTTGGAATTAGCGCTTCTCATTGCCGAAAAGGTCAAGCAATCGCAGGAGCTGCTTCCATGATACCCATGGTTGATCTCAAGAGACAGTATCATATTCTTAAAGGCGATATCGATGCAGCCATACAGAATGTACTTGAAGACTGCCAGTTCATATTGGGGCCGAATGTGGCGGAACTGGAAAAAGAAATAGCCGCGTATCACGGTATCTCCCATGCTGTCAGTGTGGCAAGCGGAACAGACGCCCTCCTCCTGTCTCTCCGGGCCTGCGGAATCGGAGCGGGAGATGAGGTCATTACCACACCGTTCACTTTCATTGCCACGGCGGACGTCATTTCACTTCTTTCCGCAACACCCGTCTTCGCAGATATCACCAAGGACACATTCAATATCGACCCCGGCAAGGTCGAGGAGAAAATTACAAGCAAAACCAAGGCGATCATACCTGTCCATCTCTTCGGCCATCCTGCGGATATGGACCCGATCTGCACTCTCGCGGCGAAATATAATATCAGAGTCATTGAAGATTGCGCCCAGGCCTTCGGTGCGACATACAAAGGGAAGAAAGTTGGGACGCGCGGTGACTGCGGCTGTTTCAGTTTCTTTCCCAGCAAGAACCTGGCGTGCTACGGTGACGGGGGCATGATTATCACCGGCAATGAGGAAATGGCAAAGAATCTGCGGCTTCTCAGGAACCATGGGAGCGCCGTCAAATACCATCACACTACTTTAGGTTATAACAGCCGGCTTGATGAGATCCAGGCGGCAATCATCCGCGTCAAAATGAAAAAAATAGAAGAATTCAACGACAAGCGCCGCATTAATGCGGACATCTACAGGGCGCTCATCAAGAGAGATGATATCACACTCCCCCTTGAACTCCCTTTTTGCAAGCATGTATATCATCAGTTTACGATCCGCTCAAAAAACAGGGATAGCATCATGAAGGCCCTGCAAAATGAGAGCGTCTCCTCCGCTATCTATTACCCCGTGCCTCTTCACAGACAGGAGGTATTCACCGGCCAGAATATTCATACGAAGAATCTGACGAACAGTGAGATATGCGCCAAAGAGGTACTGTCCCTGCCCATGTTCCCCGAGTTGGAAAAAGAGGAGATTGAACATGTGAGCAATGTGATCAGCCATGCAGCCTGAAACATCCCTTCTCGAAGACAGACAAGATAGAGAAAGCGCAAGCAAGAAACAAATCATGATTGTGGCGGGGGAAGCCTCGGGCGACCTCCATGGGGGAAACCTCGTACAGGCAATGCACAAGATCGATCCGGAAATAAGATTTTATGGAGTCGGCGGCAGGAATTTGAAAGAGGCCGGCGCGGAGCTGATAGCAGATGCCGCAGATATGGCTGTCGTCGGACTCACGGAGGTTGTCTTTAAACTGGGAATGATACTGAAAGTCATGGCTCAACTAAGGGCATCACTGAAAAAAGACAGACCCGATCTTCTTATCCTCATTGATTACCCGGATTTCAACCTACCTCTCGCCACGGCGGCGAAGAAATATGGCATAAAGGTATTTTACTATATCAGTCCCCAGGTATGGGCGTGGCGAAGAGGAAGAATCGGGAAGATCAAGAAGATCGTGGACAGAATGGCAGTGATCCTCCCCTTTGAGGCCGATCTCTACAGGGAAGCAGGTGTTGACGCAACATTCGTCGGCCATCCCCTCCTGGATGTTGTCATGACGAAATATCCCCGCAAGGAGGCGCTGCGTCGGTTCGATCTCCGTGAAGAGGTGACAACTGTGGGAATTCTGCCCGGAAGCAGGGAGTCAGAGGTGATGCGACTCCTTCCTGTGATGCTCGGGGCAGCGGAGATCATCGAGAGAAAAATCGGGCCTGTCCAATTTGTACTGCCTCTTGCCGCTACGCTTGATATTGCTTTCGTCTCACAAATAATTGCAAGGCATTCCGTGCCAGTTAGGCTTATTCCTAATGAAGTCTATGATGTCATCGGTTGTACGGACGTAGCCATGGTTGCTTCGGGAACTGCGACACTGGAGACCGCTCTGATGGAGACGCCCATGGTCATCATTTATAAAGTGTCTGCTCCTTCCTACTATATAGGCAAGATGGTAATCAATGTTGAGCACATCGGTCTCGTCAACATCATTGCCGGAAAGACGGTTGTCCCTGAGTTAATCCAGTTTGAGGCAAGCCCAGAGAAGATAGCGGCAGAAGTCATCGACATTCTGACAACCGAAGGCCATAAGGAACATATTAAAGCGGAATTGAAGAAAATCAGAAATATGTTAGGAAGCCATGGTGCGGCAGAAAGGGTTGCCCGCCTGGCACATGATATGATAAACCCTGAACACTGAACGTGAAATGAATTCAGACGCTGATGCCATTAAGATATAAATTTTTTAATTTGGGATTCTGTCAATAAATGGACATCTTTAAACGCCTCTTACAGCTTGCAAAACCGCATACATCAAAGTTCATCCTGGCGATGTTCTGCATGCTTGTTGTCGGCGCTACAACGTCTGCCCTGGCCTTTCTTGTGAAGCCGGCCTTAGATGAGATATTCCTCAAAAAGAACTCAGACATGCTCATGTGGATCCCTGTCGCCGTTATCGTCATATACCTATTAAAAGGGTTTTGCAATTACAGCCAAACGATACTGATGAGTTTCATCGGCCAGCGGGTTGTAGCCGATTTGCGAAACAATCTCTACAGACGGATGCAGATGCAATCCCTTTCATTTTTCACCAAGAATCCGACGGGCATTCTCATGTCCAGGATTACAAGTGATGTCGGATATGTCCAGGGAGCCGTATCGGAAGCAGTCACAAGTCTCCTGAAAGACTCTTTCACCCTTATCTGTCTCGTATTTGTCATCTTTTACCGTGACTGGCAATTGGCAATAATTGCCATGTTTGTATTTCCTCTCACCATCTATCCTATAGCCAAGTTCGGTAGGAAGATGAGGAACATTGCCACGAGGACTCAGGTTACCATAGGCAGTCTTACCACGCTTCTCCAGGAAACAATTTCCGGCACGAGGATCGTCAAGGCCTTCAGCATGGAAGAATATGAAAACAGGAGGTTTGCAAAAGAAAACGAGCACCTCTTTAAACTTGCCTTGAAATCCGTATCCGTAAGCGCCGTTTCGAGCCCGTTCATGGAATTCTTAGGAGGCATAGGGATCGCCGCGATTATCTTCTATGGAGGATACCAGGTGATAAGAGGCGTCTCCACGCCAGGCACCTTTTTTTCTTTCCTGACAGCTCTGATTATGCTCTACGAACCGGTCAAACGACTTACTAATGTGAATAATACCATTCAGCAGGGAATTGCCGGCGCAGTGCGGGTTTTCAGTATCATCGACATCGTTCCGGATATAAAGAACGATGCCGACGCCATCGAGTTGCCGAAAATCTCGCGTTGCATTGATATCCGGGACGTTACCTTCTGTTACGAAGAAACGCCGGTTTTGAAGAATATTAATCTCTCTATCAATGCTGGTGAAGTTGTTGCCTTTGTCGGCATGAGCGGTGGAGGCAAGACGACCCTCGTCAATCTGATCCCGCGCTTTTATGATGTCTCGGAGGGGCAGATTCTGATAGACGGCCATGACATCCGCCATGTCACCATCGAGTCCTTGCGCGGACAGATCGGCATCGTCACACAGCAGACCATCCTCTTTAATGACACGGTGCGAAATAATATCGCCTATGGCAACATCGAAAAGACCGATGAGGATATCATCCAGGCGGCGAAGGCAGCCAACGCCCACGACTTCATTATGAACTTGCCGAAAGGGTACGATACTGTTATTGGTGAACAGGGGGCAAAACTATCCGGCGGGGAAAGGCAGAGAATATCTATTGCAAGAGCGCTGCTCAAAGATGCACCCATTCTAATTCTTGACGAAGCGACATCGTCCCTTGACACAGAAGCGGAAATAGAGGTCCAGGATGCGCTGGAGTATCTGATGAAAGGAAGAACGACCCTCATCATAGCGCACCGGCTTTCGACAATCCGTAACGCCAATCGGATATTGGTGCTTGCAAACGGCGAGATTGTTGAAGAGGGAACCCACGAATCTCTTCTGGAAAAAAGGGGAGAATACTTTAAGTTTTACAGCATGCAGTTTAAAGATGAAAACAGGAACAGCTTTGAAAAAACTTCCCAGTAAGCTGAGAACAATCTGGTACTCCGAAACTGATGCATCCCTTCTGAACCCCCTGACACTGATTCTATCCTTCCTATCCCTATTCTATCGTTCTGTCGTGAACTTGAAAAACCGCTTGTATGATCTTGGCATCATCAGGCAGATAAAGCTCCCCTGTAAGGTCATCAGCATCGGAAACATAACCGTTGGCGGAACCGGGAAGACTCCTACAGTGATCACCTTGGCAAAGTCGCTGAAGGAGAAAGGATACAGACCCGCCGTATTGAGCAGGGGATATGGGGGAAAGGCCAAATCCGCTGTGAACGTCGTATCAGACGGTTCAAAGATCCTGATGGGACAAATTGAGGCCGGGGACGAGCCGATTCTCATCGCGAAAGCTGCGGACGGTATACCGGTGCTCACAGGGCCGGAAAGGATCCGCACAGGCAAGTTCGCCATAGATAACCTGAAAGCCAATGTCCTCATTCTCGATGATGCATTCCAGCACAGGCGCATCTTCAGGGATGTGGATATTGTCATCCTTAATCGGGAACAACCCTTCGGAAACGGATTCCTGCTCCCAAGAGGACCGCTTCGGGAACAGACGGCAGCCTTGAAGCGGGCGCATTTCGTCATATGGAGAGACAGCGATAGAGACGGCCGTTATCCAAAATACCAGGAGCAGGGCATAGGCAGTTTCTTCCCCGTACTCTCGGTGTACCTGCAACCGAAAGATATCATACGCGCCGATACGGGAGAGGTCTATCCGTTAGAATTCGTTAAAGGGAAAAAAGTCTGTGCCTTTGCCGGAATCGCGTCGCCGGAAGCATTCAAGAGAACCGTCGAATCTTTAGGTTGCGCCGTAAGGAGTTTCATCGACTTCCCGGATCATTACCCTTATACCGAAGCAGATATTTCGTATATTCGGAAGAGATGCACCGACTCCTCTTCTGATGTCATTATCACGACAGAAAAGGACGGCGTTCGTTTGACAGGCTTCCCCAGTTTCTTGAAAGATGTCTTTCTCCTGCGGGTGGAGATGGAAATGCTCCCTTCCCGGGAGGAATTTGAAGCACTGGTTTTCGAGAAACTGAAATGAAAAGATCACCAGTGGCGGACATAATACTGAAGTGCGTGAGTGCCGTACCCGGGAAGTTGAGAAGGGTCTTGTTTATAGGAATGTTCCGCCTTTTTTACTATATGTCTCCAAGGCAGAGATTTATTACTATTCACAATCTCAGGCGCGCCTTTCCGGAAAAAAGCATAAATGAAATAAAAAATATCGCCAGAGGTGCATACAGGACCCTGGCCATAACGGCGGCGGATTTTTTTGAAATCCCCTCTTTAACAAAGGACAACATCGGCAATTTAGTGGAGGTTGAAGGACTCGAATACTACACAAAGGCCCTGGAAAAGAACAGAGGGATTCTCCTGCTTGGCTCTCACTTCGGCAACTGGGAGCTTACTGCGGCAGCGATTTCGCTGGTGTTAAAACCTGCGGTTATTACCTATCGTCCCCTGGACAGTCCCACTCTTGACAATCTGGTATTACGGGTAAGATCATGCACGGGAAATGTCCTTATTGATAAGGAACACGCCATGAGAAAGATGCTCAGGGGTCTTGCACATAGCGACATTGTTGCAACCATGATCGACCAGAACATGGCCTGGCAGGAAGGGGTGTTTGTAGATTTCTTCGGCAGGCCCGCCTGTACAACCAATGGGCTGGCACTCCTTGCGTTGCACACGGGTGCGCCCGTGGTCCCTGGCTACCTACTCAGACTGGAAAACGGCAAGTACAGGATGGTTATCAAAGAGGAGATGACGGTCATCCGCACAGGCGACGCAGATGCGGATATTCTGATCAATACCCAGAATTTCACCAGGTTCATAGAAGATACAGTCAGGGAGTACCCAGATCAATGGTTCTGGATTCATCAGAGATGGAAGACCAAACCCTGGCAGGTATCGAAGAAGCGTGTGGAGAAAGGTGCCGCCAATAAATGAAAGTCAGAATCTCAACACGCATCCCGTTTAATACGGCGAAGAATATCCTGATACGCGGGACGAACTGGATCGGGGATGCTGTTATGACGCTTCCCGCTGTGCGGGCCATCAGAAATACCTTCCCCGGTGCGCGGCTGTCTGTTCTCGCAAAGCCGTGGGTTGCAGAGATATTTCACCTTTGCACGGACATTGATGAAGTTATCGTGTTTCAAAGCCCCGGCATACATTCAGGTATATCCGGAAAGCTGAGACTGGCAAAGGAACTCAAGGCCAGGAAGTTTGATACGGCCATACTCCTGCAAAATGCCATAGAGGCGGCCGTCATAACGCGGCTGGCCGGTATTCCCGTTAGGGCAGGATACAATTCCGATGGCAGGGGATTGCTCTTGACACACTCCGTCTGGAGGACGGAGGCGATAAGAAGAGTGCACCAGATCCAGTACTACCTGGAAATGGTCAAGTCCCTCGGATGCCGGTCAACGGAAGCTGACGTTCATCTCCTTCCGGGAAAGGAATATGAGAAACTGTCGGAGAAGATACTCCGCGAACATGGTATCCGGAGAGAGGGAGTTATAGTCGGCCTCGCACCGGGAGCTGCTTACGGACCCGCAAAGAGATGGCTTCCGGAGAGGTTTGCCGCCGCCGGCGACAGATTGAGTGAAGACGTCTCCGCACAGGTGGTTCTTTTTGGAAGTCGTGAAGACAGGAACACGACTGATATTGTCGTACAGCATGCCCATCATCCGATGATCAACCTCGCCGGGAAGACGAATCTGAAGGAGGCCATAGCTGCCATCTCCAGGTGCAGCCTTTTCATATCCAACGATTCCGGTTTGATGCACATTGCCGGAGCTTTGAATATCCCCACGGTCGGCATTTTCGGTTCAACAAATCCTGTGACGACCTCTCCTGTCGGAGAGAGAAGTGTGGTAATCTACAAAGGCGCCTCATGTAGCCCGTGCCTCAAGGAGACATGCCCGACAGATTTCAGGTGCATGGAAATGGTCAGCGTTGAGGAAGTTTGTGAAACCGCCAGGGATCTTTTAAAATTATGAAAAAGAATGCTGCAGTTTTCCTGGATAGGGATGGCACGATCAACGAAGAGGTGGGATACATGGACAGCATTGACAAACTGAAGCTCTTTGCCAATGCAGCAGAAGCAATCAGGCTGATTAACGAAAGCGACATGAAAGCCGTGGTGATTACCAATCAGTCAGGGGTAGCAAAGGGATATTTCACCGAGGAATTCGTCCGGACGGTTCACGAGCACATCCAGGAAATGCTGCGGGAGAGAGGCGCATTCATTGATGCCTTCTACTACTGCCCCCATCACCATACAGAAGGTTTCGGTGTTTATCTGCAGTCCTGTGCATGCCGGAAACCGGAGGCAGGAATGCTTATCCAGGCATCGAAAGAGCTCGCAATCGACCTTCGGCGTTCTTACACGGTGGGAGACATGCTCAAGGACGTCCAGGTGGCGCGTACTGTGGGGGCGAAAGGCGTTCTCGTCAAGACAGGCTATGGCATAAATACCATCGAGAAAGACTTGACGTCCGACTCTCCCGAAATCTGTCAGCCGAGCTACATCGCAGAAGATATTCTCGATGCAGTTAAATGGATTATAAATGACCGGAAAAAGAAACTCTTGAAGAAGTTTTGAACCGCCATTGCCTACAATATCAAGCGCTCGCAAGAAAACTGGTATGAATATTCTGATTATAAAATTAAGCGCTATCGGCGACGTTATCCATACCCTTCCCTCTTTAGCCGCCCTTAGAAGACTGTGCCCTGAGGCGAATATCACCTGGGTCATTGAAGATGCCTCTTCTGACCTCATTTCAGGCCACCCATATCTGGACAGCGTCATCGTCTCTCACAGAAAACAATGGATCAGAGACCTGAAAATGGGCCGCATCTCAAAACCCATAAGAGAAATTAGAGCCTTCATCGATAATCTGAGAAGGCAGCCCTACGACCTGGTAATTGACTTTCATGGGCTCATCAAGAGCTCAGTCATTGTCCTTCTCAGTTCCGGCAAGAGAAAGCTGGGCTACGATAGCATGCAGGAGTTAAGCGGTCTCTTCCTCAATGAAAAGATCCGCGAAGACATGAATAAACACGCCGTCGACCGATACCTCGATTTTCTCCGTTATCTCGGTGCAGATGTCGGAAGGCCGGAATTCTTGATCCCCACCGGGGAAGACAACATAAACAGGGTGGAAGAAATCCTGCGAAGAAACGAGATTGACAAGAAGGACCCTTTTGTGGCAGTAAGCCCTGTAGCACTATGGGACACTAAACTCTGGGCGGATGAGAAATTCGCCGGGTTGTGCGACCGGATTGCAGAAGAGCTGAAGGTAAGCGTTGTCTTTACGGGAAGCGAGCATGGCAAATTGGAGCATATTCAATCCCGGATGAAGACTTCCTCCGTTAATCTGGGAGGGGAAACGACGCTGCGGGACCTGGCCTATCTTTATCAGCGATCCGCGCTCCTGATTACTACAGACTCAGGTCCGATGCACCTTGCGGCAGCTGTGGGGACACCCGTCATCGCCCTTTTCGGTCCTACTGATCCATCCAGAACGGGACCGTACGGAAAAGGGCACGTAGTTATACGAAGGGAATTACCCTGCAGTCCCTGTTTTTTGAAGAAGTGCGAATCTATGAAATGCATGGCCGACATTAGCGTTGACGAGGTCTTTCATGCAGTGAAAGAAAAATTATCGGGGCGAGGATAAATACTATGCTGAGACGGGGACGGCTTGCAAAGTTAGACATTTTTATTGTTGTCATTACTATTCTTGTTGCAAACTACGCTTACTGTGAGGAAGCGCAGAAGGAAGGTCGCACCAGTAACAAATTCTTCACAGAGATGGGATTTATCGCCGGTTTCGGAAACGGCAGCATTCCGGAAGGCAGCTATCAGCCTGTCTTTCTGATCGGCCATTTCGGTGTCGATCTGAAAAGATATTTCTCGGGACTTAAGAATCACGGCGGGACGCTTTCCGTTTTTCTCGAGCCCCAAATCAATCCCGTTGTGAATCCGCAAACTGACATCGAATTCGGTATCGGCATTGGCCTCCAGTACCTGCATCCGATCATCGGCAATTTATCCGTCTATGCCCTCGGAAGCGTTGGACCGCACTATATTTCCGTAGTCACAACCAAACAGGCTAACGGGTTCATTTTCGCCGACACTATCGGCGCAGGGTTCTATTACTATCTCACAAAGGACTCCGCCATCAATGTTGGTTACCGCTTCCGGCATATGTCGAATGCAAGTTGTGCAGATCCTAATGGTGGTATCGACACGAATTCAGGAGTTATCGGCTACTCGATCTTTTTTGATTGATTTTTTCCCCGGACGGGGATGAGAGGATGGATATCGGGGGAATTACGAGGGAGGGAAGGAATTGGCCATAAGCAAGGAACTGCTGGCTATTTTGGTATGCCCCAAGTGCAAGAGTGACATCCGCCTGAATGAATCGGGAGATGGCTTGATCTGCGATAAGTGCAAACTTTTGTACGAAATTAAAGACGATATCCCGATTATGTTGATTGATGAGGCAAAGAAACTGCCTTAATTAGCCGCGCTTGAATTCGGTAGCGAGCGCATGCCCCGTAGCTAGCTGCGGGGTAAGCGAGCGAATACTGATTGATATTTTTCCTTAAGAATCGAAGATTCTCCGCGGCTTGCTGTGGAGAGCTTCAATATTTCAACACCTGATCAGAATTTTTTCGAACTCGCTTTATCCAGTCTGCGACATTCACCCGCTAATGAAAACTTGAGGCAGGATCTGCAAGAGTCTCCCATCTTATAGGCTCCATATTCAATCATGATGGCTTTTGTACCACTCGATGGTTTTCGCCAGTCCCGCCCGGAAATCAGTTCGAGCCTTAAAACCGAATTCATGATATGCCCTCGCTGTATCAAGCATACGCCGTGGCTGTCCGTCCGGTTTCGTTTCATCCCAGGTGACCTTGCCTTTATATCCCGTCAGCTCCATGATCAGGCCAACGAGGTCCCGAATGGATATTTCAAAGCCCGCCCCGATATTCACGGGATCACTCTTATTATATTTTTCCATGGCAAGGATGATAGCTTCCGCTGCGTCTTCTACATAAAAA
>Ga0187878_1003144_pt1 | contig 13933 bp, 13 predicted proteins | sample June2016WEW_17_1_FD_132979 | JGI IMG/M metagenome (GOLD analysis project Ga0187878, IMG submission 132979) | Peatland microbial communities from SPRUCE experiment site at the Marcell Experimental Forest, Minnesota, USA - June2016WEW_17_150 | ecosystem: Environmental > Terrestrial > Soil >...
ATTGCCGTTCATGTGGCTTTGGAAAGGCAATTGGCCAAGGAGGGGACCAATCGCCACAAACTGGGACGCGAAGAATTTTTGAAACGTGCCTGGGCTTGGCGAGAAAAATATGGCAATGTAATTTTGGAACAACTTAAAAAACTTGGGCTCTCGTTGGACTGGACGCGACTGAAATTCACCATGGATCCCGATTATCAGGAAGCGGTCAAAGTCGCCTTTCATCATTACCATGAAAAAGGTTGGATCTACCAAGGCACGAGAGTTATTAACTGGTGCCCCCGTTGCGCCACCACCATTTCCGATCTCGAGGTTAATTATGTTGCTGAAAAAGGTAAACTATATTTCATAAAATATGGCCCGTTCACTTTGGCCACCACCCGGCCGGAGACGAAACTTGGCGACACGGCTTTGGCTGTTCATCCATCGGACGTTCGCTACAAAAATTATATCGGCAAAGAGTTGGAAATCGAATCGGTTGATAATCATATTCCCGCCGACCAGCCGGCCCGCGCTAAAAAAATCAAAATAAAAGTCGTTGACGATCAGGCCGTTGATAAGGAATTTGGAACCGGTATCGTCAAAGTCACGCCGGCACATGATATCACAGATTCTGAGATCGGCCAAAGACATGATTTGGAATCGGTCCAAATCATTGACGAGCAGGGCCGGATGAATAAAAATGCCGGTGTTCGCTATGAAGGTTTAAAAACAACTGAAGCCCGCGAAAAAATTGTCGCCGATCTGCAAGCGCTCGGCCTGATCGAAAAGATCGATGACTACGAACACAATGTCGCTCGCTGCGACCGATGCAATTCGGTCATTGAGCCACTGCCATCCAAACAATGGTTTCTGAAAATGTCCGAGTTGGCTAAGTTAGCGCTTGAACCTCTAAAAGAAGGCAAACTAAAAATCCACCCCGAGCGCTGGGCCGGTCCTTATCAGGATTGGCTGGAGAATATCCGCGACTGGTGCATATCGCGCCAACTTTGGTGGGGCCACAAAATTCCCATCGAAGGCGAGGAGGATGTCTTGGATACCTGGTTTTCTTCGGCGCTCTGGCCGCTGGCGACTCTTGGTTGGCCGAATGAAAAATCGAAAGATTTCCAAGAATATTATCCGACCGATTTCATCACTTCCGACAGGGGAATCCTGTTTTTGTGGCAGGTGCGGATGGTTTTTTCGGGAATGGAATTCACTGGCCAATCACCCTTCAAAGATATGCTCATCCACGCCACCGTTTTAACCAAAGACGGAAAAAGAATGTCGAAATCACTCGGGACCGGCGTGAATCCGATCGACTTGATGGAAAAATACGGCGTTGATGCTCTGCGTTTCGCCCTGGCGTCCCAATCAACCGGCCTTCAGGATCTGCGTTTTGGCGAGGATCTCTTGATTATGGGCAAAAAATTCGCCAACAAGATTTGGAATATCGCCCGCTTTACGATCGGCAAGGTGGGGGAGAATTACCAATGGAAAAATTCCCGCCCTGAAAATGAGTGGACCCAAAAGATGGATGAAACCGCGAAATTCGTAACCGAGCAAATTGAAAAATATAATTTTGCCGAGGCGACTAATCATCTCTACCATTTTATCTGGCACGAGATCGCCGACAAGTTCCTCGAGGAAAGCAAAGAAAAAAATGATCCTGAAAACAGCGACACTCTCGCCTATCTGCTGGTGAATTCTTTAAAACTCCTTCACCCGTTCATGCCTTTTTTGACTGAAGAAATCTATTCAAAATTGCCAATCAAGGATAAAAAACTTCTTCTGGTTGAGGATTGGCCCTAAACCAAATTTACTTCGTAAATTTGGTCGGGCGAACATTCACAAAGTGAATGTTTTAGCCGAGGATTGTGATATAATTAATAGGTGAGTTATCTCTACACAGCTCCCCTGTTGATAATATTTGGTTTTTTGCCAAGTTTGATTTGGCTTTTTTATTATCTAAGAAAGGATTGCCATCCCGAGCCCAAGTCCATGATCGCCCGGGCGATGTTCGTCGGTATCTTACTGGCGCCCCTGGCTATCATCGCCGAACTTTTGTATTCCAATGTTTTCAACGATTCAACATCCGCGATATTTTTTCTTTGGGCGGCTTTAATTGAGGAATTTGTCAAATATCTGGCTGTCCGCTGGGCCGTCATCAACAATCCCAATTTTGACGAACCCATTGACGCCATGATCTACATGATCTCGGCCGGATTGGGTTTCGCCGCCATTGAAAATATCCTGGTTCTTTTCCACGCCATTCAATCGGGGGCGGGCGCGACCGCCCAGATCTGGCTGTTGAGGTTCACCGGGGCAACTTTGCTCCATGCGGTTTCCTCGGCGCTTTTGGGATACTTTTTGGCTCTCTCCTGGTTTTACGATGGCCACAGCAAAAAGATCCTGGCTCTGGGTTTTGGCATCGCCATTCTTGCCCATTTCGCTTTCAATGAAACGCTTTTATCTTCAGGCTCGGACATGATCGGTTATGTTTCTTCTTCGGCCGGTCTTTTGGCCCTGATATTCCTGATCTCATTCCTTTTCAACAAACTCAAAAAAAGGATGGCCGAGAATCAGATCTAATTGTGAACAGAGCGCGCCACAGTTGATAAGATTTGTTGTATAATTAAGACGGTATGGAATTTGACGAAGAACAATTAGACATGGAGCCGACCCTGACCGCCAGTAAAACCGGTGGCGGCGCGTCTGATGAAGGCCAGCTGACGGTGGATGTTTTTCAAACTGATAACGAGATCGTCATCAAATCGACCATTGCCGGCGTCGGCGCCGAGGATATTGATATTTCCTTGACCAGCGAGATGGTCATCATCAAAGGCAAACGTCAGCCCGAGGAAAAAGTCCGTTCTTCCGATTACTATCATCAAGAACTCTATTGGGGACCGTTCTCGCGCTCGATAATTTTGCCGGAAGAAATTGATGTCGACGGCGCCAAGGCCTCGATGAAAAACGGCCTCTTGACCTTGCGCCTGCCGAAACTTGCCCGCAATAAAACCAAGAAATTAAAGATCTCCTATTGACCCGGCCGTGACCTTCAGTAAAAAATTTCCGTTCACAATTTTGATCATCGCCATATCAGCTTTGTTCGTCGAGCTGTTTTTTTTAATTGACCAGACCGGTAATTTAAATAAAGTTGAGACCGTTTCAAAATCCGATTTTCAACTTTCCCAAGGCAAACTGCTTAACGCCGTCAAGAATGATTTTTCTTTGATGGACGACGCCCAAAATCTGTCTTACGCTATCAAACCGGCTGACCTCCGATCATGGCTGGCTTCGAGTTCCCGTGATTATTTTGGCCAACAACAATACGGCGTTGACGAAGAAAAAGTCAAAGAATATCTCATAAGCATGCCGATCACCATTGCCACTCAGCCGGCTGACGGACAATTGGCGATGGACGACAGTAATAACCTCATTGAAACCGTCAAATCGGAAAAGGGACTGGTTTTGAATGTTGATGCCACGGTTTCAAATATCATTTCATCATTGAAAGACGGCCGGGATTGGGCTGAGATAAAATTCGATGGCCTTGAACCGAAGATCTCTCTGGAAAAAGCCAAGGAGCTCGGCGTTACCGCACTTCTCGCAAAAGGCGAGTCCAATTTCAGCAACTCCTCATCGGCCAGAGTTCATAATATTTCCGTCGGAGCGGCAATTTACAACGGCTACGTCATCAAGCCCGGCGAGGAATTTTCTTTTAACAATATATTAGGCACGGTTGACGCTTCGACCGGCTACAAACCGGAGCTCGTCATAAAAAATAAAACCGTCACTCCCGAATATGGCGGCGGTTTGTGCCAGGTCTCGACGACCATGTTTCGGGCGGCTGTTAATTCCGGCCTGCCCATAACTGAACGCCACGCTCATTCTTTCCCCGTCAGCCACTATAATCCGCAGGGTTTCGACGCCACCATTTATCCGGGAGTCAGCGACCTGCGTTTCGTCAACGACACTCAGGGAAATATTTTGATCCAATCCGAAATTCACGGCACCTCGTTGTCTTTCGATTTCTTCGGCGCGAGCGACGGAAGGAAAGTTGTGGTTGACGGCCCCCATATCCTGACTTGGGACAAATCCGGCGCCATGACGACGATCCTCTACCGCCACATCACATATTCTGACGGCATGGACAAGAAGGATTCATTTTATTCCGATTACAAATCGCCGGCCCTTTTCCCGACGGTCCAGAACCCGCTGGATTGACGAATAAAATCTTTGAGTTATTATTCACCGCGAGCCGAGGTGATGGAACTGGCAGACATTACGGCCTTAGGAGCCGTTGGGAGCAATCCCGTGGGAGTTCGAATCTCCCCCTCGGCACAATCACAAAACCCCGCCAAAGCGGGGTTTTGTGATTGAGACGCGTCTCAAAAAATCAGCCGAAGAAAGTTCTGCTTACTAACCCGGCGACTGTTTGCAAAATTATACCGATCGCAAAAACCACAGCCGCGCCGACTATTCCTTTCCATATCCATGCCCAGCCCGTTTTCGTCCGATCAGCGCTGCCACCCGCCGTGATCAACACGATCGCGCCCCAGACAATGGCAATGACGGCGATGACAACCGCTACGATCATAATAAAACTGGCTATTGTTTGGATTATTGACTGAACTTCGCTCAGGGTTAACGGGTTGTTGTTGTCGTTGATCGGGTTAGTGGCCACCGGAATTGATGCCAACGTCAAAAGCGGCACGGCGATCATGGCCGCCGGTACTACGAACTTCGCTATTTTTTTAAACATTTTCATATGACACCTCCTTTTTCATTTTGACCTTCCAGCCGGCGATTATGGATCAACGGCAAAAGATCGGTTTAATTAACAAATCAAAATCATTGACAGGTATAATCGTTTTGACAAAAGTCAGAATTGCAATCGGAACCAATGAGACATCCTTCGCCCGTTTCATTACCTTGGGACCGGTCGCAAATTGAAAAATTACCATGCTTATTGCAAACCACCCCAATATCGTCACAAGTGTTATCTGAATTACACGACTCGCCAACCGTGCCTACGCTTCCTTTAACTACCGATGAAGCAGCTGAACAAACATTATTACCGCAGTGCAAACCAGTCAGGCAATTATCATCGACTGAACAAGTTGACCCGATATCACCCTTTGTAGTAGTGGTGCTTCCTTGTGATTGGCCTGACGAGTTTTGGTTCTGGGTTTGGCCGGAGCTTGGTAAGCCGCTACTATTGCCAGTATTACTAGTGCCGATGCCGAAGAAATTTCCAGTCACCAGAAAGGCGACGGTGTTGATAATGATCCCGGCGGCCAAAACGATCGCCACGCCATAAATAGCGTATTTCAAAACACCCTTGGCGCTTTCCACGGCTTTAGGATTAAAACCCGACGACAGATAAATGATGCCGGCGTAAATGATGATGATGATGGCGCCGGCGATGGCGAAAGCCAGCATGAAGTTAGCGGCATTGTTGAGCGCGGTCATTATTCCGGTGGTAGTCCACGGTGTTCCTGTTGGCAGGTCATAAGCCAAAGTCATCAAAGGCAAAAGAAATAGCGCCGCCGAAAGTCCGAGAATTTTATTGAAACTTTTCATATTTTTAATGCAATATGCAAACCCCAAGCAACGAAACCTGGCAAAAGAAATCTCTGGTCACTATGAAAGCGATCGTATTAATTATCACACCTGTGCCAAAAATTATCAAACCGGCAACCACGCTGTAGCCAAGCCACTTCTTGCCTTTGGTTACCGCAGCGGGGCTGGCGCCGCCGGTCATGATGGTGATGGCGCTAAGGACCAAAGCGATTATTAGAAGTATCGGCGCGACGAGAATGAAGAAATTTCCGATAGTGCCGACAATACTGCCAACTTCGTTGAGGGTGACTGGGGGATTGCCATTAATCGGCTGATTAAGGTTGATAGTCCCCGTAGGTACCAAATCGGCATGGACCATGCCTCCGCCGACCATCAAAAATATCAAAGAAAGGTTGACCAGAATTTGAATCGCGAAAATTGTTTTGGTTTTGTTCATGGATTTATTTACTTGTATTGGGATAGGTAACATTCGTGGTAACGCTCTCACAACTGACCGGCACTGCCGGATAACTGGCGCCTAAAAGATTAGCAATAGTAGCAATGATAATATTGGTGGCGAGGACAACCGCCACGCCGGCCAGAACCCAGGTGAAATTCGTCTTGGCTTTGGTCACCGCACCCGGTTCTCCGCGAGCCAGGAAAAACCTGACCCCGGCAATTATCAGCGCTAATACCATTATAAACAAAATAATCTGAATTACCCAGCAGACGGCCGCGGTTATAAAATCGCTAAGACCCTTTGCCGTTAGATTTATCCCCGGCAGGTTGCCGACCCCACCGCTGTTGGTCGGGCCGCCGGTGATGTTTGTGACGTTAGAACTGTTGCCGGGATTTTGGGGGTTGCTTGTATTCTGGGGGTTACTAGTCGTTCCTAGCCCTGTCACATTTAAGGTAGCCGTACCGGAACCAATTGGCACTGTGTAACCGGCCTCCGAAAGATCTACCTCGACAACATTTGTTCCATCCACAAAACCGTTAGCTACAGATACCGGCATCGAGCTTAAAAATTGATCAGACGAAGATACTACAGATCGGTCTTTTGTTAATGTGCCAACATTCTTTTTATTGACCAGGAATATGTAATAAATACTGGTTATAGCGGATGGTAAGCCATTGACTTTGTTTTTGTCGACATTGGCTAAAATCTGGATGGAATCGCCAGCATTATAAGTGGCTTGTGAAGGCTTAAAGTAAACATTTACTGGAACGGAGCCGGAACCATTGCTGGAACCAGTAATACTTACTGTCCGGATATTGCTCGTGGCTTCAGCATCAGCACTGCCCGTCTTGAACACTAACAATTTCATATTGATCTGGTTAACGTCATGGAGAACGCTGCGATCAAATGTGGCCAAGTTCAGCGAATAGTTAAAAGTGAGTGGCGAGCCTGTAAATGTGAAATTTTGGGTGTGAACGCTTACCCAGCCATTTGCCTGTGGCCCTTGTTGCATGACAAATGAGACAATAAATACAACGTCACTGCAATTAGCTAAACTGTCTGGCGCAGTAATAGAGGGAGTAATCACGCCCGTATAATTAAGGGTGTCAGAGTCCTTGGCAGTGACGACGCCCGAGGCATCAAATCTGGAAATCGTATTACAGGCCGCTTGAGCAGCGGCAGTATAAACTCCAAAGAAAACCAAAACCAAAAAAAACGTTAAACATAGGCGAAACAATTTTGATTTAAATAAACCTGACATTGATATATTAAGTTTAATTTTAAATCCTTGATTTTACAAGCTGATTTATTAACTCCAGGTTATTTTGCCCAGTTCAGAATACTCGTTATCAAAGTTATAAATCCCCCGCCGATAAGAACCACGGCCAAGCCCATGACCGTCCAAGTCAGGATCTTTTTTCCACGTTCGATCATTTTGGGATTGCCCTGGTTAGCCAGGAACATAAAGCCGGCGTAGATTATCATCACAACCGCGATGGGAATGGCAATGGTAATCATCCATTTCAGAATTCCGGCCAGCAAACTGGCGACATCGGTGTTGGCGGTCGGCGGTTGGAAAGTAACTGTAGTAGTCGAACTATTGTTTTGGGTGGTAGTGCTGTCAGCTGCCCAAACCGGACTCATCAAAGACAAGAAAAAAAGAAATAATAATATTGTCAGAAAATATTTTTTCATCATGATTTAAAATTTGCCGTAACAATATTCGACTTTCGGCGCATAAACTCTGGTCTGACTAAAGTTAGCCGGCTGGCCGGATGAATCTACACGATCAATGTTGCAACTGGTGTGGCCTGTGTCTTCGTACAAACATTCCCATCTTTTTGTCGGCCGGCTACCTTGATTAGCACAAACCGAACAAGTACCGCTGCCGGCGCTCGGGCCACAATCAGAACTGACATCGCAGGCGCCCGATACGCCATTAGCACCACCATTATAACCGGCAGCAAGCTGTCTGACATCGCAACCGCAACCGCTGACAAGGAATCTTATGAAATTGGCGGCGATACAGATGCTTGCTTGGATGTTTTTCTTATCGGAACTTAGCAACCAAGCGGCATCAATATTATCGGTGGTACAGCCAGATTTAAAGGCATTCGCCGTGTCGGGCCGGAGTTGCATGATTCCGTAGGAACTCCCATTGAAAGATTGTTTTCCGGTCACGCCGTTTGATTCCTGGGACATGATGGCTTTGATCATTTTCACCGTATCAATTCCGGAGCAAATCGAAATTCCGCTGGTTCCGGCAATGATCTGGTCGTTCCATTGATTGACCGCACTGTTATAACATGAAGCGCTCGTATTCGGTTGGCAGACATTCACGCCAGCATCGCTGCATGTTTTCTGGCCGGTGCAGGTTCCAGTGGACACGACCGATTGACATTTCCCGTCGCAATTTGATGTCGTGTAGGAACCGTTGGCATCCGCCACACAAATATTGCTGGAATTGCAATAATATTTTTGGCCAGCGATAGGTGCGGTTCCAGTTGTTCCAGTCGTACTTGGATTTTTGCAGACGATCGTGAACCAACTTCCGGAAATATTGTTATTGCCGGCCAATGATTGCAAGATGGTATTGGCGATAAGCCATGAGCTGTAGACAATAAGCAGACCGATGACCGTGTTTTTGAACATGGTCTTGCCTTTGCCGATCGTTCCCGGCGAAGCGCCGCCAAGAATGATCATGAACCCAGCGATGAGAAACAAAAGTGTCGCGATGGATGGAACCAGAATAGTTACCAGAAAATTAATGACGTCGCTGAGGAGAATGGTAATGTCACAGATCTGGCAAGGCGTTTGGGTGTCATAGCCGGTTTGAGCCAAAATATCCGGATCGGTGAAATCAAGTCCGCATTTCACCAGACCGGCGTGCTTCGTCGTGTCGGCAGCAAAGACAAAATTGGGTGAAAGGAACTTAAAAAATGAAAAAATCAAAATAAAAACCGACAGAAACAAAAAAAATTTTTTGGCATTGACTAATATCTTGATTTTGGCGGTACTCATTTATTTTTCTGCATCAAAACATTAACCTGGCTCTCGGCGGTTTGGATGGCATCGTGGATCGAAGCCCGACCGTGGTTAACGGCGTCTATCATGTTGGCGAATATCGTCTCGATAGCGGAACTGTCCACTTGATACCAAGTCCGGGCCGATAGGGCTTGCTTGGCAAAAACGCCAATATCCGGATCGGATTCCTGGGCGCTGATGAGATCGCGCCGGGCCGCCGGCCGGCCGGAAATGTTCAAATATTTGGTGGCGTTAGTGGCGTTGGTCAAAGCGGCAACGAACTTCCAGGCCTCATTGATATTTTTGGATTGCTTCGAAACCGCCACCGCCCAATAATTGGCAAAATTGACCGCCGTGGTCGCGCCACTTACCTGGGGCATGGGGGCGACATTGAAATTGAATCGGGGCGCCTCGGCGTGGAGGACTTGGGCTTCGTGGGAATAATCAAACATCATCGCCACCTTGCTGGCCGTGAAAGCATCCACGGAATAACTTTGCAAATCGTCCCAGGTGTAGACCTCTTTCAAAGGATTGGCAAAATCGGTGTAATACTGAAGCGCCGCTTCGCCGACATTTTGGTTTTGGACCGGCTGGCTGAAAGTCACCGAAGTGTCGTCGTTACTGGTCATCTGGACTCCGCTTTGCATCATCAACAGCATCAGAAGATCGGTTCCCCGATTGATATTTTGGGCGGTGCCAATGGCCGCGCCGGCGCGGGTGATGTGGCCTGTGCTATCAAGCTGGGTCAGGAGTTTAACGTCATTGTTGAACTGATCCCAAGTCGTCGGCGGAACGGCGACGCCGGCAGAATTAAAAATATCTTTGTTGTAATAAAGGGCGAGAGTATCAATGTAAAGCGGCATTGCGTAGATCTGATTATTGTAAACAAGATCGGTGGCGGCCACATCAGCAAATTGGTTTTGAAAATCCTGGATAGTTATCAATGGCTGGCTTAAACCGGGAATAGTCGCCGGCATCGGCGCCATCAGGTCACCGTGTTTGGGAAGCCAGGTATTGTCAATCAGCCAAATGTCAGGTCCGGTGCCGGAAGCGAATGACTGGATGAGTTTGTTCTCGTATTCGTCGTAGGTGAATTCCTGATAAACGATCTTGACCCCAGGATTGTCTTTTTGATACTGGTTAATGATGTCGGTGTAGTAAGACGGGTCGTCATAAACGCCCCAAAATTGCAAAACCGCCGAAGTCGTCTTATTGGGATTTAAGCTTTTCAAAAGCAAAAAAACGATCAAGCCAAAAATCACTACACCGCCGATGATCCCGATAATCATAAGAAGTTTCTTGTTCACCCCGTTAGAGACAGCAAAAGTTATTTTCTGTAACAACTTGAGTGTCTCGAATTAAATTATTATTCCGAAACTCCCGATGAGTTACGGATTTGCCTGAAGGCAAATCCTGCCTCTAACGGGGTTCATTATATTTTCCTGAATCTCATTCCAAAATGAAACGCGCCGGCGTCAATTTCGTTCACGAATTTAAAACCCGATTTTTCGACAAGGTCATTCGTCGAATCCTGATCCATTCTGGCGTTTTCGGGTGGTCCGAAACCGCGGGCGCTTTTTTTCCAGTCGATGACAACCAAACCGCCGCCGGTTTTGAGCACCCGATTGGCTTCTTTGATTATCTCTTCTTTCTTTTTTGACTCATAGAGAACATTGGCCAACAGGGCCAGGTCTTGTGAATTGTCGCCCAGACCGGATGTTCTGAATACTTCAAGATTTGCTCTAACGATGGCGATGTTTGAGAGACCCTCGGTCTTGGCTTTGGCCCTGACTGTATCAAGCGCTGTCTCAAGGACATCCACGGCGGTAACAACGCCGTCTTTGCCGGCAAGCTTGGCCATATAGATAGGGAAAAAACCGGAGCCGCAACCGAAATCGGCGATACGCATGCCTTCGCGGATGCCAAAAAGCGCCGCGATCCTTTGCGGATCCATGAAACCGCCGTTGCCTGTTCTTGGCGGCATAAAACTAGTTGGATTTAATTGGGTATCTATGCCCATATTTTACCACGCAATGAGATTGGGAAGAAGTTAATTATTAACAATGCGCTCGCCTCACTCTGAAAAATCCCCAACCTGGGCTCACCCTAATTCCTTTGTCGGGACGCTCCAGTACTACAACCCCAGCGGGGTTGTTTGTTTTTAGATACTTCCGCTCATTGCCAGTTCCCGTCGACCCCTCGCTATTAAGCTCGGGGACCTTGCTCGACGGGACTGGCAGTGCCCTCCAAAGGAACCAGGGTTCGCAGGGATTTTTCAGAGAGGGGCTCGCTTGGGGCTATTTGGGGAAACAAAAACAACCCATTTGGGTTGCGTTTGTTCCTAAAAAATCTAATTTCTTAAATTTCTTGGGAAAGCGGGATGGGCAGAACATCCCTTGAGACGCTTTCTCGTCTCTACTGCCAAAGGTTCAAAGTGTGTTCCTATGTCCTTTCACGTGCCCTTTCACGGGCTAAATTCCACCCGTGGTTACTGCCGGTTTCGAAAACCTTCTGGATGGCATTGACGACATCCATCTCCGCACTGATTGAATGTCCGCCGGGAGTCTTTGCATTCTTCTTTGCATACACACCGATGGCTTCCCGCAATGCTTCAGATTCGCGGTCGGTCATCTCGATTTCAACGAGGAGTTTCCCGGTGAGCGGGACTTTGTCGGAGAAGTAGAACTCAAGAGTTTTGTCGTTGTCGGCAAAATGTGAATAATGCAACTTAGCGCCACTCTTGGGATCTAAAATAATAACCCATCTCCCTTTTTCCTCTTTTTTCATGCTTACCTCCAGTGCCAAAGGCACATATGTTGGTTTGGGGTTCAAAAACCATTGAAAAGGACTTGTTTCAGTATGCCCCTTAATATTAACACCTTTTCACAAGTTCTGTCAATAGTGGCTGAAAAACCCATATTTTACATGGGTTTCTAAGGGTAGGTGTGCCAGGGGCACACCCGAAAAACATTATTATCCCCGATTGGTCATATAGACATATTTCCACGATCGTGGATTTATATCTATATACCATTTTGAGGCGATGCCGTGATATCGATGCAGGTGTGAATCTATTTTCAGAATGGCGAGTCCTTGTCTCTTTCGAGAGTTCTGTCGAGCCCAGTCTGGCCCCGAGCGAAGCGAGGGGCCAAGCGATCCGGGCATGGTGTCGAGCGATAGCGAGACGAGGATGGCGAGACAAAAAGCGAAAAGTTGCCTCGCTGGGGCAACTTGAGCGTCTCGAGAAAGAGACAAGGGCTCGCTGAGAGTTATACCACCACCACTGATGCTACCGCATCTCCCTGTTCGAGTTTCATGACTCGGACTCCTTGTGTCGCCCGGCCGAGAACAGAAATGCTTTTGAGTTCGGTTTTGATGACAATACCTTTTTGAGAAACGGCGATGATTTCCTCATCCTCATCAGCGACAATGTGCGCCGACACCAGATCGCCGGTCTTGGGCGTGATTTTCGCCGTCATTATCCCCTTGCCGCCCCGATTCTGAACTTTGTAAGCCGAGAGGTCAGTCCGCTTGCCATAACCGTGCGACATCACGGCGAGAAGTTTCAACGTCTTGGCTTCTTTTCCAGTCGGAACAATGTCGGCTCCGATAAGTTTTGCTCCTTTCTCAAGACGAATGCCTATAACGCCGGCGGCCGAGCGTCCCATCGGCCGAACATCTTTTTCTTTGAAGCGAATTGCCGAGCCGTCGGTCGTGGTCAAAATTATCTCATCAGTTCCCGAACTTGTTTCAACCCATTTCAATTCGTCATCGCCGTTGAGCTTGATGGCGATCATTCCGTTTTTGCGAATCTGGGAGAATTCTTCGATGTCAACTTTTTTGATGATACCGTTGGCCGTGGTCATGACCAGATATTTGGCGCCGCCGTTTTTGGGAACCGGAATGACAGCGGTGATTCTGTCATTGGTGGTAATTTGGAGAAAATTGACCAGCGCTTTGCCTTTGGCCGCCCGGGCCGATTCGGGAACTTCGTAACCCTTGGTGACAAAAACTTTTCCGGTGCTGGTGAAAAACATCAGATTGTCGTGGGTGTTGGCCACGAAAAACTGGCTGATGACATCTTCTTCTTTGGTCGCCATGCCGATAAGTCCTTTGCCGCCGCGTTTCTGGGATTTCAAAATATCGGGCGGCATTCGTTTGATGTATCCGCCTTTGGTGACCATGAACAGCGAGTCCTCTTCCGGTATCAATTCTTCCTCGCCGATCTCCCGCAAAGCTGACTTTACGATCTTCGTCCGGCGCTCGTCGCCGAATTTTGTTTTTATCTCCTCAAGTTCGGTTTTAACCACGCTAAGGATTTTTTTCGGATGGGCAAGCAGATCTTTCAGTAAAGCGATCAGGGTTGATTTTTCGGCCAGCTCGTCCTCGATCTTTTTGCGTTCCAACCCAGCCAGCGCCTGCAAACGCATTTCCAAAATGGCCGTCGCTTGTTTGTCGGAAAACTTGAATTGTTTTATCAGATTATTGAAAGCGTCCTCTTTGGATTCGGATTTTTTGATGAGTTTGATTATTTCGTCAATGTGGTCAAGGGCTTTTTTCAAACCTTCAAGAATATGGGCCCGCTCTTCGGCCTTGCGGAGATCGAATTTCGTCCGGCGGGTGACGACGATCTGGCGGTGCTCGATGAATTTCTCCAAAAGCGATTTCAAACTCAAGGTCTGGGGCTGGATGCCGTCAACCAGGCCGAGCATGTTGACGTGAAATGATTTCTGAAGTTCGGTGTATTTGAAAAGCTGGTTCAGGATCTTTCTCGGGAAAGCATCGTTCTTAAGATCAATGGCAATGCGCAGGCCGTCCTTGTCGGATTCGTCGCGGATGTCGCGGATGCCGTCAACTTTTTTCTCCTTCACCAATTCGGCAACTTTCATTATCAATTCCGATTTA
>Ga0187878_1003147_pt1 | contig 13926 bp, 15 predicted proteins | sample June2016WEW_17_1_FD_132979 | JGI IMG/M metagenome (GOLD analysis project Ga0187878, IMG submission 132979) | Peatland microbial communities from SPRUCE experiment site at the Marcell Experimental Forest, Minnesota, USA - June2016WEW_17_150 | ecosystem: Environmental > Terrestrial > Soil >...
CCAGCCTTCTTACCCGCAACGATCTCCGATATTTTCCCATAAATATTGGCCTTTGTGAGTATACCGAGGCTAATTGGGTTCGCCAATTCTGCAGTGGTAAGGCACTTATCCCCGTCTATCACGATCTTATTCGCTCTCTTGAAAGTGGGTGCATCAAGCTCCGCTTTTAATGGGTCATCCGAACCCATGCCGCTTATGTGAGAGCCTACCTTAAGCCATTCTCCCCTCACTATCGGCGTCGTCGCGTAAGTAGCAGTTACAAGTATGTCTGCGTTCTTCACCACGTCTCTTGGATCATCTGGGGCGTGAGCTTCAACGCCGAGTATTCGCCCCATCTCAGTGGCGAACTCCTCATCTTTCCCCCTGCCAGAGTGCACATACAACCTGTCAAAGGATCTAACCTTTGAAAGGCAAGCAAGTGATCCTCTCCCGACATTACCAGTCCCTAAAAGACCGACACTTTCTACGTGTTGTCTGGCTAGATATTTTGCTCCGATAGCGGCCGCAGCTCCGGTTCTCAGATCACCAGAGGCTGCTCCCTTCTGTTTCACTCCGAAGGGAGGTCTTTCTCTGCTGATTATTGCGAGAGTCTTACCCTCTTCGGAGTCGATTATCATAGTCACATATCGATGCCATGAGAAGTGAAATGCGTGAGAAATTACTACTACCTTCGACTTCTCTAAGAAGGTTAACCCTTGACCTATACTCTCAGTACCCGGTGCGATGTGTGGAAGATCTTTGCCTTTTATCCTAACCTCTCGCCTAGGAGTGTCCTGGGCAAGGCCCATTCCATCTTGCCTGTAAGCATCCTCGACAGCGCCAATTACTTCCTCAGACGTCAACTCAGCTTTCTTAACATCATCGTCCCCGATGAGAAGAACCATTCAACTAGCACCTCAATTTTAAGGGCTCTGCTCCCTCTATAAACTCGAGTATAATAGACACCCCTACAGAATTGAAGCAAGCTACCTAACTCTATTCTAATCTCATACAAATAAGGAACAGCAATAAACTCAACACCGCCACCGCGCGCGAGGGTCCACCCAGCGATAATTATTTTACATTCGATAATAAAGTAGTGTTGATGACCAAAGAGAATTTTGATCCCTTCAGCGTTAAACCCGGCGAGAAGAAGTTTGGATACGTAAAGATCGTTGATAACCTAGCAACGAGCTTCGATATGCCGGTCGGAGTAGTCTGCGGCAAGAAGGAGGGCCCAACCCTAGCAGTCACAGGGGGCCTCTACCCCACAGAATATTGCGGGGTTGAAGCAGCCTCCAGATTGTATCACGAGATCGAGCCAAAAGATCTGACTGGCAGGTTCATTTCTGTGCCCGTTGTAAACATGCCTGTCTTCCAATTCAGGACGCCCTGGCTAAGTTTGAGGTCCTCCATCACACCCTTTGACGGGGGTAACATCAACGCATCTTTCCCTGGCAAACCAGACGGCCGCCCAACGGAAATTCTGGCCTACAAATTATTCGAGATACTCTCTAAAGCAAACTATCATGCCGACTTCCGAGGCGGGGACCTGCCAGAGTCACACCTTGTTCACACGATATATCCACGAATAGGGCAAAAGATAGATGAAACATCGGAGACGATGGCCAAGGCGTTTGGGTTAGACTATGTCCTCCCGGGAACCCCCGACATTGGACACACTGGGAAGGGAACCTTAGTCTACGAGCTCGCGACACGAGGCGTAGCTACTATCATAACTGAAAGCGGCCTAGGATTCAACACTCAGCCATCCGAGGAGGAGATCATGCCCCACGTCGAGGGAACTAAGAACCTTCTGAAGCACTTCGGTATGATGAAGGGTAAGATCACCAAGCCAAAGAAGCAGAACTTCCTTGACATGGAGTGGCAGAGGTCATCTCCAACAAAGGCTGGTGTGTTTATGGCCCTCATCGACCAGGGTGCTCTTCCGAAAAAGGGCCAGGTGATAGGTTTGATCAAGGACCTTGACGGTTCCGTGATCGAGGAGATCAAATCCCCAGTAGATGGCGTAGTGCACACGATGTATCCTAGAAGAGTAGTTTACCCAGGTGATACCCTCTTCACAATACTGAAGATAGATAAAAAGACGGGATGGGTCTAGACTGAAGATACTTGTTATTAACCCAAATACCAACCCCAAGAACACAAAAGTCATCGCCGACGCCATAGCCCCATACACCAGCGACGACCTGAAGTGCGACGTCGTAAGTCCCGAGAAAGGACCAGTCGGCCTAGAGTCCTACTACCACAACTACATGGCATCGGTACAGGTCCACAAGAGAGTCGTTGAAGCTGAGAAGGAGGGATACGACGGTGTTGTCATTGCCTGCTATGGCGACCCAGGGATCGAGGCAGCGAAAGAGCTTGTGAAGATTCCAGTCGTAGGGATAACTGAGGCATCCTACGCGCTGGCTCGAATACTCTCAACAAAGTTCCTAGTAGTGGTAAGCGCGGAGACCGCGGTGCCCAGGCAGATCAGGTACATTAAGACCCTTGGAATCCCCGACTACCAGTACGCTGTTAGACCAATTGGCTTAACGGTGCTCGGCGTAATGGCCGATAGGATGAGCGCTAAGGACATGATCGCTAAGAACTGCGAAATAGCCCTGAAGGAGACTGGAGCTGAGCTGATTGTTATGGGTTGCTCTGGTTTCTCCGGTTTGAGGTCAGATCTAGAGAAGACACTTCAGGTTCCCATAATCGACCCCGTCGTCGCCGGAGTACACATCTGCGAGGCCCTCATCAAAATGAGCCTAGCACAAAGCAAGGTTAGCACCTACAAAACACCCCCAGAGTTCCCCTACAAGGAGTAACAATTAGATTGGAGAAAAAGACAATCGACACTAGGGGCCTATTCTGCCCCGGCCCCCTCCAGGTCCTGAAAGGGGTAGTTAAGCAACTCCCCCCTGGCTCAACACTCGAAATCATATCCGATGACGCGGACTCAAAGGAACAGATCGCAAAGTGGTGCGAGGAAACAGGAAATCCCTTGCAATCAATCCAAGAGAAAAACGGTGACATCACCTTCACGATCGTTCTCAAGTAAACGGCGGGGTCAGCTTGAGCAAGATCCTCATAATCCTTGGAGAGACCCCCTTCCAGTCGGAGATAGTCGACCACTCTCTAAAAATATTAAGGACAGCTAGACAAAGCGGCCACGACGCCTCACTCTTCCTATTCATGGACGGAGTTTATAACATGACTAAGACTCAGCGTGGCGACCTCTTCAAAACCGCATCAATAACAACAGAACTCGAGGCTCTCTCCAAGATGGGGGTCAGGATAATGTGCTGCAAACTCTGCACAGAGCTCAGAGGCATAGGTGGAACGTTGAAACCAGACTTCGTGGAGGAGACCGGAGTAGGCGAGCTGAATGAAGAGATCAAGGAAGCCGACTCGGTGCTCAGCTTCTTGGGGGGCACATAATGGAGAAGAGCATTATATTCCTCGTGAGCTCCTCCCCATTTGCAACACTCAACAACTACGAAGCACTGAGAACAGCGATGTCCCTCTTCGATCACAAGGTGAGTATAATTTGGGAGAGCGATGGCGTATTCTATCCATTGAATGGATCAGATAAGGCCAAAACACAGCCATTCCTCAGATTAATGAAGGATCTCAATGTCTCACTCGTGGTGGATCTCGACGACCTCAAGAAACGAGGAGTAGCACTCGATGAGGTAATTGAAGGGGTGGAATCCTTTGAACACGATAGAATTTTGGATATGTTAGCCATGGCTAATGTCGTGATCAGTTTCTGATGGTGACCAGACAATGTTAGTAATATTATCAAAGAGTGATCAAGTCAAGCTTGAGTTAGCATCAGAAGCTGTGTCTAAAACCAAAGACGCTACCATTGTCTTCCTATCCGATGCCTCGTACCTCACCCTCGATGGAAGAAACAAAAATATCTTGAGTAGGATGCGGGAAGAGGGAGCGACGTTATTCGCAATGGAAGCAGATATTATTAGGAGAACCGCTGGCAAACCCCTCGATTGCGTGAATATTATCAGTTATGAAGAGCTAGTCAAGATTCTAGTTGAGAAGGGCGGAAATACCATAAATCTTTGACTTATAAACACTCAACTTGAAACCTTTTATTATCCTATAAACCTACACTCAATCGGTGAGTCATTGTCGATAAAGATCGGTGATAAATCGATTCAGAGAGGAGAGAAGGTAAGAGGCTTCCTAAAGGTGGGTGAAGGCTCCACCCACGACATAGTAATGCCCTACATAGTAATCAACGGCTCGAAGGCTGGACCAAAACTATGCGTCTTGGGCGGGGTCCACCCTCTCGAGTACGCCAGTACAGAAGGTGTTCTGAAGGTGGCCAACGCAATCGAGCCGCAGACCCTAAAGGGTGTACTATTTCTGCTGCCATTAGTAAACACAGATGGATTCCACGCCAAGGCCGCATTCAACAATCCCATCGACTACGTCAACCAGAACAGAGTTTACCCCGGCGACCCAAACGGGACTATGAGTAGACGAGTTGCCAACCTGGTATTCACCGAATTCGTCTCCAAATCCGAGTATCTGATCGACTCACACGGCGGCGACCTTACAGAGGACATAAACAAATACGTTATAATAGCGAATACCGACGACGAGACGCTGCAGAAAAAAATGATTGAGATGGCTCAATGCTACGATTCCCACTTCACACAGACTACAAACATCATTGGAAGCAGTAAGGAGGCGATGACGAAGTACAAGATACCCTGTATTACCCCGGAGACTGGGACGCCCTACCCAGTTCGTGAAGAAGAGGTCGAATGGCACTTAGAGGGAATAACCAACGTTATGAAACTCTTGGGCATGATAGAGGGAAAACCCAAGCTGAAGAAGCAGAAACTTGACCCACGTATTGAGAGAGTAATCTCCCAACACGGAGGCCTGTGGATTCAGAAAATCCAGGCTGGGGCCCAGGTTAAGAGGGGAGAGATTCTCGGCGAGGTGGTGAACATACTAGGAGAAACCGTTCAGAAAGTTGAGTCTCCTATAGTTGGAGTAATTTGTACCAGCAGGACCTCCGTAACTGTTAATGAGGGTGACGTCCTGATGGCCATAGCCGAGGTCTAAACCCCCCATGCTTCCTTTCCCCAATTCAAAACTTATATATCTAAATAAAGAAACATCCGACCATGTCAAAATATTATCTAGCTGACATGACCTCCGTTGAAGCGGCTAAAGCTGTAAAGGAGAAGAGAGTAATCATTGTTCCCGTCGGGGCGATCCATAAACACGGCGACGGACCAATAGGAACAGACATGTTCTCCTGCACTGAACTGGCTAAGAGGGTCGGAGAGGCAATACCCGAAAAGGTAATCGTCCTACCCACCCTCCCTTACGGAGTCTCTAATGGGTCGGTACTTCCCGGCGGAGTAGATACATCATACGAGCCAGTTAAGCAGATGATACAAGAAATCTGTATGTCATTCACAAAGTATGGTGCGAAATACTTCCTTTTTCTCTCCGGCCATGGAGGCAACGATGGAGCCTACCTCGCGGTAGCGAGTGAGCTAAACAAGAGAGGGGCACTCGCAGCCCACGTGAGGTGGTGGGACCTGATAATCCAGCTCAAAGGGGATGTAAACCCAAACTATCGCAATGTGAACATCCTTGAGCAGAGCGTCGACGCAGCGTGTGGGAAAAACGATCCAAAGGTTCAGAGAGACGGTGAAACCAGGACTGAGAATTTCCAGCTACAGCTAAGAGATGACATCTTTGGGAATAAATTCACCTACCCCGACAAGATGAAGGGCACAATCATCTGCGCTGGGGAGGACCCGATGATTACACGGATACCCAACGGAGTAATCTTCAAAAACGGAGTAGTGCAGATCCCGTTGCCCAGAGCCCCAATAGACGTAGAAAACCCTGAACCGGGAAAATGGCCGAGCATCGCTGATAAGGTAACCGCGGAGCAAGGAAACGACATCCTGAACACATGTAGAGACTGGATTGTGAGCTTCCTAGACGAGTTCGTGAAGCTCGAACTTCCGCAGAAATACCTTAAAAACTAGAACCAACCCCCCAGGACAATCTTTAGATCTATTTATCACGAAAAATGGTTGATCATTATAATATAGAGAAATCTACTATTAAATGAAAAATAAATTGAATCGAAGAGAAGTCACATTCGATTTCAGCGAAAAGACCGTTATTGTAACCGGAGCAGCACGCGGTATGGGAAGAGAGACCGTTAGAGCCTTCGCGGAGGCGGGGGCAAATGTAGTGGCCACGGACAGAGACTCGAAGGGCCTGACTGAAACCTGCTCTCCCCATCAGATCAGAGTTGTCTCCATAGTAGGTGATGTCAGCAACCCTGAGGATGTTAACAAGTTCATAGAAACCGCAGTGAAACGATTCGGCACCCTCGACATCTGCGTAAACAACGCGGCTGTCGCACCACATACAGCGTTACTCGAGGAGAGCCCAGAAGTCTGGGATAGAGTGTACGCCACGAATTGCAGGGGAACCTTCCTCATGACCCAATCAGCTGCTAGGGCGATGATCAACAGCGGACGTGGGGGAAGAATAATCAATTTTTCCTCAGGTGTAAGCCAAAGAGGCTCACCGGGTACGGCGGCTTACGCCTCAAGTAGGGCTGCCGTCGAAAGTTTCTCCAGGGTCGCATCTATTGAGCTCGCCCCCCATAATATTTTGGTCAACACAATCAGCCCAGGCTTAATAGACACTCAATCAAAACCTCTACCTGAGGAAATGGCGAAGAGCCTAAGCGAGCGTATCCCAAAATTACCATTGATGAGGCCTGGTGAACCAAAAGAAGTCGTAAACGTTGTACTCTTCCTAGCCTCTGATGCATCCAGCTACGTAACAGGAACCACCATAATCGTTGATGGTGGCTCAGGTATCGGAAATCGATCAACAACTCCAATTGTCGATGTCGACCCTAGATATTTTTGGGTGAAAAAGCGAAGTCGTTGAAACTAAGAAAATGAAACCCTCCCAAGATTCAGGCAGGAAAAGATCCGCTCTAATCTTTTAGCTACCTCATAGCCTTCTCTTTACTGACACTGATCGGAGGAACAACCATATCCTCGAACTCCTTCAAGAAAGCACAGATCCAGTCAACATACTCATTCATCAAGTTCACTGAGAACTCAAGCGTTATCTTCGAATAGTCTCTGGTTCCAGGTGCCTCCTTTGGACTAGACTCAGTCATCGAACCCGTATCCGTCACGTCGGCAGTCTTTAACGGGAGCCAAACAACTCCACCATTAAACTTCGCTTGCCCCGCTCTCAGGATCTCAATATTGTCATCAAACTGCTTCGTTGGGCTTAACACCGCGTACTCCATCTTAACAGCCTCAGGTCTAGCAGCGAGCATGAACGCGGTCTCCGAGTAACCTCCATGAGCCTCAAACTTTTGCCCAAAAATTGTTCGATCACCCCAGACGGTCCACCACTCAAGTATCGACCCAATCATATCATAATTCTCCCGGGCTCTCTTTAGAGCAGATATGATCGAGGAAGTGTTACCTCCGTGACCGTTGATGAAAACAACCCTACCTATCTTTAAGCGGTTCAAGTTCGACAGAACCTCATAGATCACCTCCTCGTAAGTTGACTCTGAGAGAGTTATGGTCCCCGGGAACTCCTTATGGTGGCCCGACACACCGTAGGTTAATACAGGGAGAACAAGCACGTCAGATTTCTCACCGACTCGCTTAGCTATCTCCCACGCCTGTATCCAGTCGGCTCCTACGCCAAGATGCAACCCATGTTGTTCCGTAGCACCGACAGGCACTATCGCGACTTTACTTTTCTTGATCTTCTCCTCAGCTTCCCACCAAGCCATGTTCGAAAGCTCATATGCCATTTTGATCAATATATATTGATTCGAAGAACTAAAAGAAGTATAGGGGAAAACGCCGAAGTGTGGGGACCAAACTACTCAATGTATCGGATATCCTTCCCGATCTCATATGTCACGTCTCCCTCCCAGAGGGCTGGAGAGGTAACCATATGAACCACGCCATCAGTAGGAGCGACGATTTCGTCGATAATCTTCCCGTTGAGGTTTCTAACTTCACCTAGCGCATCCTTCTCTTTTATCATGTCTCCGGCCTTGACATGCGATATGAAGAAGCCACCCCTCGTGCTGTAGAGGTGGTAGGGGTTGAAAACCCTAGCCTTCTTGGGTATGTCGGGTTTTCCATCCATCATCTTCAGCCACTTCAGTGTGTTGAGGCAACCCTTCAACACCATATCAGCTATGTCCGTTGTGCATCTTCCCATACCGCTAGCCTCGGTTCCGACCGTCATAGGCATATATCGCTGAGGCTTAGTTGGGGCATTGGGCTGTGGCTTTCTGATGCCCTCTCGTATCCACTCCCAGCCAAAGTTCCTCGCCATTGCCAAGTTCTTATCATCGTTAACCTGATCCCCAACTCTGCTGTACATTGTGCCCACCATCACATCCTCCTCGAGGTCACCGCCATGTAGGTTGAGTCGGTACTCACTCTTTGAGAGCACCTCATTATAGAATGTGATGGCCAATTGGTAACTGTGCTTAGGATGCCCTGACCCTGTCTTGGGGATCTCATCCACGTAGCATGAGGTCAGATCCCGGTAGTCAGCGGGGTTGCCATGCATCCATCGATACTCGAAACCAAGAGTGTTCACCATCGGGACGAGTATGATCTTTCCTTTGATCTTCTTGGGATCTAGCATGTCTATTAGTTTCAGACACCCCGCAGGTCCATTGTACTCAGAGCCGTGTTCACCACCGTTTATGACGATGGTCGGGCCGTCGCCAATTCCATTGACCAGCGTCATAGGTACCTGGTGAAGATATGCGGGGGTCTCATGTACATTTAGAAGTCCGTGTACCTTTGTCCCCCTCTCCGCTTCGAGGTTTTGGATCTTGAAAGCCTTCGACAATAAATCACCGTCTCATGATTATAATTTAAATAATATAATACTTTTCGCAATCCATGAAACGCCGAAGTTGGGTATAAGATTCCATTATTACTATCTGGCTAGTTTAAACCATTTATAGGGATATTATGTCTTTAATATCATGGTTGTTTTGAATAGACTTGAAGGTAAAGTCGTTCTAGTCACAGGATCAGGTAGAGGTTTCGGAAGGGGGATGGCTTACGCATATGCCCGAGAGGGCGCTAATGTAGCAGTAGCCGCTAGAACAGTCAACGAGTTGACCTCCCTTAAAGAGTCAATCGAGAAGAAAGGAGGAGAATGTCTGATTACCCCAACCGACCTATCAAAAGTAGATGACCTTAACAGATTGAGAGACACCATCGAAAATAAGTTTGGCCGGCTCGACGTGCTAGTCAATAACGCAGCTACCAGCCCATGGAAGCTCTTCGAGGAGACGAGCGTCGAAGAATGGGACAAAACCATATCAGTTAACCTTCGCGCCCCCTTCATACTAAGTAAATTATTCCTGCCGATGATGAAGAAGCAGGGTAAGGGCAGCATCATCAATGTTAGCTCGGCCTCGGCTCAGATAGGCTTCGTCGCGGAGGTAGGATACTGTCCATCGAAATTCGGGTTGGAGGGACTCACACAATGCCTGGCTATGGAGCTATATCCGTACAACATAGCGGTCAATTCACTGAACGTAGCTGCACCAGAGGGTAAGAGGCTCAAACCAACTGAGCTAACCTTAAGCGAGGCCAGCATGATGCCTGAGGAAGTCAGGAAGATGTATGCCGACGATGAATCCATGGCCGATGCCTTCTCAGAAGCCTGGGCCTTCATGGCGCTTCAGAATGCGCACGACGTTACTGGACAGAGATTAGGGACAAAACAACTAGCGGATTTCCTCAGGATGAATGGCTGGGATGCAGCAGTTGCCACTTGGAGGGCGAAGCTAACAAAGGCCGTCTATGTGACATATGACCTGCCTGAGAAGGTCAGATATCAAACTCCCGAGGGTGGGATAAAGGAACTATTTTTTAAGCGATGAGTCTTTTTCCTTATGGTCTTCTATAGGAGAGTTCCTCTTTCACTAGGTTCACCGTATCATCAAATGTCGTATCATCGGTTAGATTTTTCGTTAGCAACTCGATGTCGTTCAAACTAGAGCTACCGATGCCCCTCTCCTCACCGATCACGAATGATAGGTGTTCCCGGACCGGGGTAGATTCCATTTTGTGAGCCTTATGCTGCTTCATAATGCATGCAGCCACCGCGTCCGCTGCAACACTATTGCTGCCCACAACTAGAATTCCAGGGGCAACTACCTCATCCATAGTGGGTGGTCGACTCGTGTAAAACTTCATACCATCGGTTACAATCAGATCTGGAGTAAAAGTGAGGCTTAGGTCTATCATTTTGTTAATGAAGTTTTCATTCTGGTTATTATGGAGCCACTCCCTCGCGACTGGGTCAATGATTCCAACTGGGAGCTTGAGAGCAATTGTGAATACTGGGGTTCGGTGTGGTCTCATTACTGGTGTGAGGATCACCCTGTCAGCATCGTAGATCCTCCTTGGAATTCTTATTCCCATGGGCCATGCGACGCTCTTCGGTGGATTCACCGTAAGCCACTCTTCTTCCTCGAAATAGCCAACTTGTATTCCTAATTCATCAGCAACGGCTTTGATCCCCATATTCTCAATCGTGTGGCGTGTGGGGAATCCCCTGAAGCGCCCCGAGGCGTCTCCCACACAGATTTTACTTGCTTTAAAACCTGAACTGATTAGTCCCTCAGCTATCACACGCACCGTCTCATGACTTGTGTTTTTTGGGAAGGGGTCGTCGGTATTACAATTAGGCTTGATGATTATTTCGCCTTTAACCCCATCACATAGTCGCTTAAGCCCGCCTATCGATTTGAAGGCCTCTTTAAATCCCGCGACCCTATCGTCTGTTCGAATCAGTGAGACGACGTGTTTCCCGTTTCTCATGTAGATCTCGGGTCTCCTAGGTTTGTTGGGCACCGAAGGTGCGTTGAGAGGCTCTTTTATCAGTCTATCATAAACTGCAGCAGAACTTTCTGGGGTTACAATCATGGCATAGGACACCAGTTACTAGAAGAGCTACATCCCGATTTTAAAAGAATTGCATCTTAGAAAGTATTATTTCCACACGTAGCAAATCTGTATTTCGTTAGTTATGATAATTGATATGCATGTTCATCTAAGTAAGGAACTTCCCGTCAGTGAGTGGCTGTCGACGCAATGGCCAAACACGCAGTCATGTGAACACACCGCGGAGCAGTTCCTCAAAAAAATGGATGCCTCTAAGCCTAAAATTGACAAAGCTGTCATCTTCGGTTTCAGAGCGCTCGCAAGCGAAAGCCCTGAGGCGATGAGAAAGGACAACGACTACATAATCGAGACTGTTAAAAAGTATCCCGATAGATACATCGGCGCATCTCTGATCGATCCAAGCTGGGGAGATAAGTCGATCGAGGAACTTAAGCGAGCGACAAGGGCAGGTCTCAGAGTCGTCAAGGTGAAGTTTACATCAGTGCACTACCCAGCGAATTGCAAAGGCGCCATCAAACTCTTCAGGGAGATCGATGACCTAGGCATTCTTCCAGTATGTCACACCGATTGGACACACTGGTGCCATCCCTCAGTGTTAGGTAATTTAGCGGAGAGGTTCCCAGACACTAAGCTTGTGATGCAGCATTTCGGAATCTCACAGAGTCTAGACGTTATCACTGTCGCCAAAAGACTATCGAATGTTTATGCTGACACAAGCGCCGTGATACACCCACGGAACATATTGAGATTTCTTGAAGAAGTTAGCAAGGATAGGATGCTCTACGCCTCAGATACTATTAGGGCAACGGAGCGTTTCCAACCACAAGAAGAACTAAACCGGGTTTTATGTCTCGATCTACCCAAACAGATAGAGGAAAAGGTGCTTGGCCTAAACGCTATTGCACTTCTAAGGTCAGTGGGGGTGGAACTATGAAGATAGATGTTCATAATCACATTGGATACGACCCTGCGAACGATGAAACCAGATCAGAGGAAGACCTCGTCAATGAGATGAAATCTGCGGGAGTGGACATCTGTGTTATATTTCCCTTCCCCTCGAACCCAGACGTAATCGAGCAGAATGAGATAATCAAGAGAGCCCACAAAGCCAATCCGGACAAGTTCATAGCGTTCGCATTAGTAAACCCGAAGCTCTCAGAAACCCCGGAACTACTCTACGAGTACAAGAGACAGGGCTTCAAAGGAATCGTGACGGACCCTCGATTCGGGGTGGATCATGGAGAGAAACAGTTCCACGAAACAATGGAATGCGCCTACATGCTTGACATGCCCGTATGGCTGCACTCCGATGATAAGGAGACGATCATGGTTCCGATAGCCCCAATGGAGGCGATGATGAACAAATACCCCCAGATCAGATTCATAATGAGCAGCGTCTACTACGACGCCTCAGGCATCGCCTCTCGTCACAGGAACGTCTACATCGACACCGCTGTCTTCGAACTGGGTCAAGATTTAGCCAAGGCACTTCAGCCTGTTGGTGCTCACAGAATACTCATGGGGTCTCATACACCATACGGAATGTTAAGGCGAGAGGTCGACATGATTAATATCAGTGGAGAATTAAGCGAGTATCAAAAGTCCCTAATATTCTGGAGAAATGCCAACAAGCTTTTTGACCTGGGTTTGGTATGACTCGGTCGAGTAACATCTCCAACTTTTGATAAGTAAAATATACCCAAATAGACAATTGAAGATTCAATGGTCTTAGAGAGAATAGAACTTTCACCCGATGAGATTCCTAAAAAGTGGTATAATATCTTACCCGACTTGCCTGAGCCATTGCCACCATACAGAACAGCTTCAGGTGGCGAGTCGGTCAGGCAATTGCCCGACATATTTACTAAGACAGCTTCCCGCCTCGAATTTTCAACAAGCAGGTGGGTAGACATCCCAAGCTCCGTTCGAGAAGCCTACATAAGATGTGGTAGACCACGCCCACTCGTAAGAGCGAATGGCCTCGAGGCCTACTTGAAAACTAAGGCCAAAATCTACTACAAATGCGAGGACCTTTCCCCTGTTGGCACATTCAAACTCAACACCGCGATACCCCAAGCATACTGGGCATTCAAAGAGGGCTACAAGAGAACAGTTCTATCGAGTTCGCTTCAGACGAGGACACACTTCGTACACACATTCGCTGCCAGGCACTTTGGGTTGACACCGACAATATTCGTTCCCCGCACGGACTACAGTATCCAATCGGAGCAGGTCTTATTCCTAAAAAAGATGTTCAACGCCGACCTTGTCGAGTCCCCGAGCGATAGAACTGAGATTGGTAGAAAGACGAAAAGGGAAGGGAGCACGAGGAGCCCCTCTGAGATCGCTAGAAGCGAAGCCGTAGAGGAAGTGTTGACTAATCAGGGAGCAGTCGCCGTAATCTCCAGCTTCCTAAATCATGTGCTGATGACTCAAACAATAATGGGCCTTGAAGTAGAAAAGCAGCTAAATTCCATCGATGAGAAGCCCACACACCTCATAGCACCAGTTGGAGGTGGCAGCAACTTCTATGGGCTCATCGCCCCATTCATGAAAGCCAGCCTCGCCGGTGTTCTCGAGGAATGTAAATTCGTGGCAGTCGAGTCCGAGACTTCATCAAAGCTGACGGATGGCTCCTATGGATATTCTCAAATGCAGAATCCGATGTCAAGCATGTTGGGGAAAATCTACGAGACTAATAGGGACTTTAAGCAGCCTATTGCAGGCATAGGCATTCAGACTTCAAATACTGCTCCAATTCTAAGCCTGCTGCGTCATCGTGGTCTCATAGACACCGTGGTCTACCCCGTTGACGAGTCAGCTATCTTCGAGGCTGCGAGAATATTTTTGGCCACACAGGGTGAGCTGATTGCACCCGAGTCTGCTTACGCCGTCAGAGCTGCGATCGATGAAGCCTTGAAGGCCAAACAAGACAAAC
>Ga0187878_1003155_pt1 | contig 13911 bp, 11 predicted proteins | sample June2016WEW_17_1_FD_132979 | JGI IMG/M metagenome (GOLD analysis project Ga0187878, IMG submission 132979) | Peatland microbial communities from SPRUCE experiment site at the Marcell Experimental Forest, Minnesota, USA - June2016WEW_17_150 | ecosystem: Environmental > Terrestrial > Soil >...
CTGTTCTATGGGACTGGTCAGAACTGATACCGTAGCACAAATTCGACAATGCGGGGATCGGCTGCACCCACCAGGTGCCCGTAAGTCCCGCTCCCGAGACTCGTGCCAACAGCATTGAAATTAGTGTGATTAAATATGTTGAACAACTCTCCTCGGATCTCGACTTTCTGACGCTCCGTGATCCGAAAGTCCTTGTAGAACGCCATGTCGAAGTTTACGAGCCCCGGCCCTGGGATGCTTCCAGGTGCTGCGTTCCCAAAGAATCCAGCGGGAGGTGCAGCGAACGCGCCTGTGTTGAACCACTGTGCAACAGTTTTTGGACCCTGGACGTTGCTCGAAACGCGATCCGGCTTCGTCGCAAGCCCCTTAGTGCCGATGCTGAGGCCTGGATTCAGAGAGAACCCACTTTGAATTGTGGTAATATCCGAACACTTCCACCCTCCGAGCGCGAGCCCTTTCCATCCCCCCGCATTCTGGTACCACGGCACGCTCCAAATTGCGCTCAAGCCGAGTATATTAGGGGTGTTGATGCCGGTGTTCCCGTAACTATTCCCTGGATGATACAAGTCTTGTGGCGCCCCAAACTGAAATATGCGGGGGCTCGACTCATCCGATAAGGAGTGCTGCCACGTGTAGTTCGCAGATAGGAAAACGTTGTGACCTACAGGATGGCGCACGCTAATCTCCAAGGCGTCCCAGTTCGCATTATATAAGCTCGCATACTGGGTGATACCCCCGTAGCCTTGGTAGGGACTAAACACAAACGGATACACCGTGCCGGTATTGATGATCGGGTTGAAGTCATAAGGTGGATCCGGGAGGGCTTGGTTTATGTTCTGCGTCCCTACCAGATTGTGAACTACATTTCCAGCACCTGTAATTGCCACAAACCAGTTAGCCCCGAATTGGTGTTGCAGACCTAAGCTGTAGCTCTGTATCTGGCTGGATTTGAAATCGAGATCCAGCCCATACATTGACGGTGCGCCGGCAGGAGCTATGGTTCCACCGAGGGCGTTGGGGAATTGCGGAGTTATCAGAGTTAGCGACAGGACGTTGGGGTAGTTACCTGCGCAGGAGTAACTGCAAAGGCCATTGGGTACCGTTTCGTATGACATCCCGTACCCCCCGCGCAAGGCAGTTTTGCCGTCACCAAAAATATCCCAGGCAAAGCCGGCCGACGGCGCCCAATAGTATTGGTGCCTGCTTGTGAGGTTTTGAGGCACGCCATTGAGCCCGTTGAAGATTATTCCATTGAGTGGATCATAGTTGGGCGTCGGGGTGATAGTGCCATCGGGATTCATGATCGGCGCTTTGGCGGGGTTATAGGACGCGGGGTCGAAGATCGGCAGATAACCTTTCTGTGCCGAACCCGCCGGTTCGAACAAGAACCGAACGCCGGCTGTCAGCGTCAGCCGCCGAGTTGCTTTCCATCGGTCCTGGAAGTATGGAGAGGCGACAGTGTAGTGATCATACGGACGGGTTATTGTGTTTTGCTGATAGAGGGACGCTGGTTCTGCAATCAAGAAATCAGCCACGGCGTTGCCAGTGAATTGCCCACTGAAGAACCACTGGCCGTTGCTCGCAGCAAAGTCCGCTTGCCTTTTTGTGCCGAGAACAATATTCATCCCCCCTTGCAAATAATGATTACCGCGGAGCCAACTCCAATCGTCGGAAAGAGAATCCGCCAGATCACTCGCGTGGACCAGTGGAAGCCATGTCATAACGCCCAGAGAGGGCCAGCCGCCTGCGAAGTCGATCTCCGGCAAGCGGTCCACTCCAGAGCCGTTGGCATAGGGAAGGGACTGGTGGTAGCCTGGAATCTGATTTTGCTTCACCAAGCCAGTTACCAAAATGCTGTCAATGTAGGTAGCAACTGAAATGCTCGTGGTATTGACCATCGATGGCGAAATCATGGCGGCCAATTGGATCTGGGCCATCTTGTTAAAAGTCAGATCGGGGTTCCCGCTGGTGTTATAGGGCGAGCCGAGCCATGATTGATAAGGAGCACCAAGGGTCTGATCCTCTTCCAGGTATTCCGCCATGAGTCGTAGCTTGGAGCTGAAGTTGTGGTCCACCTTGATTTCAACATCAGCCTGTTTGTTAATCTGGGGAGCGAGATTAAGATAGTTCAGGAACCCGCCGCTTGGATTGTTGGGGAGTGGCGCCACGGCATTCAGGAAAACGAGCGAGCTCGAATTGAGCATGCTTGATGGAATTTGGTACTGCCCGGAACCGTTTTGCGGGAAGAGCTGGCCGGTCTCAGGATTCGTGATCGGCGTGTCGAAGATTCCGCTTCGCATCTCGGCGGTCGGGTCCGCCCCGCGTACGACAGAGGCCATATGTTGGCGCACCCACTGCGTGCTGAGGAAGAAGAATGTCTTTTGCCTGTTGGTGTTGTAATGGTGGGGGATGAAGATCGGCCCACTGAACGTGTACCCGAAAATATTCTGTTTGAGAGGAGGCACGGTAGGACTAAAGAAGTTGCGGGCATCAAGCGCGTCATTGCGGAAGTATTCCCATGCGTTTCCGTGAAAAGTGCTGGTTCCGCTCTTTGTTTGGAGCACGATCACATTCGCCCCATAAAGGTTGTACTGAACGCTGTAGTTATTCTGCAGGATCCGCATTTCTTCGACGGTCTCCGGGGGGGGAGTAACCGAAAGATCATCCATGGCGCCTGCGTCCGTATTCCAGATCCCGTCCAGCGTAGTCAAGGTCCCAGCTTGTCCCATCCCGTTGATGGAAATGAAATTGTTTTGCGCGTCCCCACCTTGGGCAGCGGCCTTCCCTGGTGTTATGTTGGTCACTCCCGGCATTAACACCCCAAGGCTCTGGAAATTACGTCCGTTTATAGGGAGAGTGGCAGCCTGTTGCCCGGAAACCTCCCCCGAAACCTCGTTTGTGCTTGTCTCTACTTGGACTGCGCTCGCACTCACCGAGACTTCTTGAGTCACTTGTCCCACCTTAAGCACTGGGTTGACATTTGCCACGAGGGTGGGGTGGAGAATAATGCCCGTTTCGGTATACGTCTGAAACCCTTGCTTCGTGACCGTGACTGTGTATGATCCCACGGGCAAGCCTGGCAATACGAAACCACCATCGGAATTACTCTGCGTGGTTGTACGGACATTCGTACTTTCATTGACGGCAACAATGGCGGCTTGCGGGACCACCGCGCCGCTTGCATCGACCACCGTTCCGGTGATCGTTGCGGAACTCGACAGTTGCCCCAGGCAGAGTGGCGTTGTCGACAAAACGCCAAAAAAAAGAACAGAGCTGATCATCGCTAGAAATCCTGGTTTGCTGCGATGTAACATCTTGACCTCCTTATCGTGTTCCTTCAAGGTGCCCAGCAGGGCATGGGAGAGAGCAGATCGTTCCCCCTCTCTCCCACGGACGCGATGTTTACCACGGAGCCGGCACCATGTCAAGAGAAAAATTTCGTCAAAGAAATATTTTTTTATCCTTTCTGGACAAAGGGCAAATCATTTTTCACATGCTGCGATCTGAAATACGTGCGCGACTGAATATGATCATGCTTAGTCAAGGAATAAGGATACTCGTGTCCAATATCGGTGGAGGGGCATTCCCGTTCTCCAGCAACCCGCTGCTGAGCGTGAACGAAGAATTTTGTTGAAGTATGAAAACAGTTTTGGTAGCCTGTCCGTCGAATGAAAACGCCTTCTAGGTTGTCAAGCCACTCCGCACCGGGGAAGGCAGGGGCATATGATGACTAACGCAACCGGTTCTTGTCTTGCCAGAGTTCGCGCCAGGATTCAGAGCGGACCATCCGCGATGAAAAAGATTGGGCGCTTCGTGCTCAAGTCGCCTTTTCGAGCCCGAAACCTCTCGATCGGAGAGCTTGCGAAAGCTTGTGGGGCCAGCGCTGCAACTGTCTACAGGCTCTGCCGCGATTTGGGGTATGACGGCTACAAGGATTTTCAATTGGACCTGGCGGCGTCGTTGGCCAATGCTGACGGTGTTACCTTGGAGGAGTTTGGTGAGAGCGCAAGCCCCCAGACCATTGTGCGAAGAGTCTTCGAATACCATCGGCAGAGCCTCGCCGACACCGAGCGCCTACTCGACGTTCGAGTGCTGACGCGCGTCGCCAAACTGATTCAGCGCAGCCGAAGGGTACTCCTGCTGGGCTTCGGCGGGTCCGCCCTGGCTGCTCGCCGCGCAGCAGACGGGTTCTTGAACTTGGGCTTCACAGCCGTCGCCGTCGTGGATCCCTTTACCCAAATCTTCGCTACCGAAAATGCGGGGCCGAGCGATGTGGTGGTGGGCATCAGTCATACGGGCCAGACAGCCTCCGTCGTTGAAGCCATTCAGTCTGCCCGGCGAAGGGGCGCACGCACCGTGGCCTTAACCAATTATCCGCACTCCCCTCTGGCCATGGCGAGTGAATTTCAGCTCATAACGGCCTTTCACGAGCACCGCATTAACGCCGCGGTGTCCTCTTCTGTTACCGCGCAAATGTGCGTCCTGGCCGCGCTCTACTTCATCCTCGGGAGTTGGGGTGGAAGGAAGGCCAAGCGACTCGCCAACGAGGCTGAACAGAGAACCCAGAGAATCTTGCGCAACTCTGGACGAAGGAAAAGAGAAAAGTCTTCACAAGGAGGATAACTGTGTACACACGATACCACGATCCGGAAATCTTTGTACAAACCCTGGACGGGATTGATCGTTCTAATCACATCTTAGCCACCTACTTCATGGACGATGAGTTGCCCGGCGAAGAGTTTATGGATCACTTCGCCCTGATTCAGTCCGTGGCCATTGAAGGTTCCACGGGGACCTGGGAGAAGGTGGCGGAGGAAACCGAAGAGGTTCGGCGCAGGCTGTGCGGGAAGATGGTGGGTTATTATGAAATTCCCACGAACAACGCCTCGCGGCGATCGGCGGTAGTGCAGTTGGCCTTCCCCATTGACGCCTGGATTGACAACGTGCCCATGATGCTGTTGAGCATCGCCGGGAATTGTTTCGCCTACAGTCCCAAGATGCGGTTGTTGGACGTGTTCATTCCTGACGACCTGCTGGCCAAGTTCAAAGGGCCGAAGTTCGGGGTGCCGGGAATTCGCAAGGCGCTGAATGTTCCGGAGCGGCCTCTTTCCCTTCACATTATCAAACCCAAGATGGGCATGACACCGAAGCAAGTGGGTGAACAGTGCTACCAGACGGCGCTGGGCGGCGTGGACATGATGAAAGACGATGAGATGACCAGCGACCTGTATAACAGCGATTATGAGGACCGCTTGAAGGCGGTGCTGGAGGCGCAGGAGAAAGCGGAAGCGAAGACGGGCAAGCGCACGATCTACTTTGTGAGTATCACGGACGAGCCGCGGCGCATCTTCGACAAGGCGGCGCGGGCGGTCGAGCTGGGGGCCCGAGGGTTGCTGGTGTGTTACTCAGCGGGTCTGCCGGTGATCCGGCAACTAGGGGAAGACCCCGCGATCAACGTACCCATCCTGATTCACGCTTCCCACATGATCGCGGCGCAGCCGCGCATCGCCTGGCCGGTTTTCGCCAAGCTAGTGCGGCTGTGCGGCGGGGATCTGATGCTGACGCCCACGTACTGGTCGAGCATACCCATGGTGAGTTTGGAGGAAGGCATTCGGACAGCGCATGTGAAACTGGCGCCGCTGGGTCACATCAAGCCGATGTGGCCGATGCCCTGCGCCGGCGTGTACCCGGGTCTGGCGCCGATTCTGGTTGGAGAATACGGGCCGGACATCGTCATTCCGGCGGGCGGGGGGATGCTGGGCCATCCGGACGGATACATGGCTGGAGCCAAAGCGTGGCAACAAGCAATTGCAGCCACGATGTCGAAGGAGAATTTCCTTGAATATGCGAAGAGGCCGGAAAACAAGGAACTCCGTCGAGCGTTGGAGAAATGGGGGTATATTGAGCGGCCCCGGACGCCCTGGCTGCGCGTGGCGCCGAAGTTTCATCCCAAACCCATGAAGTTCGAAGACTAAGGGCGGGAAAGCTTTCCAGCTATGGACCGTCACCGGTTTCTTGCCTTCGATCTCGGAGCCGAAAGTGGGCGGGCCGCCGTCGGCACTCTTGCTGAGGGGCGGCTCGCCCTGGAAGAGATTCACCGCTTTTCCAATGAACCAGTGAGGATCTGCAACACGCTGCACTGGGACGTGCTGGCGCTTTACAACAACATGCTCAAGGCTCTGAGAATTTACTCGGAGCGATTTGGCGATTCGGTGGAAGGTATCGGCATCGATACTTGGGCAGTTGACTTTGGGCTGCTTGCCGCGGATGGAACACTGCTGCAGAATCCGGTCCACTACCGGGATCGCCGTACCGAAGGCCTGGACGAAGAGATGATGCGGCGGATTCCTGCCTCCAAGCTGTATCAACGGACTGGCCTTCCTTTTGCCGCACTCCAGACCTTGGGCCAGCTCTATTCCCTGCGCTCGAAGAAAAGCCCTGTCCTTGCCTCCGCTGCCTCGCTGTTGTTGATGCCCAATCTGCTTGGTTACTTTTTGACTGGGGTCATATGTTGCGAGCGGAGCGCGGCGATGATGACGCAGCTCTATGAGGCGCCGAGCGGAAACTGGTCGGAGGAGATCTTCCGCCTTTTCGATCTGCCGCTTTCCCTCATGCCGCCATTGGTGGACTCGGGCACCGTGGTCGGTGAGTTGTCAGGCTCAGTGGCGGCGGATACGGGCCTCAAACGTGCCCTGGTGATCGCGCCGTGTACACACGATACGAGTTCCGCGGTGGCCGGGGTACCCGGAGTGGGAGAGAGTTGGGCCTTCCTCAGCTCAGGGACATGGTCGGTGCTGGGCGCACTCACACCCCATATGATCAATTCCCCGGCCGCATTTTCATCGGGCTTCGCGAATGAGCTGACTCTCGGGAGCTTCTTCTTTTGCCGAAACTTCGGGGCAGGACTCTGGCTTCTTCAGCAAGCGCGTCGCGCTTGGCAGGGGAAGGGCAAGACATATTCTTATGAAGAGCTAACTCAATTGGCGGAGCGCTCGCCCGCGGCAGGACCGCTGATGGACCCAAGTCACCCTTGCTTCTTTGCTCCCGATAACATGCTGCTGGCAATCCGCGATTACTGCCGCCAGACAGGCCAGCCACAGCCGGAAGGAGCGGGGGAAGTGACGCGGTGCATCCTAGACAGTCTTGCCTTGGCCTATCGGCAAGCCCTGGAGCAATTGTCAAGCATCCTGGGGAAACACTTCGACGTGCTGTACATTGTGGGGGGCGGGTGTATGAATTCTTTGCTCTGCCAGAGCACGGCGAATGCCACTCGCACTCTCGTCCAGGCTGGCCCGGGGGAAGCCACCGTGGCGGGTAATATCCTTACCCAGGCTGTAGGTCGCGGTTATCTGACGTCGCCGCGAGAAATCCGCGAGGTCATCCGCCGCTCAACCACGATGCTGGAATACGAACCCAAGGACGCCGGAATCTGGGAGGATCGCTACGCCAAATATCTTCAGATTATCGAGGGGACTGAGGGGTAGCGCTATACATTGACCCCGGTATTTTCCGATAGCGGGGCGCAGGAGGGATAAGAGGATGGATCCGCTGCTCGAGAAGATATATAGGCTCGACAAGTCGGAGCAGGCCGAATGCGCCCGGCACGTCATGCTGGGTGGGGGCACGCGGGGTGGCCCGGTTCTTGTGCGAGGTAAGGGGGTTCGAGTTTACGATCCGGAGGGCAAAGACTACATCGACTGTACGTCGCAAAGCTGGGCTATGTATTTGGGATTTGCCAATGAAGATATCAACCGGGTGGTGGCTGAGCACATGGGAAGCATCTCGCATGTGCACCAGGGGTTTGATACCCTACCTCGCTTTTACTTGGCCCGCAAGCTCGCTCAGCTCGCACCCGGCGACCTGAACCGGGTGTCTTTTACCGTAGGCGGTGGCCCGGCCCTCGAAGCCGCCATGAAAATCGCCTACAAGAACACCCAGCCTTCCCGGGATTTCATATGCCTATATGATAGTTATCACGGAACCACCTTGGGCACGATGGGCGCCTCTTGGGTCTCGACTCGATCCTCGGGGAAGCTGATCGGCGGTAGCCGCTTCTTAGGGCTAACCCATCCGTTCATTCGCGTGCCCAATCCATATTGTTACCGTTGTCCCCTGGGTCTGAAGCGCGAGGATTGTTCTCTCGCCTGCGCGCAAATGCTGAGGCCCACCTTGGAACGAGGTGTTGCCGGGAACGCTGCGGGAGTCATTCTGGAACCGATCCAGGCTAGCGGTGGCCAGATTATTCCTCCCCAGGGGTATCTCGAGGCCGTGCGCAAGATCTGCGACGAGTTCAATGTTCCGCTGATTTTCGATGAGATTCAGACGTACGCACGCACGGGACGCTTCTTCGGGGCGGATTACTTCGGGGTCACGCCGGACATTATCGCGCTCGGGAAAGGGTTCGGGGCAGGACTGCCGATCGCGGCCATCATCGTTTCGGACAAGCTCAAGGGCTTCGAGCCCGACGGCGAGGAGTTGCACACCTTTGCGAACAGCTCGGTTGGGCAGGTTGCCGCCGCCAAGCTGATCGAGTTGCTTGAGAATGGGGTACTGGAAAACACCCGACGTGTGGGTGAGTATCTCCACGTGGGTCTAAAGATACTGCAGTCGGAGTTCCCGGAAATGGGCGATATCCGCGTGGCAGGTTTGCACATTGGTGTGGAGTTTGTGCGAGATCCTGAAAGCAGAGAGCCGCTGCATGCGGAGGGCAAGGCAATCCGGGACGAAGGGATCAGGGTAGGTGTCATTTTCGGTCTAGCTGGCCCGCGGACGAACGTTCTCAAGATCAAACCACCCCTGATCATTACGGAAAACGAGTGTGATGAGGTGCTCGACAAGCTGCGCATCGCGATGACACGCGTGCTGCGCAAGTAAAGGGAAAAGGGGGTTACTGTGCTGGAAGAGCGCATCCGAAGGATGACTCAGGAACGGCTGGAGCTGGCAAAGAAGCTCGGTTTTTGGGACTGCAATGTCTGGCTTGGCCGCCCTGAAGGATTCCCGCTGGCCGAAGAAATACCACCCGAACGCCTCAGCGAAGTTTTGGATGAGCGGCTCATTACCGGGGGGCTCGTTTCCCATTGGAGGGGAAAGACCGTCTCGCCGCAGCAGGGCAATGAGTCGGTGCTGCAGGATCTGAGGGGGCAGAGCAAGGCTCTCTTCGCGGTCTGGACGGGGCTGCCGTTGTTCCCTTCCGAACTTGGCCCGGTTCCCGGCTCCACGGAAACGCCAAAGGAAGTACGCGGGGTAAGAATCTTTCCCAAATCACACCACTTCCCCATGACCGACTGGTGCGTCGGTTCGCTCTGCGAGTGGCTGATTGATCGCCGTATGCCACTATTCATCTGGCACACGGAGCTGGATTGGCCGTCCATGTACCAGATCGCAAAAACATTCCCCGCATTATCAATTGTGATCGAAACACAGGTTCAGAAGATCTTGTACCACACCCGCCCGCTTTTCTTGCTCATGCGTGATTGCCGGAATGTCTTGGTCGAGCTTTCTAATTTTGTCGGCCAGGGTTTTGTTGAGTATGCGGCTCGAGAGTTCGGCGCGCATCGCCTGATCTTCGGAAGTTTTCTGCCGGTCAACGATCCTCTGGTAGCAATGGGAATGATACTCGACGCTGAAATCCCGGAAGAGCAAAAGGCGCTCATGGCGGGGGGAAACTTGCGACGTTTGGCAAACGAGGTACGAAAATGAGCAATGGGTTCTTTATCGACGCGCATCTTCACATTGGGCATATCGGTGCTTTTTTCGCGCCCCTGGTTCAGCAGAAGGATCTGCTCTTGGCGATGGACAACGCCGGCATTAGTCATTCAATTTGCATGGACCACCTAACCGTTTTTGAAGGAGCCGGAGCAGGTCTCGAACCACTTCGTGATCTCTTCGAGACCTCAGGACGCCGTGTGTATTATCTTGGAACGTTTGATCCCCGGCGGGCTTCCGCGTGCGTGGATGCGCTGAAACAGGCGAAGGATTGGCCGGGCTTTGTCGGGCTCAAGCTCCATCCTTCAATGCATGGAGTGCCGGCGGACGATCCCGTCTATGAACAGTCTTGGCGGTTTGCGGCCGATCATAATCTGGCAATCATGTCACACAGTTGGAGCGCGTCAAGCTACAATCCGGTTCAATTTCTCTCCACGCCCGAGAGGTTCGAGGTTCAGATCAGGAAATTCCCGCAAGTGCATTTTGTGCTCGGCCATGCCGGAGGGCGTGGCACGGGCAGGCACGACGCGGTCCGCATGGCCAATGAATACCCCTGCGTTTATCTCGACATTGCAGGCGACATATTTGATTATCGGTTGCTGGAAAAACTCGTTCAATCTGTGCCTGTCGAGAAGATTCTTTATGGCTCAGACTTTCCCTGGATGGACCCACGTTCTCGTCTTTCACATGTCCTCCTTGCGGATATTGAAGATTCAATCAAAGGCAAAATCCTTCGCGGTAATGCCATTCGGGTTTACCGCCTCGGAGTGTCCTGATGCTCAGCATAGACTTACGCGGGAGGATCGCCTTAGTCGTAGGGGGATCGCGCGGGATCGGCGGGGCCATAACAGAAATGCTTGCCCGAGCAGGGGCCGTGGTCATTTTCACCCATCTGGACCCTCCGCAACTCCTGGGCGATATCGAGAGCTTGGTGGCCAGGATTAAAGAGAAAGGAGGCCACGCAACCGCGGTTCTCCTAGATGCCTGTGACGCGACAGAGATGACATCGCTAGTCGAGCGCACGATGCAACAATACGGAAAGATTGAAATTCTGGTCTCCAATGTGGGACAAAACGTAGCGCGACCCGTTGAGAATGTCACCCAGGAGGAGTGGCGACGCTTCATCGACATCAATCTTACCTCGGCCTTCAACTCCGTTCATGCCGTCTTGCCCCACATGGTCAAGGCCGGATACGGAAGGATTATTCTCATTGGCTCGTCGGCCGTGTATTCGGGCGGCGGAGGCGCAATTGATTATGCCGCTGGGAAAGGCGGACTTTGCGGCATGATGGCCTACTTGGCAAAGGAGTACACCCGGAAAGGAATCCTGACGAACATTATCCATCCCTGCCTGATTGAGACCGATCTGCTGCGCGTGCGATACTCCGGCGAAGCCGCTCGCGCCAAGCTCATCGCCCAAGTGCCCGTCGGACGGCTGGGCAAACCCGAGGATGTCGCAGGGTTGGTGGCTTTCCTGGTGAGTTCTTACGGCGACTACATTTGCGGCCAGTCCGTGCTTCTCGACGGAGGCCGAACGATTTTCCAATAAGCAGAACCTAAGGAGGCGAGACATGAGTTATGAGTACAAACTGGCATCAAACCTGGTCCCGTTTTCCCGCGTGAGTGACCGCTTCGTTTCCGGCGGTTACCACCAGGGATACGAACTCAGCAAGAAGCTGGAAATGGCGGCAGCCATTGACGGCATCACTGGTGCGGCGGGATATTGGCCTTGTCCCGGGTTTTCGAATGGAACTGCCCTCAAGAAAGTTTTTGACAACAGTGGCTTGAAACTGGCCACGATTGACGCGGACATTTACACCGACGCCTTATTTCAGAATGGTTCCCTTTCCAATCCCGATCCCAAGATCCGCCGTGCCGCCATTGAGCGGATCAAGAGCACCATTGACGCTGGCATCGAGGCGGGTTCTCCGGATATGAATCTCTGGCTCGGACATGACGGTTTCGAGTACACGTTCTCGGGCCACTACGATGACGTTTGGAAATTGATTTTCGAAGGGCTTCAGGAGTTGGCCGAATATAACAGCAAGCTGCCGATCAGCTTGGAGTACAAATTGAAGGAGCCGCGCGCCAACGAGTACATTGCGAATGTGGGCATAGCGTTGCTTCTGGTCAGCAAGATCAACAAGCCCCACGTAGGCATCACCCTGGACGTTGGCCATAGCTTGGCGGCCCTGGAAAATCCTGCCAACGCTGCGGTTCTCGCCATGCGCGAGGGCAAGCTCCAGCAGATCCACTTGAATGACAATTACCGTGACTGGGATCACGACCTGATTCCTTGCACGATCAACTTTTTTGAGCACATCGAGTTTTTCTACTGGATTCGCAAGCTCGGATACAAAGGTTGGATGGGCATTGACATTTTCCCTTACCGGGATGATGGGACTGAGGTTACGCGCCGCACGGTACAGACTTGCCGTAAGTGCTTCCAGATTGTGGATAGGCTGACAGAAATAAACGTGGACGAGTTGCTACACCAGGGCCAGCGTTTGGAAGTGATGCGTCTAATTTGGGACATCATCGGCGGGTGAGACGGGACATGAGAATCGAGCCTTACCTTGGACAGCCAGATATTAAGCGCTTGGTCGCTACGTTGCGCGGGGAACGCACCGACCGGGTCGCGCATTCCGAAGCTCTGATCGAAGACGTGCACGTCGAGAAGCTTCTGGGCCGCAAGGCAGGGAATACGTTGGGGGTGGGTGGCGACCCTTCGAAGGGCAGTGCAGCGGCGGAGGGCACCCGGCCTATGCATGCCAAAGATTACCTCGAGCTTTGCCAAATCATTGGACAGGATTGCATCTCGATGGAAAGTTTCTGGACGCCGCTAAAACACCTGCGGCCGGATGGCACGGTGGGGCCAATCACAGATCGCAGTATCAAGACTCGCGCCGACCTGGATCGGATCATCTGGCCCGGCGAGGCGGATATGGAGGAGCGGCTGCAATACGTCCGGGAGTACGTCGCGGCGGCCAAGGGGACTGGTATCGGTGTCTCGTTCTGCACGGGCTGCATTTTTCAGACGCTTTACGAATTCGTCATCGGACTCCACGATTGCATGATCATCATTATGGAGGATCGAGACCTATTCGAGGAGTTGATGTCGCGGTCGGCGGACTACTATGAAGAGCTGAACAAGCGGGTTATCAAAGAAGGCATAGATATTCTTTTTTCGGCGGATGATTTTGCTTACAAAGGGGGTTTGTTTGTTAGGCCGGAGATTTTCGAAGCGGTGTGGCGACCGCACTTCGATCGCCTCCTGGCTCCTGCCCGAGAGGCCAAGATTCCCATAGTTTTCCATTCGGATGGGAAGATTGATGACGCCATGGAGATGCTCCTCGACATGGGGGTCGATGCAATCACGCCCATGGATCCTTCAGGCATCGACTACCGAGACTATAAGAAGAGGTACGGCTCGCGGGTTACCTTGTTCGGAAACATCGATATCACCTGGCCACTCGTGGAAGGAACGCCTGCCGACGTCGAGCGCGATGTCCGCGAGCACATGGAAGTTCTCAAGCCAGGGGGACGTTGGGTTGCCGGCAGCAGCCACAGCATCGTGAACTACATCCCTCACGAGAACTTCCTCACGATGATCAACGCCTTTCATAAGTACGGGACATTTTGAGGCTTCTGGCGCGCCCAGCTTGAGGGTTAAACGCTGGCAGGCTCTTTCGCAAGCAGGTCGTCCCTCGCCGGGAGTCTGAGCCAGAAGAGTGAGCGCTCCCTTTGTAGACCGGGTGTAGAAACAGGAGGAACGTGGCGATGGCAGTTTCACGCAGGCTACCCGGCGTGGGTACCGGGAACGGTACCGGGAGTGTTTGCGCCTTTGGAGCGGGCCCCGCAGTGATCAGAGAAGGACGTGGGGTGAGATTCCGTCTCAGCCGAAGTAGCCCATGTGTTGACAAAGGAGACAAGCCCTTTGAATCGAGGAAGAATCGTTGACCTGAGCCACAAACTCCATCGGGGCAGGGAAGAGTACCATCTCGAGCTGGAAACCCATTTTACAGATGAGTTATATCCGCAGTACGAAAGAGGCTCGGAGGTGTGGTACATCCTCCAGGACATTCACATGTCTTCCCACTGCGGCACTCACATCGAGTTTCCCTATCACCACAGCCGCAACGGGATGGATGCAGGCGCGTTTCCCTTGGAAAGGCTCATCGGTGACTGCCTGCTTCTGGATTTTAC
>Ga0187878_1003159_pt1 | contig 13902 bp, 11 predicted proteins | sample June2016WEW_17_1_FD_132979 | JGI IMG/M metagenome (GOLD analysis project Ga0187878, IMG submission 132979) | Peatland microbial communities from SPRUCE experiment site at the Marcell Experimental Forest, Minnesota, USA - June2016WEW_17_150 | ecosystem: Environmental > Terrestrial > Soil >...
ATCGCATTTCTTGCCCGGCATGGCATAGGCCACCATATCATGCCGACCGATGTACCCTACCGGGCCAATATTTATGCATTAAAAGCACTGGGAGTGGAGCGAATCGTCAGTATTAATGCTTGTGGTTCATTGCGTGAGGATTACGCACCTGGTGATATCGTTATTCCCGACCAGATTTTCGATAATACGAGAAACCGCATTCGAACATTTTTTGGTGAAGGATTGGTAGCCCATGTCGGTGTCGCTGACCCATTCTGCCCGGATCTAACAACCCAACTGGTAACCGCGGTTGCTGAATCCAAAGTGAAGGTCCATCAGGGTGGTGCATTCATTATCATAGAAGGGCCTCGATTTTCAACAAAAATCGAATCTAACGCCTATCGCGCCTGGGGAATGTCCATAGTCGGTATGACTGCAGTACCAGAGGCATTCTTGGCGCGTGAAGCTGAGATGTGCTATGCAGTTATGGCCCATGTAACAGACTATGATGTATGGCACATAAGTGAGGCACCAGTGACAGTGGAAATGGTTGTTAAGACATTAAATAAAAATACCCAGGCAGCACAAGCTTCCATCCGTCATCTGCTGATTTCTTTACCAGAGGAGCGCGCGTGCTCTTGTGACTCGGCTTTGGCATCTGCTATTATCACTAATCCATCCTCAATACCCAGTGCTACTCGCCAGAAACTAGATTTGCTGGTAAAAAAATATCTCAAATAATTCCCTTTGTATTAATCTCATCCTGGTCGATGAAACCATTCCTCGGTCCCACATCTCCAGTACGAATCCAGTCCTGCCTGCTTTGTCTGGCGGGTGCCTTTCTTTTTCTATATTCCCTTATCCTTACTCTTGCACCTGCCGCCCGTGAACGCTCATGGGCCGTTGAATTTAATTGGAGCCAATGGCTGGGTTTCGCTGCATGGGTGATTGTTTTCACACTGGCACACTATCAGACTCGCCACCAACTGCCCGATGCTGATCCGTATATTCTTCCTATTGCCGCCTTACTGACAGGATGGGGGATTTTAACTATTTACAGGCTAATCCCCTCCTTCGGTTTTCGACAAACCGCTTGGCTTTTGTTCTGCGGATTGGTGTTCCTACTCGGTTTGCGTCTTTCCCCCAACCTCCATTTCCTGCGCAGATATAAGTACGTCTGGTTGACAGGGGGGTTGTTAATCACTGCTCTTACGCTCATTTTTGGTGTTGATCCAGGTGGTGGGAATGAACGGGCGTGGCTGGGTTGCTGTGGGGTATATTTTCAACCTTCAGAGCCGCTTAAACTTCTCCTCATTATATTTTTGGCTGCGTATTTGGCTGATCGCCTCCCGTTTAGTTTGCGTCCGCTGCCCCTGCTCGCCCCTACCGCAGTTGTTATGAGTGTGGCTCTTCTGTTGCTCGTCATCCAACGAGACTTAGGCACAGCTTCCATTTTTATTTTCCTTTTTTCAATCATTTTTTTTGTTGCAGCTGGGAAAAAGCGCATCCTTTTGATCAGCATGGTTGGACTGATTATCGCAGGTGTGGCGGGGTATTTCTTTTTTGACCTAATTCGCCTGCGTGTGGATGCATGGCTAAATCCATGGCTTGACCCCTCCGGGCGCTCCTTCCAAATCGTCCAGTCATTAATGGCAGTCGCCAACGGAGGGACTTCAGGAAGGGGACCCGGATTGGGTAGCCCCGGGTTGGTGCCGGTGGCAATTTCAGACTTTGTCTTTTCAGCCATTGCTGAAGAAACGGGATTAATCGGCACTCTCGGTTTGCTGACCCTGGTAGGGTTTTTCGCATCGCGGGGAATCCACATCGCCTTGCGCGCACCCGACAACTTTCGAAGAATCCTAGCAGCCGGGTTGACAGCTTATGTTAGTGCGCAATCCATTTTAATCATAGGGGGTAATATTCGCCTACTTCCTCTAACAGGTGTGACGTTGCCTTTTGTTTCCTATGGCGGCTCATCTTTGCTGACTTCTTTCCTGGCACTGCTCATACTTTTACTCATTTCCAGTCAAACCGAAGAAGAAGCGGCGCCTCTTCCAAAACCTCAACCTTACTTAATCCTAGCTGGATTGATAGGTCTTGGCCTATTCTCCCTGGCTGCCACAAATGCATGGTGGGCAGTATGGCGCGGACCATCCATTCTCGAGCGTACAGATAATGCTCGCCGTTCAATATCGGATCGATATGTTAAACGAGGCAGCTTGCTAGACAGTCATGAAGTAGCTATCAACATCACAGTGGGTAAATCAGGAGAATACCTTCGTACATATCTCTATCCTGCGTTGGCTCCGATTACGGGTTATACAAATCCTACCTACGGACAATCGGGGCTGGAAGCCAGTCTCGACCTTTATTTGCGCGGGTTACAAGGAAACCCCGCCAGCAGCGTCTGGTGGGATCATCTTGTTTACGGTCAACCACCCCCTGGTTTGAACATTCGTCTGAGCCTGGACCTGGGGATACAAAAACAAGCTGACGATCTGCTGGGAGCCCATACAGGGGCAATCGTTTTGATTAATGCCAGCAGCGGTGAGATTCTAGCAATAGCTTCTCACCCAACTTTTGACCCGAACAACCTGGATGCACAAGCCCCTTCATTGCTCCAGGATCCTAATTCCCCCTTGTTGGACCGGGCTGCCCAAGGAATGTACCCTCCCGGAAATGTTTTGGATCCATTTTTCCAAGCTGCTGGATACACTGCGTGGCCCTCTCAGATTGTTGCTGACCAAATGTATGCCGACCTGGGTTTTTTTGTCGCACCTGAGTTACGCCTACCCGTTGCAGGCGCGTCCAACCAGGGGTCCGCATTACAGGTCAGTCCAATGCAAATGGTTCTTGCAACAGCTACATTGAGCAATGAAGGGATTCGACCTGCACCTCGCCTGGCGATGGCTGTGGATACCCCCACGCTGAGTTGGGTAGTTCTACCTGCATTAAGCGCCCCGGTAAATGTCTTTCATGCTTCAAATGCTGCCAGTACTGCACAGTCATTGATGGTAAAGGGTCAACCGTTCTGGCAATGGAATGCATCTGTAAGCCAGGAATCAACAACCTTCTCCTGGTCTCTGGGAGGGACGCTTCCAAATTACCAAGGTGTTCCGCTCGCAGTGGTGGTCTTACTGGAAGAAAACAATGAATACCTAGTAGGGTTGATTGGGAGAACCTTGCTAGAAACAGCGTCACAGCCATAATTAAAAAACCGGGCTTCTGCAAGAAACCCGGTTTATTTTTATTTTATTCTGATGAATCGTCGTTTACCCACCTGCAGAACCCCTGGATGAGGGAAAAGCATGTCAAACTGAGTAAGTAAATCTCCATCCAGCTTAACCCCCTTTTGCTCAATCATCCTTCGTCCATCGGACCTACTCGCCACCAATCCTGTCGCGGTCAGCACATCCATAATGGTTTGTCCAGGCATAAGGGTGTACTCAGTGATTTTGTCAGGGATATCCTTTTGTTTGAAAACTTTTTCAAACGATTTCTCAGCCTGAAGCGCGATTTCATCGTTGTGAAAGATCGATACAATTTCGCGCGCAATGGACATTTTTGCATCCCGTGGATGCAATTCGCCTGACTTAATACCGGTTTCGATTTCTTTAATTCTGCCTGGGGGCCAGCGAGTAATGAGACGCATATATAACCCCATGGCCTTATCAGGTATAGACATTATTTTTCCGTACATGTCTTCAGGGGTTGAAAGAAGTGGAATATGGTTGCCAAGCGATTTACTCATCTTGACCTCTCCGTCGGTCCCAGGGAGAATGCCAAGGATAATAGCAATGTTGGGTTTGTCACCTTGTGTAGTCATAATTTTGCGGGCCGCAGTGACAATATTAAATAATTGATCAGTTCCGCCTACTTGCACATCCGTTTTCAGAGCATGAGCATCGTACCCTTGCATGATGGCATAAAATGTCTCGTGAAGGTAAATCGGGTCGCCATTGTCCCAACGCTTGCGAAAATTCTCGCGGGTAATGAATTGTTGAATGGTGAAGTTAGAAGCCAATTCTATCAATTCCTCGAATGTCAACTCAGACAACCACTCTGAATTGAATCTAATCTTAGTTTTATTCCGATCGAGGATTTTATACGCTTGTTCTGCATAGGTATGGGCGTTACGTTCGACTTCGAGTTGGGTCAAACGCGGTCTGAGCTTATCTTTGTCGGATGGATCACCTATCAAAGACGTAAACGAGCCGACAACAAACGTAACTTCATGTCCAAGTTCCTGAAATTGGCGTAGTTTTCGCATCGGGACCGTATGTCCCAGATGCAGATCCGATGTACGGGGATCAAAACCGCAATAAACACGCAGGGGACGATGATCTTTCTCTGCCTCAATAAGCCGCTGGTGCAGCTCATTCGCCATATTCTTTTTTAATTGCTCATCCCCATATTCAGTTCCTTGCATTAATAAGGCCACCTGGTCTTCAATGTTCATAAAATAAATCTCCGCTTCGAATATTAGCCAATTTGGAAAATACAATAATTCCGAACATAATTTGTTTCTTAAACGATTGTCGCTCGAACATCTAAAGAATAAAAAAGCGCCTGCCGCAGCAGGCGCGTCCTTCCCACCCGCAACGGCGTTTAAAGATGGGAATAATAGTAAAAACTCTTGGCAACAATCTTCATTGCGCGACAATTATACAACAAATCTTTTCTTGTGCAATTTATTTCAGATCAAAACCCCGTGCGGCGCGTCGTGTATTGTCTTCCATATCCATGAACAACAATAACGCTTGAGCAGCACCTTGCAAAACCACAAAATAGACAACCCCTCGCAGGGGTGGTTCGAACAGAGAGAATATGTTTTGGAGAACATCCGTAACCCCCATTCCGACCCAGAAACCGCGGCTTATTTGCAAAACCATTGCCAAGGCTTGGACCAACCACTCCAATCCGTAAATTCCCACGACAACCCATGAAAAAATCTTAGCAAAAGCAGAAATGCGAAAAACAATATCTTTATTGAAGTACGTTCCAAGGAAATTTGCTCGTTTGTCCATATTCAATGTGAAGTCTCCTTTCATCTTGTTATAATGGTAAACTTATAGTGTTACCGGGTTTCAAATATAAATCCCTTATCGTTCCTGATGAAATAATTCATATGGATCTCGAAGCTGGAAAGGTTTTTTAAATCTTTGCCTGGAATTATACCGAATAGGACAGGATTATGGAAACAAAAGATTTCACCAAAAAGCCGGCTAATTTTATCCTCGAGGCGGTTGCTGAGGACCTAAAAAAGGGTCGGTTTACTTATGTCCGCACCCGACTTCCTCCCGAACCGAATGGCTACTTGCATATTGGACATGTTAAAGCATTCTTAATTGACTATAACACCGCCAAAGAATTTGGCGGTGAGTTGATACTGCGGTTTGACGATACCAACCCGACCAAGGAAGAAACTGAGTTCGTTGAGGCGATCGAAGAAGATGCTCGCTGGCTTGGGATTAAATGGGTTAAAGTTACATTTGCATCGGATTATTTCGACCGGCTGTACGAATGGGCTATCCGACTCGTCAGAAAAGGGTTGGCGTATGTCGATGATCAAACCCCCGAGGAAATGAACGCCAGCCGCGGCACCTTGCCACGCGGAACCAAGTGGAGCGAGACCGAATCGGGGATAAAACCCGGCCTGGAATCTCCTTTCCGAAACCGGACGGTTGAGGAAAACCTTGACCTTCTTGAGCGGATGAAGAAAGGCGAGTATCCTGAAGGCAGTCGGGTTTTACGCGCCAAAATAGATATGGCACACCCAAATCTGGTCATGCGAGATCCAGTCATGTATCGAATCCTCCATGCAGCTCACCACAGGACTGGAAACAAATGGTGCATTTACCCTATGTATGATTGGTCTCATGGTCAGAACGACTCGATGGAGGGGATTACGCATTCGCTTTGTTCCCAAGAATATATGATTCATCGTCCACTTTACGAGTGGTTCCTGGAACAACTAGGAGAATTCAAGACAAGGCAAATCGAGTTTTCACGTCTTAACCTGACCTTCGCCATGATGAGTAAGCGTAAACTTCGCAAACTTGTCGAGTCGGGGGTCGTGAGCGGATGGGACGACCCGCGTTTAACTACTCTGCGCGGTCTGCGCAGGCGAGGAGTAACCCCTGAAGCAATCCAAACTTTCATCGCTGAAATCGGTGAGACGAATAACGATAGTTGGGTAGATATGGCTCAATTAGAAGCAACCATCCGTGACGACCTCAACAAGCATTCTCCGCGCCGTATGGCTATTTTGCATCCTCTTAAATTGGTAATTGATAATTATCCAGAGAACAAATCCGAAGAAATGACTGCCATCAATAATCCTGAAGATGAATCGGCAGGGACCAGGAAAGTCCCATTTTCGAAGGTCCTGTACATCGAACAAGAGGATTTCCGTGAAATACCCCCTCCCAAATACCATCGCCTTTTCCCAGGCAACGAAGTCCGGCTTAGGTATGCTTATCTAGTTAAATGCGTCGGTGTTACACATGACCCGAAAACGGGCGAGATCATCGAGGTGCATTGCACCTATGATGTGTTAACGAGAGGCGGGGATGCCCCTGACGGACGTAAAGTCAAATCCACCATTCATTGGGTTTCGAAGGAACATGCGATTAAAGCTGAGGTCCGTCTTTACGAGCAACTATTCACAGTGGAGAACCCTGATGTCGGGGAGGATGTCAACACAATCATTAACCCACACTCATTGGAAGTGTTAACCAATTGCTTTCTAGAGCCTTCCTTGGCAGAAACAAAGGTTGGCGACAAATATCAGTTTGAAAGAATTGGATACTTTTGCGTTGATCTGGATTCTGCTCCTGGAAAACCAATCTTCAACCGGACTGTCACGCTTAAGGATACTTGGGCAAAAATCGAACAAAAAATCGAGTAGATTTATGACTATTATTGGATACATTATCGCTGGATTGGCTGCCATTGCTGCCGGGATGATCAACGCCCTGGCAGGCGGTGGGACACTAATCACCTTCCCGGTTTTAATGGCTATCGGTTTACCGGCAGTCTCAGCCAACATTACAAATACCGTGGCGCTTTGCCCGGGGTATTTAGGTGGAACTTTAGCGCAAGCTAAAGATTTGAAAAACCAGAAAAAACGTTTATGGATAGCACTTTCTGCTGCTGTCTTCGGTGGATTAACAGGTGGTGTCCTGTTATTGAAAACAGGAGAGAAACTCTTCACGACCCTTGTGCCTTTTCTAATTTTACTGGCATCCGCTTTGCTTGCCATCCAAAACCCGGTGCGTGCGTGGCTAACCCACCGCCGAGAAGAGGGGAAGTCGAAAACGACTTCTGAATTGTGGGCATTTATCCCCGTCTTTCTCGGTGCAATTTATGGGGGTTATTTCGGGGCGGGGTTAAGCGTCGTCATGCTGGCAGTACTGGGTTTAATTTTGAATGACAACTTGACTCGCTTGAATGCACTTAAACAGGGAATCGCTTTTGCGACGAATGTGGCTGCAGCGCTGTTATTTGTTTTTTCAGGTCAGGTAGTATGGAGTGTGGCTCTGGTTATGGCAGTCGGCGCTCTGTTCGGAGGGGCCATGGGTGGCCGACTGGCCAGCAAGATCAAACCTGCGACCTTGAGATGGGTCGTGGTCTCGATCGGCTTCGTTCTGGGGGCCATATACTTAGCCCGATTATTCATTTCGTAAAAGATTCCTCCCAAAAGAATTAACCTTGCGAGAGAAACCTTTACATTTTCTCCAATATATTAATAGCGGTTTCTAATCTTTCTAAAACTTTTTCTTTTCCCACTATTCCCATGCTATCAAAAAGTGGTGGACTTACGGTTTGTCCTGTCACTGCGGTACGCAGGATCCCAAAGACCTGGTTGGGTTTGAGACCTAGGTGATCCACTAACGCTCGCATGGGAGGCTCAACTGTCGCAGGGGTGATATCAGGCAGCATTTTCAGAATATCGACAGCTTCTCGAACAATCTTTATCGACTGTGCAATGGTTAAATCTTTCCCTACGAGGTCATTCGGGTTTGGCTGAACTGATTTTTTAAAGAACCAGGATGCGAAAGGTAAACAATCGTCCAAGGTAACTAAGCGCTCACGGATAAGAGGAACGATTTTCAACAATGTTACGTCATCCACATCGAAACCCTCATTAAGGAAGTAAGGCTTAATTCGTGCAGCAAGGTCATCGGTCGGGAGCAGGCGAATGTGCGTTGCATTAAAGTGATCGAGTTTAGCAAAATCGATGGCTGCGGGAGAAGGCGTCAAATTTTGAATATCAAATCGGGCGATCATATCGTCTAGAGTCAGTACATCGCTTTCCGGGACACCCCAGCCCATCAGAGCGATCCAGTTAAGAACCCCCTCGGGAATATAACCTAACCCTTGCAAATCACTGACGAATATCGAGTGGCCATCTTTTATAGCCTCGATCGCTTCGCGTTTACTCATCTTTCCTTTTCCGCTGGGTTTGAGGAAAACCGATAGATGAACAAATTTAGGTTCCTGCCATCCAAAGGCACGGATGATATGAACTTGCAAAGGCAGGGAAGGCAACCATTCGGAGCCGCGGATTACATGACTGATTTCCATAAGGTGATCATCAACCATCGCAGCCAAATGATAAGTAGGCAGCCCATCGGATTTCAGCAGGACAGAGTCATCAAGAGCGGAGTTTTCAGTCGTGCTTGGACCGCGTAATAAATCTTTGGTGGAGATGCTTCCTTCTTTAGGCATTTTGAACCGAATTACATGCTTCTCCCCTGCTGCAGCGCGGCGCCTTCCCTGGTCCAAATTCAAGTTGCGGCAGGTCCCATCGTATCGGGGGTTTTGTTTATTATTAATCTGGTCTTGACGGACTTTTGCCAGCCTTTCAGGTGTGCAGAAACAAGGAAAAGCATGTCCCAATTCCACCAGCTTCCAGGCATATTCGTTATATATATCACGTCGCTCAGTTTGACGATATGGACCAAAAGGGCCTCCTACATCCGGTCCTTCGTCGAAATTGATCCCCAGCCAATGCAAACCATCAATCAATTCCTGCTCTGCACCTGGGACGAAGCGTTTCTGGTCGGTGTCTTCAATGCGTAAAATAAATGTTCCACCGAAGCGGCGAGCAAGTAGAAAAGGGTAAAGTGCAGAACGGGCACTCCCCAAGTGCATCCGACCAGTGGGTGAAGGGGCAAAGCGTGTCCGAATAGATTTAGAATCCAAGAGATACTCCATTAGAATTCCAAAGGTTTATGTCGTAAAATCACGCTTTCTACCAATCCTATCCCCAACATCAAGGAAATCAAACCACTACCCCCATAACTAATAAACGGGAGTGGGACACCGGTGACGGGGATCAAATTCAGATTTACAGCAATATTTACCGCTGCCTGGAAAAAAATGAGGATGGCGACGCCATAACAGATCAATGATCCGAACGGGTCGCGGGCTAATCGTGCCGCCCGAAGACAGCGGTAGACTATAAAACCTATCAAAACTAGCACAAAAATAGTACCAATAAAACCAAGTTCTTCCCCAATTACAGAAAAGATAAAATCATTATGGCGTACTTTCATAAACCTGAGCTGTGTTTGCGTGCCACTTCCATATCCCTTGCCAACCCACCCTCCAGAACCCAGCGCAATCAACGCCTGGATTACGTTATAAGTGGCACCATTACGAGCACTTAAATCCGGTCGAAAAAAGTTGAGAATACGCTGTTGTTGATATTGTTGGATAAAATTGAATGCCACCACTGCTAAAATAATCCCCGCTAAGACCATGATGCCAAGCTGTTTCAATTCCAACCCGCTTTCCCAGCTCATCGCAGCCCATAATGCCATAATAACAATAACATTGCTCAGGTTTGGTTGGATAAAGATCAGCCCAGCGATGACTAAAGTAATTAATAATCCTTTGATCATCCAGCGCCAATTCCGTGGCGCTTCATTGTTTTTTGCGAAATAATTAGCCAAAGCCAAAATCACAACGATCTTTGCCAGTTCTGTGGGCTGGATTGAAACCAACCCGGTTTCAATCCAACGGGTTGCGCCGAAACGGACACCACCAATAACAAATAATAGAAGCAGAAATATGACTATGACAACATACATCGGAATAATTGCACCAGACCAGAAGCGATAGTCAATGGCGGCAGCGAGGATAATCACTACGAAGCCGATCCCACCAAAGATTATCTGACGTGGAACCAAAGTTGCAAGGTTTTCGTTCCCCGCAATTGCAGACAAAATCATCGTGACTCCAAATACAAGAGCCACAATGACCGCTCCCAGCAGCCAGAAGTCGAATTGTCGCCAGAAACCGCTACGAAACATAACTCAGCGAGGGGTTATCCCGCCGCACTCCCCGGCTCACGCCCCCGTCTACGACCAGCACTCCGCAGGGGAATATCAGCCACCAGCCGTTGGGACCGTCCATCCTGGGCTACATTAATTTTCACTGCGGTAGGGTCAATATCAATATGGCGAGATATGGTTTCAATTAAATCGTCTTTTAATAATTCCAACTCAACCGATGTTAAGTCTGTCCGGTCGTGAATTAAAACCAGTTGCAAGCGTTCTTTGGCGCTGTTAGCGCTCTTCTTGCGGCCAAAAAGGAAATTCATCATTATTTCCTTCCCAAGAGGCGTTGAAATAGACTCTGTTGTTCAAGATCCATGAAAGGCACCTGCTCCCCCAATAACCGCCGAGCAATATTTTGGAATGCCTGTCCAGCTCTGCTTTTGCCATCCAGGGCGAGGGGTTGACCTCTATTTGATGCCACAATAATGTTCTCATCTTCGGGAATAACGCCTACCAATTCAATCGCCAATAAATCAAGTACATCTTCCACTGATAGCATATCTCCCCGTTTCACCATTGCAGGATCCAGTCGATTGATAATCAATGCCGCGGGACCCTTCTCTTCTGCATCGAGAAGACCAATCACCCGATCTGCATCGCGTACGGCAGATACTTCAGGGTTAGTCATAACTAGGACACGATCTGCGGCGGCAATTGCATTTTTAAAACCGCGTTCAATCCCTGCCGGAGAATCGATTATTATCCAATCTACATCCTGGCGAAGTTCATCACATAGACGCACCATATCACTGGGCGAAATCGCAGTCTTGTCCCGCGTCTGTGCGGCTGGGATGAGATATAAATCGGGAAGGCGTTTATCGCGAATCATCGCCTGATGCAATCGGCATCGACCCTCAATTACGTCAACCAAATCGTAAACGATGCGATTCTCTAAGCCTAAAACGACATCGAGGTTACGCAACCCGATATCTCCATCAATGCAAGTAACTTTATTACTGCGTGAAGCTAATGCCACAGCTATATTTGCGACAGAGGTTGTTTTGCCGACCCCGCCTTTGCCAGAAGCTATTGTAACTACTTGAGCTACCATCTCACCGTCCTGTCATTTTTTGCCAAGGCTCTGCCACAAGTTGACCATCTTTCAAGCAGGCTACTTCAGGTTGACTTTTCCCTTGTTTTTTCGGCGAGACAGCGATCTCACCGGCAATACGTAATTGGGTTGGTATCAATTCCAACGCGCAAACAACTGCCTTTTCATTTCCATATGCTCCAGCATGGACAACTCCACGCAACCGCCCCCAGACTATCACACTGCCGCCAGCAACAATCTCTGCACCTGGGTTCACATCCCCCATCACAACGACATTTCCCTCAAATGACACATGCCCACCCGAACGAAGTGGACCTTTGACCCATTTGGCTGCATCTTCAGCCAATGATTCCGAAATATCCTTATAATCAATCGGTTGAGGTTTCGAGATACGGGTTGCTAATCCAAGGTTTTGAGCAGTGGTTTCCGTTAGAGGTGATTCACTCAGAATCGCCCATAATGTTATACCATGTTCCGATAATTGATCGCGCAATGACGACAATTCGGCTACCCGCAACTCATTCAAGCCCACATCTAGTACGACCCGCGCACCCTGAAAAAAAGAGGAGCGTTCATCAATATTTTTAATAAAGGCATTTACGAGCTCTGGCCAGGAAGCGCCATCCATTGTTATTAATAGACCATCCCGAATGCCTTTAATCTGAATTAATGAGGGCGTCTCGACCATAATTGCCGAAATTATACTGCTTTTTGATAACTGTACTAAAAAGTGATATGGGTAATAAAGCTTCTATACTAAAAAGCGGCAGGCCTTTCCTTTAGTACTTTGCTACGGGTGATAACTCCAGTGGGGGGTAGATTTGCCCAGGGACTGGCGGCATGGGGTTGTATACCCAATCCACCTCCACTGTCCCGACCCTGACACCTCCAATGCGACGCAGGCCTTTATATGTCCCACGCATTAAAACATCTTCCATGGTTAAAGCCATTCCAAAGACCGCCAAGGGAATGCCCTTTGGGATGGCCTCCAGCTCATCAGTGTAAACCGAGGTAGAGAAAAGTAAGTTCCATTTGTCTAAGCTCTGAGTTTGGATGGCTGGAACAATGATCGGGTAGCCGTCTTCACCAACATAAGATAGAAATTTCAAGTTGTCAATCTTATCCACGAATGCACATGTCCAATGGTTGAGTACAGACTTTTCACTAGATTTGGGTCCAAGCATGCGGGCTTGAATTGTCTGAAGGGCAGCAAAGATAACCTTATTCATCGGTAAGGGTGTTTTTCCGGTGTGCAAAACCAGATCCATGTAGTAGACAGTATGAACACCAAAATAGGAATTGTAACGAAACATGGGGATATTGTTATAGAAGTCGTATTCCTGACCTTCTTTTACACTGTGGGTATATGTGGCTTTACCCCGCCAAAGGTTTTTGTCCAGGCTCATTATAAGGAACCCAACCTTTGGGTTTTCGAGTAGGTTCTTCTTTGATATCCCCTCAGTAAACTGCCCGAAGCATATTTGCGTAGGCCCGCACGCCATCAATGAGGAGATAAGCGTAACATGTGGCAATCCATCATGAGATACGGTCGCGAGCAACCCCACTTTCATGGCCGGTTGGGTGCTCTGGATATCTTCAGAAGAAAAGGCTGCAAGAGATTGTCGACGATTCATATAAAACTCCTAATTTAGGTCCATTTCGCGTGTTACCCCTGTGGCAAAAACAAGGTCAGGGTGGAGACCGGCATTCATAGCAATTTCTTTGCATCGCGCCAGCTCACCGGAGGTCATTAGTGGAGTTTGGGCAAAGGCCCACTTCATTCCCAAGCGTTGATACTGGGCAAGGCAAAGATTATTAAATGCACATAATTCCCACCTAGAAATACTCCCATTGAGTGTTTCACCCAGGTATTGTCCTATTGAATTCAAATTCTTATCTGACATTGTTGCACCAGGTATGAGTGGAGTTCGAATCCATATTCCAAACGGTAGGGTTTGTGCCCGACGATAATCTCGAAGGTAGGAAAGATTCTCCAAAATTTTGTTGTTGGATGCACCAGTGAATTCAAAGTGAAGGTGAGGGTCGAACAATTTTAAATCGAATAACACCAGGTCTGTGTATGGCAGAAGGCGATCGAGCGTATGAATTGAGGTCAAGCCGCACGTATCGATCGCAGTAGAAATCCCTTGCTCCTGTAAACCGCGTAAAAGCGATTCAGCAAAATCAGGTTGGAACGTTGGTTCGCCACCAGATAGAGTCACACCGCCTCCAGATTTTTCATAGAACACCCTGTCTTTCAGTAATTCTGCCAGAAGTTCATCCGCATGTATTGTCTTGCCGATAATTCCCAAGGCACCAGATGGGCACGCCTCAGCGCATTTCCCGCATGCTTGGCACTTCTCCCGGTTAATATACAATGTTTTGTCAGTCATTGAAAGACAGCCATTGGGACAAGCTTCGATACAAGATTGGCAACCCAAACAACGGACTTCAAACCATTGCGTCTGGATGCGCGCAGAGATGCTCTCCGGATTGTGGCACCAGGTGCAGCGGAGTGGACAC
>Ga0187878_1003168_pt1 | contig 13857 bp, 16 predicted proteins | sample June2016WEW_17_1_FD_132979 | JGI IMG/M metagenome (GOLD analysis project Ga0187878, IMG submission 132979) | Peatland microbial communities from SPRUCE experiment site at the Marcell Experimental Forest, Minnesota, USA - June2016WEW_17_150 | ecosystem: Environmental > Terrestrial > Soil >...
ATTTTATGGGGACCTCCGGGGTCGGGAAAAACAACATTGGCCAGAATCATTGCCAAAGAATTAAAAAGAGAATATTTTGAATTTTCGGCGGTTTCTTCCTCCATCAAAGAAATTGAAAAAATTATGACTAGTTCCACTTCGCTGAAGCTTCGCGGGACTTCGCCGATAATAATCATCGACGAGATTCATCGCTATAACAAAGCCCAACAGGCTAAACTTCTACCCTTCGTAGAAAGAGGGGATATAACTTTAATCGGGGCCACTACCGAAAATCCATCGTTTGAAGTGATCGCCCCACTTCTTTCCCGAACCAGAGTTATTGTCTTAAACCAACACAGCCCCAAAGAACTTAAAATCATAATTAGGGCGGCCCTAAAATACCTTAAGAGGGAGATTGACCCCAAAGCTTTGGAGTTTTTGATGGATTCTTCTAATGGAGATGCCCGCGTAGCATTAACAGTTTTAGAAATTGCCAGTAATATAAATTATGGACGACAGCCATTAACCGTCAAAACAATCGAAGAAGCTCTTCAACGCAAACAATTAACCTTCGATAAACAGGGTGAGGAATTTTACAACGTTATTTCAGCCTTCATTAAATCTATGCGGGCTTCGGACGTGGATGCAGCTCTTTATTATCTGGCCAGAATGGTAGAAGCCGGACAGGATCCCCTGTATATTGCCAGAAGAATGGTTGTTTTCGCGTCCGAGGATGTAGCTTCCCCCACCGCTTTGGTAGTCGCAAACGGAGTTTTTAGAGCCTGTGAGACAATCGGTTTTCCGGAATGCCAGGAAAATCTGGCTGCCGGGGTAGTTTATCTCTCCCTTGCCCAAAAGGACCGCTCAGCATACGAAGCTTATATGTCTGCCCTTTCTGACGTCAGAAATTTCGGCAACCTCCCGGTTCCCTTAAAAATCAGAAACCCCGTCACCAAACTTATGGGCCAAATTGGCTATGGCAAAGGGTACGAAAAATATGATAAACAAAGTTACCTGCCTGAAAAGTTAAGAGGAAAAAAATATTATAATAAAAGTACAAATGACTAAAAATAATCTTTCTAATCTGGTTAACTTTTTCTTTGAAGCAGGGTCTTTGAGAAGAGTTGCCCGGTCCCACCGGCAAACTCTTCTTACTAATGATTTATCGGATAATATCGCTTCCCACTCTTTCAGAGTTACAATTATTGGCTACTTTTTAGCCAAACAGGAAAAGGCCAACTCAGATAAAGTTGTCCAGATGTGCCTTTTCCACGACATTTCAGAAGCTAGATGCGGCGACCAAAACTGGGTAAACAAAAAATATGTTAAAGTTTTCGAAGACGAGATACAAAAAGATCAGTTAAAAAACTTACCAAATAATAAAGACCTAAATGAATTAATTAACGAGTATCAAGAAAGAAAATCTTTGGAATCTAAGTTAGCCAAAGACGCGGATCTATTAGATCAAATTCTACTTCTGAAAGAATACGCTTGGCAGGGAAACAAAGAAGCGGAAGATTGGCTAAAAGATAATCAACAACAAAAAAGATTAAGTTCCCTATCTGCGAGAAAACTAGCAATCCAAATTATTAAACAAAAACCCAGTGACTGGTGGGCCAATCTTTGGACCGCAGATAGAAGATAATAATCGCTAAATACTATAGTCCCGCCTTGCAAGGCTAAATTTTAGCCCTTCTTAATCTTAGGGAATTGCCAACAACAGAGATGGAACTCGCGGCCATGGCAAAAGCAGTAAATTCGGGCTTAAGAAATTTGAAATTTTTAATTTGAAAAGATGAAGAAGACATACAAAATAGAAGGCATGCATTGTTCATCCTGTGCCATGATGATCGAAGGAGAATTATTGGATGCCGGAATAAAATGCAAGTGTTCTTTCGCCAATCAGCAAGTGGAAATTGAAGAAAAAGCAGATGAAAAAAAGGTTATTGAAGTCATTACTTCTTTGGGTTATAAAGTAACTCAATGACATTAGAATTCTCTAACTTAAAAATAAGACCAGAATTAATTCGTAATAAATACAAAAAACCAATCGAAAAACAAAACCCAAATGGTACGGGGCCAGCTAGACCAGAGCGAGTACCGGAAAATCTAAAAAAACACATTAAAAGAGTAATATCTACTTAATCTTCTCTTTCCCCATCCATTTTTGAAGAACTTCAGAAAAAAGTGTATTTTAAAGCCATGACGGCAGAAGCCCCAGGTTTGACAAAAGATTCAACCGTTTTTGAAATATGGCAAAATATTTTTGCCGTTCATCCGGAAGTGACCAAGTTTTCAGCAATTGAATTCCTTGTCCACCCACACGGTCAATCTACAATACCAGAAATACGTGTACTCCCTAGAGAGGAAATTGATTGGGGTAACCGTGACACAAATCAATTTTGGGGACGAGTTGGCGATACCACAACTACAACAGCGATTGGTGCAAGGGTTGAAGTTAGGCCTAAAGATTACGAATCAGGACTCGACTATTCTCAAACCGGGCGTTACCTTAACAACGGGGAGTTGCTAGAGATAAAACACGATCGCGAAAAAAGTTTCATTTTATTAGATTTTGAATCTAGACCCGGACAAGAACTAATTAGTCTGACAACAGCAGCTTTATCAAGGACCAAAGAAAATTGGTATCTTTTAGATAGCGGGAACTCATATCATCTAATAATTGATAAATTGGTATCACCTTTACAACTTATAGAATCCTACGGTCAATTCATAGTTGCGGTATCTGAACAACTACCACCCGTAAAGGGTAATTTTTATAAACTCATAGGACAATATCTTTTAGACAACTCCTGCGATTGCAGAAAATTGAACCTGTGGATAAATGAAGTATTGAAGAATTTCGGACATTTAGGCGAACCTGTAAGCAGTGGAAAGTTAGTGTTTCCAATAGACATGAGGTGGGTGGCACACGTTATTAACGCAATCATTTTTGATGATATAAACGACTCTTACCTAAGAGTCAGTCGTAAACACGGATCCGTTCCTGTCCTTATTGCAATGCAAGAAAACGGGCAGAAGACAATCTTTGCCAGTGAAAGTGAAGTTTTCAATCATCAACCGATGCTCACCGATTTTAAATTCTAGCTTCTATCTTCTCTTTTCCCATCCACTTTTGCAGAACTTCGGGAATGGTGACTGACCCATCGGCATTTTGATAATTTTCTAAGATCGCCAAAGGAACCCGGGACATGACAATCGCGGTGCCATTTAGCATATGCACATACTCATTCTCTCCGGTATTTCTTCTAAACTTAATGTTTAAATTTCTGGCTTGATAATCGGTACAATTTGAGGTTGAAGTAACTTCTCCATAATCTCCCCTCCCGGGCATCCACACTTCCACATCAAATTTTCTGGCAGCCATTGCCCCTAAATCTCCGGTACACATCTCCAGGACCCGATATGGGAGACCTAATTCCTGATAGATCTCTTCCTCCATTTTTAATATTTCCTGATGATACTTATCCGAATCCTCAGGTTTACAGTAGATAAACATTTCGGTTTTGCTAAATTGGTGAACCCGGTATAAACCTTTGGAATATTTGCCGTACGCCCCGGCTTCTTGTCTAAAACAATGTGAGTAGCCAATATATTTAAGAGGGAGTTTGTTTTCGGGAATTATCTCATCGGCATGTTTTCCGGCCAGGGTTACTTCGGCAGTAGCAATCAGTCCCAAATCCTCATCTTTAATTTCATAAATCTGGGCCTCATCGCCCTTGGGTTGATAGCCTGTGCCTAAATAATATCGGCTCTTGGCCAAATCCGGAGTAATAACCGGCAGGAATCCTTTCTGGGATAATTTAATTAAAGCATATTGGGTTAAGGCAAGCTCTAACATAGCTCCGTCACCATATAAAAAGAAAAATTGGGAGCCGGTAACTTTAGATCCGGTCTCAAAATCCAAAATTCCTAAACTTGTTCCTAATTCCAAATGGTCTTTGGGGGTAAAACTAAACTTTTTCGGAGTTCCCCATTTCTTAATTTCCACATTGTCTTTTTCGCTTTTACCAATCGGGGCCTTCTCGCCGGGTAAATTAGGAACTTGGGACAATATCTGTTTAAATTCTTCTTCTGCTTTAGCCAATTCCGGCTCTAATTTTGCCAGCCCTTGTTTTATTTTTTTACCTTCTTCAATATTTCTTTCTTCCGCAACCTTATTCCTTCTGGCTCTTATCTCTTCAATTTGACCTATTAAATTTCTCCTTTTTTCATCAGCTGCCAATACTTTGTTTACAATAGACGGGTCATATTGTTTTGCAGCTACCCCATTTTTAACCTCGTCCGGATTTTCCCTGATTAATTTAATATCCAACATCTATTTATCGTCTGGTTTTATTTGTACCTTAACTTCTTTTATTCCTGCCATTCCTAAGCCAATTTGCTGATCATGTTTTACTTTTTTAGCTTCCTCGAAATCCAATTTATGGGAAAGCGTTATATCCTCCGTAATTCCTTTCGGGCGATAAACCACTTTAAGATTGGTATTATTGGTTGGTTGTTCGGCCATATCTTTATTATATCTCGTATTTAGGGGAATTATAATCCAATTTCTCCGGCGATACTTTGCATGGCTCTAAGGGTTATTCTAACAAACTCCTCTAAAGATATCTCTAATTTTTCCTGACAAAGAGCAATTTCATCCCGTCTGGTCCCGGCAGCAAAGGCCTTTTGGCCAAACTTTTTTAATACCATTTCCACTGATACGTCAGCTAATTTTTTGGAGGGTAACACCAATGCACAGGCAACTATCAAACCGGTTAAACTGTCGGCGCAAAAAATACTCCAATCCATTTTAGACTCCGGTTCCACTCCGGTGTTGTGCCAATTGTGAGCCGCCATAGCATGGGCTACTGGTTCAGGTATCTCGTATCCAGCCGCTTTAGCCCACTCAGTAATTTGTATCCCCTGTTTCTCTACAGATACCTGATCCGAATAATCCCCATCATGCAATAGTCCTGCCATCATCCACTCTTTTTTGTTAATTTGTAATTTGGCATTTGTAATTTGCAATTTTTTTGCAAGTGCTCCCATCACTGCTTCCAATGCAATCATATGTTTAATGATGTTTTTGTTGGCTACGTGTTCTTCAATCAATTGAAGTGCCTGTTTGCGGGTTATCATTTGGAGATTTCTTTAAGCCTTTCTATCACTTTTTCTTTTGGATAACTAAGCAGGAACTGGCCGGCTCGGGGACCATGATCTTTACCAATAAAAGAAAAATAGATAGCAGCAAAGGCTTTTTTAATATCGATTTTTAATTCTTTAGCTAAACTGTAAACCGCAGTTTGCAGCTCCGCTTCATCATCAATCTTTTCCACCAGATTAATCACTCTGGCTAAATACTCTTTTTGTTCCTTGTCTAAATTCTTTGCTTCTTCAGGGATCTCATCTGACATTGACAAATTAAAGTCATCCGGTGCATATTCCTCTAGCCAAATTTTGGCATATTTTATTCTCTCTTCCAGAACTCTTTGTTCAAATTTGCCGGGAAAGGCCTTTTTCCCTTGAACCAGCATATTAGCCACATCCCTAAAACGGGGTAACACTAAATTATCTTTTCTGGTTGGAACATCCTTTATTTGAGACAGTTCGAATACCCGGGATAAATCTGTATTGGAACCACTATTATATGCCTGCCAGGCTCTATCATATTCATCAAAAAGATCGGGAATTGCCAAAGTGCCGAAAGGGTTAAATTCTATCTGCTCCTTATAATTCGTTCGGATGAACAGGAATCTACCTAATTCCGGCGGAACAATTTTTAATAAATCATGGGCTCTAAGCCCCAATCCTTTGGAAGAAGACATCTTCTTTCCCCCAATCAAAAAATATTCATAAACAATATTAAAAGGATTCGGGTAATTAAAAACTTCTTCACACAAGGCCTTGGCAATATCCCTTGATCCGCCTGCAGTTCCATGTTCCTTTCCGGACCCTTCAATCGTCACACCCATAACTTTCCAATGAGCGGGCCAATCAACTTTCCAAGGTAACTTGCCTTTTCCCCCAAAAGGACTCGTTTTCCCTTCATAACCACAGCCTCTGGCCCAAGTAACTAAATCCGGTTCGCATTTATAGGAAACTTCCTCTCCATCCCAAGCATATACCTTCGTAGTTCCTAATCTTCCGCATTTTTCGCAAATTACTTGAAAAGGCAACCAGCCCTGTTGGCGTTTTTCACTTCCTGAAACTTTATGATAAATCTCCTGAATTTTATCCCCATTATCCAAAGCAGTTTTAATAACTTCGTCAAATTTACCCTGATGATACATATCCCACGAAGAAACAAATTTTGCTTCAATACCTATGCTCCGTAATACCTTTTCAAAATCTGATCGGAAATAGTCAGCAAAACTCCGATAACCCTTAACAGGCGATGGGGCAATCCTGAGCGGTATCCCCATATATTTTTCAAAGTCTTTTTGAAGGTTCTGAGGTAAGCCGTCTATTGGATCAAAATCATTAAAGATATAAGTTGAGATTGTTTTTTTCTCTCTACCAACGAGGTATTTATAAATCAGGTCGTGAATTAACGGCCCCCGAATTGAGCCAATATGGGCAAAACCTGACGGGGTATACATATCATCCGTCCAATACGGCTGATATTTTCCAGAGTCAATTATTTCCTGCGCTATTTTATCTGCCCAATGCATTCTGAAGCAATTGTATCAGGAATTTTACTCAATGGCCAAAATTTCGTATGTAAGTTTCCCGGCAGGAGCTTCAACTTCAACTTTATCGCCTACTCTTTTCCCAACTAAGGCTTGACCTAAAGGGGACTCATGAGAGATCTTTTTATTTATGGGGTCCGCTTCCCATTCTCCCACAATTTCAAAAACTGCCTCGTTGTGATCATATTTAACCGTAACCCTGGTCCCCACTCCAACTCCATCAGTTTTCCGACTTTCATCAACAACATTGGCATTTTTGATAACCTCTTCCAACTCCTGGATTTGGCCATCCATAAATTCCAATTCTTCCTTGGCACTGGAATAGTCGCTATTCTCAGTTAAATCTCCCTGGCTTCGGGCATAGGACAACCTCTCAACTAATCTGGGCCTTTTTAGATTAACCAGTTCATTGAGATCTTTCTTTAGCGACTCTAAACCGTCTTTTGTAAGTTTCACTTGTTTATTTGACATAGACCACTCTAAAAAAATTCCCTCTCCTTTTTGTGTTGGAGAGGGTAATATCCTTCTTATTTCTCCAACCTACTAGCCAAGCCTAATTGCGGCTTTGGTATAGGTTACTGTGGAGCGGATATTCATCTTAACCAGAGAATTCTAAGGCTATTCAGCCCAAATGTCAATGAATCAGACCATATCAGTTTTTTGTGGTAAAATAAGCTCAATGGCCCCATCGTCTAGTGGTCTAGGACAGCAGGTTCTCATCCTGTAAACCTGGGTTCGAGTCCCAGTGGGGTCACTTAGAACTTAGGTCTTTTTTCAATACCTGAATGGCATCCTGAACCGTATTCATAAACTGAGCGGGGAAAATGATAGTTGAATTCTTCTCGGTACTTATTTCCGCCATCGTCTGCAAGGTTCTTAGTTGCAAGGCCACCGGGTGCTTGGCAATAACATCTGAAGCTTGACCAAGTTTGGTCGCCGCCTGATATTCTCCCTCCGCGGCTACAATCTTAGCCCGTCTTTCGCGTTCCGCTTCTGCCTCTTTGGCCATCGCTCTTTGCATATTGTCAGGCAGAGTTATATCTTTAATCTCCACTGCCGTTACCTGTACTCCCCACGGCTCGGTATGGGAATCGATAACATTTTTGATTTGAGTATTAATCTGGGCAGTTTTAGACAAGAGCTGGTCAAGAACAAACTGGCCAACCACATTTCTAACGGTTGTCTGACTGATTTGATTAACTGCATCATTAACATTCTCAATAGCCAAGACCGACTTTTTGGGATCAACGATGTGGAAATAGGCAACAGCCGCGATATCTATAGAGACATTATCTTTCGTAATAATTTTTTGAGAGGGAATCCCCATAGTTACAGTCCGAAGGCTTACTCTAATCATCCGCTCCAAAACGGGAATCAAAAGAATTAACCCCGGGCCCCTGACTCCGGTACATCTACCCAGAAAGAAAATCACTCCCCGATCATATTCCTGAACCACCCGGACACTGGTAATAAAAAGAAAGAGAACAATACCAACCAAAATCCAAAATTCCATATTTTAGTTATTCTAAAGCAAAGCAGTTTACTTTACAATCCTAAACCGGGGAAATTGGATTTGAGGGTGGCTTTAATATTATTTACTTCCCCATCAATCTTCTGCATAATCTCACCGGTATCCACTTTCTGGGAAAAACTTTGGCCATTTTGGGAACCGCAGACTACAGTTTGACTGCCATTATCTGATTGGTAAGTATAGGTTTTAGTTTCGCCGTTCACAGTTACCGTACAGCTGGTCTCCGAAACTTGAGCACTGGAGGTAGATTCAACCGCAGGGACAGGACCGGGAGTTTCACTAACCGGCACGGCAGAGGGCGTTGCTACAACTGCCACAGTAGATAAACCGGCAACCAGAACTCCGATTTTTACCGCCAAATTCTTGAATATCTCAACAACCGTCTCCAACATACAAATTTACCCTCCTCAATGTTACAATATAGCATATATTGCGGAGTCGTCTAACGGCAGGACGTTTGGCTTTGGCCCAAAAGATTCTAGGTTCGAATCCTAGCTCCGCAGCTAATTAACCTCAATGATATAATACGCTGGAAGCAACCAAGCACGTTGTCATAAATTGGCCTTTGGCCAGAAAGAAGGAAAAAATGTCTAATAAAAGACTGTGGTTAGTAATGTCTAATAAAAGATTGTGGTTAATCAGGGTGATTGTAATAGTAGGGGTTACCGCCGTGATCGCGGTAGTAAAACAATTCAGCCCGATCGCCGCGGCAGCTACCGGTGGAATTTTAGTTGGAGGTGCGATTGCGTACCTCCTTCCCCTGTTCGGCGCACAATGGCAAAAGCCATTGTGGTGGCTTGCCATAATCGTCGCTTTGGTAGTAGCATTAGTTCTGGCAATAATAGGAAGCATGGGCTCCTGGTTTTGGGCTTTATTTGTTGCCAGTATCGCTATCGGTATTGCAGCTGTAGAAGTTGTCATGTTGATACGGCATAAAAAGTAAAAATTTGTTTTCAAAGGTATTTTTTGATGTACGGAGGATGTAAACGTGATACATAGGGCCTATGCCAACTCAAATCCTTCCAATAATTTCTTATTGCCGGCTATTTGATATTTAAGAAGGTCAGAGTAAACCCCTTCTTTTTTTGCCAGCTCTCGCGGGGTTCCCTTTTGTGTAATTTTGCCGTGATCAAGAACTATTACGTGGTCTACGTTTTGGAGAGTTGAAAACCTGTGGGCAATTATTATAACCAGTTTATCCTTCATAAGTTTTTCCAGAGCAACCTGAACTTCCATTTCGCTTTTTGCGTCCAAACTGCTTGTGGCTTCGTCCAATATCAATATCGGCGCATTTTTCAAAATAGCCCTGGCTATCTGGATTCTTTGTTTCTGTCCTCCTGAAAGACGTACCCCGCGTTCTCCGATTTCAGAATCAATTCCATGCGGAAGTTTCTGAACGAAACCCCAGGCATTGGCTGACTTTATTGCTGAAATAATTTCGGCTTCGGATGCTGAGGTTCCATAAGCTACGTTTTCTCTGACGCTTGTTGAAAAAAGTTCATTTTCCTGGAAAACCAGGGCAATATTTTGACGAACATCGGTAAATTTGAGTTTTTTGTAGTTTTTACCGGAAATGAGAATATCCCCTCCTGTCGGTTCATATAATTTGAGAATCAAGTTTGTAATAGTGGTTTTACCTGCACCGGAATGTCCCACAAGAGCCACTTTTTCTTTGGGGTTAACCAAGAAAGACACACCGTTTAGAACATTACCCGACTCGGGGTATTTAAATGAAACATTTTTAAATTCGATTGAAGGTGCAACAAATTTTTTGGAAATGCCGATTTTACTAAAATTTTCTCTTCCCGGAAGATCCAGAATTTCAAAAAATTCCTTGGATCCGCTTTCCGCATTCTGGAGCTGTGTCAAAATAAATGACATTCCAAATAGGGGCGCTCTGGCCTGCATTACGAGCTGGATGATAAGAACCATAACTCCTATTGTCATAACTCCTGTAAAAGTTTGATAAAAAATAAGAATATTTATTCCCAGAAGGATAAGAACAAGACTGAAGTTTCTGGCAAAATCAATCCAATGATATGTCGAACTCTGCTTGGCATAAATTTTATTTATTTCGCTTAACCTCTTTGAAGAAAATAAAAATTCTGTCTTTTCCGTTAGGAAACCCTTTACGATTCTTATATTTCCTATAACTTCCTGAATCCTACCGCGCAAGTTATCCTCAATCTTGTTCTTCTTGACCTCGGCAAGTCCCCATCGGATAGACGAATAATAGGAGAGAGCCAGATAGATAGGGAAAAGAATAAATACCAAAAGGGAGATCAAAAGATTATAACGGGCAAGGACAATAATGATAAAAATACTTTGAAGAAACGATGGCAGGATAAAGTTGGTTGCAGCGTTGGTAAAATTTTGGATAGTTGCAATTCCGCGGCTCAGCTGGTTTATCATTTTTCCGGAAACCTCTGTATCAAAATATGTTTGGGATAAAGTCAGGACTTTGTTGTAGAATTTTTCGGTTAAAAGTTTTCTTTGTTCTCCCGCAAAATGATCGCCGAGGCGGTCCGAAAGGCCCGATACAATAATCCCGATAAGGTTTATTCCGAAGGTTAAGGTAATCAAATAGACTAAATTGTTTAGACTTCCTCCGGAACCGCTGACTTTTGCCACGATGTCATCAACAATTAATTTGGAAACAAGAGGAGTGGCAAGACCCAAAAGGGCGCTAATAAGTATTAAAAAGGCAATAATCGACAAAACCTTATATAAAGGTTTTGAGACTTTGATTATTTTGAAGATATTTTTCATCCTGGGTAATTATATACGCGTTAAGGCTCAAATGTCAGGCTGGGAATGATATAATATGCCTGTCTTCTATTACAGGATCGTCCCCGCCTGCAACGCTTGCAAGCGAAGCGTAGCGTTGCGGGCAGGTAATGGCAGGACTGCAGATTCTGGATCTGCATATCGGGGTTCAAATCCCTGTCCCGTAGCCAACTAAAAAAATGTGCCCAGTTCCGTTCTAAAATTAAAATTATGGAAAACAAAAATGACAGTTTTCTTATCCACAATGAAGCAGCCTTTGGACAGGGAAACGAAAATGATCCGTCCGATTGCGTAAAGTTCGGGAACACTGATATAATCTTTTATCTTTGGAAAAAGAAGGACGGTACAAGAGAAATAGAATTGGACTTTATAATGGCAAACAAATATAAAGTACCTGGCCCAAATTTTGAAAATTTCAAAAAACTAGCTACGGGTCTATTGGGATTTTATACGTGGGCCAATTCCGAAGAGGGAAAACACTATGTTCAAGATAGTTCTTCATGGCCAGGAGCAACAAACATAAAATTCTACAAAACATTAGAGCAAATGCTAACCAGTGGCGGACACCCAGAAATTTTTTTGACCGTAAGCGATGGAAGTGCGAATATTTATGCGGGGATTGACGCTGCTAAATTTGCCGCGTTACCACAGGATGACCAACTCCTCAAATATCTTGAAAGAATTAGGAATAGGTAATTTATTCCCTTCTCTTCATCCAATCATGGGCAAAGATCTCGGCCTTGCCGGTTTTGATGGCCTCAACAATTTTCTCGGCAATAAGTTCCGGTGGGTCAGCATCGGGAATATTTCCCACACCACCGGAATATTCAAATTTTTCTCCCGATTTAAGAGTATTTTTCTCAAAATCGGTATTAGTAATAAACGGGTAAACTACGCTTACCGAAATCTTGTCTTTTTTTAATTCTTCTCTGGCCGTTAGGCTTAATCCCACCACCGCCCTTTTCAAAGCCGAATATCCTGCCATATTGGGAAGAGTCATCAGGGCCGTTCCGGAACTGATATTAACTATCACTCCTCCACCTTGTTTTTTCATTACCGGTATAACCTCCTGCATAGCCACTAACGGCCCAATAAGGTCGAGTTCGGATAAATCACGGAATAATTTAATATCAGTTTTTTCTATTGAAGCATCATAACCCCGGCCGGCATTATTAACCAATATATCAATTCTGCCAAAATGCTCTTTCACTTCTTTGATCATTTTTCTTATTTCTCCCTCTTTACTCATGTCTGTCTTTACTACAAATGAGCCTTTAAGTTCTTTTGCTAACTCCTTGAGTTTATTTAGCGATCTGGCCACTAACGCCACCCTGGCACCATCTTTGGTTAATAATCCGGCCGTTGAGAAACCAATTCCTGATGAAGCTCCGGTAACAACAGCTACTTTATTCCTGATATTCATATATAATAATCTAATTAACTCATGTCCAGAATCAAGCAAAGCTTGCTGTTACACAGTAAAAAAATCGCTATTGCAGCTTTAGTTGTGCTGGTCGGATTAGTTCTCTTTATTAGGTATGATACACCGGCTGCGGCCGAATTTACAGATAATTATTTACGCCCAATCCTGGGGCCATATATAGTTATCGGTCTGGAAAAAATTTATTACAACCTGTCGGACAAAATCGTCAAGGCTACCTATAACTCCGACTCACACAGTGATTTTAGTTTTCTGGACCAAGGCAATCCTTTAAATCTCACCGGAAATAAACTGGATTTAACCCCTATTAAACTTAATTATTTCCCGTCGCAAAAGGACGAAGGTGTCTGGAAAAACCGGCCGTTAAATATTTTCCCCAATCAGGAGGTAATGGCTTACACCTTTGTGCGTCCGGATAAAGATAGGCCGTATGCCTATGTTACTTTGGTAAAAATCGATACCGGGGAAGTTCATCTCTCAACTGTCGCCGGGACAAAACAACCGGGTGGGCCTGTGGGTAAACCGGGGCCGGGTAAAATTCCTCAAAATATTATTAGCAGTGGAAATTTAATTGCTGCCTTTGACGGCGGATTTCAATATCGGGACGGACAATACGGAATGATTGTGGGCAGTACTATTTACCTGCCTCTAAAAATGGATTTGGGAACATTGGTAGGTTATAAAAACGGCAACATAAAAATAATTAATTACACCGGCCAATTACTGGAAAACAATGTGGAATTTATTAGACAAAATTGTCCAATTTTAATTGATAACGGTAGTATCACTATTTCCGATCCCAAAAACAGAAAATTATGGGGCCGGACTATGACCACCGATATTTATACCTGGCGCTCAGGGATCGGCATAGATAAAAACGGAAACATTGTCTATGCGGTGGGTAATAATCTTGTTCCTGAAACTTTAGGCCTGGCCTTAAAATCTGCCGGGGCAGTCAACGCCATACAACTCGACATCAACCCCTTTTGGGTCAGGTTTAACATATTTAACAGTCTGGGAGGCGGTAAATACTCCACTTCTACTTTGGCCAAGAATTTATCAAACGGCTCAAAAGAATATCTTAACGGCTACACTAAAGACTTCTTCTACTTATACAAAAACAGCTGAAGTTAATTTTTGGCTATCGGCCAGGTAGTGAGGGCCACACTTAAATCATCTTCCACGTTCTCGGCAAAGATAAACTTAATATCTTTTTTCACCGCCGCCGGAATATCCTCCAAATCCTTTTTATTATCCTTAGGTAAAAGTATCGTCTTAAGGCCCGCCCTATGGCCCGCAATCACTTTTTCTTTAACTCCGCCAATCTCCAACACTCTACCCCGCAAAGTAATTTCTCCGGTCATTCCCACATCGCGCTTAACCGGAATTTTAGTCAGAGCCGATACTAAGGCTGTAGTTATAGC
>Ga0187878_1003171_pt1 | contig 13849 bp, 14 predicted proteins | sample June2016WEW_17_1_FD_132979 | JGI IMG/M metagenome (GOLD analysis project Ga0187878, IMG submission 132979) | Peatland microbial communities from SPRUCE experiment site at the Marcell Experimental Forest, Minnesota, USA - June2016WEW_17_150 | ecosystem: Environmental > Terrestrial > Soil >...
CGTCCGGCTTAAGAAGAGTTACTTTATGAGTACCGGCACTCTTAAATGTGACTTCATCGAAATGTATATAATCCCAGTCCGGCTGGACATCAAATGGAATAGTCTCAACGATCTTTTCCGTACCTCCGGTCTTTTTCGAGATTCTGAGGTCAACTTTTCCTACACCAATGGGATTATCGAGTTTTATCATAACTGTAAGATATCCGCCCCCGCTGGGAATTGTAAACTCATCCGACACACCGATCTCTTTCCCATTCCTGTACTCCTCACAGAAATATAGTTTTCCCCCGGCTATGGAAGTGGATTCTTTCTTTGTATCTTCTTTTTTTGTATCTTCACTCTTCGTATCTTCCTTCTTAGTCTCCTCTTTCTTATCTGTACTGTCTTTATTAGAGCTGCACACAAAAGCTAACCCGAAAATGACCAATACAGCAATCAACATTTTAAATTTGTAATTTTTTGTCATACTGATTCTCCTTTAAATTTTTTGAAAATTATCGAAAAAAGACTTAATAATCAATAATTTAACAAAATTAGGAATTAAAACTTTAAAACTCTAGTGAAAAATCTACCGAACTATACGAATGTGTTAACATTCCTACGGAATAGTAATCAACAAAAGGGTTCTGATATTCATCGAAATTTTCCGGATTTATTCCTCCGGATATCTCGATTTTGATATTAAATTTATTTAATAATTCTGCGGATTGCTCAACTTCTACGGGGCTAAAGTTATCCAGCATGACAACTTTCACAAATTCACTTCCATACCTAATAACACGCTCAAGCTCATAAAAATTCTTCACCTCGACCTCAAATTTATCCTTACATTCCGTCTTTTTTTTCAATTTTTGAAGCTTTACTAAGATATCTTCAAGATGCCCCGAAGCCGAAATATGGTTGTCTTTTATCATTACAGCGGATGATAGGTCAAATCTGTGGAAATCACCACCCCCTGTTTTTACTGCTGCTATTTCGAATATTCGGAAATTAGGAGTTGTTTTTCTCGTGTGGAGAATCTTTGCATGTTTAAATTTTAACCTTTTCACAAATTGGTTTGTTAGAGTTGCAATACCTGACATCCTCTGCAGGAAATTCAACGCCGTTCTTTCTCCTGCCAGCAATGTTTTTACTGAGGATCTAACTTGCAATACGAGAGATTTTCTCTTTATATAGTCACCATCTTTAAAATACTGCTTAAAAAAAGCACGTTTATCCAGCCGGGTGAAAACCTTCTTAAATATTTCTATTCCCGCAAGGATACAATCTTCTTTACAAACGAGCCCTGCTGTTTTTATTCGATCAGACTTTTTCCCCGGTAGAACAAGCCGTGTAGTGATGTCATTTTTCGCATTATCTTCCTTTAACGCTTCGAAAATCAGCCTGTCGATATCTTTTCTGTGAATAATATAATATTCTTTCAAGGTCATTATTAAGCTGCTAACATTTAAGTTCGCTGATGGAAGTTACCCCCTCCGGCAATTTTGCCTGATCGAGCAAAAGGACCGGAACACCGTCTATAATGGGGAATTTCATCCCGCAGTTCGTACATACCAGCGTGTTCTCATCTTCAGCTTTTAATTCTTTCTTTCCCAGAGGACAGCGGATCGTTTCAAGAACTTTCGGATCTATCATTTTTATGATCTTATATCTTTGATTTAATTAATTCTATAAAATCTTTTGGAGGTCGAATTGGTTTTCGAGTAACCGAACTTACGAAACTGTGGACAGTATGTCCTTCCGCAAGCTTTTCGTTGCGGCTGTTTTCGATAAAATAATCCAGCCGTATCTTTACAGAAGGAAGGTTTTTCAACAACGTATGCAGCGTTATCTCATCATCGTAAAAGGCGGGGCAGATGTATTGCGCACTGGCTTCTATAACGGGCAGAAAAATGTTCAGCTTTTCTATCTTTGTATATGGATAACCCAATCTTCTCAGGAAATCGTTCCTGCCTGCTTCAAAATATTCAAAATACCTGCCATAATATACTACGCCCATCTTATCCGTATGTGCATATAACACTCTAATTTTCAATTCTGATTCTATCATCTCATGTAATAAATATTTTTCCTGGATTTAATATATTTTTCGGATCGAATACTTGTTTTATCTGTTTCATCAGTCCGATCTCCGCTGCAGAAAGCGCTATAGGAAGATAGGCTCTCTGGGAATACCCTATACCGTGTTCACCCGAGATGGTTCCTCCCAGCGAAACCGTGAGCTCGAATATTTCCCTTATCGCGGTATCAAGGTTCTTAATCCATGTTTCCTCATCAAGTTTATCCTTAAGGATGTTCACGTGGATATTCCCGTCTCCCGAGTGCCCATAACAGATAGTTGTTAATCCGTACTTTGAAGAAATTGCTTTAACACCTTTTAGAAGACTGGTCATATTTGCACGCGGGACCACTGTATCTTCTTCTTTATAGGCGGATATTGATTTTACCGCGTCACCTATTCCCCTGCGTAATTCCCAGACATCCTCAATCTTTTGTCTATCCTCAGCTAGAAGAATATCAAGAGGGTCATATTCCGAAATTACATCAGCTATGTGCTCGATGTCCTTATCGAGCATTTCGGGATAGTTACCGTCTACCTCGATAAAAAGCTGGGCTTCAGCCTCACTGTTCGGGAATTTTTTATTCAATTTTTCTTCTGCGGTTTGAACGGCTGCTTTTTCCATGAACTCGATAGCCGAAGGTGTGATACCCCGCTGGAAAATCTTTGCTACTGCATCGGTTGCATGTTCAAAGGAATTGAATGCCACTAGAAGTATTTTTTTATATTTGGGCAGGGGAATTAATCGGAAAATAATTTTAGTAATTACGGCAAGTGTTCCTTCGCTTCCGATGATCAGCTGGGTGAGATTATAACCGGAAACGTTTTTTAATACCTTCCCGCCGGTGTTGATTATCTCACCCGTCGGGAGCACTGCCTCGAGTCCCAGTACATAATCTTTTGTGACACCATATTTCACCGCTCTGGGTCCGCCGGAGCATTCGGCGAGATTTCCTCCAAGATGGCAGGAACCCCGTGATGCAGGATCCGGAGGATAAAATAATCCCAACTTTTCCACTTCTTCCTGGAAAACCTGCGTTATAACACCCGGTTCTACGACTGCCTGATAATTCTTTTCATCTATCTCCAGGATCTTATTCATTTTTTCCATGGATAAACAAATCCCCCCAAAGACAGGTAATGAGCCGCCGGATAATCCTGTACCTCCACCCCTTGGTGTAACGGGAATGTTATAATTGTTGGCTAATTTTAAGATTTCTGATATTTGTGAAGCTGATGAAGGTTTTACAACGACTTCGGGATTAAAAGAGAGGTCTTCGGTCTCATCCTCAGAATAGATCTTTATTGTATCATTATCGGTAAATACATTTTCTTCTCCGGCAAGATTCTTAAGCTTATTTAATATATCAACGTTTATCTTATTGTATTTATCCATTCCTGCCTGAAGTTCAATTTTATTATTATCTAAAATGCTGTTACCAGTTCATGGACTCTCTTGAGCTGCTTTAGCAGCGGTTCCAGTTTATTGAGAGGGAGCATGGAATTGGCATCGCTTAAAGCTTTAGCGGGATTTGGATGGGTTTCTATAAATATACCATTTACTCCCGCTGCAGCGGCCGCTCTTGCAATAGGGTAGATAAGATCGGGAGTTCCTCCCGATACACCGTTTTCCTTTGATGGCATCTGTAAAGAGTGGGTTGCATCGAATACCACAGGGTAGCCGAAACTTTTTAAAATCGGAAGTGATCGCATATCCACAACTAAATTATGGTATCCGAAAGAAGAACCTCTTTCCGTTATAAGTATTTTTTTATTTCCAGTTGATTCAACTTTTTTTATCTGGAATAACATATCTTCCGGTGAAAGGAACTGACCCTTTTTAATATTCACTATCCTGCCTGTTTCACCAGCCGCTTCAAGTAATTCAGTTTGCCTGGAAAGGAACGCGGGTATTTGCAGAATGTCTACATAATCAGCTGCGATAGAGGCTTCGAGCTCGGAGTGGACGTCGGTCAGAACAGGTATATGAAACTCCTCTCTCACCTTTTTTAGAATATCCAGCGAATTCTGCACACCTATCGATCTGAAAGAATCCCCTTTTGTACGATTAGCTTTTTTATATGATGCTTTAAAAATGAATGGAATATCCAGATTTGAGGTTATCTTTTTTATTTTTTCGGCAATTTGTAAGGTTATCTTTTCTCCTTCTACAACACACGGTCCTGAAATTAAAAATAGCCTGCGGTTGTTTAATAAATTGATGATTTTACCGTTGGATATGATATTAATGCTTTTCGTCATCTGCTCCTATTTATATGTAATGATGATATGATTATAAATAAACTTAATTATTTAAATTGAATTTAACAATTGAATTTATTAACATTATAAATGAAAATGAAGGTTTTATTAATATTATTAGCTGTATCATCACTTAATCTCATTTATCCGCAGAGTTCAAATATTGCTAATACGGATTCCATCCCCCATTCGCAAAATACACTGAAAAAAAGAGGAGAACCTATAAATAACTGGTCTTTGAATCTCATGTTTTCCGATAACGGATTTGGTTTTGGTTCAACCATATATAAGCAATTCTCCAAAGATGTTTCGGGGTTTGCCGGAATATTTTTTTCCCCCGCTAAAGACAGCAGAGAATTTGAATATACAGATATCTACGGTAATACGTTCACACCCGACAAAGTGAACCGTTTGTTCATGATCTCGATGAATTTCGGTACCCAGTTCAGACTATTCAGGGAGGACGTGACCGATAACCTGAGACCGCATATAAACTTCGGAATAACGCCTACATCGATAATCTACACACCTTATGCTGAATCATTTTTCACAAGCTTCAAATATGCCCAGGCAAAATACACCGTTGGAGGATTTGCGAGCATCGGACTGGATTATGTAACTAACCGTTCATCTGCTTTAAATATGGACATCAGATACTATTTCATTCATCTTTTCGGAAACGGTGTGGAAAGCCTCCAATCGAAGCCGCTGAATAATTTTGGAGGGCTTTATTTAGTGTTCAGCTATAATTTCCTGAAGTAAATTTATTTTTTCAGCATAGACTCAAATTCTTCACCCGTAATTACCTTTATCCCGAGAGCTTTTGCTTTTTCCAGCTTTGAACCTGCTTCCTTACCGGCAAGGACATAATCTGTCTTTTTGCTCACCGATGAAGAAACCCTGCCCCCGTTACTTTCAATCAGTTCTTTCGCTTCTTCCCTCGAAAATTTATCTAATGTACCCGTTAGTACAAATGTTTTATCTTCAAAAACTGAAGCTGAGGATCTTTCACATTTTCTTTCAGCTTCGAATTTCAAGCCGGATTTTCTTAATTTTTCTACCAGCAGGCGGTTGGATCTGTTATGGAAGAAATCATAAACGCTTTCCGCTATCTTAGGACCTATCTCTCTAATTTTTTCAATATCCTCTTTGGATGCATTCTGTATTTTATCCAAACTTCCTAATTTCTTTGCCAGGATAGCTGCAGTTCTCGAACCCACATGCCTGATGCCGATAGCATAAATTACCTTTTCGAATGGCTTTTGTTTGGAATCCTCGATCGACTTCAAAATATTATCGATGCTTTTTTCTCCGAAACCTTCCAGCGCTTTCAGCTCTTTTTCATGTATGTGCAATTTATATATATCTGTCACATCATGCAGGAATCCAAGATTAATAAACTTTTCCACTATACTGTATCCGAGACCTTCAATATCCATCGCATCGCGCGCAATAAAGTGTTCTATCCTTCCCTGTACCTGTGCCGGACATTGAAAATTAATGCAGTAATAATTCGCTTCACCTTCCGGACGTTCAAGTTCTGTTCCGCATACAGGACATTTACCCGACATCCTGAACGGTTTCGAATCCTTCGGTCTTTTTTCCATGACGACCTCGACAATTTTTGGGATAACATCGCCCCCCTTCTCTATCTTTACATAGTCCCCCTCCCGTATATCTTTTCTTTTTATCTCATCTGCATTATGCAATGTGGCTCTTGAGATGGTTGAACCGGCGAGAAATATGGGTTCGAGCTCCGCAACGGGAGTTACGGTACCAATCCTTCCAACCTGGAGTGTTATTTTCTTTAATTTCGTTATTGCCTGCTTCGCTTTGAATTTATATGCTATAGCCCAACGCGGACTTTTAGCTATCGTTCCTAATCTCTCCTGCTGTAATAAAGAATCTACCTTAATTACCACACCGTCGATCTCATAAGGCAGGTTGTCTCTTATCTTCTCGATGCTTTCGTAGAAGCGTTTTACTCCGTCAATATCATTTACAAGCTCCGTATGCTTATTCACTGGGAATTTCAGCTTATGCAATATCTGCATATTTTCATAATGTGATCTTAATTTGCTGTTTTCCCTATCCTCCAGATGCAATAAGTAATAACAGAACATATTAAGATGCCTTGAAGCTACTATCCTCGAATCCTTGAGCTTGAGAGTTCCGGCAGATGTATTCCTTGCGTTTGCATAGAGCTTATCACCGGCTTCGAGCTGTTTTTCGTTTATTCGTTCAAAATCCTTTTTGTTTATGAATACTTCACCCCTGACCTCGATATCTAATTTCTTAAATATACCCTGGGAGCTATTCAATTTTAGAGGGAGAGCCCTTATCGTTTTCAAATTTTTTGTGATCTCATCACCCTGGGTACCGTCTCCTCTCGTAGCCCCCTGCACAAATATCCCGTCCCTGTAAATAATAGATACCGCCGCACCGTCAAATTTCAGCTCGCAAACGTAATTGAATTTTTCTCCCTTAAGCAGGCTCTTTACCCTCTTATCGAATTCGAACAGGTCATTCTCATCATAAGAATTTGACAGCGAAAGCATCGGTACTCTATGGATGACGGTAGAAAATTCATTAGAAATATCACTGCCTATACGCTGGCTCGGTGAATCAGGAGATGCTAATTCGGGGTATTTTGTCTCCAATTCTATTAGTTCTTTCATCATCATGTCGTACTCATAGTCCTCGATATCGGGCTGTGCTAGTACATAATACTTGTAGTCAGCGTCGGAGATCTTCTCACGCAGTTTTTTTACTTTTTCGATTATTGACCTATCAGCCATTTTATGATATGATTTTGAATGTAAAGATGTTAGAAATATAAAATTAACTACGTATTAATTAGTAACAGCGGGTTACTGATTAACAATTCCATTCTTGTTGATAACGAGATTTTTAATGGAAGTTCCTGTCAAACTGGTTGGCTTCCTGAGATATTTCCCGTTCAGGTACAGCTCTATCGAAGAATTCGCAGAAGCACTGAACCTAAACTGCTCCTTTGCTGTAAGTATCAGTGAATCTCTGCTGTATATCATATCGTCAACAGTTCTATTTTCATCGATGTGCACCTTTATTCTCACATCTCTAAAGGCTTTGATTGTTAATCTTAACGAATCGGCAGATATCTGTTTAGTTGTTGTGTCCTTCCTGGGAGTTGTATCCTTAACGGTTTTGCCTTTTACTTTCGTCTCATACTCATCCGATATTTCATTGAAAGATTTTGGCTTAACTGTGGAATGTTTGTCATCAGGCTTGTTGAGGTAGTAGAACAAATATACTATACTTGCAACAACTATCAGTATCAGCAAACCAAGTAAGACCTTTTGAGTTAGAGTTTTATTTGAATATTCTTCCAGGCGAACAGGTACTTCTTCTTTCGGCTCAAATTGTGCTGGTGTCAGCTCAGGCAGTATTTCCTTCGGAGGCGGTTCCGGTACAGGTTCAGGTTTCTCCACGGCAGGCGGTTGTTGCTTTTGTTTTGAAGGAACGCCTTCTTTATCAATCACAGGTTTTTGCGTGATGGGTTTGATTTCTTTCCTGGGTGTCTTCGCTTTATAAAACCCGGATTTTGCTTTTTCGTAATCGGTCAGTATCTGGTTCTCATTTTCATTAATAGCTTTGGCATATTCTTTCAGGAATGCGCGAATATATGTATCCGGCTGAAAATCAAATATACCCGATTCTATATTGATTATGAATTTGGTATTAATGCGGGTTTGCGCAGAAATTTCAGCAATAGTAATATTTTTCGATTCCCTTATAAACTTAAGGTCCTGACCGAAATCTTTAAGCATCATAAGAAGTGTGAAAATAATTTTCAAAAAAATACGCTATAGTTGTTTTAATTTCAATGTAATATCAGTGATAATAACGATTTATCATAGAAATATAGGTTAAAGCTCAAAAACCGTTATTCAAATGACGAGTGAACTAGATGAGAAGCTAAGCCGTGCATACCTAATAAATGTTACATAACCGGATTAATACTTTGAATAAGATTTCATTTAAAAGTATATTTAAGTTTAATGCTTAATTTTTATATAATTCGTTCCGATTTTTTAATATTTAAAGGAAATGACCGGCTTGATCTGATCCACAGGCTATCTACGAACGATGTGAATTCATTGCCAAAGTACGGCGTAAGAAAAACTATCCTGACCTCCGATAAAGGGAGGATCATTGACGTTCTAACTCTATATAATTTCGGAGATTTCGTTCTTGCTGCCTGTTCACCAGGGAATTCAGCGAGTGTAATCAATCATCTGGATAAATACATAATAATGGATGATTTTAAAGTAGAGAATATGCTAGGAACACACGGAATTATCCTCTTTCACGGTGAGGACATCGATAGGTATGTTCAAGAAGTAACCGGACTCGACTTTAACACTTTGACGACAGAGGATTTTAAAATCCTTCAGTCGGATGGCAGAGATTCAATAATTCACCGCTATGATGACGCGTTCGACGGTCTTATTTTTATTTATTCACTGGAAGATGAAAAATATTATTTTAACAAATTATTCGATGAAAAACTGGTTGAGAAATATGCTGTAAGAGAGACAGATGAAAAAGAGTATGAAACAAAACGCATTTTATCCGGCATCCCGAAATTCGCAAATGAACTGAATGAACAAACGAATCCTCTTGAGTGCGGACTTGAAAACTTGGTCAGCTTTACGAAGGGGTGTTATATAGGACAGGAAGTAATATCACGTCTGGATACCTATGATAAAGTAAGCAAACATATGATAGGAATTAAATTTAATGATAAGCTAAACGGCTCTTTAGCTTTACAACCCAAAATAACCTTAGACGGTATAGAATGCGGTTTCGTTTCAAGCTATACATATTCTGAAAATTATGGGGGTATAGGACTAGCATTTGTAAGAACACCTTTTTTAGATTATAGTAAAAATTATCAAATAAAATTAAACGAACTTTTAATAAATTGTAAAATAATAAAATTACCCTTTGTAAATTAACAGGAGAAAAATTAAATGTATAATAAAATTGTAGAAATCTTAGGAGAAGATAAAAAACTGCTTGAACATCAATGCAAAACAATATCAAAAGATCTTTTGCATCTGCCAGGTCCGGATTTCGTTGACCGGGTTGTAAAGGACTCAGACCGCTCCCCTAATGTATTAAAGAACATGCAGAGTATCTTTGGCCACGGCAGGTTAAGCGGAACAGGTTACCTTTCGATACTTCCCGTCGACCAGGGAATAGAACATTCTGCAGGTGCTTCATTCGCCGTGAATCCTTTATACTTCGACCCGGAAAATATCGTTAAGCTTGCAATTGAAGGCGGATGCAATGCAGTAGCTTCCACACTGGGAGTGCTTGGAGCTTGTGCCAGAAAATATGCTCATAAAATTCCTTTCATAATGAAATTCAACCACAACGAGCTTTTAACTTATCCTAACAAATACGACCAGATAGTATTCGGTTCGGTCGAACAAGCTTTTAATATGGGGGCTGCCGCTGTGGGCGCAACCATATATTACGGCTCACCCGAATCCACGAGGCAGATCCAGGAAATATCACCAATGTTCGAATACGCACATGAGCTGGGCATGGTAACAGTATTATGGTGCTACCTCAGAAATTCGGCTTTTAATGTGAAGGGTGATAAAGACTATCATGTTTCTGCTGACCTGACGGGACAGGCAAATCATCTTGGTGTGACCATCGAAGCTGATATCGTTAAACAAAAACAACCCGAGAACAACGGAGGTTATAATGCATTAAAATTTGGAAAGACAAGCAAGCTGGTGTATGAAAAACTGACGAGCGATAACCCAATCGACCTAACGAGATACCAGGTGGCTAACTGTTACATGGGCAGGGCAGGCTTAATTAACTCCGGCGGTGCTTCTTCAGGTAAAGGCGAGTCTGACCTGAAGGAAGCTGTAAAAACGGCGGTAATTAACAAACGAGCAGGCGGGATGGGGCTTATTTCTGGACGAAAAGCTTTCCAGAAACCGATGGAAGACGGCGTAAAGCTCCTCAACGCCATTCAGGATGTATATAATACAAAAGAAATCACAATTGCTTAATGTAAATGATAGAAAGAATAAACAACAATCAACATGAATAAAAAATTAAAGGTAGTTAACGCTAAACATAGGAAGAAAAGAAAAATAGCTAAAAAGAAAGAGAAAGAGCTAAAAGCCAAAGCAGCACCACCAAAAGAATAAATGAAAAATTTTTTGCTGCTGTGTTTTATTACTCTTGCGCAGTGTTTTACTCCTATTTTTGCAAAGCTCAGCGTAGCAGAAGTATCACCAATCTCATTTGGTTTTCTTCGCTTTGGCGCAGCAGCTGTGCTATTTTATATTACGCTAAAGATAAATAAGCAAAGCTTTAAATTTGAGAAAAAAGATTATCCTTTGCTAATTTTACTGGGGCTGCTATGTATACCGATTAACCAATTTTTTTTCCTAACAGGGGTTAAGCTATCCTATGCTTCTCATTCCGGTATAATCTATTCTCTTAATCCTGTTTTTGCGTATCTGATTGCAGTGACCAGAAAAAATGAAAAATTCTTTTTTATAAAGCTGTTCGCAATTTTATTGACTGTGATAGGAATATTTTTTGTGTTCTACCAGAGCTTTAAGGATTCATCGACCAACACGGTGCACGGTGACATTCTCTTGATTATCGCTGTGCTTTCTTTTTCAATGTACCTGAGCCTGGGAAAAGAAATGATAGAGAAATACGGAGCATTAAGGGTTACAACATATGTATTTCTGATGGGCAGTTTATTCTATATTCCGCTGTTCATATTCGATCTGCATAATTTTACGTTATCAGCACTCACTTATAAAGGTATTATCGGATATTTGTATCTTACCATTGTTGTAGCGTATTTTGCTTATTTCGCCTGGTACTATGCATTGCGAACAATAGCTGTAAGCAAGCTTACTACACTGTCGAATCTGTCTCCTCTGCTTACAGTGTTCTTTTCTATAATTTTTCTTTCCGAAAAAATCTCGGTATATTTTATGTTAGGTGGAGCAATAACAATCCTAGGTGTGCTGATAATGCACAAAGTAAGTATAGAATTAGCATAAATGACCATACAAGAACAAAATGCATTAAAATTCAAGGTGGCAATCTCATCTGTACTGGCTGCCGTTTTCCTTACTACCCTGAAGCTGGTATTCGCAATTTTCACGGGAAGCCTTGGACTTCTCTCGGAATTTGCACATTCCGGTTTGGATCTTTTCGCCGCATTATTAACAGTGTTTTCGGTCAGCGTTTCAGGCAAGCCCGCTGATAAAGAGCACCAGTATGGTCACGGAAAAATTGAGAATCTTTCCGCAGTTGCACAGGTCTTTTTTCTCCTCGCAACCTGCGCATATATAATTTATGAAGGTATTACGAGATTATTCTTCCACGCAGAGTATCATTTAACTATTACACCCTGGGCATTTGTCGTAATGATAATCTCGATCATTGTTGATATTTCCCGTTCAAGGCTCCTGAAAAAAGTAGCTATACAGACACACTCACAGGCTCTGGAAGCTGACGCTATGCATTTTTCTACCGATATCTGGAGCTCATCGGTTGTAATACTGGGCTTATTCTTCGTGAGTTTCAATATCAGCAAAGAAGCTGATGCCATCGCTGCCCTCGTGGTTTGTATATTTGTGATATATGTTTCGCTTTCACTAGCAAGAAAAGCTGTAGGACAGCTTATGGATAAGGTGCCGGAAGGATTGTATGATTCGATAGTAGAGCATGTTAATGAAATAGACGGTATGGAAAAGATAAAACTGCTGAGAATAAGGGAATCGGGTCCCAAGATATTCATCGATATGACCATTTATATAAGCAGGACACTTCCTTTCCAGAAAGCTCACGAAATAATGGATACTGTAGAGAACAAGATAAAAGAGCTGAAGAGCAACAGCGATATTACTATACATTCTGAACCAGTCGAAACAGAAACCGAAACTATTATAGATAAAGCCCGCCTTATTGTAACCAGAAACGGGCTGAAGTGCCATGATATCTTCACTTATGAAATTGAGAGGGAGAATTATCTGACACTTGATGTGGAGTACACAAATAATGACAATTTCGAAGATGCTCATAAAACCATCTCAAAAGTGGAACGAGAGATATACGATGAGATAAAGAGCATTAAGAAGGTTCAGATACATATTGATGAACCCAGCGAACTCATCTTCCGATCGGAGAATGTAACAGACCAGAACAGCCCATTGGTTAAAATGATAGAAAATATTGTATCATCATATAAGGATGTGATCGAATACAGGGACATCAACATAGTAAAAGCAAATAACAGACTGAGGATCTCATTAACATGTATGTTTCCGAAGACGTTCGAGTTCAGCAAAGTACACAGGTTTGTGCACAGGATCGAAAGCGAAATTTACCACATTAATGATGACATTGCTGATGTTATGATCCATGCAGAACCCGAAGAAATAATACCAGTAAAACATGAATAACGGAATCATAAAAATAGGTGTAGCCGGATGCGGACACCTGGGTAGTATCCATTGCAGGCTGATAAGTGAAATAGCTGAAAAAGATAACCGTATAAAATTTTTGGGAATCTATGATATTGACCCGTCAGCAGAACGGCAAGCGGTTGAGTCATTTGGGGTAAGATCATTTGCAAAAATGGACGAAATGCTGGGCGCTGTTAATACACTTGTAATTGCTACACCTACTTCTTCACATTATGAGATAGCCGATCTGTCTATTAAAAAAGGGATCAATTTGTTCATCGAGAAACCTGTCACAAGCATATCAGAAGAAGCCCTGAAACTGATGGAGTTAAGCAAGATATATCCTGTTAAGATACAGGTAGGGCATGTGGAAAGGTTCAATCCGGCATTAAGATCACTCTCAGAATACATTATAAACCCAATGTTTATAGAATCTCACCGGCTGGCGCAATTCAATCCCAGGGGCACGGACGTTTCAGTAATTCAGGACCTGATGATACACGATATCGATATTATATTGAACTTTGTAAAATCTCCAATAAAAAAAATCGACGCAAACGGCGTAGCAGTAGTTTCAGAAGCAATTGATATCGCAAATGCGCGATTGTCATTTATGAACGGGTGTACTGCAAACGTAACTGCCAGCAGGATATCGGTGAAAAAATTGAGAAAGATGAGAATATTTCAGAACAATGCCTATATTTCCATCGATTTTTTAAAGAATAAATCCGAGATATTCCGGCTTGCGGACGCTTCAGCACCAGCTAAAGCGGGGATGTCGATCCCGGTATCAGATACAAAAAAAATCATTCTTGAACAGCCTGTGTATGACGAGGAAGAAAATCCGAATCCTATCAGAAGCGAGCTGGAATCATTTTTTATGAGTATACTGGAGGATAAGCCGATAAAAGTTAATCTGGAAGAAGCAAAACGTGCAGTAGAGGTTGCTGATGAAATAATCAGGATCATTTCTCCCGTACAAAAATAAAAGTTTAGCACCGCAAAGTTGAGAGCACGCAGAACA
>Ga0187878_1003174_pt1 | contig 13844 bp, 11 predicted proteins | sample June2016WEW_17_1_FD_132979 | JGI IMG/M metagenome (GOLD analysis project Ga0187878, IMG submission 132979) | Peatland microbial communities from SPRUCE experiment site at the Marcell Experimental Forest, Minnesota, USA - June2016WEW_17_150 | ecosystem: Environmental > Terrestrial > Soil >...
CATAGGCTGAAGAGCGTGTTCATCTTGGTCCTTCCTTTCTAGAAAAACTGATGGATCAAGATACCACGGGCTTCAGCCTTTTTCTAATTTCCTATAATTCCAGGGTTTTGCAATCAGCTCTTAAGTAAAGATTATGACTTTTGGCGCCTTGGAGTCGTGGGCTAGACGGTGCTCTTGCGGCGGAAGAGCGCGACCCCAACGATGCCGCCCAGGATTCCGAAAATAACGAACAGGGCAAGCTGGCTCAGGATTCTAAGGACAACGAGAAACACCAAAATGCCGCCGAGGTGGCTCAGCAGACCGCCGACGAGGGGTTGAAGGTTGCGGGGCAAATCTTCAAGATTCGGGATTGCGCGGCCCAAGAATCCACCGAGCAGGTGTCCAAAAAAGAAAACCAGCGGTATGACCAACACGGCATAGAGCAAGGTGCCGAGCAGCCCGGTCATGGCGCCTAATGCCACGCCATCATTGTTTCTCAGGGCCGGTGGCGGAGATGAGCCGGAGTAGATGGCCACGGCGATGATAGCAGCTGCGAAGGGGATCAGACAGCAAGCCAAATGGAGGAGCGGGATGAACGAGGCAAGGCCTGATATTGCCCCGCCGATAAGGATCGCTTTCCACTTGCCCTCGAGATCCACAGTATCCTCTGCGGTTTCAATTATGGCATGTATCAGCGCGATCCGTCGCTATTGCCTGTTCCAATGCCTAACTCCACCTTTGCCTTCCTGCGCACCTTGTCGATGCCAACGAGTGTGTTGGCGTGCTGGGACTTGTAAAGTTCCTCTAAGTGAGCTGTCGCCTGCGCCTTCATCTTACCGTCCAGGGCCTCTGCCTTGGCAAAGGACATGATGGCATTGTCAACATCCTCGACACGCCACTGGCACATGCCTATATAGTAGAAGCCGGCATCGTACCTTTCCACCTTGATCGCTTTTTCAAATTCCGGAACAGCCTGGGCCCACTTACTTTGATTGTAGAAATTCGTGCCGATGATGTCGTGGCAGTTCTTCTGAACGATTGTCACTGCCTTGTTCCAGTCCGCATCCGACGCTGTAGCAGGCTTCTGAGCGCGCGACAGCGCCGTCAGCGCACGCTGAGCATACTCCGCCGCTTTGGGAAGATCATTGGCTGCGTATTCAGCCACGAACTGCATAGGCAGGTCAAAGTTGGCGTTGTTCTCGGGATAATCCATCAGCTTCAGGGCCCATTCGGTCTTCTTGGCCTTGTTCCCCAGCTTGTTGTAACTATCGTAAATATTCGAGGCTAATTCGGCGCTCGGCTTCTGGGCGAATATCTTTTCTCCGAAGTCGACGACCTTCTGATGCTCCTCAAGCTTGACCGCGGAATCGAAGATGTAGGCCTGGGTTTTCAGATCGTTCGGATTGAACTTCAGCCATTGCTCGGCCAGCGGTTCCAGCTTTTTGTAGTCACCTGCTTTATAGACTTCGTAAAGCAACCCCTCGTAGGAGGCGGAAATGTTGGGCTGGAGCTTCGATTTTGGATATTTGTCCATGAACGCGAGCAGCAGCGTCGCTCTCTTGGTCAGATCGGGCTCCTTGCTCGCCTGCTCCCAGGCGTTGAATTCTTCTTCTGTGTAGTCCTCGGGCGGATCCTCTTTTTTTTGTTCAACAACCTTTTTCTGCGGCGGCGGATTCTGGGTTTGACCCTTGGTCTGAGCCCAGCACAACCCCGCAGGCAACCCGATTGCACCTGCCAGGAAAGCAAGCCACAGGCTCCGATAGTATCGATTCATGAATGATACCCCCTTCGTTATCAGCAATATCGCGCATTCTAAAGGATTTCAAAAATTCAAATCAACTAGATATTTGTTTGTGTGACTCCAGAATCCAATTCGACGCGACGGTCTGCGGTGTGTTTCCCGTCTCAAGTGACTGCTCTAATTCCAGTTGACCCACTCTAGATGATGATCCAAGACAGGATGAAGTTTCAACTGGATCTAATGTTGCTTAGTTATCCGTTTCATAGATCTAAGAATCCTGGTTCCTTAGACACCGATCGGCGGCCCAGGTTCCACACTTGGGTTTCGGGCGGAATCCTGGCACCGCGCGGAAGACCCGTAGCCATGGATCCGGATGCAATCGAGACCCAGCGGACGCTTTGCGGCCCGCAAGAAGAGATTTTTTCTTTAAATATTGGACATGCGCATCCATATATCTTATATTGTGGAGGTGTGACATATCTCGGGAAAAGGAGATTGAGTTTATGAGAACCGCGACATCCACGCTGCGTACCGAACATGAGGCCATTTTAAGCATGCTGGACGCAACTGCGGAAACTGCCCGGAGGGTGAACCGGGATGAGCCGGTGCACTTGGAAATCCTCGAAGGATTGCTTGAGTTTTTTAAAGTCTTCGCCGACCGCTGTCATCACGGGAAAGAGGAGGAACTGCTTTTCCCAGCTCTGGAGCGAAAGGGAATGCCGCAGACCGGCGGACCGATCGGCGTCATGTTGTTCGAACATGAGCAGGGAAGGGCGCTAATCCGCCGGATGTCCCAGGCCGCGGCTGAGATTGCCGGCGGCAACCCGGCTGCAGCCAAAAGCTGGGCGGCCGCTGCCCACGAGTATACTGCCCTGCTGCGCGCACACATCGACAAGGAAAACAACATCCTCTTCGTAATGGCGGAGCGCATCCTTTCGGATGACGAGCAGACTGGATTGGCGGAAGCTTTCGAAAAACTCGAAGTTGAAAAGATGGGTGAGGGAACGCATGAACGGCTGCACGGCTTGATGAACAAGCTGCGCGCGGAAATCTTCCCTTCCGCCGAGGCTCCGCGTTAGGAGGGGGGCCTGTGGCGACTATTCCGGAGATGATCGAAGTTGAGAAGAAAGTCATCCTGCCGCCGCGACTCAGGGCCGTTCCGCGCAAGAAGCCGATTCGCCGGCCTGACAAGGATTATTCGCAGGTTCTGCGCTTTGCGATCCAGACAGCTTTTCTGCTTCTGAATGCCGCCATAGGACTCCAATTCTATCTTTTCGCGCACTACTTTGAGTCGGGAGGCCAGTCTCTGCGGGTGGCTCGGCCGGCGGGTGTGGACGGTTGGTTGCCGATCGGCGGCATAATGAATCTCAAATACTTCATCGAGACCGGGAACTTCCCGCGCGTGCACCCGGCTGCCATGCTCTTACTTCTGGCTTTTTTGCTGATCTCGATCCTGTTCCGCAAGGCTTTTTGCGGCTGGCTTTGCCCGATAGGAACCATCTCTGAAGGTTTGTGGAAGCTGGGCAGAAAACTCCTGCGGATGAATTGGCGCTTGCCTCGCTGGGTGGATCTCGCTCTGCGCAGCTTGAAGTACATTCTCCTGGGGCTCTTTGTTTATGCGGTGGCGGGGCTGTCGGCTGCGGCAATTCAGGCCTTTCTTGAAAGTCCGTACGGCCTGGTCTCCGACGTAAAGATGCTGAACTTTTTCCGCTTCATGGGTAGCGCCACAGCCATCACCCTGATGGTTCTGGCCGTACTTTCGGTGATGATAAAAAACTTCTGGTGCCGATATCTCTGCCCTTATGGCGCGCTGATGGGACTTGCCTCTCTGCTCAGCCCCACCCGGATACGTCGCGTTCCGGATTGGTGCATCGACTGCGCCAAATGTGCCCACGCCTGTCCGGCGCTGCTGGCGGTTGACAAGTCGATCACGGTCAGGTCTGCCGAATGCACGGCGTGTCTGGAATGTGTCGCTGTCTGCCCCGCGCAGGGGGCGCTTCGGATTTCCATCCCGACCCGACGCACGATTCCGCCATGGGCGCTCGCCGCGGGCATCGCGGCCATTTTCCTTGGTGTCGTCATCTGCGCAAAACTGGCCGGAATCTGGCGGACAAACATTCCGGATGTAGTCTATTTTTATCTCGGGCCCCGCGCTCAACAGTTCGTTCATCCCTGAGATCCTATTCGTCTGATCCATGAAATCGGCGGCGGGTATAAAATGCCGCGGATCGCATGGTTCCTATGATTTTTTTCCTTCCTGGAGCCACACCCCAGTTTGACAAGTTGCACTCGGAGTTTATATTATTAGCACTCATCACGATCGAGTGCTAATGCAGCTGTGTGGCACCAAGAGATGAGGCGCTCATAAAAGGAAAGGAGATCTAACACTATGAAAGTAAGACCTTTGCACGATCGGGTACTCTTGAAGCGGTTTGAGGAGAAGGAAGTGGTCAAGGGCGGAATCATCATTCCGGACACGGCGAAAGAGAAGCCGATGGAGGGAGAGGTGATCTCGATAGGACCCGGAAAGATGTTGGAAGACGGCAAGCGGTCGCCGATGGACGTCGCAGCGGGCGATCGGGTTTTGTTTGGAAAGTACGCCGGGACGGAGATCAAGATTGATGACGAGGAATACGTCATCATGCGCGAGGAAGAGATCCTGGCGGTACTGGGGAAAGCGAAATAACCGAGGCAAGGGATCACAGGATTTCACAACGAAGAAAGAAAAAAGGAGTGATGACTCATGGCTAAGGAAATCGTACATGGTGAGAAATCGCGCCAGGCTCTGTTGAGCGGTGTGAATCAGCTGGCGGAAGCAGTGAAGATCACGCTCGGGCCCAGGGGCCGGAATGTGGTGTTGGACAAGAAGTTTGGCTCCCCGTTGATCACGAAGGACGGCGTGACGGTAGCGAAAGAAATTGAGCTGAAGGATGGCCTCGAGAACATGGGCGCGCAGATGGTGCGCGAGGTCGCGTCAAAGACATCGGACGTGGCCGGCGATGGGACGACGACCGCAACGGTGCTGGCGCAGGCGATCTTCCGCGAGGGCGTGAAGAACGTGGCGGCGGGCGCGAACCCCATGGCGTTAAAACGCGGCATCGAGATCACAGTGGCAGCGGCGGTCGAGGAGCTGAAGAAACTCAGCAAGCCGGTGAAAGGGGAGATGATCTCGCAGGTAGGCTCGGTATCGGCCAACAACGATCGCACGATCGGGGGAATCATTGCCGAAGCGATGAAGAAGGTCGGCAAGGATGGTGTGATCACGGTCGAAGAGGCCAAGTCAATCGAGACGTCGCTGGAAGTGGTCGAGGGAATGCAGTTTGATCGCGGATATCTGTCTCCCTATTTTGTGACCGACGCCGAGCGGATGGAAGCCGAACTGACTGACTGCGTGATTTTGCTGCATGAGAAGAAGATCAGCTCGATGAAGGACCTGCTGCCTTTGCTGGAGCAGATTGCAAAACGCGGGCGACCGCTCTTGATCATTGCGGAAGAGGTGGAAGGCGAGGCTCTGGCAACTCTCGTGGTAAACAAGCTGCGGGGGACATTGTCCGTGGCCGCGGTGAAGGCGCCCGGGTTTGGTGATCGTCGCAAGGCCATGCTGGAAGACATCGCGATCCTGACGGGCGGTAAGGTGATTTCCGAGGATCTCGGAATTAAACTCGAGAACGTGCGTCTGGAAGACCTGGGGCGCGCGAAGAAGATCACGATCGACAAGGACAACACTACGATCATCGAGGGAGCAGGCAAGCACTCCGACATCGAAGGTCGCGTGAAGCAGCTGCGCGTGCAGATCGAGGAAACGACATCCGACTATGACCGGGAAAAGCTGCAAGAACGGCTGGCCAAGCTGGTCGGCGGCGTCGCCGTGATCAAGGTCGGCGCGGCGACCGAGACCGAGCTGAAAGAGAAAAAAGCGCGCGTGGAAGACGCGATGCACGCAACCCGCGCCGCGGTAGAGGAAGGAATCGTGCCCGGTGGCGGCGTGGCATTACTGCGCTGCATACCGGCGTTGGAGAACCTGGGCCTGGAAGGCGACGAGGCGATCGGGAGCAACATCCTCCGCCGATCCCTGGAGGAGCCGCTGCGACAGATCGTGAACAACGCCGGATATGAAGGCGCGGTGGTGGCGGAGAAGGTGCGTCAGCATACTGATGTGAACTTCGGATTCAACGCCGAGACCGAAAAGTACGAAGATCTGGTGGCGGCAGGCGTGATCGATCCGACGAAGGTGACGCGGACGGCACTGCAGAACGCGGCCTCGATCGCAGCCCTGCTGTTGACGACCGAAGCCCTCGTATCAGAGATCAAAGAGGAGAAAAAGACTCCTCCTATGCCTCCTGGTGGCGGCGGCATGGGCGACATGTACTAGGCAAGGGCTTTGCCCTTGATATCCCGCCAAAAAGCGGCGGGATATGGAAGCCAGAAGCCAGGAGCCAGGAGCCAGAAGGGACAGCCATGCCCCCTCAGGGTGACTTCGGTATCGGCATCGCAATCGCGATCGCAATCGGCTTTTGGGGACCAGCAAGACCGACTGCGATTGCGACTGCGATCCCGATACCGATCCCGACATTTTGGGTTTTCCACTTCTATTTTCGAAGCAGGAGTCAGAAGAAAGGCCCATGCCCAAGCTGAGCGGCAGGGTACGCCATGGTTTTGTTCTTAATCTCGGCTCCTGGCTTCTGGCTCCTTATGGTCAGGGGGCCCAACGAGGAACAACATAGGCGTAGAACATCGTGACCAGGCCTATGATGGAGGCAAGCGCGATGCTGTGCTTTAATGTGAACCGGAAGAGCCTCGATTCTTCCTCCGCCTGCATTCCGGTCGCAGCCGCGGCGACGGCGATGCTCTGCAGGCTGATCATTTTCCCCATCACGCCGCCGCTGGAGTTGGACGCTGCCATCAGAATGGGATTGAGGCCGAGCCTGCCGGCAGTAACCACCTGAAGGTTTCCAAAGAGCGCGTTCGCTGAGGTGTCGGAACCCGTCAAGAACACCCCCAGCCACCCAAGCAACGCGCTGAAGAAAGGGAACATGGCTCCTGTGGTCGCGAATGCCAGCCCAAGTGTGGACGTGGCCCCCGAGTAGTTCATCAAGAAGGCCAGCGCCAGCACCGACACGATGGTGAGCCCGGGAAACGACAATTGCCTGGCTGTTTGCCATACGACCCGTCCCAATCGCCTCGACGACAGGCGCAGCAACAGCGCTGACAAAAGGGCCGCCACGAGACAGGCTGTGCCGGACGCGGATAACCAGTTAAAATTGAAGGGTGCACCGTACGCGACCGGCTTCGGCACCGCCGGCGGAACACGCTGGATGACATTGTGCAATCCGGGCCAGGAAAACGCGATGCTGAGGGTGTTCAATCGGCTCTGGATCGGCGCCCACCCCCAGAGTAGGACGCACAGAACCAGGAGCATATAGGGCCCCCAGGCCCGGAACAACTCCCTTCCGGAATAAACGCGGGACGGCGTGGCCGCGGCGATCGTTCCCTGAAGATGAAACTGGTCCTTGGGTTTCCAAATCACCAAAAGTACGACCAATGAGCCCATGGCGGCAAGTGAGCTGAGAATATCGGTCAGCTGCGGGCCCACCAGATTCGAAATCAGCAGCTGAACGCCGGCAAAGGATGCCCCGCAGAGCGCCGCGGCAGGCAAGACGCCGCTCAGGCCCCGCTTGCCTCCCATGACTGCGACCAAATACGCGGGAATGATCAGCGAAATGGGGGCGCAGATCCGTCCCACGCCGGCGCTCAATCGGCCGATCGACAGACCGGTTACTCCCCCCAGAGTTACGATCGGGATCCCGATCGAGCCGAAGGCGACGGGTGCCGTGTTGGCCAGCAGGCAGATGGAGGCGGCATAAAATGGCGGGAAACCGAGTCCGGCAAGCATCGCCGAGGATACTGCGACCGGTGTTCCGAAACCAGCGGCCCCTTCGATGAAGGCGCCAAAAGCGAACGCAATGAGCAGAGCCTGAAGGCGCCGATCTCTTGTCAGCGCAGCCACGGAATTCCTGACTACCTCGAATTGTCCCGTTTCGGCCGTGATGTTGTAAAGAAGAATGGCGCTGAACACAACCCAGCCGATCGGAAACAGTCCGAATGCCGCTCCGTAAGCGGTCGCCGTCAGCAGGATGCCCGCGGGCATGCGGTAGGCGAGCAGGGCCACGAGCACGGCAGTCGCTACCCCTGAAAGGCCTGCTTGCCAGGCGGGCTTGCGCTTCCAGGCAAGAAGGTAAAGCAACGAGAAAATCGGAAGAGCAGCAACGAGAGCCGAAATCCAGAGATTTCCTGCGATAGGTGTATAGTTGTGTTGCCACATAGCAGGAGCAAGATAGTAACCTGCGGCAGGAATCTCAACCGAATTCGATCCGGCACATGAACAACGCGGCGCTGTCCGAAGTAAAAGATGACCTCTCAAAGTTTCTCAGACTTGCGGAGAAAGAGGAGGTTGTAATAACTCGACGCGGCAAGCCGGCGGGAATTCTCATCGGATTTGAATCGGAGGATGACTGGTTCGACTATCGACTCGAAAACGACCCGCGATTCTTGTGCCGTGTAGAAGCTGCTCGTATCAGCCTGCGAGCCGGGCGAGGAGTCAGGATCGAGGATGTGGCTGATTAGCCGCTGCACAGGATTTGAAGACACAGCTCGACCTCTATCAAAGCAACCTGATTGCCGTGCGGATTGCAGCTGCAAGCAACTCAGCTCAGAAATTCATCAGCGTGGAGAAATCCCGGTTCGGGGGCCCAGGTCATTATTGAAAAGCGCAAAACCGCGCTTTTGGTCGCCCGCCGGGAGGTTTGGCGGGTACTTTCCGATAACGCCATAATACGTCCGCCAAATCGAATCTTCAGACATAAAGTCAACATGTTCAGTCAGATACGGTCACGCAACGAGGGGCCGTCCGCAACAATAACTTTTCGGCGAAGTTTCGGATAGAATAAGGCACCTTGGATGCCAGGGATGTGCAGGCAACTGTGATCGCGGATTTCAGCATGAATTCGAGGAAAATCTGGCGGATCTGCGCGTTCGCCGAATTCGCGCATCCGATGACCCCGCACCCGGAACCAATTTGCAGCAACGGAGTCAAACTTACTATGACGGCTTTAATTATATGGATGATAGCTGCGGCGTGGCTTGTACCTTTGCCGACGGTCGAGCCTGGAGTTGATTGGGGCCCGGCCGTCGATGGACTGCGCATGTCGGCAGCTATTGTGCCCAATGAGTTCGGATATCGCGAATTGGTAATGACACTGCAGAACACCGGCTTTGATGTAATCTGGCTCCCACTCAGCGCGATGAGGTTTGGTGAATCCGACTCCATCCACGTAATTGTCACGCGGCCGGATGGCTTCCGGGCAGGTGCCTTTGACCCGCAATCCTCGGCACCGCGGAACGAATCCTGGGAGATTCCAGTACCGCTTCTGCCGAAGGGTAGCTATGCCGTCCGGACACTGCTGGGTGGGTGGGGGTTCCACGCGCCTGAATTGCGGCGGGTTGAAGAGTTATTATCCGAGAACGCGTCCTTGCATCTGGAGCTGCGAGTTGGGTTGATTGATCCGAAACGGTACAGGATCGATTGTCTTCCTGTACCTCCACCACCACGTCCTGGGAGCCAAACCCAAAAAGTTCCTGCAGATCAACAGACCTTTTGGCGTGGCATGCTGGTCTCCAACACCCTGAGGTTTCCTCTTATCAACGCCCTGCCCACTTCAGCAGGGAAAGCCAAAAAATCAGCGCGTTGACCTAGTCCAATTTCGTTTGGCTATCAGGGACATACCGCTGTCCCGAAGTTCGCGCTGCCGTTAGCCTGGCCCTTGCCGGTGCGCGTGCTTTCGCATGTGGGTCATGTAGCTTCGCAAGATTGCGTTCATTCGTGACTGGTATCGTGGTCCGGATGCTTTAAACCAAGACAGAACATCTTCATCCACTCGAAGGGAAATCGCCCTTTTAGCAATTGGGAAGACAAGAGTCGGCTCATTCCAGAAGTTATCCGGAAGATCCGCGAGTTCAGGTGGTGCCGTACGCGCGATCTCCGCATCCGAAAGTCGCCGCAGGCGCGCGAGATCCGCCCGTCCTCGGCTGGGCTTATTTACTTTACTTGCAGCTCTGGTCATATAACTTTCTCTCTTTCCGACTGCTTCGTCGGGCGGAGATGATGCGGCGAATGATGTCGTTTTTCAGCCCAGTACGATCTGTACAAACCAAGGTGATATGGATCTGATCTGCGAGGCCGATTGCAACGAATCGCCGCTCTCCGTAATCCCGGCGCTTATCCTCCACCATCAAGACGGGACCCTCAAAAATCAGTGATGCGAAAGCGAAGTCAAAGCCACGCTCCCGATAATTGGCATCGCTCTTTTCCCGGTCCCAGGCGAACCGCATGTCCGTACTATACATATGTATATACAGTCTTTCAAGGCACTGTCGGAACATGACCTGGCCATTGCGAGAATCAAGAACCAGGGGGACGGTTCTGGCCGGAAGGAGCAGGTCACTCGTCCGTATAACGTTGTAACCGGACAAGTGGATTTGGAACCCCTACTCGGAAAAAAATCCGTGAAGAGCGCCGTAATTTCTTGACATTGATTTCGAGGCAAATTCCTATAGCGCTCAACCGAATTGACCCGTCCTGCGCTAAGATTAATTGACCCACCAGTTCGCCGCCGGAAGGACAATTTGTTTCCAAGGAGAAGGTGGCCAAGGCTTTGGTGCAGGTGCGAAGGATTGGGGACAGCTCGTTGGCAATGGGGGCTGCGGGAAAAATCTTCGTCCTACCTCTCGACATCAGGCGTGTCGATCGGATAGGACGAAGACATGCCAAAACACACTAAGTATCATGAGTGAGAACCTCACGTGGCGGTGACCCGTCTCAGGAACGAGGTCACGGCCTGGTTGAATGCTTCCGGCTGCTCCATGTTGGACAGATGCGCAGCCGACGGCAGGATCACCAGCTCCGACCCCGCGATCTGTTCGTGAATCGTGCGTGACATGGGTAAGGGCGCCCCTTGATCCTCTTCGCCGACGATGATGGCGGCCGGTATCTCGATGGTATGGAGGCGCTCAGTCAGATTGAGCGCCGCGATGGCGCGGCAGCATGCCGCATAACCAAGCGGCGAAGTCCCTCGGATCAGCCTGCGCACGCGCTCCACAATGTTCGAGTGGGTTGTGCGGAAAGGCGGCGTGAACCAGCGGCCGATCGTGGGTTCAACCAGCGGCTCCATCCCTACGGACTCTGCGATCTTGATGCGTTCCTGCCAGAGCGGCTGCGCCTCGGGGGGGATGCGGCTCGATGTATCACTGAGCACCAGGCTCGTCAAAGCCATGGGCCTCATCAGAGCCAGAGTCTGCCCGATCATTCCCCCCATGGAAAGGCCGACGAAATGGACCTGCTGAATTCCCAAGGCATCGAGCAGCCCAGCGGCCTGCTGGGCTAGCTGGTCGAGCGAATAGGGTCCCCGCGGCGCGTCGGTGTTGCCGTGCCCGAGAGAGTCGTAACGCAGCACCCGAAAACTCTGGGCCAGCGCCTCCATCTGCGGATCCCACATCGTCAGGTTTGTCGCCAATGCATGACTCAGCATTACCACAGGTGCCGAGGGGGAGCCGACGAACTCATAATTGACCTGAATGCCATTAACCACGGTCTTCATAGCTGGATCCTCGATGAATTTCGGTGGAATGACTGGGGTACTCGCCCCTTAAACCTTGAAATGATAGCAGAGATCCGGCGATCATATTTTGGATTTTAGATTTTAGATAAACCGCGGAATATCTGAAAGGCGCCCGTTGCCTTCCCGCCTTAGCTCGGATTATTCATGAAGAACCGAGAGAAAAGCACTTTTGGACGCGGATGAACGCGGATGAACGCAGATCGGATTCACCTTAGAAGGGCTTTTGCCGTCGTTGTTTCCAGGCACGCAGTGCTGGCCCCTTCGGGGCGACAAAAGCCCAGGTTTATCCGCGTAAATCCGCGTTCATCCGCGTCCAACAAATTTTTGGTCTAGCTATTGCAACACTACGGTTCATGAATAATCCAGGCTAGGGCTCGCGCCCCTACGGGCTGCGGCCCGCAGGCCCCCTGGCTGCGCTGCTCGCTCCTTACATATCGCACTGGGTATGCTCGTCGCTCGCGCCTTGCCGGCGAGCCTGGGGACCGGCAGCAAAATGCCAAGTAATTCTTGCACGAGCCCTAAGAGACAGCCTATGGTTGCGACCATGCCGCGCCGTGTTATTCGCGGCAGAATTTCCCCCCCCAGTATCTGAATCGCAGAAACTCCACAAGGTATTCTTGAAAACGATGGCATGTCCCTTGTATAAGTGGAAGGGTTACCTGGCAGCCTTATTCTCTCTCACTGAAAATTGGGCAAAGGTCAGGCACTCGAACAACGGCTTTCCAATGGGTCCGATCGAGCCTATTCGCCTAAGTTTACTGGAGGAGGGGAAATGAAAAATAGATTTCGGGCAAGCATTCTTTGCGTCGGATGGCTGATGTTGACAGGCCCCGTATTCGGCCAGAGAACGACGGGGACGATGGCTTTCACGGTCTCCATGGAGCAGCCGGGCACTCATCTATACCACGTTGTTTTCCACTGCGATGGGCTCAAAGGAACGACTCAGGATTTCAAAATGCCTGTCTGGACGCCGGGGTATTACGGCATCATGAACTTCGCTAGAAACGTGCAGAATTTTCACGCCGCGGACGGCGCGGGAAAGGAACTCAAGTGGGAAAAGGCTGCGACCAATGACTGGAAGGTGCAAACCGGCAGCGTCGCGGCCGTCACGGTATCCTATGACGTACTGGCTACCTCCTCGTTTGCCGCCAACCCCTATTTGGGCGAAGATCGCGGCTGCATTATCGGCACGGGCGTTTTTCTCTACCTCGCCGGCCAGGTTTCGCACACCGCAACCGTCGAAATCAAACTTAATTCAAACTGGAATGTGATCGCGACCGGCCTCGACCCCGTGTCGCCCGATAAGCCCCGCATCTTTGCCGCCCCGAACTTTGACGTGTTGTATGACAGCCCGATCCTGATGGGCAACCTGGAATCCCTGCCGTCGTTTGAGATCAAGGGAATCCCCCATTATTTCATCGGCTATAAGCTGGGAGACAACTTCAATCGTGAACAGTTTATGAAGGATCTGAAGGCGGTCATCGAGCAGGGGATCGCGGTCATCGGCGACATCCCCTACACTCATTACACGTTCCTGGGGATCGGTCCCGGGCAGGGTGGCATCGAACATCTGAATTCCACGACAGTCCCCTTCACCGGCAGCACGGCACTGGACACAAGGGAGGGTCGGAATCGCGAACTGGGCTTTCTGGCACACGAATATTTTCACAATTACAACGTTAAGCGTATCCGGCCGATTGCGCTTGGTCCGTTCGATTACGACAAAGAAAATCTGACGAACATGCTGTGGGTCTCCGAAGGCTTCACCAACTATTACGAATTCCTGATGCTTTCGCGGGCAGGGATCACGAACCAGGAGGAACTCCTGGACAGTTTCCGCAGAAGCATCGTCTCCTACGAGAACAACCCCGGACATCTCTTTCAATCCGCGACCCAATCGAGCCACGACACCTGGAGCCAGGGGCCGTTCGGAGGCCGGGGTGGGAGTGGAATCAAGAAGACGATTTCCTATTACGACAAAGGAGCCGTGCTCGGGATGCTTCTCGATTTCAAGATTCGTCATGAAACGAAGAACCGGAAGTCGCTCGACACGGTGATGCGGACACTCTATGAGCAGTACTACCGGCAGAAGAAGCGGGGCTGGACTGATGAGGAGTTCCGGGCGGTCTGCGAAAAGATCGCCGGCGTCCCGCTTGCCGAGAATTTCGATTACGCATCCACCACCAAGGACATCGATTATGCAAAGTATCTCGCCTACGCAGGTCTCGAGCTCGAGCATCCCAAGGAATTGCCCGAACCCGATCTCGGAGCGATTGCCGAAGACAAGGACGCAAAGCTGATCATCTCGGCCGTGGAAGGGGAGTCTCCCGCACAGCACGCCGGCCTGGCTGCGCAGGATGAGATCAAGGCTTTGGATGGAAATCGTGTTGATGCGAAGGCACTGAACGACACCATCGCTGCCAAAAAGCCTGGCGACAAGGTCCGGCTCA
>Ga0187878_1003175_pt1 | contig 13843 bp, 12 predicted proteins | sample June2016WEW_17_1_FD_132979 | JGI IMG/M metagenome (GOLD analysis project Ga0187878, IMG submission 132979) | Peatland microbial communities from SPRUCE experiment site at the Marcell Experimental Forest, Minnesota, USA - June2016WEW_17_150 | ecosystem: Environmental > Terrestrial > Soil >...
AGGCTGAGTGCGGCCGCAAATAACGCGATCAAACGCTTGCACGATCGCGACGCCCAGTCGGCGCCCGTAACCCTGATACGCGAACGACGCGTCATTGAAGCGATCGCTGACCACGACGTTACCGCGCGCGAGCGCAGGCCGCACTACTTCCTCCAGATGTTGCCCCCGGGCGGCGTACATGAGCGCCAGTTCCGCCAGCGGGGCCAGCTTGCCGGTGCGGGAGGCAAGCAGAATGCTGCGCACTTTCTCGCCGACCTTCGTCCCTCCCGGCTCGCGCGTGGCGCACACACGATAACCTCGCCGACGCAAGTATCTCACCAGCAGCCGGAACTGCGTGCTCTTGCCGGTGCCGTCGACCCCTTCCAGGGTGATGAAAATGCCGCGGCGTTTCAATGGCGAAATATCCCTGCACTGTACGGAAGAATCTGTTCCGAGTGAGGCATCATATCACCTGCGGTTTCGCGTGAACAAGCGCACGGCCGGCGAACGTCGCCCAGCGGCCGCGAAGTGGCTGCCGATGATAGAATGACCCGCCAGGCTGAGTAAGGCGAACCGATGAGCAACGCCATATCCGAGAACTTCACACGAGTGCGAGAGCGGATCGACGCCGCGTGTCGGCGCGCCGGCCGGCGGGCGGAAGAGGTTCGTCTCATCGCGATTTCCAAAACCTTCCCGTCGGAGGCCATTCGCGGGGCTTACGAAGTGGGGCTGCGCGACTTCGGTGAGAACCGGGTCCAAGAGGCGGCGACGAAGCGGCCCGCGCTTTCAGATCTTCCGATTACGTGGCATCTCGTCGGGCATCTGCAATCGAACAAGGCCAAGCCGGCGCGCGAAATGTTCCACTGGGTGCATTCGGTGGATTCGTTTCGTCTGGCGGAAAGGCTCGACGGCATGGCGGCGAGCCCGTCCGACCGCCTTCCGGTGCTCGTTGAAGTCAATCTGGGAGGAGAGGGAACCAAGTCCGGTGTGCCGGAGGGCGAGCTTGCGCCCCTGCTCGAAGCAGTGAGCGGGCTTGCGACCCTGGAAGTGCGCGGGCTGATGGTGATTCCCCCTTTTGCCGATGACCCGGAGCAGACGCGTCCCTATTTCCGGCGCCTGCGAGAACTGGCCGCCACAATCGCGGCACGGAATCTGCCTGGCGTGTCGATGCGGGAACTCTCCATGGGAATGAGTCACGACTTCGAAGTGGCGATTGAAGAGGGCGCGACAATGGTGCGAGTGGGCACGGCAATATTCGGCGAGCGAGTCTGAAGGCAGAAGGCAACGCCTCCTCATAGAACGATTTATTCCAGGCGTGCGTCGGCGTCTGCCTTGGTCGCAGAAAACAGAAGTACGGAACTCCTGACCAATAAGGGACCCGTGGTGGAATTCAAGGTCGAACGCGAAAACGTATCGTTCTGGCTGAAGGTCAAGCCGCGCTCATCGCGCGAACGGCTGACGGCCGACGCCGCGGGAGAGTTGCGATTGGAGCTGCACGCCGCGCCCGTTGAAGGCGAGGCGAACGAGGCGTGCCTGCGATTTTTCGCACGCTCCTTGCGCTTGCCCCAAGCCTGCGTGGTGATCCTGGCAGGCGGGAAGGCGCGGCGCAAGTTGATACGCATCACTGGCCGTTCGGCGGAGGAGACTATCGCACAAATCAAAGCGCTGGCGGGCAGCGGAAGCATCCGGAGGGCTTCGTGAGCTTCGGCCAGCGCCTCACGGAAATTCGCAGCGGCTTCGACCGTCCATTCTGGGTGGCCAACTTCACCGAGCTTTTCGAGCGCGTGGCCTATTACGGTACGACAGCGGTCCTCGCTATCTTCCTCAGCGAGCAGCTCCATTTCTCCAAAGAGCTCACCGGCTGGATCATGGGGACTTTTGGATTCGTCGTCTGGTTCCTGCCCGTGCTGGGCGGAACTCTGGCGGACCGTTTCGGCTTCCGGCGATCGCTGATGTTCGCCTACCTGGTGATGACGGTGGGCTATTTCCTTCTCGGTTCGCTTTCAGCGTCGTGGATGGAGTGGGCGCGGCGCGCGTTGACGGATCGCTGGCTCGTGCTGGGCATTCTGATGGTCCCGGCGCTGGGCCCGGCGGTGGTGAAGCCCTGCGTGGCGGGGACCACGGCGCGCGCCTCGCGGGAGAACGTGCGCTCCATCGGCTATTCGATCTACTACACTCTGGTGAACATCGGCGGCACGCTGGGGCCGGTGATGGCCTGGCTGGTACGCAAACCGCTGGGGCTGGGTATCGAGAATGTGTTTCGCGTAGCGGCCATGAGTGTGTTTCTGATGTTCCTTGTGACCCTCTTTTTCTTCCGCGAACCCAACCACCCGGGTGAGCATCAGGTGACGAGCGTCGCCGCCGCCCTGAAAAACATTTTTGTGGTCCTCCGTAATTTCCGCTTTGTCCTTTTCCTCCTCATCTTTTCGAGTTTCTATATCGTCTTCTGGCAGGAATTTGTGTCCGCGCCGCTTTTTTTGCGCGGCTACGTGGACCCCAACGCCAACGCCGATCTGCTGCTCTCCATCGACGCGTTCACTGTCATCTGCTTTCAGATTCTCATCGCCTACCTGACGCGCCGAATTCCGGCCTTCGCTGCCATGACGCTGGGGCTGCTCATTTCGAGCCTGAGCTGGCTAATTCTCGCCCTTCATCCGACCACCGTGGGTTTCATTGCCGCGCTGGTAGTCTTGGCGCTCGGCGAAATCACGCAGTCGGCGCGCTATTACGAATACGTTTCCCGCCTCGCGCCGCCCGGCCAACAGGGGCTCTACATGGGTTATGCCTTTCTCCCCATTGCCATCGGGTACTTCATTGCCGGGCCGCTGGGCGGGTATCTGCTGCGCTATTTCGGCGACGTCGTGCACCAGCCGCAGCGCATGTGGTGGGCCGTCTCCGCAGTGGGGATTGCGGGAACCTTGCTGATGGTGGCTTACGACCGAGTATTCAAGCCGGGGCAAGGACAGGGGGGCTAGGGACTGGGACGCGGTGACACATCGATACGTCCTTGTGTAGCGGCGGCTTTACGTCGCCAGCACGAGATTGGACCTGCAGGGCTTATGGCGATATAGAATCGCCTCTACCTTGCCCTGCAGGAGTTTTTCAACAACCTGTCAGGTTCGAGGATCGGCCGCAATGAGGGAGCTATGAATCTTAACGACATCCAACAGGCCTTGCGTGAGTCGAAGCTCGACGGCTGGCTCTTCTACGACCATCACCGTCGCGATCCGATTGCCTATCGCGTCCTCGGAATCAATCCGGCGATGTGCACGCGGCGCTGGTATTACCTGATCCCGGCGGCGGGCGAACCGCAGAAGCTGGTGCATCGGATCGAAAGCCGGAATCTGGAGACTCTGCCCGGGGCAACGCACGAATACTCCGCCTGGAGCGAGCAGCGGGAGAAGCTGGGCGCTATGCTCGCGGGGAAGAGAGCAGTGGCCATGCAGTACTCGCATCTGAACGACATTCCCTATGTGGGTTTGGTCGATGCGGGGACGGTCGAGCTGGTCAAGAGCTTTGGCGTCGAAGTGGTCTGCTCCGCCGATCTTGTGCAGTTGTTCGAGGCGCGATGGCCGGAGGCGGCGCTGGCTTCGCACCTGGAGGCGGGGAAGGGCGTACACACGCTGGTGCGCCAGGCCTTCGAATTCATTCGCGACGCGGTCCGCGCGGGCCGGACCATCGGCGAATACGATGTGCAGCAGGAGGCCTTCCGCCAATACGAGCCCTTCGGCCTTACGGCGGACGAGCCGCTCGCCGTCTCGGTGAACGAGAATACGGGGAACCCGCACTATTCGCCTACCGCGGCGAGTTCGCTGCCGATTCGCGCCGGCGACTTCGTTCTCATCGATGCATGGGCAAAACTGCGCCAGCCGGGCGCCGTCTATTTCGACATTACCTGGACGGGATTTGTGGGCGAGGAAGTCCCGTCGCGTTACACGGACATTTTTGACGTGGTCAAGGAAGCGCGCGATACGGCTGTGGATTTCATCCAGCAAGCGGTGCGCGCGGGGCGGCCAATTCGCGGCTACCAGGTGGACGATGCGGCGCGCGGCGTGATCACCCGGCAAGGCTACGGCGAATGCTTTGTCCACCGCACCGGCCACTCGATCGGCGAAGACGTGCACGGCAACGGCGCCAACATGGATAACTTCGAGATGCGCGACGACCGCCGCATCATCCCGCGCACGTGCTTCTCGATTGAGCCAGGAATCTATTTTCCCGAGTTCGGAATGCGCAGCGAAGTGAACGTCTACGTAGAGGAACGCGACGCCCGCGTGACCGGGGAAATCCAGCCGGCGATCATTCCCATCCTGACGCTATAGTCGCCGCTACTTGATTGTGACCTGCCGGACTTGGGGGATCATCCGGTGGATCACCACGATGGCCAGCGGATGCATGACGCCGGCAATAATGAACAGCGGAACATACGTGTGGAAGAACTGCAGCGTATAGCCCGCCACCGGGGCGATGATCATTCCCCCCACGGCCCCCGCCGCGCCGCCTAAACCGACCACCGAGCCCACATCCTTTTTCGGGAACATATCGGACGCCAGAGTGAAAATGTTCGCCGACCAACCCTGGTGGGCAGAAGTGGCAACGGAAATCAGCGCCAGGGCCATCCACGCTTTGGGAGCGAACACGGCGGCGATTCCGGCGGGCATGCAGCAGGCGCAGATCAGCATGGCCGTCTTGCGCGCCCGGCTGAGCGGCCAGCCGCGCTTCATAAAGTAGCCGGAGAGATAACCGCCCGCCACGCTGCCCACGTCGGCGGCGAGGAAGGGAATCCAGGCGAAGTAGCCAATCTCCTGCAGGCTGAAGCCGCGCGCCTGCTTGAGGTAAGAGGGAAGCCAGAAGATGAAGAACCACCAGATGGGGTCGGTCATGAACTTGCCGAGAATGAATCCCCACGCTTCGCGATAAGAGAGAATCTTCCGCCAGGGGATTTTCACTTCGTCCGCGCCCGTGGGAGCCGCTTCGCCGCTCTGGATGTAGGCGAGTTCGCGCGCCGTGAGCCAGGGGTGGCGGGCCGGGCGACGATAGATCAGCAGCCAGAGCCCCAGCCAAATGAAACCCATGGCGCCTGTAGCGAGGAATGCTTCCTGCCAGCCATAAGTGAGGGTCAACCAGACAACCAAGGGTGGGGCGACGACCGCGCCGATGTTGGTGCCGGCGTTGAAAAGGCCCGTCGCCAAGGCGCGCTCGCGGGCAGGGAACCACTCCGCAATCGTCTTGATGGCGGCGGGGAAGTTGCCCGCCTCGCCCGCGCCCAGGAAGAAACGCGCAATCCCAAATTGCAGCGCGTTGCGCGCCAGCGCATGGGCCATCGCTGCCAGCGACCACCACACCATGGCGAGGGTGTATCCGAGCCGTGTGCCCAGCCGGTCGATGGCGTGGCCGGAGACCGTCATCATGATGGCGTAGGCCATCTGGAAGGCGAACACGATCCACCCGTAATCGCTCTCCGACCAGTGCTGGCTCTCCTGGAGGTGGGGCTTCAGGACGGCCACCGTCTGGCGGTCGATGTAGTTGATGGTGCAGGCGATGAAGAGCAGGGCGCAAATCCACCATCGCAGATGAGGGATCTGGTGTCTACTCGCTACGGCCGGCGGGCTGCTCGTGGCTGTTGTTGAATCACTCATCCCTTTTGCTCGTCACCCGTCACTTGTCACTGCTTTTTCACCCAGGCATGGCGGGGGTCGTCGGCCCAGGCGCCGTAGCGGCGTTCCTCGCCCGCCAACACCCAGGTGTAATGCAACTGATAGCCGGGGGCGGCGACCACGGGATGATAGCCTTTGGGCAACAGAACCGTGTCACCGTCTTCGACCACGAAGACCGTGGAAAAGCCTTCGGGATCCGCCGCGTCGGTGTAAGTCCAGATGAAGCCGTAGCCCTGGGCGGGCTTGAGGCGGAAGAAATAGACCTCCTCCAGGACCGCCTCGTTAGGTGGGTTCGCGCGGTCGTGCTTGTGGGGTGGATAGCTCGACCAGTTGCCGGGCGGGTTGAGCGTCTCGCCGGCGAGGAGGCGCTCGGCGGGGATTCGTTCGTCGAGGCCGGAGTAGATGGTGCGCTGCCAGTTGTCGCGCCCGACTTGCTTGGTCACGACATCGGCGCCGGCCACCAACCGGGCCGGCAGACCGGTTTGCGCGGGAGCTGAAAAGAGACCTGCGTCGAATCGCTCGGAAACGCTTTGGATTTCGTACTTCGCCTGCGGTGGCAGATAGATCATCACCGGCGGGCCGGAGAATACGTCATCGCGTCCTCCGGCAGACTCGTAGCTCTGCCGCTTGCCGTCAGTAGTCTCGACCGGTACCGAGGCACGGCCGCCGAAGATGTCGAGGACGTATTCGCGCGGTCCGGTCGTGCCGGAGTGCTTCTCGCCGCGCGCGAGTTGCAGGCGCGCGAAATCCAGAAAACGCAGCGTTCCGGGTGCGACGATCTGCTGGAATGTGCCCCCCGGCGCCGACTTGATGTGTCGGTTCATGTCCACCTCACTCTGAAAAACAGCGCCTGATTATATGACAGATTGGGTCGGGGCAGAGGATAAGGTGGGATGCTTAGAGCTGGCTCAATTGTACTTCCAGGAAGCGAACCCAGAACAATTGGAATTCTGGGAAGACCGTGCGGGCGAGGTTGAGCGCGGTCTGGTACTCCTGCCGGGCTTCGTCTTTCCGACCCGCCCGCGCCAGCAGGAAGCCGAGCGCGTAATGCGCGCCGACCAGACGCGGCGCCTCCTCGGTGAGAGCACGCGCCTCCTGCATCGCAGGATCGAACTGGCGAGTGGCGATCAACTCCCAGACCCGGTTGACCCGGCTGAGACGCGAGGCCTCGGTCAGGTCGAATCTTCCGCGGTAAACGAGAATCGACCCGCCGATGGAGTCGTCCGGGGGGATTTGCAGGAACTGCCGGTACGGGTTCAATTCGCCCGGCCCCGTGTAAACGCCGGCCATTTGAGTGGCACTAACCAAGACTGTTCCCTCGACGGTCGGAGGAATCAAATCTACTTTCCGGCCCCACCAGCCGTCGTAGACGTCAGGGAGGTGTTTGCACGGAATTCGATAGTAGTCGGGATCGGCGCTCCCGAAATAGGCCAGCCAACAGTTATTGATCCGATGCCTGTCCAAGTACTGCTTGGCCTGGATCAATCCCTGCCCCCAATCGGTATTGGTGTCGCTCAGGACCCGATAAGTTCGCGACGGACCGCCGAAGGCTTCGTTCGAGTAGGCCAGATAATCCGGAAAGGCCCGCAAGGACGACGCGACGTGGAGGACGGCGAGTCCGGCTACGAGGTAGGCCCAGCGCGGCCGAGCTTTGGCCAGGCGCCAGGTCACCGCTGAGGCAAGTATGATAAGAAACGGGATGACGGGGAGAATATGGCGCACTCCGACGTTAAGGCCCCACTTCAAGCCCACAGCGAAGAAGATGGCGGCGGGTAAGGTAACAAACAGCAATTCGCGGCGAACCTCCACGCGGCGAGCCGCCAGCGCCCCCAGCGCCAGAGCGATCAGTCCAAGAAACCCCAACGTGAATTTGATCAGAAGTGTAGCGGGGAAGTAGAACCAGTGGCCTTCTGCGTAGAGCTTGCCAAACAAGAACGACGGCCAAGGATCGCTACCCACCATCAGCACGTCGGCGAATCCGTAGAGATAGGCCTCCGGCAGGACTTTCCACCGCTCCAACGCGAGGAGGATTCGGATCTGGGTGGTATTCGGCAGGCCGGTATCGACTCCGGGGCGGACGTATTCGGCCAGGGGCGGGGTCATCGCCAGATTGCCGGGCCTTGCCCGAAATCGAAACGCATAAACCGACCAGAGGGTCAGAAGCGCGATGAGAAAGATGGCGGCGAGGCCGCCTACCAGCCGGGACCAGCTCCTCAAATGCGTCGCCGTAGCTTCCTGGGTGGCGGCACTTGCCGTCGCGCGCCGACGTTTGGCGAATAGGAATTCGACCAAGGCCAATGCGGTAAGGGTGGGTACGACGAGCACTCCGGAGAACTTGGCGGCCAGTGCCAGCCCCGCCGTCATTCCGGTCGCGGCCAGCCGCCAGGCGGTGGGGCGCTCAAGGTAGCGATGGAAAGCATAGACTGCCGCCAACAGCAAGCAACTTAGCGCGGCGTCGGTTGTGACCAGCGCGCCGTGGGCAAGCAGGTTGGGCTCAAAGACTCCGAGGGTCATGGCCAGTACCGCCGCCCCCAGGCCGAACATTCGGCGTGTCACTGCGAAGATCAAAAGAGCAAGAAGGATCGAGAAAAAACTCGCGGCGAGGCGAGCGCGAAGGAGTAGCGCGTCGGCGTCGTTGGAATAAAGAAATTTACGCGCGGCCACAAACCCCTCCACTTTGGAGGTACCTTGAGGAATCTGCGGGAGCTTGGGATGCTCCCAGAGCAGCGTGACGCCGGTCAGCAACTTGACCAGCGGGGGATGCTCGGAATTGATTCCGAAATCGCCCGCTTGCCAGTAGCGATAGCCCGCCAGAAGATGGTAGGCCTCGTCCCAAGTTTGCGACTTCTCGCGGACCGACAGGACCAATTCCGCTGCCATGATTCCCGCGAGAATTCCGACGGCCACCGCGGGGAGTACGTTTTGTCGGTTTAACAGCATTGATTTTAGCTTTGCTTACTTTCTTGCGACTCCTATGTCAAACTACCACTGGTTAGTTGGCGACAAAGTGAATTATATTGGGTAGCATCGGCCCTTGGATACTCACCCTCCCGGCTCAATCTAACGGGCCGAGCTTCAGGCGGTGAATACAGGCCGGAGATTTCCAGTTTACTGGAATGGGGATCGACGTGGCAGAGTCCTCAAGCTTGACTCCTCCTACCGTTGCTGGGACGCCTGCCACGCGCGCCGGGCAGAAACTGCGCCAAATCCGCGAGCGCTTGAACCTCACGTTGCGGGCCGTCGAAGAAGCGAGCCTTGAGATCGCGGACGCCGAAGGTAGTTCGGAATACGTAGTTTCGACCGGGCGTCTGAATCAAATCGAGAACGACGGGTCGCTTCCCAGCATCTATAAGCTTTACAGTCTGGCAGTGATCTACCGCCTGGGGATCGAAGAGGTTCTCAGCCTTTATGGCATCAATATGGGGAAGATGGAGGGGCACCGCGCCCGGAGTCAGCAGACCCGGACGCACCGTTTCACGGCAGAGCTCGGCGACCCTGCGCGTCTCATCCGTTTTCCGGTGCGGTTCGATCCAGGCTTCCGACCGGAGGAGACGACCTTCCTTTCCCGCGTCATTCAGGAATGGGGAGAGATTCCGGTGGGGCTGCTCGCCTCGCTCGACCTGAAGCGGTACCTCTATGGGTACATCGGGCTGGAGGACAGCACGATGGCGCCATTGCTTCGGCCCGGCTCGGTGGTACAGATTGACGAGTCCCGCCGCCGCGTCGTGAACGAAGGCTGGAAGTCGGAATTCGATCGCCCCATCTATTTTCTCGAGCTCCGTTATAGCTACGAGTGTTGCTGGTGTTTTCAACGGGGCAGAGAGCTGACCTTGCTGCCCCACCCCCTGTCCAACCGCGGTCCGCGCACTATCCGCGTCCCCGACGACGGCGAAGTCCTAGGGCAGGTCGTGGGTGTTGCCATGCGGATCGCTCAATAAATCCCACAATTCCGTCTCCTTCAACACCTGCAGGATAGTTTCGACATTCTTGTCGAAGAGCTGGCGGGCCAAGGGATCACAGTCCTCGGGGGGCAGGATTTCGTAAGACCGCAGGCGCCGCCAGGCTTCGACCAGCCGCGCGGGCTCCGTCTTGAGCGAAGTAAAGAAACCGATCAGATCCTGAGTCTGCTCCTGTAAGGAGAGGTTGACGAGCTCTTCGAATGCCTGGAGGTGGCAGCGGCGCAGCCCCTCGTGCACGGCGTCACTCGAGAAGCGCAACTCCAGCCCGTAGTGGCTGTAGCGGCCTGTATTGTGGTCGCGCCGCGAGGCCAGATAAATCAGCCGATTGAAATGGCCCGGCAGGACGCTCAGTGTCTGGTCGCGCACATTCTCAATGACTCGATGGACTTCCGCTTCGAAAATGGAACCGGCGTTTTGCTCGGGAGTGCCGAAGTCGGTCACCATGGCTGGGCCACCTCAGGGTCCCTATCGATCCGGCCAGCGCAGCGCTAGCGGGGAAACTTGAACTTCAGTTCGCGCCCCATCTCGAACACCGGCTTCTTGCGCTTGCGGATCAGAGCGGCGTTCTCGGAGAGGGCGGTGACCAGAAAGGGCATGGCGATGGTGGAGTCGCAGTGCACGGTGGCCATGCCGGCGTCGGGGGCGATCTTGCCCCAGCTTTGCGCCTCTTCGAAGGTGCACCCGGAGAGCCCGCCCCAGTGCGCGGCGTCGGTGATCACCTGGATGGCGTACTTGTGGCCTTCCACCGACTGGCGAATGAAGGTGGCGGTCACTTCGCTCTGCTGCACGAAATTCTTGGGGGTTCCGCCGCCGAAATAGACTACCCCGCTCGAAGGCGCGTCGCCTGCCAGGTGGGCCGTTTCCAGCACGTCGCCAACCACGTCAAAGGTGAATCGATTTTTGCCGAGGTGGCGGTTTTCGGCTATCCCGATGCCAATCGAGGAATCGCCAATGGCCGGGCAGTAGAGGGGAATCCCCGCCTTGTAGGCGGCAGTGACGATACCATCCTCTTTCGAGCGCTTGGAAAGTTCCTTCCCCAGAAGATTGAGGAATTCACGGGTGGTGTACGGGCGCGACTGATCGAGGGTGGCCGCAAACCGTCCGATGAAGGCGTCTTCCTCGCGGAATTCCTCTTCATCGGCAAGCGTGTCGTACATGCGGTCGATGAGATTCTGTTGCAGGCTCACATCGTCGACGTTGGGCGAGCATTGGAAATGATAGCGGCCCAGCGTTTCGTGAATGTCGTGGAAGAAGTTGGCGCCTGTCGAGACTAGGCAGTCGATCAAACGCTTTTTGATGAGATAAACGACCAGCCGCCGCATGCCGGCCGGGACCATCGCGCCCGACATGCCCATCATGATCAGGGTGCGGTCACCGAGCATGCGCTTCCACACCTGGTAGGCGGTGGCGAGGTTCCGACCCTGGAAGGAGATGCCTTGCATCTTCTCGAGCACATCGGAAACTTTCTTGCGTCCGTCGATGACTAGGGGCCGGGTGGGCCGGGAAAGGATTTCGTGTTTGCGCATTCTTTGCCCCCCTCAGGGATCGGATTCATCGCAGGGAAAGATCCGGCACGGCGGTGGACTGGGGCGAGCCGAAGGCGGCCGCTACTCCCCAATGCCGAGCAGAATGGCGGCGGAAAGGACTGTCGTCCACAAGCCGCGTTTGTCGCCGATGGCGGACTGGGTGACGTTCATCGTCCGCACGATCTTGTTGGAGATGCGATAGATCTCTTTCTTCTCGTCCCAGCTCCGGTCGGGATCGAACTCCAGCCCCAGCGTCGTGGCGAGCATCTCGGCGGCCAGCTCCTCGGCGTACTCGCCCGCGACCTCTTCCGTCTCGCCGAAGGAGTGATGCTCGGAGAGGTAGCCGAAGCTGTTCCGGTCGGCGGGAATCGCAATCCCCACCGAAGCAGCGATCAGGCGGTGCGGCTCGCGGGTGGAGTTCTCGCTCATCACGCAGAAGATGACCTGGCCGGGCTTCAACTCCTTGACGCCCTCGGCGCGCGGCACCAGCTTGCAGCGCGGGGGAAAAATACTCGATACGCGCACCAGGTTGCAGGAAGCAATCCCCGCCGAGCGCAGAGCCAGCTCGAAGCTGGTCAGCTTTTCGCGGTGCTTGCCGACGCCCTTGGTCAGAAACATCCTTTTCGCAACGAACATTGTTTTCGTTTGCCTTCCTTACACTCTCTCCCGGGCCGGGCCTCCTTCGCGGTCAAAGAGGCGCTCGGAAGTTGGATTCATCTGCGCGGGTTAACCAACGTCGTAACGTAACAAAAAGCCGAGAAAAGTGTCAACGGATTTTTCAAGCGCACTGCGGCACCACGGCGGCGGCGGGCCAACTCGACGTAGCGGCGGCTTTAAGCCGCCAGGCAACGGGGCAAAGGCGTCGCTCCATGCGGGCCGCGACGGCGCCCAGTTGAGCGCCGACGGCGTGCGCCGTTATGGCTCTTGACTAAATTGAGCCTGCGGGATATTGTTTCGGGCCGATAACCCAGACACAAGATTTATCATCGGCACAAAATAAATTTATGGAGGTTCCATGACCCCGAAGACCGTGTTGGACTTCGCTGCCGCCAACAACGTCAAGATCGTGGATGTGCGCTTTACCGACCTGCCCGGCATCTGGCATCACGTCTCCTATCCGATTCACGAAGTGGATGAGAGCTCCTTCGAGGACGGATTCGGGATGGACGGTTCCAGCATCCGTGGCTGGGCCGCGATCCACGAAAGCGATATGTTGCTGGTCCCTGACCCGAGCTGGTATATGCTTGATCCGTTCACCGATGTTCCGACGCTCGTCCTCATCGGCGACATCACCGACCCCGTCACCAAGCAGCACTACCTGAAGGACCCGCGCCACGTCGCCAAGAAGGCGGAAACTTACCTCGCTTACACCGGCATTGCCGACACAGCCTACTTCGGCGCCGAGGCGGAGTTCTTCATCTTTGACAACGTCCGCTTCGATCAGGCTCAGCAGCATGGCTACTACTTCATCGATGCGGAAGAAGGCCGCTGGAATTCCGGGCGCGAAAAGGACAACCTGGGATACCGGCCGCGCTACAAGGAAGGCTATTTCCCCGTCCCGCCCACCGACCACTATCAGAACCTGCGCACCGAGATGGTCCTGGCGATGGAAAAGGCGGGCCTGAACATCGAGTGCCACCACCACGAAGTGGCCACGGGCGGCCAGTGCGAAATCGACCAGCGCTTTAACTCGCTGGTCAAATCGGCCGATGGGATGCTGCTTTACAAGTACCTCATCCGCAACGTCGCGAACCAGTACGGCAAGACCGTGACCTTCATGCCCAAGCCCCTTTTCCAGGACAACGGCTCCGGCATGCACACCCACCAGAGTCTCTGGAAGGGCGGCAAGCCGCTCTTTGCCGGCGACAAGTACGCGGGCCTCAGCCAGATGGCTCTGTGGTACATCGGTGGATTACTCAAGCACTCGCCCGCCCTGGCCGCGTTGATTGCTCCGACCACCAATTCGTACAAACGGCTCGTGCCGGGCTTTGAGGCTCCCGTCAACCTGGCGTACTCGCGCCGCAATCGCAGTGCCGCCTGCCGCATCCCGATGTATTCGGCGAGTCCCAAGGCGAAGCGCGTCGAGTACCGGCCGCCCGACCCGTCGTGCAATCCCTATCTGGGGTTCGCGGCCATGCTGATGGCCGGACTCGATGGCATCGAAAACAAGATCGATCCGGGCGAACCACTCGACAAGGACATCTACGATCTCGAGCCCGAGGAAATGAAGAAGGTGCCCTCCATGCCCGGGTCGCTCGAAGAGTCGCTGCGCGCCCTCGAAAAGGATCACGACTTCCTGCTCAAAGGCGATGTCTTCACTGAGGAACTGGTCGAGACCTGGATTGATTACAAGATGAAGAACGAGGTCCAGGCCGTCGCCCAGCGCCCCCACCCTTACGAGTTCGCGCTGTACTACGACATCTAGAAAAACGTCCGTTGCCCGTCGTCCGTAGTTCGTTGCCACGACAGACGCACCTCAAGAGGCCGGGAAGGGAAATCGATCCCTTTCCGGCCTTTTGTTCCCTGCGAATCTCACCCGGGCTCCTCTGAAATTACCCTCGAGAATCCAGACACTCACTGCCGACAACTGACGACTAACATCAGACAACTGCTATAATTCGACGCGATGCGGCAGGAGTTTCTCGCGGTCTCATTTTTGGATTCGGCTCGGGCGGAGGCGAATCTCGCTCGCCTGGAGGAGCAACTCGCTCCCAGCCTGCTG
>Ga0187878_1003176_pt1 | contig 13843 bp, 10 predicted proteins | sample June2016WEW_17_1_FD_132979 | JGI IMG/M metagenome (GOLD analysis project Ga0187878, IMG submission 132979) | Peatland microbial communities from SPRUCE experiment site at the Marcell Experimental Forest, Minnesota, USA - June2016WEW_17_150 | ecosystem: Environmental > Terrestrial > Soil >...
GAACGTCGTCGGCAAGCGGCTCGACGATATCAATCGCTCCGAGCACGAGCAGGGACGGCCTCTCCTCAGCGTGATCGTGGTCCACAAGAGAACCACGATGCCCGGCGAGGGGTTCTTCATGTGTGCAAGGGATCTCGGCCGCTATGAAGAAGACCAGGACCGAGCGGAGTTCGTGAAGCAGGAGCGCGAGGCCGTGTTCAAGGCCTGGGCGAGGTAGCAAACGGAGCCGCAATGATCGCAGGGGGTCAGATGTCCCAGACACGAGACGAGCCCGGTTGTCCGAAGTGCGGCGCCGCGATGGTGCGCCGACTGCGCGGCAGCGACGGCGTTGCCTTCTGGGGTTGCTCTGACTTCCCGCGGTGTCGGGGCACGCGCGAGCTGGTCACCGACGCCCGCGGCGATCCTCAGCCGGCAGCCGCATTCAGCGTCCGAGTCAGGCGCGATGTCCGCCCCGGAAAGCACTTCGATCGCCTGGTCCTCGCCTGCGGTGCGATCGGGCTCCTCATCGGGCTCGGGTTCATCGTCGTCGGGTTCACCGTGGGGCCGAGCACCTACCGGTTCATCGGGGCGGCCGCGCTGTTCCTCGTGGCCATCTCGGTGCTGCCTGCGCCTTTCCTTGCGCCCGAGGCCGTCCGAGACCTGGCGCTGCGGGCTGCTTTCTTGCTCGTCTTCCTCGCAATGTCAGCCGCGGCCTGGCGCCCCGACGCGGTCTGCGCGACGGGACTGGCTAGACTCTGTGGCAACGAGGAGGTCGGCACTCGCTGACCCCCAGCCGAAGTTCCGCCGCTACTCGCGGCTCGGGAAAGGGAAGTACAAGAATGGCGGAGAAGAAGCCCAGCAAAGCCGATCTGAGTAAGGCGGGAAAGGATCTCCAGAACCCGCGGACACCGGAGAAGCGCGAGACCGAAGCAGCGAAGACACTACGGAAGGGTGCCAAGAAGAAGTAATCGAACACCTGCTCTTCGAGGCTGCGGGCGGCCGGATCGAGTGAGATTCCGGCTATCGGTGATTGGCCGACTGAGCGTCTTTGTAGAGTTCGGGCGCCCACGCGATCCAACCCATGGCCATGGCGAGCCCCAAACTCAGGAGGCTCGCACATGTCCGAGTTGGATACTGATCGCATATTCGAGCGCGGACCGCGTACCGACACCCGGTCGATGCGCCACACCGAAGGGTTCTGGGAGCACCTCGACCGACGCGGCGGCCGGGGCTACGACGGAGTCCGGGCGCTCATCAACGATTGGTACGGGCACGTCCCCGAGGGCAAGGCCAAGCGAGATCTCCTCGCCAGGCTCCGTGCGAACGACCTCGAGTCTTGGTACGCGGCCTTCTGGGAGCTTTACCTGCACGAGGCGCTTCTTCGCGCCGGCTACGAGCTCGAAATCGAGCCGGACACCTCGGGTTCGGCGCACCATCCTGACTTCCTTGCTCGCGGGCATGGCCATGAGTTCTACGTTGAGGCGCTCGCCATCACCGAGGACCCAGCGACCGCGGTCGAACGCCGTCGCAAGCACATCTACGACTACCTGAACAGCCACCCGCATCCCAGCTTCTGGCTCGGCTTCGTCGTTCGCCGCGAAGGGAAATCCGGGTTACCGCTACGCCGCCTGCTTACCGACGTGAGACGCTGGTTCGACGGGCTCGATCCCGACGCGACGCCAAGCGGCACCGAAATGGTCTGGGAGTGCGGGGATTGGGTCATAGGGCTCTACGCGCAGGCGAAATCGCCGGCGGCCCGGGCACGCCTCGGCGGCCAGCTTCTCGGGATGTATGTCGGCTGGGCGGGCCGGTCCAATATGGGCCCGAAGGTCCGCGAGAAACTTCATGCGAAGGCCACCCGTTACGCCACACTCGACAAGCCGTTCCTCATCGCGTTGACGGCAGGCTCAACACTCGTCCGCAATCCCGAGATCGTCGAGGCCCTGCTCGGCCGCGAGGCGTCGGCGAACTACGAGGACCATCTGACGCCGGCCAGCGGCCCGAAGCTCGACGGGCTGTTCATTAGCGCGGGCCGACCACGGCACACCCGCGTGTCGGGGCTCATCGTCGCCTTGGGCGTCTTCTGCACCGACATTGGCAAGACCCGGCCATCCGTCTGGCCCAATCCCTGGGCGTCACCCGACCGGGCCTTCACTGCGCCGCTGCCATTCGATCGAGTCCTCATAGACCCGGCGATGGGCAGCATCACCCCCGAACCTTCGGACTTCGATCCGCTCCCGTACTTCGGCTTGCCGTCGGACTGGCCCGGATAGCCGAAGCGAACGCCGGCCGGCCAGCTGAATGGAGCAGTGCGACGTCGATTCTCCCGAATGTGGGACTGAACACCATGAAACCATCGTGGGCACCCGGCCCGCCCCGAGGGCTGTGACGGGCTAGCCCTTCCGCGGGGGCTCTGAGGCCGCTCCTCCGGCTCCGGTATCCTGTCCTCGTTGCACGATGAGAGGGACCGCGGGGGCATGGCCAAGCGCCGAACGTCAACCTACAGGCCGGCGAGGACGCGCACGGGCGATCGCGCCAAGGGGGCCTCGAGAAGCCGGCTGCGCCTCCACTGGCCGCGCTTGCGGCGCGAAGCCGTTCTGGTCGGCGCGCTCGCGGTCGCGGTCGTGCTGGCCGCGGCCACCCTGGGCGCGGCCTTCCTGATGGCCAAGGCGGACCACGACTGGGCCACGGTCGCGACCGTCAACGGCCACTCCATCAGCCGCGAGGCTCTGCGCGCGCGCGTGAGCGTCGTCGGCTTCCTGGCGCAGGAGCGCTACTCGTTCCTCGGGACCAAGCTCGGTGGCGGCTTCCTCACGTCCGGCGAGCTGCCCGGCCTCGAGTCGCAGGCGAGCGCGCCGCTCGCCGATCCGGTCAATGCCGCTCGCGAGAGCCTGATCGACGACGAGCTGACCCGCGAGCTGGCGGCCCGCGAAGGCGTCGCGACTCCGGCGGCTCCAGATCCCTGGGCCGAGGCCCGCGCGTACGTCACGAGCGATCTGGCGCATCAGGTTCGACTGGTCCGCTTCGGCCTGCCATCTGGCGCCTCGACCGCCGCCGCGAGCGGCTCGAACCCCTGGCCCGCCGCCGCCTCAACCAACATCGCCGCCGCCACCGAACGCCTGCGCACCGAGCTCGCGGCCGACACCAGGGTCGAGACCATCGTGGCCGGACTCCACGACGCCGGTTGGGACGTCTTCGGCGAGGAAGTGGCCGTGTCCGCGACCGGCGCACCCGCCGACGCCTCGCTCGCGCTCGACCCCGAGATCGCCCTCGCAGCCGGGACGGCCGGAGTCGGCGACCTGCTCGGGCCCGCGACCGACGAATACGGCCGCGTCAGCATGGCTCGAGTCCTCACTCCGGCGGACACGTCCCGCGCCGCCAACGTGCTGCCCGGCGACGCCGAGACGACCAAGGTCGACAGCGGCGCCCTGGCGGATTGGGCCAACGCCCAGGCACTGCGGCGCGCCCTGTCCGCGGCGCTGCTGAAGCGCTGGAAGACAAAGGGCGTGACCCTGGCGCACTTCCGAGAGCTGGTCATCGGCGATGCGCCCACCTCGTCGGGCACCGCGGGCCCCTGGGTGGAGCTCTCGGGCCTGGCGATCGATCGACTGGCGTCGCTCAATCCGACCGCGATCGCCGGCGCCCCGACCGGCCTGGACCTCCATGCCGATCCACTGGCCAAGACCATGCGTGAGCTTTCCGCGTCCGACCGAACCAGGCTCTTCGGCGCCCTGGTGAGCGCCGCCAACGCGGCGCCCGGACCGGACGCGTCCAAGGCTTCGGGCGAGGTCGGCTTCGCGGCCAAGGACGGCCTGATCCCCGACCTCGCCAAGGCGGCCTTCGACGCCAGGGTCAAGACCGGCGACATCCTCGGGCCGATCACGACCTCGGCCGGCCCGCAGCTCTTCCTGGTCGAGGCCCGCTTCAGCGGCGCCCTCGACGATCGAGCCCAGGCCGCCCTGCGCGAGGTCCGCCTCGACGCCTCGCCCGATCCACTCGCCTACACGACCCGCTTCTCCCCGGCCGACGCGGCTCTCGCCCGCGATGCCGGCTGGCGCGCCGACGCCGAGTTCGGCGCCGACGAGGACGTCCGCCACGCCCTCTTCGATACTCCGTTGGGTTCGCTCTCGGATCCGTTCGTGCTCGATGGCAAGCTCGCCTGCGCCATCGTCGACGCGCGATCGAGCGGCACGCCCTCGGCCCGAACGGCGGCCCGCCTATCGCTCGACCGCTTCGACGCCTGGTATCACGGCGAGCGCATAGCGGCCACGATCACCCGCTCGGACAACCCCCTGCCCGAGCTCGCCTCTCCCACCCCCTCGCCGACGCTGGCCCTGCCCAGCATGCCCGGCCTCGAGACTCCGGCCCTGCCCACGATCCCGGGTCAGCCTGCGGCCACCCCGGTCAAGACCGACGAGCTGGGGTTGCCGGCGCTGCCGTAGGGACGGCGTCGTCCCCGAATCGGTGCAATTGGCGAAAAGAGTCATCAAAGCCAGGGCGAACCAGTCGGTATCGCTTCGGAGCCTACCTCCTGCGTGCCGCCATCACGAAGATCGCGACGTTGAAAGCCGATCCACCAGCTGCGATCAGCAACAGGGCCGCGATCAGCCTTTCGGTAGGAAACGCCACGGCGGCAATCACGGCCGCCCCGAGAAGAAGAATCGAGAAGGCGACCAGCAGGAGCGTTGAGCGTTTGAGCCTGGCCACTTCTAGCTCCGATATTCGATCAGGTAGAGGACTTGTGCTCCCAACAGGAGCAGCGCAGGCAGGCCGAGCATCACTCCGAGCAGGACCAGAGCCCGGCGCAAGCGCCACGACCAGGTTCGCCGCGTTCGGAGCCAGCGGGTGAAAGCGATCATGGTAAGCATCCACCCAGTAGAGACCGCGAATCCCCCGGCGGCCAAGACTGCCCACAGCAGACCCGCCGTTCGGTCGAACTGGACCAGCCCCGGAAGGGCGCAAACAACGCCGATGAGAAGGGCGCCCACAGGTCCCCATAGGCGGCTGCGGAAAGCCTGTTCGAACCTATCCAGGGGCAACGGCTGCTTCAATCGCCAGGCTTCAAGTGTCATCCCGTCGTTCAGCGAGACGCCATCCAGGAAGACCAACGTCCTGACCACGTACCGCTGTGGCTGGAATTGGACGACAACAACGGGCGGTCGCGTTCCAGGCAACTGACATTCGACCCACGGCGCTTCGAGCGTCGGCCGGGCAATCCTAGCCAACTGGCGACCGTCCACGAGAATGGCGCTCCACGAACTCAGGATAGCCCGCCTAATGCTCAACTGTGCGGATCTTCCATGCCAGGGAATAGACCATGCCGATATGCCCTGTCGTTCAGCCGTTTGAGGATCGATGCCCATTCAAATCACCCGTGTCCTAGACCGTGACCCCCGTGACATTGTGCCGTTTCACGCGCCAGTCACTCATGGAACCAACCCGCACATGGCACCGCCCACGACCCCCCACTTTCCGGGAACAAGGCTGGTTGCGAAGCCACAGGCATCCTGCACGGGGCTCGTCATCCCAGCCAGGTGGCTCAAACCGATGTTGGTAACGCCGGCGAGCGGACCCGCCACAGTCAGGTCCCAGGCCCACTGACCCAACTTGGCCCCTGTCGGCCAGATCGCAGCCGCCTCGGAACCCAGCGCGGCTCCGTACGCCTTGGAGAGCACGCTGCCGGTGCCAGCCGTTGCTTCGCCTATTAGCGTGTCGGTCGCGACTTCGTCCAGGTTGATGTCGTCAAGCGGGCTTCTCCCATGCCCCAACTGCGAAACAGAATGTTGAAGGGCGTAGAAACCCAATCCGCCAGCGGCACTTGCCAAGAATAGGTCGCACAGGGGATCGAATACGGCCCCCGCCAGGCACGCCACCGTGGGAAGGGCGACGGCAAGCACTTGAGCCGGATGGCTTATCCCGTAGTTCACGACGGCCCCGCCTGTCGCTTGCCAGGCGTGGTTGACATCGTTGGCGTCGCAGCCGACGTCCCATATGGCGTGGTTGGCACACGCGTCCGCGGCCGCACCCGCGTCGGGGTTGTAACCGCAGCTGTTGTTGGCCCAGCACGACGGCCCGCTGGGCACGGTGTTCGTGTTGCCGCACCAGCGAGAGGGGTCCGCGCATGGTCCGGGCTTGAGATTGTTGATGGGAACCGACGGCCGGGCCAGAGATTGCTGCCAGTTGTAGACCGAGCTGCTCATGTCGTGGCTGGCGGCTTCGTTCTCGTGGAAGTACCCGTAGACCGAGCTGCTCATGTCGTGAGCGCTGTTGTAGGCCGACGCGGTCCTGCTCTGGCGGCGCCGCTCGGCCTGAACCCCCTCGTACTTGTGCCAGCCGGAGATGGCATCGTCCAGGCTGCCGTGCCCGTCAGGGTCCACCAGCGTGGCCGGGTTGGCGTCGGCATACAGGAACCGATTAAGCGTGAGCGGGTTCTGCGCCGAGCCCGATACCGAGTCGAAGCTCGTGAAGGCGCCCAGGGAGGGGTCGTAGGAGCGGGCGGAGAAGTCATACAGGTCGGTCGAGCCAGAGGAAGACTCGAGGATCCGGCCCTGGAAGCGCCAGGGCGAGGTGATGGCACCAGTGGGCGTGTAGGAGTCGCAGGTTTCACCATAGGCGTCGTAGCGGTAGGCGGAGGAGTAGGCGGGCGAGGAGCCCGCGCCGATCGTGGCCACGACGTTGCCGTGGAGATCGGGCAGGAGATAGGCGAAGGCGGACGACGTGCCGGTCGTGAGCCGATCGCCGATGGCGTCGATGGCGGAGTAGCTGACGGTGCCCGACTGGAGCGTCGAGCTGATGGTGTCCGATGTGCCAAGGTAGGCGTAGGTCGTGGTCGGGTTCGAGCCGACCGTCTGGCCCGCATGGCGGCCCAGGGCGTCGATGGTGAAGCTCGTGGTCACGCCATCGGCGGTGATGGCGCTCAGATGGCCGGCCGGGTCATAGGCGTAGGTGGTCGGATGCAGGATGCCTAGACCCGGCTGGCTGGGCTGGCTGGTCAGGAGCTGGCCCAATGAGTCGTAGACGAAGGCCGAGGCGCCGCTGCCGTCGGGGTTGGGACCCTTCTTGATCAGCTCGTCGGTGGCGTCATAGAAGTAGTAGAAGACAGTGCCCGACTCGGTCACCGATGTGCGGTTGGAGTCGCGATCGTAGGTGTAGGCCCGCGGCGCGACCGGAGATTGCGAGCTGCCGAAGTAGCTGCTGGTCAGACGGCCCGCGGCGTCGTAGGCGAAGGTCGCGGTGGAAGAGCCCGCCAGACCCGAGGTCGTCGTGACGCCGGTCAGGGTCTGGGTCTCGGAGAGGGCGTTGCCGACCCGGTCGTACGTGCGGGCGATGGTGCCGCTGACGCTCGCGCCGAACTTGATCGAGAGCCCGATCGGGCGCTTGGCGCGGTCATAGGAGTAGGTGCCGTGCCAAGCGATGGACGGCGACGGACGAATGAACGATCGCGCGACTGCCGGTGAACGGCCGGAGCGAGCGCCCACCACAGCCTCAGGTGGACCGGCCGGAGAAAGGCACCCGGACGACGGCGATCGCCCCATCGCGTCATTGCCCGGCTCCAACGCTATGTGGACCTTCATGATCCACGTTCAGCATCGCGGCCGACGCCGCCCTCGCCCGAGACGCCGGCTGGCGCGCCGACGCCGAGTTCGGGGCGGACGAGGGCGTCCGCCGTGCATTCTTTCGCCTGGGCTCAGCCTTGGAACAGGCGCTGCTTGATATCGGGCCATTGAAGCGTGCCGTACTCCAACCCGCCGGACGCCAGCCGCCTGTACGGCATGATCACGCGTATGCCTCTGTGACCGTCGCGATGCTCGAAGGACAATACCACGGCCCGAGTGAAGCGCGGATCCGATGATTTGCGGGCCTCGTCGCATACAACGCCTGATGCTTGGATCGACCCGTCCGCGACGCGAGCACGGATGGCCGACTCGAGCTCATCGACAATCTCGCGATCCCTCCGTGGCCCTTGGCTAGCTTGAAGCTCCACGGGTTCCAGCGCATAGCTCGTCGTGATGACCGCAGCAAACGGCTCGATCCTCCCCTGCTCCTCAAGTGCGAGTTTGGCCCTTGAGAGCAGGGCGGCTCGCAGTTCCTCGAAGTCGTCGTTCGCACTCCGATAGACGAACGGGGAGCCATCAATGGCGATTGGCTGTGGATGGTCGAACATCTTCGGCCGTCGCTCGGCCGGTTTGGTGGGCGTCTGGAAAGCGTCTCGACCCAGGCTATCTGCAGCCCGCTCGCGTGCGGCCACATACTCGGTCCAGGTCCTAGGGCCCGGTGGCACTTCTGTGAGCTGGAGCATGTAGCCCCAGGCAACGCGCTCGACTCGGAAGACGTCCGCGTGTTCGAGGCACTCGGCTCCGAAGAGCTCAACATAGGGCGCACCAAAGTACGTGCGCCAGTACAGAGGCGGAAGGCCGCGGCGAAGCGTGTTGCAGTATGCCCCGTAGACGCCGTTGCCCGCGGCGTCGTCGGCCAGATGCACATAGGCGTAGTCGGCGGCCATGTCCAATCCCAGGGCAACGATGAGATCGCTGGCAGGCCCGAGGTACTGCTCTACTTTGGCGCCCCTGACATCGACGGTGAGCGTGGCGTGCCAGTGAACCGCCGGCTGGCACGTGAAACTGACGCCTGGGCTTGCGCGGCGTCCGTACCAATCGGCCGAGCCGCGAAAACGCGACTCGTCGATCGGCAACTCGGACGAGCCACGTGGGGGCTCCAAGGCGTCCACGCGGTCCGGGTACAGACCGGGAGCGGACTCCTTCCAGATTCCCAGGATCCGGTTGATCCACGCCGTTTCGCCGCGCATTGCGTAGGGCGTCATGATGCTGGCTTCGACGTATCTGGTCATGGCGTGATCGTAATGCGGCCGACGGTTCCTGTTGTGGAATCAAACAACTTGGCGAAGACTCCGGTCTGAGAGTTGAACTGCCATATCATGCCACTGTTACCTTTGACCAGTTGAACCACGCCTCTAGAAATCGCTGTCGTGTTCTCAGACACGATCAAGTTGAACATATCGCCGTTCGCGCCGGCAACGTCGGCCTCACCCCGTAGCTGGGACGTGCTTGTTACGTACCGGACGTCCTTGAACTCCCAGATGGCACCGAAGTCCTTCGAGTCGGCGACGTTATTGGCCAGCCCAGGACCTGACACATAGTCCTTGACGTTATTCTCGGTCAGACCTGTGGCTTCGTAGACCTTGTCGTGCCAGTTACTCCCTTGCTCCTGTCTCGAAAGTGCGTCGGCCATCTCTTGGGTGAGCGGTTCGCCCGCCTCTTGGGCAATCTCCGAATCTAGTTCCTCCAGCCTGCTGGCTGACTGCTCGCCCGCGGCCCCAGTCGCCAACTCGGCTGGCCCCATGATCTCCTCGTCCGCGCCAAGGGAAGCCATCGTCGCGAGGACCTCAAGCCCAAGGGCGATCGTCGTGACAATCGCCTCGGCCTTTGCCCGGTCTCGCTCCGCGCACTCTTGCTGGTGGTCGGCGCAATAGGCGGCCTCGGCCGCGGCGATCTTGGTGCTCGTCGCGGTCATGGATTGGCAGATGTTGGCCGATGGATCCATATGCTGGCCGAGGCACAGTTCCTTCGCATACTTGTAGGTGGAGTCGTCGACGAAGGAGCCGTCGCCGTTCAGCAGGTAGGAGACGCCGGTCCATTGCGGGTCGTTGAACAGGAAGATCGTCGGCTTCTTGCTTGTCTTGGCTTTCGCCTTGGCCAGATCGGCGCAGTCCTCGCGATCGAACCGGCAGGCCGCGTGTCCGTCCGGATCCACGAGGGTGGCGGGGTTGGCGAGCGCGTAGAGGTAGCGGTTCAGCGTCAGCGGGTTCTGCGCCGAGCCCGATACCGAGTCGATGCTCGTGAAGGCGCCCAGGGAGGGGTCGTAGGAGCGGGCGGAGAAGTCATACAGGTCGGTCGAGCCCGAGGCGGACTCCAGGATCCGGCCCTGGTAGCGCCACGGCGAGGTGATGGCACCCGAGCCGACGCTGTATTGATCGCAGGTCTCGCCATAGGCGTCGTAGCGGTAGGCGGATGAGTACGAGGGCGAGGAGCCCGAGCCGATCGTGGCCACGACGTTGCCGTGGAGATCGGGCAAGACATAGGCGAAGGCGGACGACGTGCCGGTCGTGAGCCGATCGCCGATGGCGTCGATGGCGGAATAGGTCGAAAGGGTGCCCCCGACCGCGGTCGAGCTGACGGTGTCCGATGTGCCGAGATAGGCGTAGGTCGTGGCCGAGCCGGAGCCGACGGTCTGGCCCGCATGGCGGCCCAGGGCGTCGATGGTGAAGCTCGTGGTCACGCCATCGGCGGTGATGCCGCTCAGATGGCCGGCCGGGTCATAGGCATACGTGGTCGGGCGCACGACGCCCGAGCCGGGCAGGCTCGGCTGGCTGGTCAGGAGCTGGCCCAATGAGTCGTAGCCCAAGGCGGAGGCGCCGCTGCCGTCGGGGTTCGGACCCTTCTTGATCAGCTCGTCGGTGGCGTCGTAGAAGTAGTAGAAGACAGTGCCCGACTCGGTCACCGATGTGCGGTTGGAGTCGGGATCGTAGCTGTAGGCCCGCGGCGCGACCGGGCTGCCCGATGGCCCGAAGTAGCTGCTGGTCAGCCGACCCGCGGCGTCGTAGCCGAAGGTCTGGGTGGAGGAGCCCGCCAGACCCGAGGTCGTGGTGACGCCGGCCAGGGTCTGGGTCTCGCTGAGGGCGTTGCCGACGCGGTCATAGGTCCGGGCGATGGTGCCGCTGACGCTCGACCCGAACTTGATCGAGAGCCCGGTCGGACGCTTGGCGCGGTCGTAGGTGTAGCTGGCGGAGACCGAGGAACCCCAGGTCCGGGTGGCCAGGTTGCCATCCAGACCCCAGGTGTAGGCGGCGGTGCCGAAGGAGCCGGGCAGGGTCGCGGTCGCGAGCTGGCCCAGGGGCGTGTAGGTGAAGCTGCTGGCCCGGTCCGTGCCCGCGGCATCGTGGTCGGTCCGGGTCGCGGCCGACCCGTCGGGGTTGTAGGTGAAGCTCGTGATGGCCGTCCCGGCGCGGCTGATCGAGGTCATGCGGTCGAGGGCGTCGTAGGCCTCGGTCAGGGAGTCCGAACTCGTGCCGCCCGTGGCGATCGCGGTCGTGCGCCCGGCGCCATCGAGAGTTGATGTCGTGGTCAGGGTGCCCACCCCGGTGGTGGTCACCGCGATCTGGGTGGTGCGCCCGAGGGCGTCGTATGTGTAGGTGGTCGTCCGCGGGCCGGTGACGCTCTGGTGGAGGCGGCCGGCGCCGCCGAGCTCGTATGACGCCGAAGTGGAGGCCAGATCGGTGGCCACGCTGTTGTCGGGTGGGGTGGCGCTCGTCTGGTGGCCGGCGGCGTCGTAGCCGTAACGCCAGGCGAGGCTGTTGGCCGTGATGTTGGAGCTCGAGCAGCCGGCGGCGACGGCGTTGGGGCTGCAGCTGGCCAGGACCTCCCCGACCGCGTCGTAGCCCGCGAGAGCGGTGATGTTGAGATGCCCCGAGCCGGAGTCGGTGACCCCAGAGGTGACCCGCCCCAGGCGGTCGTATCCGGCATGGGCGTCCCTCCCACCTACGATCGAACGGCCGAATGAACGTCTGGGCGACTGCCGGTGGACGGCCGGTGCGAGCGCTCACCTCAAACCTCAGCTGGCCGGACGGAGAAACGCACCCGTACGGCAGTGAGCGTCTTGTCGTGTTCCGACCCGGCTCCAACGTCGGGTGGATCGCGACCTGCGCTGCCCGCACAGGCCTGACGGCGGTGCGATGGGGCGCCGGAGGCCGTGCCTACCTCGAACGGCGCGCTGCCCGACGGAATGCCCAGATTAAGTAGGTGGTCCACGCCAGGAGTAGCAGTTCATCGGCCGCGAACCACAGGACTGGCGGCGGGCCCGACCCCAACGCGACAAATGGATCGAGAAGGACTCGGTACACCAATGCGTACTGCGTGTAGGCCAACATACCCGCAGCCCCGATCCTGCCGACCAAGTCATTGATCCGCGGCGGAATCCGGCTGCCGGGCCTGGCTTCGTCGCGGCCAAACCATGCCAGGGCACGAGGCAGCCTCGTAGGATCCGGTCGGATCTGGTAGCTGACGAGAATGCCAGCACAGAGGCCTCCGAATCCCAGCGCGAGTGCCTGAAGAGCGAGGAAAGCGGACATGTCAGAATCCCCCACCTGCCGAACCTCCTTGAGGCTGAGCCTGAGGCCTGTTCAATACACCTTGAACTCCCGCCGCTATGATCGAACAACCCACGCCCAAAGCGCCTTTGAAAACCGCGCAGAACCCGCCAGAAATACCTGACGCAGCATCGCCCTTCGGGTCGCCGATCCATCCCTTGCCAGATAGCTGGCTCCAGACCTCGTTGCCGAGCAATCCGGTGCCGAAGTTGAAGCCAACATTGGCCATCCTGCCAAGTCCGACTAGTGCACCCACAGGCGCGGTGACCGCGCCAATGAGCGACATGACGCCAACCTCAGCCGGGTCCACATTCCCTTTCGCCACAAGCTGACTAAGCATGTCAGTACCACCTACGAGAACGGCGCCTTGCGCGGCGGCCACAGGAGCCGCGGCGACAGCCACTGCCGCGGCCACTACGGCGAAGGCGGTGCAGAAGATGAGACACGCCGCGAACGCCGCCGCCTTCAACTGCTCGCCCAGGTCCGGCTCGACCGAGTCGAAACGACTTGTCACTGTCGCCGCGCACAGCGACGACTGCTGGTCAGAGTCTGGGCTCGTGCCGCTCCTGTTGTTGGCGGCGTTCATCATGCACGTCTGGTACAGCCCAGTCCTCGTCCTGCCGTCCGGTGGCGCACCCGCGTCGGGGTTGTCGCCGCAACTGTTGTTCGCCCAGCAATCTGCCCCGCCTGGTTTCGTGTTGTTCCCGCAGTAGTGAGTTGGGTCTGGGCACGATGTGCCGTTTCCGTCATTTCCGTTTCCGCCATCCCCGCCCTTCGGGGCAGGGGGTGCGCCATGGCGGCACAACCTCGGATCGTCATCGCAGGTCGCATGGTGTCCATCCGGGTCCACCAGCGTGGCCGGGTTGGCGTTGGCATACAGATACCGATTGAGCGTCAGCGGATTCTGAGCCGAGCCTGCGGCCGAGTCGAAGCTCGTGAAGGCGCCCAGGGAGGGGTCGTAGGAGCGGGCGGCGAAGTCATACAGGTCGGTCGAGCCCGAGGCGGACTCGAGGATCCGGCCCTGGTAGCGCCAGGGCGAGGTGATGGCACCGGTTGGGGCATACGAGTCGCAGGTTTCGCCATAGGCGTCGTAGCGGTAGGCGGCGCTGTAGACGGGTGAAGTGCCAGCGGTCATGGTGGCCACGACGTTGCCGTGGAGATCGGGTAGGACATAGGCGAAGGCGCCCGGTGTGCCCGTTGTCAACCGATCGCCGATGGCGTCGATGGCGGAATAGGTCGTGAGGGTGCCCCCGACCGCGCTCGAGCTGACGGTGTCGGCGGTGCCCAGGTAGGCGTAGGTCGTGGTCGGGTTGGCGCCGACCGTCTGGCCCGCATGGCGGCCCAGGGTGTCGATGGTGAAGCTCGTGGTCACGCCATCGGCGGTGATGCCGCTCAGATGGCCAACCGGGTCATAGGCATAGGTGGTCGGGCGCACGACGCCGGAGCCGGGCAGGCTCGGCTGGCTGGTCAGGAGCTGGCCCAGGGCGTCGTAGCCAAAGGCCGAGGCGCCGCTGCCGTCGGGGTTGGGACCCTTCTTGATCAGCTCGTCGGTGGCGTCGTAGAAGTAGTAGAAGACAGTGCCCGACTCGGTCACGCTCGTGCGGTTGGAGTCGAGGTCATACGTGTAGGCCCGCGGCGCGACCGGAGATTGCGAGCTGCCGAAGTAGCTGCTGGTCAGACGGCCCGCGGCGTCGTAGGCGA